>Ga0315277_10013105_pt1 | contig 10347 bp, 7 predicted proteins | sample YL17G05_15_MG_FD_203695 | JGI IMG/M metagenome (GOLD analysis project Ga0315277, IMG submission 203695) | Sediment microbial communities from Yellowstone Lake, YNP, Wyoming, USA - YL17G05_15 | ecosystem: Environmental > Aquatic > Freshwater > Lake > Sediment | place: USA: Wyoming | collected...
CATGGGCATGGGCCGGGCCCGCTATCCCAAGACGAGGATGGGTGTCGAGGAGTCGATCCGGGACGAGTTCGAGAAGGCCAAGGACTATACGAGGACATGGGCGGAGTACGAGAAAAAAGCCAAGGCCGCCAAAGACAGCAAAGGCAAGCTCGCCCCTCCCCTGCCTCCAAAAAAGGACTACCGGCTCGAGGGCGTCGCCGACATCCTCAGCGGAAAATTGTGGGTTCGCTGCCACGCCTATCAATCCGAAGAGATGCTTTCGATCCTACGCCTCTGCCGGGAGTACGGCGTCAAGCTCGTTTGCTTCGAGCACGGCCTGGAGGGCTACCGCATCACCAACGAGCTCGTGAAATACAACGTCGCGATCTCCACCTTCGTCGACTTCTGGGCCTACAAGTGGGAGGCTTACAACACCATGCCCCAGGCCGCGGCTTTGTGCGCCAAGCGAGGTGTCGTCGTGGCCCTCAATTCCGATGACGCCGAGCGGATGCGCCATCTCTTCAACGACGCGGCCAAAACCGTTCGCTTCGGCGGGGCCACCGAGGACGAGGCCATCCGGATGCTGACGATTAATCCGGCCAAGATCATGGGCGTCGACCGGTGGGTCGGAACCATCGAGCCGGGGAAGGACGCCGACCTGGCCGTGTTCAACCGGCATCCCCTCGACCCCTTCACGGTCTGCCAGATGACGATGGTCGACGGCACGGTGTATTTCGACCGCGCCAAGTACCTCGAAGAGCGGAAGAAAGCCGAGGAAGAGGAGAAGAAGAAAAAAGAACCGGAAAAGAAAAACGGAGGGGAGGTCTGACCATGAAAAACCTTATGATCATCCTCGGGGCGACTGTGTTCGTGTCTGCGGCCATCCTCTCCTTCCAGGCAGAGCCGGCCAGGCTTTTCATCAAAAACGCCACGATCGTCCCCGTGGTCGGGGAGCGGATCGAGGGTGGAAGCATTCTGGTCGAGGACGGGAAAATCAAGGCCGTCGGGAAGACCCTCCAGGCGCCCACGGACGCCAAGGTCATCGACGCCTCCGGGATGTCCGTCTATCCCGGTTTCATCGATTCCTACAGCCACTTCGGCCTGGCCGAGATCGGGGCCATCGCGAGCACGACGGACTACCGGGAGATGGGCAAAGAGAACCCGGAGCTGCGGGTCGCCTGGGCCATCAACCCACATTCGGTCCACTTCGGGACAGGACGGGTGACGGGAACGACAACGGCCCTGGTCGCTCCGTCGGGAGGCACTTTCCCGGGAATATCGGCGCTCGTCAAAATGGACGGTTGGACCCTGCCGGAGATGGCCTTCAAGGAAGACGCCACTTCATTCATCAATTTCCCGATGACGCCGCGGCCGGTCGGGGAAGGTGTGGCCGTGCAGAAAGAGGCCAAAGAGGACGTGACCTCCAAGCTGGTCGAAAAGATCAGGGACTACTTGAAAGAGGCCCGCCGCTACCTCGCACTGAAGAAGTTGGCGGCCGGGGACCCGGGCGTCAAGCCGCCCGAACACAACGCCAAGTTTGAAGCCCTGGGACCTGTGTTGGCCGGGACTCTCCCGGTCATCATCTCCGTCGAAAAAGCCAAGGACATCGAGCTGGCCATCAAGTTCGTCCAGGACGAGAAACTCAAAGCGATTTTCCGGGGCTGCGCCCAGGGCTTCAAGGTGGCCGACAAGATCAAGCAGTCCGGAATCCCGGTGATCATCGACAGCTTGTATACCGGGCCGTCCGAGCCGGAAGACGGGTACGACGCTCCCTACCGTAATGTGGTCGAGCTGGCCAAGGCGGGTGTCCTGATCAGCTTCTCTTCAGGGGATAGCCCGGCTCAGGGCAAAGATTTGCCGTATCATGCGGCCAAGGCTGTGGCCTTCGGACTGCCGGAGGAAGAGGCGATCCGGGCGCTGACCATCAACCCGGCGAAGATCTTCGGAGTGTCCGACCGGCTGGGAAGCATCGAGGCGGGAAAGGACGCGGACCTGCTCATCGCCACGGGTGACCCCCTCGACATGAGGACCGAAGTAAAACAGCTGGTCATCAACGGCCGGGCCATCGACATGTCGAACTGGTGGGAAACCCTTTACCAAAAATTCAGGGGCCGGCCCGAGAAATAGGGACCGTGCCGCCTCCGTGCTTGACTCGGGCGTTTTAAAAGGAGACACATGATAACAAAGATGAGACGTGGTGCTTTGATTGCCGTGCTGGGCGTCGGCTTTTTGGCTTTGACGGCCCGGGCTCAGAGCGGTGACATCGACAGCAGGGTGGACAGCTTCGTCCAGGCATCGATGCGGCAGCAGAGGATCCCCGGCCTCGCCTTGGCCGTGATGCGCGACGGCCAGATTATCAAGGCGCAGGGCTACGGCCTGAGCAACATCGAGCTCAATGTTCCGGTCAGCCCACAAACGATTTTTCAGTCCGGGTCCGTAGGAAAGCAGTTCACGGCCACGGGTATCATGATGCTGGTCGAGGAAGGCAAAGTCGGGCTCGACGATAAGATCGCAAAATACTTCCCCGGAGCCCCGGATAGCTGGAATAAATTCACGGTCAGGAATCTTCTTACCCACACCTCGGGGATCAAAGACTACACCGACAAGAACTTCGACTACCGCCGGGATTACACGGAAGAGGACCTGCTGAAAATACTCGAGACGCTTCCTTTTGATTTCGCGCCGGAAGACAAATGGAGCTACAGCAATTCCGGGTACATGCTCCTCGGCATCCTGATCCACAAAGTGACTGGAAAGTTCTATGGGGACTTCTTGCAGGAACGGATCTTCAGACCCCTCGGCATGACGACCACCCGGATCATCAGCGAAGAAGACATTGTCCCCAACCGCTCCGCCGGGTACCGCCTCGTAAAGGGAGTCATCAAGAATCAGGAGTGGGTCGCTCCGTCGCTCAACACGACAGCGGATGGCGCCCTGTATTTCACCGTGCTCGACCTGGCCAAATGGGACGCCGCCCTTTACACCGAGAAACTGATCAAACGGAGCAGCTTGGACCAAATGTGGACACCTGTCAAACTCAACGACGGCAAGCCCTATCCCTACGGCTTCGGCTGGCGCGTAGCAGAGCTCAACGGCCACAAACTCATCGAACACGGCGGATCCTGGCAGGGTTTCACGACGGGAATTTCCCGCTACGTCGGCGACAAATTGACGGTCGTCGCCCTGTGCAACCTGGACAGCCGGCACGCCCGGCCGGAGGACATCATCCACGGAGTCGCCGGGATATATGTGCCGACTCTGACCCCTCCCCCTCCTGCCAAGCCGATTGAGGATAAGGAGCCGCAGGTCACCGCACTCTTCCGCGACCTGCTCCGGACCATCGGGGAGGGCAAGGCTGATGCCGGTGCCTTCACTGATGAAGCTCAGAAGAAATGGTTCCCGGACCGGATCAAGGCCTATCGGGAAGCCCTGGAAGATTTCGGGCCGGCGAAGGCCGTGGACTTGCTCGAGCGGAAAGACGAGGCCGGGCTGCGGAGCTATGTCTACAGGCTGACCTTTGAGGATGGACGAGTCATTAAGTTGAATCTCAGGTTGACCGGGAAAAACAAGATCGCGGCCCTCGATACAACAGAATAAGAACAAAAGGGGTGCCTGGTTTAGGGCGATTATAACCATAGATCTACCCCTGCGATCGTCATGTTGACACGCACCTGATTTTCCTCTATATTGCCTTCACTATGTTAAACGGCGTAGGATTCAATCTCCCCCCGACCTCCTGCGCCGTACTCTTCTGGTGGTGGGCGGTTTAACCCGCCCGCAATCCTCGCCGCCGTTCCATCTCCTTTCTTAGGGCGGACTTATTCGTTCGCTCGGATATTCCATTCCACAGGAGGATACCATGACCATCAAAGTTGATCAGCGGTTCTCGTCCCGGACCGCCGACCTTCTTCCGCTGGCTTTCTATAACCTGAAGGCCGACCTTCCCATCCCGCCTAAGCCGCCGCTCCATCCCGGAACAAAGGAGCCCCTGAAGCCGGAGGATCTCGAACCGGTTTTCTCCAAGGGCTTCATCGCCCAGGAGATCACGACGGAACGGTTCGTCCCTATCCCGGAAGCCGTTCTTGAGAAATTCGCCATTTACCGGCCGACGCCGCTCGTTTACGCCTCGGGATTGCGCAGGGCCCTGGACACGCCCGCCCACATCTTCTACAAGAATGAAGGAGTGGGTCCCGCGGGAAGCCACAAGAGCAACACCGCGCTCATGCAAGCTTACTTGGCCGCCCAAGAGGGCATTGAAACTCTCGTCACCGAAACCGGTGCGGGGCAGTGGGGATCGGCCTTGGCCCAGGCCGGGCACTTTTTCGGGGTGAACGTCCACGTCTTCATGGTTCGGGTCAGCTATCGTCAGAAGCCCGGCCGGCGTATCATCATGGAGATGTTTGGAGCCAAAGTCGAAGAGAGCCCGAGCCCTTCCACGTCTTTCGGCCGCAAGCTGTATGAAGTCGATCCCGATCACCCCGGTAGCCTCGGGATCGCGATCTCCGAGGCTCTCGAAGTCGCCGTTGGCGGGAAGAACTCGCGTTATTCTCTCGGCTCTGTTCTCGACGCCGTGCTGATGCACCAGACCGTGATCGGGATCGAGGCCGACCGTCAACTCGCCGCGGCCGGGGCCGAGCCCGACGTCGTCATCGGCTGTGTCGGCGGGGGGTCAAATTTCGCCGGAGTGGCTTTTCCCTTCGTGCGCAAGAACCTGACTGAACAAAAAAAAATCCGGTTCATCGCCGTCGAGCCGGAAGCCTGCCCGTCGATCACCCAGGGGGTTTACCGCTACGACCACGGCGACACGGCGGGCATGACCCCTCTTCTGTTTATGCACACGCTCGGCAAGGACTTTGTCCCCCAGCCCATCCACGCCGGCGGCTTGCGCTACCATGGGATGGCCCCTCTCGTCAGCCACCTTGTCTCGCTGGGCATCGTCGAGGCGCGGGCCTATGGGCAGGACAAGGTCTTTGACGCAGGGGAGTTCTTTTATAAGACCGAGGGCATTTTGCCCGCCCCCGAGTCAGCGCACGCCATCGCGGCGGCGATCGATGAGGCCCTTGAGGCCAAACGCCTCGGCCGAGATAGAGTGATCCTGTTCAACCTCAGCGGCCACGGTTTCCTGGACATCAACGCCTACGACCGTATTTCTTTCATTCGCCCAGTAGATTCTGCCTGAGCTTGGCGAAAAAGATCCGGGCTTCCTCGAAGTCTTTGCCCTTAATGACATGCTTCAAGAATTCGAGGCGGCCGGTCACTTTTTCGAGCTGCTCGAGCGAGTGGGGTCCGAAGATGACCTCCGCGAGAAGGTAGTCATCCTCGGACAGCAGCCCCCGCGCGATCTCCAGGTGTTTCTTGAACGTAGTTCCGGGGACCGTCGACCTTTCCATGCAGGCGGCAAAGATCAAGGTCGAGGCGAAGGGCAGAGCCAACGAATAGGCGATCATCCGGTCGTGCTCGGCAAACGAGATCTCGGAGATCTTGAGTTCCAGACGGGAAAAAAAGTTCCTGAAGAAGCGCAGGCCCTGAGGGTCGGAGTCGCTGATGATGATGGCGTGCTCGTCCCTGAGCTGCTGGACGTTGGCGAAGGTCGGCCCGAACATCGGGTGGACCGAGGCAAACCCGAACTTCGCCTTCCTGTAATAGGCAGGGATCTTACCCTTGACCGAGGCGACATCGCAGAGCAGGCAATAGGCAGGCAGATGGGGCGCCGCCGCCTCGAAGGCCTCGACCGTGTTCCTCAGGCTCACGGCGTTGATCAGGAGGTCGGGTCTAAAGTCCCCAAGCTCACTCAAGTCGGCAAACACCACCGCCGGCGCAAGCCCCAAGGTCCGTGCGTTGTCGATGTCATAGACGCCGACTTCGTTGTCTTGGCACAGCTCGGAGATGAGCCAACTTCCCATATGACCGGCGCCTAGGACAGCAATCTTCACTGGGAGACCTCCTCGTTATAGCTTCCGAGGTATTTGAACATGGCGGTAACCTCCTTGACTTTCTCTAGGATTAGTCCCAACTCTCGGCGCTCCAGCGCTGCCTGAAAATCGAGAAAGAAGGCGTAGGATCGCGGGGCGCTTCGGCAGGGGAACGATTCGATACGCGTGAGGTTGATGTTCGACTCGGCAAAGAGCTTCAGGACGGCGAACAGGCTGCCGGAGCGGTGCGGCGTCGAGAAGATGATCGAGTGCTTGCTTCCGGCCTCCTCTCGTTCTTCGCTCGCCACGACCAGAAAGCGGGTGAAGTTGAGCGGGTGGTCCTCGATCCCCGCCTCGATGACAGCCAGGTTGTAGAGCCGGGCGCAGAGCTTGTCGCCGATCACAGCCCCCCTCTTCGGCCTCTCCGAGGCGAGCATCTTGGCCGCGCCCGCCGTATCGTAATAAGGGAGGCCCTCCAGGTCATGCCGGGCGAGGAAATCCCGGCACTGGGAGAGCGCCTGGGGGTGGGAATACACATTCTTGATGTCGTCGAATTTCGTCTCGGGGAGAGCGAGCAGGCAGTGGCTGACGCGGTGCCGGACCGCTCCTACAACTTTGAGGGGCGTATCGACGAGTATCTCGTTCACCATGGTCACCGGTCCGGCCAAGGAATTTTCGACGGGGACGATCCCAAAATCGAGCTGGCCGCTCTCCACACCCTCAAAGACGTCGCTGAACTGGAGGCAGGGAATCGTGACCAGGTTCGGGTTGAAGCAACGAGCGGCAGCTTCCCCAAAGGCGCCGTGCTCGCCCTGGAACCCGATGAGCTCGAGCGGTCGGCCCTGGATCCGGCGGCTTTCCTCTATTATTCGGCTCCATAGCTTTTCGACAAAGTCGCCCCTGAGAACGCTCGACCCTGCGGCCCGGGACTTCAGCCCTGAGAAGATTTTTTTCTCCCTTTCCGTATCGCGGACATCCGGCTTGAGCTTCCTCGTCCTCAGGGCGAGCTCCAGCCTCTCGCTGAGGAGGTTCAGGATTTCGAAGTCGATCCTGTCAATTTTTGACCTTATCTTTCCCAGGCTCATGGTTTAGGCCTCACGATTCTCGGGATTCTTTGTTCGAGGAGGAGAAGGTCGGCCAGCGCGACGGCCGTCGCCGCTTCGACGATGACCGGCAGCCGCAGGGCGATGCAGACATCATGGCGGCCCCGGATGGTGAGGCGGGCGGCCTTTCCCGTGTGAAGGTTGATCAATCTCTGCGCCCTGGCAATGCTCGCGGTGGGCCTCACGGCGACCCTGAAAACGAGGTTGTTGCCGTTTGTCAGTCCTCCATTAATTCCGCCGCTGTGGTTTGTTTTCGTCTTCCCCTTCCGGGTGATGATGATGTCGTTGAACTTGCTTCCGGGCATCGCGGCCGAAGCGAAACCCGCGCCGAACTCGATCCCCTTGACGCCCGGGATGGAGAAGACGAGATGACTCAGGACCGATTCGACAGAATCGAAGAACGGTTCGCCAAGCCCCACGGGAAGCCGCCTGGCTCGCGCCTCGATGATTCCGCCGATCGAATCACCCGCTTTCCGGGCGGCAAGAACAGCCCTCTCGATATTTTCCGACCCTCCCGCGCTGAGGAGCTTCGCTTCGACCACAACGGGCGCGATGAGCTTTTTGGCGACGACCCCCGCCGCCACGAGCCCGACGGTCAGCCTGCCGGAGAAGTGTCCGCCGCCCCTGAGGTCGGCATACCCGCCGGATTTCTCGAGGGCGACGAAATCGGCATGACCCGGCCTCGGCGTCTCACGGTATGGGGTGTAATCCTCGGGCCGGACGTCTTGATTTTCGAACATAATAAGGAGGGGCGCCCCTGTGGTTCGGCGTTCCAGGGTGCCGCTCATGATCTTGGGCGCATCGGTCTCCCGACGGCTGGTTGTCCCCGTGAGCCCCGGCTGCCTTCGCTTAAGGTCGGACGAAAAGTCGGAAGGCGCGAGCGGGAGGCCCACCGGGCAACCGTCGACGAGGAGGCCCACGCACGCACCATGGGATTCGCCAAAAACGGAGACGCGGAATATCCTGCCGAAGGAATTCATGTGATATCACCTCCAACCGAAATCAGGTCGTCGAAGAATCCAGGATAGGACTTCGAAACAACCTGCGGTCCCTCGACCCGAACGCCCTTCGTCGCGCGAAGGCCGGCCACCGCCCCGGCCATCGCGATTCGGTGGTCGCCGCGTGAGTTAACCGTGCCGCCCTCTAGGGCTCCGCCGTGGATCGCCATGACGTTGCCCTGGATATCGAGCCGGCTTCCGATCCGAGCGAACTCCTCGACGATGGCCGAGGCCCGGTCGCTTTCCTTGTGCCGCAGCCGCTCGACCCCGCGGATGACGCTCCGGCCGTCGCAGAAACAGGCCAGCGCGGCGAGCGGGGGAAAGAGGTCCGGGCAGTCCGTGGCGTCGAATTCGAACGCCTTGAGGTCGCCCGCCTCGACTGAAACGTCCGCATCTTGAACGGAGACGACCGCTCCGGCGGCTTTGAGGGCGTCGAGGACACCTCGGTCGGCCTGATGAGATGAGGCCGCCAGCCTCTCGACGGTGATCCGGCCGGCGATGGCGCCGGCGACTAGAAGAAAGGCCGCGCCCGACCAGTCGCCTTCGACTTCGTAGCTTCCGGGTTCGAAGCGCTGGCCGCCGCTGACCATGAACCGATCGCGCCTCTTGTCCCAACTGACCGTGACGCCGAACCGCGCGAGAACCGAAATCGTCAGGTCCACATACGGCCTGCTTTGAAGATTTTGAACCCTAAGCTCCGAATCATCATCACAAACAGGGAGGGCCGTGAGGAGCCCGGTCAGAAATTGCGAGGACAGCGAGCCGTCGAACTCAGTACATCCGCCTCGCAACGGTCCCCTGACGGTGAGGGGAGGGAACCCGCCGTTTGACCGGCAGGTGACACCGAGATCGGATAAGGGGGCTTCGATTACGCCGACGGGCCTTGCCAACAGCGTTCCCCGGGCCGCGAGAATCATCTCTTTTTTCCCCAGGGCAGCGACGGGGGCGAACAGGCGCAGGCAGAGACCGGATTCCCGGCAGTCGAGGACGCTCTTGAGCGGTCGGCCCCGCCCTTTGATCTTAACCAACTTCTCGCCCAGGACAACTCTGGCTCCAAGACCGATCGCGACGCCCAGCCCGGCCCGGGCGTCGTCACAAAAGGACGGCCGGATGATTTCCGAGACGCCATCGGCAAGCAAGGCGGCGGCCGTGGCGCGGATCGTCGCGCTCTTGGATGGCGGCGCCGAAATCCTGCCGGCGATCCTAGAGGGTTTGATCCATCTCATCTTTTATCCTCAGGGCTACTTCTGGAGGGCTCCCGCTCTCGGAATTCACGATGAGGTCGGCGACCGACGCGTACGCGGGAACGCGCGCCGCGAGCGTTCGGGAGGCGGATTCGAGCGGACGGTCGGGGTCGAGGACGGGCCGCATCGCAATGTCGATGCGCGAAAGGGCCGTTCGCGCGGCCGTCCAGAGCCAGACGATGCGGCAGGTCTTGGCCAGCCCCGCCCTATTGTCCTTGTCAAGGACCGCGCCCCCGCCAACGGAGATGACCATCGGCGTCCCGGTGGCCAGGACGATGTTTTCGATCACCGATTTCTCGAGCGACCTGAAGCCGCTCTCGCCCCGCCGCTTGAAGATGGCCGAAACCGTCATCCCGGTCGTTGTCTCGACCAAGCCGTCGGTATCCGCGAACTCTCGGCCCATAAGCCGAGCGAGCTGGCGTCCTATTGTCGTCTTTCCCGCACCCATGAACCCGACGAGAGCGATGTGGGGCCTTGGTCGCCTCTCCAGGCCCGCGAAAGCCTTCCATATGTTTTGCTCAACGGCCTTCGGGACTTCGAGACCGGTGAAAATTTCAAACGAGGGGATGGCCTGGTGGAAAAGCCACCTCAGGGCGGTCGACGCACCGCGATTGCCCTCCTTGGGCGAGGCCGCCGAACTTGCGTAGTGCGCGTCTACCAGCAGGGCTCTGTTCGGGGCGGGGAGAATGCGGGAGGCGGGAAAAGGCAGAGAGGAGACGACGATATCGACTGTGCCGAGGATTTTGCCGACATCTTCGAGCCGAGCACCTTCGCATCCGAGAGCGCGCGCGGCCGCCTGGGCTCGGTCGAATGACCGGCCGGCCAGAACGACTCTCGCCGCCTGAGCTCGCAGCAACCCGTAGGCCGCCGCCCTGGCGGCCCCTCCCGTCCCCAAGACGAGCACCGCCCGGCCTCGCGGGGATACTCCCGAGGAGCGCAGCGTTCCGATCAATCCGATAAAATCGGTATTGTATCCGATGGCCCGCCCCGCACCGTGGAGCGCCAGGCAATTCGCCGCGCCGATTCTCACCGCGTCCTCGGCCAGCCCGTCGAGGCAGGAGACGATGTCTTCTTTGAATGGCGAGGTCACGTTGAGCCCGCGCAGCCCGAT
>Ga0315277_10013106_pt1 | contig 10347 bp, 10 predicted proteins | sample YL17G05_15_MG_FD_203695 | JGI IMG/M metagenome (GOLD analysis project Ga0315277, IMG submission 203695) | Sediment microbial communities from Yellowstone Lake, YNP, Wyoming, USA - YL17G05_15 | ecosystem: Environmental > Aquatic > Freshwater > Lake > Sediment | place: USA: Wyoming | collected...
GTGAGGAAAAAGCGAGAACTCAATAGCCCGGCGCGCAAGATCCACCAGGCATAATAGTATTGGGCCGCGTACTTGTCCTCGACGGGTGGCGCAGCGGCAAACCAGGCGTGCCATCGTCGCTCCGCATCGCCAAACACTTGTTCGGCCCTGGGCACTGCACGATTCAGCCCCAGGCGCGGCGTGATGTTCAGTACAAGCCCCGATTCCGCGTCCGCATCCACCAGCAACTGGACGCGCAAGTAACCCTTTGAATCTGGCTCGATCATGTTGGAGATGATGCGCGCGTTGGTCGAATAGGCCACGTTGCGGTGAGTCCGCCGATGTTCCGGATCACCTTTGAATTCACCGCCACGCCGGTCGGTGCGCCCTTGCGTTGCATAAACGCGAAACGTCAGGCCGACACGCCCCGCTGGCATTTTCAGATAGAGGGTCTCTTCGTCCACAAACGCCAGTGCGAATTCTCCGCATCGTGTCTTGAAATAGACTGCGTGTGGATAGGCGGTGAATCCAAAATCGAGCGACGTGTTGTCCTCATCTGTGAAAGTGATATTGTCTACGATGGGCGCGCGTTGCCGATAGTTGCCGACTTCGGCTTCCCACTTGGCCCAGCGTTCGGCCAGGCGAATATCGAGGCGGCACGCATCGCGGAACACCAACAGCCGTGAACCGCGTTCGCTAAAGGGAATCGTCTCCAACGTGATCCGTCCACGCAGTTGCTGAAGAAATGACGAAGCTGGACTAGAATTCATTTATCACAAGCTCATATGCCCCGTTTTGTTTCTCGGCCACGACGACATCCACCGGTAATCCCCAAACGGACAGGGCAGTCGAGTCTACCAAGTGAAAACCAGCCTCGCCCAAAACCTGCCGAACAGGAATGGGGCGGCAATCCACATAGTTGGGAAACGTCCTGTGCGCCCACTCGTAGAGCCTGGTGGGCCAATTCGGCTGCTCCCTTTTCGACATGGCGACGACGCCCATTCGTCCACCATTCCGCAGCACTCGATAGCATTCGCCGAGGAGAGCAGGGATCTCTGGGGTGTCGAACAGTTCCAATGTAAAGCTCATGAAAATCCTGTCAAAGAAATCGGCATCGAAAGGCAGTCTGACCGCATCACCACGCCGCAGTTCCACTCTGTTCAAGAGTCCTGCTTTGTCAAGCCGGTCTCTTGCGATTCTGAACATACCTTCCGATAGATCAATTCCATAGACCTTGCCTGACTGGCCCACCAAGTACGCCAAAGCCACGAGGGCGTGCCCAGTGCCAAAGCCGATCTCGAGGACGATTTCGCCTTCCTTGACTTGCAGCTTTTGCAGGCCGATCTCGGCCAGCCTCCTCTCGCTGTCGCCGGCAAATGCATCGTACCAGCGGCTCAACCGGTCATAGCTGGACCTGGCTGCTTCCTTCGATCTGGGGACTCGACTTATCTCCATGTTTTCATACTCTGCCACTTGCATTCAACAGACAGCCGACGCCGCGCTCCGGCCGCGGCGTCGGATTCAATAGGATGCCAAGCTGGACAGACGCTCCAAGAGGCTGGCTCCCGGCCAATTGGCTATACTTGCACGTACTGTTCCATATCCAGCACAAATATAGTTGCCCAGGGCGCTTCAGAGTTTCCTCTCAGGCCGATAGCCTCGCAGACACCCTGGATGTGTTGGAGAACGCCGTCCGCTCTTTCGTCCCGGACGCCGATCAGCAGCGTCGCGTTGCCTTTGCGCATAAAGCCGCCCGTCGTGCTGATCAACGTCGCGCGATACTGCGCCTCGACCAGCGCGTCGAGGATTTCATTCGAGTGCTTTTCGGGCACGATTGCGATTACCATCTTCATGCCATCTTGCCTCCTCTCTTGCGTCTCAAAAGTAGTGGTTTCGACTTGCGCGCCGACGCGCATCATGCGTTCCACCGACATGACAAAGATAGTAGCGCCGCCGATAATAGCCTCGACCGGCATGGCATAGCCGGCACGGAAATCCACCATCGGTACTGGATTAACATACAAGGTGCGTCTTTCACAGTGGTCGGCCAACAGCTTGATGGCATGGGATACCTGTGAACGATTCAGCCCTAGCAACAGCGTGGCATTGCCCGCTCGCAGAAAACCGCCGATGGAACTGACGCGCGTCACTCGCAGCCCGGACTCGGTCAACGCTCGAGTCGCCGCTTCCGCATCTTCAGGCTGGATGACAGCCAGCATCAAGTACTGCGTATCCATCGTAGCCACCTCTTCGCATTTCAGCGCAGGTGTGCCTGGGCGCGCTGCACCGCCCACTCTATTATTCTGCCGAGCATTGCCCCATAGTCATAGCCAGCCCGTTCGGCGGCGATCACAAAGCTGCTTCCGGCAGAAAGATCAGGATTAGCATTTACGTCAATCACATATGGCACATCATCCCGCACTCGAATGTCAACCCGCCCATAGTCCCTCAGATTGAAGACGCGGTAAGCGTCCATCGCGACGTGCTCGATGCGGCTTTGGAGTTCGACGGAGAGGCTCGGCGAACAGACCAGTTGGGCACGTTGATACAGTGGGGAATTCGTTTGCCATTTAGCCTCAAATGTTCGCAGCCGTGGCCACTCTGGAAGATAGGCTACATAGTCTATCTCGACCAATGGCAGTGCTCGAACGTGACCATTGCCCCACAATGAGACCGTGAGCTCTCTTCCATCAATGAACTCGGACACCATCAGATACTGCTTCCCCAAAGCGGCCAGTTCCGCCACGCGGGCCTGCAAGCTTTGTTGGTCATGGACGACAGATTCCGATGTCAAAGCCTCGCTGCCATGTTCGTTGGCAACTTTGATGATCGCTGGGTAACGTTCCCACTTGAACTCACTTCCCAGCACGGTGCTCCATTCCGGTGTAGGAATGCCGTGCGCTACCAACACCCGCTTGGTGAAGGTTTTGTCCTGTGTCGCCAGCAGCGTCCGCGCATCCGCGCCTGTATAAGTAAAGCCCAGTTCCTCCAGCAGTGCCGCGACTTGCGCAATGTCGCCAGCTTCAGGCTCGACCCCATCGCAAAAGTTGAAAACAACACACCTGTCCGGATCAAATGGTTTGAGCGTGTCTGCGAGTTTCCCTGGCGACTGCACTTGAATTGGGACCACGGTGTATCCCATTCGCTCAAGTCCCTCATGGATAACCCCGACCGCCTCCAGCACCTCGGCCTGGGCCTCTGGAGCCCAAACGGAGTCATGATCTCTGAGCACCATCACCTGACGTTGCATGGATCGTCCCTTGTCAGATCAGAATTGACTCACGGTCTGAGGAGCAGATACATCACCAGCAGACCGAACGAAAAAGCCGTCAGGATGAGTAGCCCCCACAACAAAACATCTTCGCCTCCGCGCGACCAGTTGAATCGCAGACGAAGCCAAGTCGTGATTGATCCTGAGAATATGCTGCCTAATATCAGAGTGACGATAATGACGACCAAAGCGAACAACAAAGTGGGAAGCTTTTCCATATCCTAACCTCTGCGCGCCGGACGGGTTAGCTAAGAACCAGCGTAGCAGAAAACGAGATCGCCTGCCTCAAGTTGACCTCAAGGTAACCTAAAGTTTTCCTAAAGAAATCGGGTGTGCGACACTCTATTTGCCCGACCGCCAACCCCGATACACACGGCGCGTTTCCTCGACGGTGACGAACGCCTTATTGTCTACCTGGTTCACGATCTGTAGGACAGCCGGCAGATCAGCGCGGCGTACGACAATTTCCCGGATGTCCACGGCTTCCCGCATCCCTCGGCCCGATACCTGTGTCACGCCAAAGCCAGCGCGACGGACAGATTCACCCAACTCTACGCCCAGGCCAGAAGAGATGATGCGTACTACGGTATAACCAAGCGCCAGTCGCTCTTCGAGGGTCATACCAACCATCGTACCTATTGCAAAGCCGCTGGCATAGCCCAGCACATTCCAAACGTTGCCTACATTCCGCACGACCTGGCTGATGGCGGCGACGAAAATCGTCACTTCCACAAAGCCGATCAGCCGTGCAAGCCATTTGCGCCCGCGCACGGTCATCAGAATACGCAAAGTGCCCAGGGTGACATCAGTGAGGCGCAAAGCAAACACAAACAGCCCGCCGAGAAACAGTTCCATGACTATTTCTCCACGTGGTTGAATCGTCTGGGAATACGATAACTCAAAATGAGTGCGGTTGCCTCAAGTCCTTCTCAAGAAAACCTAAAGGTTTCCTAAAGAAAACGTAGGGCTTGTTCCAGTGAACAAGCCCTACGCAATCTGGGAAACGAGTATGGTCGACAGGCCGCATGGCCCATCGCTGCGCTACCCCTTCGGCAACGTGAACGTGAATCGGGCGCCGCGCCCTGGCTGGCTTTCGACCTCAATCTGTCCCTCATGCGCCGTGATGATCTCTCGGCAAATCGCCAACCCCAATCCCATCCCGCGCTTTTCGGGTTCGCGCGATTCGTCTCCGCTGTAGAATTGTTGAAAGATGTGCGGCAATTCATCTGGCGCAATGCCGGCGCCAGTGTCGGTCACAGAAACCCACACGCCCCGATCATTTTCGCCAACTTGCACACTGACGCGCCCCCCGCGCGGCGTAAACTTCCATGCATTGTCCAACAGATTCGTCAACACCTGGATGAGGCGATCCTGATCGACGCGCACGTGCGGCAAAGTGGATGGCACGTCAACCGTGAGCGCGATGCCCGATTGCGCGGCGACGGGATCATAGTTCGCCACACAAGCGCGGATGACACGGTCGAGCGCAATCTCGGTGCGGTTGAGTTGCATCGGGCGGAGCGCCCGCTTGTGCACACCTTGCAACGTCTCAATCAGCCGTTCGAGCCGCGCCAGTTCCTGTTCAACGCCATCCAGCAGAACATCACGCATCTCGGGTTCTGTGTCTGCGCCGTCACGCAGCGTCTCGATAGCAGCCCGCATCCCGGTGAGAGGACGCGCCAGCTCGTGGACAATAGCAGCGAGCTGACGCTCGCGCGCCTGTTCCGCTTCTTCAAGTCGGCTGGCCATTTGGTTGAAATTGTGCGCCAGCCGGCCTACCTCGTCATGGCTCTGCACTCGCACCTGCGTGCGATAGTTCCCCGCGGCGATTTTCTGAACGCTTTCGCTCAACTGGCGCAGTGGTCGCGTGATGGTCGTCGCCAATCCCAACCCCAGACCCAACCCCAGAATCGCCGTCAACAGAACGCCTACGACGATCAGCCACTGCAACTGATTGAGTTGAGAGCGCAAGTCATCTATCTCATAAGACAGGCGCAACGCGCCGATCGTCGCGCCATCGCGCTGCAGGGGAAAGACCACATAGGCAACTTCGCCCACAAAGCCAGGGCCGACGCCTTCCCCCTGTTCGCCTTGCAGCGCGCGCTGGACGGATCGATCCACAAAGCGCGTGCCGATGCGGTCGGCGTCTTCGTCGCGCGTCGAAGCCAGAATCGTTCCGTCTCTAGACAAGACGACCACACGCGCGTCCGATAGGCTCGCAATCTCGGCGAGAAAACGTTGTGCGGCTGGCTGGCTCTCGACAATGTCAGGGGATTGCTCGATTTGTTCCCGCACGAGTTGAGCCTGAAACGTCAATTGTCGCGTCAGGCTGTGGGTCAAAAAACCTTCCAGCGAGTACAACAAGTACAGGCTCAGGATCGGCATGAGCAGCAAAATCGGGAGCATGTGACTGACCGCGAGTTTGGCGCGCAGAGACAATTTCATGGCTCGGACTCTCCCACGACAAACTTGTAGCCGACGCCGCGCACGGTCTGGATATAACACGGGCGGCGTGGGTCGGCTTCGATACGCTCGCGCAGCCAGCCAATGTGAACGTACAAGACCTGCACAGCGCCGCCAAAGTCGTCGCCCCACACGGCGTCGAGCAGGTAATTGGTGGGCAGCACGGTTCCAGCACTCGCCATGAGCAGCCGCAACAACTCGAATTCCTTGGGTGGCAGATCGACCGGCTTGCCGCGTACGCACACCTCATGCGCTTTGGGATCAAGCCAGATGTCGCCAACCGCGAGTGGTTCTTCTGGGGTGGAGACAACCGCGTGCGTAGCCCGCCTCAAGACGACGCGAATGCGCGCCAGCAATTCGCGCATCCTGAACGGCTTGGTCACGTAATCTTCTGCGCCCAACTCGAGGCCGACGACCACATCGGTCTCTCGGCCACGCCCCGTGAGAAAGATGATGGGCACGTTGATCTCGCGTTGGATGATGCGAGCTACATCCAGGCCGTCGCGATCAGGCAGGCCAATGTCCAGCAAGATCAGGTCGGGTTCATCACGCCGCGCACAAGTCAAAGCTTCGTCGCCGGTCTCGGCGATGGTGATGGTATAGCCCTCGCGCTCAAGCCGGTATTTGAGGCTGCGCCTCACCAACGCATCGTCGTCTACAACGAGAATCCTGACCATGCGGTTCCTTTGTCATTCACGATACTGCTCGCCAAAGCAGTCTGCGATGAGCGTCTGCAAGCGGCGCTCGAGCGTTGCATTCGAATAATGACGGCGCGCCAGCCAATAGTTGTGCTCGGCCATCTCTCGTGCCAGGTGGGGTTCTTGCAATACCTGCCGCACCTGGTGAACTGTGTCGTCGGTGATATAGCCGTCGAACTCGATCACGCGAAAACCCTTCGGCTTGATGTCAATGTCAAAGATCGAGTAATTGTTGACGACGATGGGCCGCCGGTAGTAGATGGCTTCGAGAAACGCATTGCCGAACCCTTCAATGTCCGAAGGATATGTCACCAGGTCGGCGTGAGGATAGACATCGCCCAGCGTATATATTTTCCGTCCATCCCGAGTTGTGCCGCGCTGATCCTTGATAATGTCGGACACAAAGTTGGTGGGCACGTCAAGCAAGTCGGCAAAGTCACGCACGCGATGTTCGTAAGCGTCGCCTTCGTCACCGGTCGCGTGCGAAATCACCAGCTTGGCCCGCATGCCCAGCCGATTGACCAGCTCAATCGCGTGCTCAATGCCCTTGCGCTGCACGACGCGCGTTGGTTGAAGGAAGAAAAACTCGTCGGGCGCAATTCCCAAAGCCGGTCGCACGCCGCCGGCGTATTCGTCGGGCGGGGGCGGCGGGCGATCAAAGTCCATGACGTTGGGAACTAGCAAGCTGGAGATGCCCGTGCGCAGGCTCAACTGGTTGGCCGCCGACGAGTTGATCACCACGTGACGGATCGAAGGCAGGTGCGGCGGGAACGCCATGTTGAGGTAATCCCACACACAGTTGACCAGGAAGCGTTTGCGCTCCCAGAACAAGTCATGGTGATGAGCAATTGTCGGAAAGCCTGTTTCGGCGATAAATTCGGTGAGCGCGAGGCCCAGCGGGACATTCCTCGGAATCGCCAGGGCGTTCTGGGAGATGAGCAACTCGATGCCGAAATCGCGGACAAAGACGTGGAGCTGCTCTTTGAGATAATCCTTTAACTGGTGAATGAGCCGCGTGATCTCGGGCGGGCGTGTGCGCTGGGAAAAGGCCGTTGTATAGATCTTGCGAATGTCGGGATGGGTAAAGAGCGCCTCTGGCACGATATGACTTGAGTCGGATGGTCGGTCGGATGCGCCCGCCAGATAGAAACAGTCGTGGCCGAGATGCTCCAACACCTCGGCCCACTTGGCCGTTTCGAGCGAGACGCCATCCGTCCCGGCGAAACGCGTGGAGACGAAGCCAATGCGCCGTCCTGTCAACACGGCTGGGTCATTCACTTGAGTGCTCCTTCCAGGACAACCTCGCTCCACGCGCCGTTCTCGGGGATCATGTCTCGCAGATGCTCCAGCCCCAGTCCTGCCGAGCGGCACAAGACGATGGCGATGGGCAGCTCGTGCGCGACGATGCCGACGCGCCGCTTGGGGTGACGCGCAATGATCTTGTTGACTGTTTCCAGGACACGCACTGCCAGCGCAGGAACATCTTCGCCATCCGGCGGATGCGCCGTCAGCGGTGACGTGTGCCAGCGACGGAACTCGTCAGGATATTGCGCCTCGATGTCGGCAGACAGCATCTCTTGCCATTTGCCGAGATTGATTTCGCGCAGGCGCGGCTCGGGGATGACCTCCACCCCCAGTTCCACGCCAATGATTTGAGCCGTTTCCATCGCGCGGCGCAAGTCGCTGCTATACAGCGCCGCGAATCCAAACTGGCGTTGATACTGGGCTGCGTGATATGCCTGCTCTCGTCCCCTTTCGTTCAGCGGCGGGTCGGCTTGCCCCTGCCAGCGTCCCTCGACGTTCCAATCCGTTTGCCCGTGGCGAATCAAGACCAGTGTCGTCATGGGGCTGCCTCATCGCTCAACCCGCGCAAGCGGCGATATTCTGGCACCGAGATCATGGGAGGCCGCTCGTGCTCGCGGATGTCTTCAATGTCCAGGTAAAAGCGGTCCTGCTCGTGTTGAATCAGCTTCATCGTCTTGTTGACTTCGGCCAGCATCGGCCCGTGACGCGATTCAAGCCGCCGGATGAACACCTGGAGAATCTGGAACGACATCTTGCCGAGCGCCTGCAACTCTTGGTTCTTGTGGATGCGCTCTTCCAGGTCGCACTGAGCGATGGCTTGCAGGCCAAAGGTTGTCAGCATGTCAATCATCAAGCCCGTCTCGACGCCATAGCCACTGAAGAAAGGCAATCGCTCCAGCGCCGCGCGTCTGCCAGCGTATTCGCCTGAAAGCGGCTGCACCACGCCGGAAAGCTCAGGGTAAAACAGGTTGAGCATCGGGCGGGCGACGAGTTCCGTCACACGACCGCCGCCGCCGGCCTGCAGCTTGTCTCCCACGCGCAGCGGGCGGCGGTAAAAGCCTTTGACATACTGGATGCGCGGCTCGCGCAGCAGCGGTCCCAGGATGCCATACACAAAGCGGGGGTGAATGTTAGTGATGTCGGTGTCTATCCAGGCGATGATGTCGCCGCGCAAGACGTACAGGCTCTTCCACAATGCCTCGCCTTTGCCGCGAAATGCGCTCAGCTGCGGCAAGGTTTCCTGGTGGATATAGACCGGTATGCCCATTCGCTCGGCGATGCGCCGCGTCCGGTCAGTCGAGTCGGAATCAATCAACACGATCTCATCCAGCAGGGGGACCTCGTTCATCAACGCGCGCTTGACTGTGGCAATGACGTGTCCCACCGTCTTTTCTTCATTCAACGCAGGCAAGCCCAGGCTGATCGTCACCCCTTGCGCTTGTTTGAGTTCGACGAGCCGACGCAAGTCTTGAAACTCGTGGCTGTGAAAAGTGTTTTCGGCAAACCACTTGTCCACCAGGATCGAGATGGCCTCGTAGCCAGCAGGAGCTGCCGCCGGGTAAAGTCTGGTTTGCTCCGGCAGCACCATTTCGCGGCGGGTCTTGACGGCAATGGCCGTCATGTGCGTGTGGCGGAACACACGCGCGGCCATCTCGCCCACCGCCACCGGCTCAGTCTTGGGGCGGGCCGTCGCGCCCATTACAATCAAATCGTGGTGTCGAGCCTCGGATAAAATCGCCGCCTGGATGCGATGTTGAAGCGTAACGATGCGGGTGACCGGCTGCAATTGCTGCAACACCGGCATCAGATCGCTGAAGGGTGCATCTTCCGTAGATTGCGGCGAAGGCGGCGCGATGTGCAGCGCAGTGATTTCGGCCTGGTGCGCCTGGGCCAGTGCCAGGCTGATGCGCAGCGCCAGTTCCGCATGCGGCCCACCGCGCACCGGCAAGAGGATGCGCTGGATGGAAGAGGTTTCGCCCGGGCGGACGATGGCTACATCACACGGCGGATGCACCAGCACATCGTGCAAGTCTGCGCCAAAGACCTTTTGGTCTTCCTGCCAACGCAGCAAGAGCAGGTCATAGTCAGCCTGGTCTACCTGTTGCGCGATCTCGTCCCACGGCAAATGAGTGACTTTGGTCGGCAGCATATCCACGAGCGGATCGGCCGCCGCCAGCCGCTCCAATTCCTGGCGAAGCGACTGGGCAGGCAACGCGCCTTCGCTCAACGACCTGTCCTCTGGAATGTGGACGATGCCGAACAACAGCACGCGGCCATTCAAGCCGTGCGCCATTGCCCTGGCCAGTGGCAAGAGTGATTCGGCGTCTGCGACATCATACACGGGCAGCAAAATATGACGAATCGCGGTCATCGCATGACTCCCTTCTAGCCGCTTGAATGTAGCAGGGGGATCACTCGTTCCTTGACGATCCGTTGCCACGTGAAGCGGGCCAGCACGCGTCGGCGCAGGCAGTGAGCGGCATCACGCTCCAGTACCTGAGCCACGTTCGCTGCGATGGCATCGGGGTTGCCCCGCAGATCGAAAAAGTGCGCCGCGCCCTCGCCGGTTTCCCGCAGGGGTGGGATGTCGGCGCAAAAGATTGGCAGGCGAGCCAGGCCCGCTTCCAGAAT
>Ga0315277_10013108_pt1 | contig 10345 bp, 11 predicted proteins | sample YL17G05_15_MG_FD_203695 | JGI IMG/M metagenome (GOLD analysis project Ga0315277, IMG submission 203695) | Sediment microbial communities from Yellowstone Lake, YNP, Wyoming, USA - YL17G05_15 | ecosystem: Environmental > Aquatic > Freshwater > Lake > Sediment | place: USA: Wyoming | collected...
TCAGGGATGCAGTTCACGTGGACACGCCTGACAACTGTCCTGAAATTCTCTTCAACAAGCAACGCGTTCTTTTCATTGGATCAGAATTGCTTCTTTGACGCCGTTAAAATGAAGGTCTCCCGTCAGAACCTTTGATTTGATCCTTCGTGCGATGGCCAACACGTAAGCATCAGCAAGGTCAAGATCCTTCTTGGTCCTTCGCATTTCCGAATGTAACACGCCGGCTTCCCTTGAAACTTCCTCATCGATGTTGACAAGCCAGCTTGGCGCCTATTTCAAAGGCTTCGCGCATTTCTTCTTTGTCGCTCTTTGCGCCGCCCAATTCGCTGTCGTCGTGCGAGTATAGCATCGTGCTGACCAGCTTCACGTTTGCCCAGTTGAAGAAACCCTTTATCGTAGCCTGAATGGTGTTGAATTCTTGATCGGAACCGGCGACGGCAATGAAAACGCCCTTCTTGCGCTTCTTCATTCTTCTTTCGAAGCCGAAGGTTCCATCAGCACGTTTTACGTAAGGCATAAGGCAGTTGCAGCGGTCTATCATAAGCTTCGTCTGTGCGCTTACAGTGTCAAAGTAAACCGGCGAGCCTAAGACTATGGCGTCGCAGGATTGCAGCATGGTGTAGATTGTTCGCATGTCATCATCGAACAGGCAGTATTTTGGACGCGGATCGACACCGCAGCTTTGGCAGGGCTGGATCTGCAGGTCGTTGAGGCATATCTTGCGCGTTTCAGCTCCTTGGCTGCTTGCGCCTCTCAAAACTTCTGAAACAAGCGTGTCCACGTTGCCGTTTTTCTTTGGGCTACCAACTATACCGCATACCCTCACAGGAATCGCCTCCGCGTTCTTATGTTTTCAGTTTCTTCGTAAGCGTTGCAACTCTTCTGCCGAGCTCCTCGCAGCTTTCAACGGCCTTCTCGTCAGGCGCACCCACGGCCGCTGCACCATAATGCTCATGATCATGTCTGCCCTGAACGATCATCCCGTGGATCAGCATCGCCTGCAAGATCGAAAGGATCGTCGTCTCCGCCCCTCCTGCCACGCCGCCCGCGCTTGTGAAGGCGCCCCCCACTTTCGCATCGAGTTTCCCGTGAATCCTCACAGACTTATCGATGAGAGCCTTAAGCTTACCAGACATCTGCCCATAATACGTCGGCGAGCCCATTATGATCCCATCAGCTTCCTGCAGGTCCTCAAGGCTTGTCGCTTCAACCTTCTTCACGGCCGCCTTGATTCCGCTGACTTGTCTGACGCCTTCAGCAACGGCCAAGGCCATCTTCTCAGTGTTCCCAGATCTAGAATCGTAGACGACCAGAATCTTCACCATTTCAATTGGCACCTGAAGATTCAGATTTCGACTAGACTTTATTAACCGTTTTCCATTAGTATCAAGGGACGACGTATGTCTCTTTCATACTCGTCTAGAAAGATCAAACAGCTGGAAGAGTTCTACCCGGGAAACTGGGCATCAATCCGAGGCCGCATCATCAGCCTCTTCTGTGACGTGGCGTACACACGAGCCTATATGACGATAAGTGACGATTTAGGCATGATTCTCATTAAGATCCAGAATGCCGCGTCACAAACCGTCTTCGTATGCGCGCCATAGTCGCATCAGAGGAGAAATAGCCCTCTACGAAGGAAAAACTTACTTGAAAGCCACAGACGTCTCGAAAATGCAGCCTGTGGAGGATGGTTATTCGCAGCTCGCCGAATTACCCGTGCCCAAAGAAGGCGACCTTGCAGACTCTGAGGGAAAAAGATGGACAAAACCCACAAGTTAGAAAACCGGAAAATTCTCCGACCTGAACAGCGTCACGCTGAAAGAGGAAAGCAGACTAACATGGGTCGGAGTCGACCTGGCGGTCTTCCTAATCGCGTTTCCAACGCCTATCATCGTTGCCGCCCCTATGGTACTCGCCGGAATTATGCTAACATTCGCGGGCCTGATAGCAAAAGAAACAGAAGTCACGCAGTACGAAGCCCTGAAACTTCAAGGCCACGCTTACACTCACTCGACTGAGAGCACTATGGGGACGACACTGAACGAACAACATAACTGCACATTGCGGAAGGTACCCGCAAGACCCTTCAGGATAGACTGCGTACGTAAAGTTGTAACTATTGCGGAGAAGTGAGTTCAAACTATACTACGACCTACCCGAACATGCAGCCGTAAGCACTCCATGCATACCAGAGACACCCTCACACGCCAGGCCTATCAACGAAAAAGCAGCCTGCAATACGTAAACGATTTAACACGCCTCAACCTACCCTCTCTAAACTCAAACAAAATCCGTATGTAGAAGGGGTCAAGACGCCGCTCAAACCAGTAAGAATCACAGACACGACGTTCCGAGATGCACACCAGAGCCTAATGGCCACAAGAATGAGCACCGAAACCATGCTCAAAATAGCCGACAAAGTAGACCAAGTCGGCTTCTTCTCACTCGAAGCCTGGGGCGGTGCCACCTTCGACGTGGCCATACGCTATCTTGCAGAAGACCCATGGGAACGCATCCGGCAACTCAAGAAACACGTCAAGAAGACGCCTCTCCAGATGCTCCTGCGCGGCCAAAACGTGGTCGGCTACCGTAATTACCCAGACGATGTGCTCATCAGGTTCGTCGAGAAAGCAGCCGAAAACGGCATAGACATCTTCCGCGTGTTCGACGCCTTGAACGACATCCGAAACATGGAAGTCGCCATCAAAACCGTCAAAAAAACCGGCAAACACGCACAGGGCACAATCTGCTACACCATAAGCCCAGTGCACACGGTGGAGCACTTCGTCGAATTCGCCAAAAAACTAGCCACGCTAAAATGCGACTCAATATGCATAAAAGACATGGCAGGCATGCTCGCACCGCAACCAGCCTACGAACTCATAACGGCACTGAAAAAGAAAGTAGGCTTACCCGTTCACTTGCACAGCCACAGCACAAGCGGCATGGTCATGATGACGTACCTGCGCGCCTGCGAAGCAGGAGTAGACATACTTGACACGGCTTTCTCACCCTTGGCATGGGGCACGAGCCAACCGCCAGTCGAGTCAGTCGTTGCCGCACTCAAGGATACGCCGTACGACACAGGCCTAGATCTAGCCCTTCTCAGCGAGATCGCCACATACTTCAGAGAACTACGCGAAAAATACTACGACCCACTAAGGCTCATAGACCCGAAAGCCGAACGAGTAGACGCCTCAATAATAGTCCACCAGATTCCAGGCGGAATGTTCAGCAACCTGCTCGAACAGCTTCGAGAACAAAAGGCCCTAGACAGACTCAACCAAGTACTTGAAGAAGTGCCCAAAGTCCGAAAGGAACTAGGATACCCGCCGCTGGTGACGCCTACGAGCCAGCTCGTTGGAATACAAGCCGTCTTCAACGTCATTTCCGGCAAACGCTACAGCATCGTGCCCAAGGAAATAAAAGACTACGTCAAAGGCCTATATGGAAAACCACCAGCCCCAATAGACCCTAAGGTAAAGAAGAAAATCATAGGCGACGAACAGCCCATAACCGTAAGGCCAGCCGACCTTCTAGAACCCGGACTTAACAAAATCTCAGAAGACGTGAAACCATACATCGAAAGCGAAGAAGACAAGATAACCTATGCGTTGTTTCCGCAAACGGCACTCGAGTTCTTCAAGAAACGAAAAGCAAAACGAGACGAAGCCAAAGACGAAATCAAACCTGAAAGAATCGCCGAGCTGGAACAAGCTGCCGCAATTTCAGTTGCAGTAAGCACATTCCTAACAAGCTCAAACGGCGCGAAAGCCCTAACGCTCGGCAAGACAACAACTGGCACATCAAACTGGGTCTTAGCAGGCAGACAAAGCCTATCTGAACACGGTGCATAACCATGCCAACATACGAGATCCTCGTTGACGACAAACCGAGAAAAATCGAGCTAGCAAAAAACAGCGAAAAAACCTTCACCATCAAAATCGACGAAAAATCCGTAACCGTCGAATTACAGGCTGACAGACTCAACCTGGAAAAACGATTCTCGCTCAGCATCAACGGCAAGAACTACCAAATAGAACTGCCCAAAATTGACCGTGAAAAGCCCTTCCAAGTAAAAGTAGACGAAGCAACGTTCAAGGTTGAATTCAAGACGCCCACGGCAAAGGCTGCATTGACAAGCTTTGCGCCGGCACCATCTGCGCCTACTAGAAAGGTTGCCGCAAAAAACCAAGTCGCGGAAGGAGCAATAACTGCACCGATGACCGGCAAGATCGTAACTGTCAAGGTTAAGAAGGGCGATGTGGTCAAAGCAAATCAAGTCCTATGCGTCATCGAAGCCATGAAAATGGAGAACGAAATAAGCGCGCCAAAAGCTGGCACAGTGCAAAAGATAAGTGTTTCAGAGGGCTCGTCAGTAAGCGAAGGCGACGTCCTCCTAATCATCGGCTAGAATATGGAAGAAGGCTTGTACTCCCCAAACACTTCACGCAGAGTGCTACATATCTCGCCTAACGTTGCATACTCTTTCACGGCTTGAAGCACGAAGGGCAGGAGGTTTGCCCTCTCGTCATCAGCTGCTCCATGCAGTTTGGCCAGAGCTTCGTTCACTTTGGCTTGATTTCTTTCGCGTTTGATTTGTCTCAGACGTTGAACTAACTCCTTCTCGCTTTCCGGATCTATCTGCAAGATTTTTATGGGAACCTCTTCCTCGGTCCTGAACTCGTTTACGCCAACGACGACGCGTTTCTTAGCTTCAACCTCCTTCTGATGCCGATAAGCACTGTCGGTGATTTCGCGCTGAACGAACCCTTTCTCGATAGCGGCTACTGCCCCGCCCATCGCATCAATCTGCTCAATGTACTTTTCAGCCCTCTTCTCGATTTCCTTCGTCAAATACTCAACATAGTACGAGCCTGCGAGCGGATCAACGCTGTCGACTACGCCGCTTTCATACGCGATCAGCTGCTGCGTCCTAAGCGCGACCAGCACAGCCTCGTCGCTCGGCAAAGCATAAGCCTCATCAAACGAGTTAGTATGCAAAGACTGAGTTCCACCCAGAACAGCAGACAAGGCCTGCAAAGCAACGCGAACAATGTTATTGTGCGGCTGCTGAGCCGTAAGCGAAACGCCAGAAGTCTGAGTATGAAAGCGCAGCATCCAAGAGCTGAGGTTCTTTGCGCCGAAACGCTCACGCATGATCCATGCCCACAATCTGCGGGCAGCTCTAAACTTCGCGATCTCCTCGAAGAAATCGTTGTGGGCCGCAAAGAAGAAGGACAGGCGGCCTGCAAACTTGTCCAAGTCTAAGCCTCTATCAACCGCAGCCTGCACGTAAGCAATCGCATCTGCAAATGTAAAAGCGATTTCCTGAACCGCTGTGGCTCCAGCCTCACGGATATGGTAGCCGCTTATGCTTATGGTGTTCCATTCAGGCATGTTCTGTGAGCAATATTCAAAAATGTCCGTGACCAGTCGCATCGAAGGCTCAGGCGGGAATATGTACATGCCTCTAGCAGCGTACTCCTTCAAGATGTCGTTTTGAACCGTTCCGCCGAGCATGGATTCCGCTAACCCTTCTTTCTGTCCGACAGCAATGTACATTGCAAGTAGAACGTTAGTCGGCGCGTTAATCGTCATGGAAGTCGTGATCTTATCCAATGGAATTCCGTCGAACAAGGTCTCCATATCACGCAAGGTGCTGACGCTTACGCCTGCTCTGCCCACTTCACCGCGTGATAGCGGATGGTCACAATCATAGCCTACTTGCGTTGGGAAGTCAAAAGCCACGCTTAGGCCCTTCTGGCCTTGGGAAAGCAAATACTTGAAACGTCGATTCGTCTGTTCAGCTGTGCCGAAACCAGCATACTGCCGCATAGTCCACAGGCGTGCACGGTACATGGTCGGGTAGACGCCTCGTGTCAGTGGATACTCTCCTGGAAAACCAGAATCGTGCAGATAATTGAAGTCTGCAATGTCAACGGGTGTGTAAACCCGGCTGATTGGAATGCCTGAGCTAGTGGCAAATTCGCCCTTTTCAGGAAGCTTGTCAAAGCTCTTTGCCAGTGCCTCGTTCTCCCACTTTTTCTTCAGTTCGCGTATTTCCTTCAGCTTGTGCTTGTCAAACACCATTGAAAACACCATCAAGAATGCTGTTTAGGCATTTTCAATGATTTCACGTATATAGGTATTCTCTCGACTCAAAGCGTTCGGCGCGTATCACTGAAACGGATATATCGCCGCTTCTCACTCTTGGGTATTACAGAAGAAATGGTGCGCTGATGTGAAGATTAAGGTCGAATACATCGGTCACATAAAAAACATAACTGATAACAGGCGGGAGGAAGAAGTTGAGACGAGTGAAGATGTGACCGTTGCCAAATTGCTTACCATGCTTTCCAAGAGGTATGGGGAACCGTTCAGAAAGGCCATCTATGAGCCGAAGGGCTCAGATATCAAGCCCAACTACATTGTCACGGTGAACGGGTACCTTCTTAACCAGTTGAAGGGGCTTGAAACTAAGCTCAAAAAGGGAGACCACGTAACCCTGTTGCCAATTGTGAGTGGCGGCTAATACTCTTCTTTCTTGTCTATTAACCCGTCTTTTCTGGCCTTGTGTTCAACCATCTTGAAGGAAACTATCCCTATGGCGATTGTTGCAATCATGGTCAAGACCAGGTACAATAGGTCTGTCTGGATTGGGGTTGGAGACTGATGCAGTATTGAGAACCTGATTATGCTGAGAAAATACGTGATCGGCAGGGCGTTTGAAATGGTTTGACCCCACGCGGGGAGTATTTGAGGCAGGAATATGACTCCGCCGAACAGGTAAAGGATGCCTGACACGTATTCGTTTAACATGAACTGCACTCGTGAAGTCAGGATGTTTATGCCGCATAGAATGAAGCCTATGGCTATGAAGCAGATTATTCCTAGTACTAGGCTCAAGGTTAGCAGTGGTAAGTTTGTTCCCAGCCAGTTGATGGGTATTTGGATTCCTAACAGACCCTGAAAGATGAGCGTTCCAAATCCTAAGGTCAGAAGCAGAGATATTGAAGCGTTCATGACGCCGTTTAGGGCTCTGCCGAAGATGTACCAAGTCAAGGAGCCAGGTGTCAAGTAGATATGTTTCAGCACTTCATAATGGGATCTGTCATCGTGTATTAGCATGGTCATCGTCGACATTATCTGCGTAACGTACAGGAAGAAGCTGTTTCCGATGAACATGAAAGCGAAATATTCGGGGTTGAGGGTTCCTGCAGACGTGGTGACGGCGGTGCCGACAATGAAGATGAAGCCGACGATCAGCAGGCCTGCCAGCGGTCGTACGAGATAGTATATGGCAAACACGAGGGGGTCAGCCCAGTTGGTCTCAACTTTCCAGCCTAACCAAATAGACTGCTTAATGGTTCTTAGAACCGTGTTTATTGCCATCTTAACGTGAGCCTCCCCTCTTTCTTGCCCAAGTTTTCCATGTAGTTCAAAGCGAACTTTGCCAGAGGCAACAAGACTATCGTGAAAATCACTAGCGCGACTATGTTCGGCCAAATGTCAGCTATGCCTTGGCCGTCAATCATGACTCTTCTGATTCCGTCTAACCCGAATGTTAGCGGAATGAAGGATGCCATTAGTTGAACGATGTCCGGCAGGTATCTTATTGGAAAATATGATCCTGAGAGGAAATAGACTGGCTCTTGCAGGAGGTTTGCTGTGTGCCAAGCTTCTCTGCCGTAAAGCATGAATAGAGACGCGAACAGCATACCCAGCGCATAGAGTGCTATGATCGTTAAGATGAATGTGAAAAGTGCGGTGAAGGGTTCATGGACTGCGAGTGGGACTTGAAAGATTATGGTTCCGGCAACAAGAATGACTACGGCCCTCAGAGTCGTGTTTACAACTCCTCCCAGGGCCATTCCAAGAAGGATGGCCATTCTTGAGATCGGCGCAACGAGGTACATTTCCAGGGTTCCTGTTTCTTTTTCCCAGTAGAACTGAGAAGACATGTTCCAGAGAACGTTCACCCAGAAGGCAATCATGGTTCCGCCGATGATAACGAAGCCCGAGAACTGGGCGGGAGCATTTAGCATCTTGTAGAGGTACACATAGGCGCTGAGGGTCAAGATGGGAATCAATAAGTCAGCGGCGATCCATTCGGGCTCTTGGTTGCTGCCCTTAATTCTGACCCACAATCGGGCGTAAGCTACCCTGAGATTACGGACGAGTTCATCAAGCACTGGTGCCCGCCTCTTCGTCTTCAAAGCCTCGTCCCACGCGGCTAATGTAGACGTCTTCAAGGGTCGGCTCAGCTTTGTTGATCGAGAGGATCTTCAGTTTCTGTTCTTCCAGCTTCGAAGTAATCATCGAAAAGGTCTGCTCATCGAGCACCATGACTTTCAGTGTGGTTGTGTCTGTTTGGATGCTGCGGGTCTGGGAATATCCGACTATTCCTTCCATTTTCCCCATGAAGCTGAAGTCAGCTTGCATTGAGGAGACTTCGATTCTCATTATCACGTTTTCCTTCAGTTTTTCCTTCAGAGTGAGAGGGTTGTCGCAGGCTAGGATTTTTCCATGGTCGATGATGGCTACTCTGTCGCACATTTCGTCGGCTTCGGCCATGTAATGCGTTGTCAGCAGAACAGTGCCTTTCCTTTCTTTCTTAGCCCAGTCGACAATGTAGTTTCTCAGGTTTTTTGAAGTCAAAACATCCAAGCCCAAAGTAGGCTCGTCTAAGAACAGTATCTTCGGATCATTCAGCAATCCTCTCGCAAGGTTCAGTCTCTGCTTGTATCCGGTTGACAGCTTAGCCATGCGCGTTTTTGCGTATTCTTCGAAGTCCAAGTCCTTCAGCAACTGCTTGATTTTCGTCTTTGCCGCTGACGAGGATAGACCGTAGAGCTGCGAGAAGAACCACAAGTTCTCGTTTGTGGATAGTATTCCGTAGCCTGGGGTTTCACCTCCGGAAACTAGGCTTATTACTCTTCTCACTTTGTTGGGCTCTTTGATTACGTCGAACCCGCCTACGTGGGCCTCGCCGCTTGTGGGGAGGAGAAGAGTCGTTAGGATTTTTATCAGTGTGGTCTTGCCGGCGCCGTTCGGGCCGAGGAGCCCGAAGATTTCCCCTTCGTCGATTGAAATCGAAACCTTGTCCAGGGCCTTCACTGGTTTATCTTGCCCTTTGAAGGTTCTGATTAGGTCTCGAGTTTCAATGCTATGCTGCAAAGCCTTTCACGAGCCAACAAACAATGTAACCTTGCATAATTAAGATTTCCGTTGAATGGCAAAACGCGTGAAAAAAGACTGTGTCATCGTGTTACAGGTTCGGTTGATGGTGACGATTAGACTGCGAGGAAAATGTCCATGTGCGTCAGGTTGTTACAGCCCTTTTTTGTGACCTCTATCATGTCTTCTATTCGTACTCCTCCGATTTTGGGGTCGTACAGTCCCGGTTCGACTGAGGTGACGTTGTGTTCTTCCAGGGGATACTTGTAGAAGTCGCCCATCGAGGGTCCTTCATGAATCTCAAGTCCGATTCCATGGCCGAGGCCATGCACGTAGCCCTTGCTTATCTGTTTGCCGCCTCTTACGGTCTGGTAGCCGGCCTTTTCAAACATGTCGTAACATAGGCTCTGCATGTCGCTTCCTAGAACGCCGGCTTTTATGGCGTCCATCGCCGCGTTTTTCGTCTGGAGCACAGTTTCGAACATTCTTCTGACGGTTTTTGATGCTGTGCCTTTGACTATGGTCCGAGTCATGTCTGAAACGTAGCGATTTTTGACGCTTTTTGGGAAAACATCCAAGACTATGGGTTGGTTTGCTTTCAGAATGTCTTTTGATTCGCCTGAATAGTGAGGATCTGAGCCTTTATTCCCGCAGGCGATGATTGTTTCTTCCTCGGCGACGCAGCCGTGGTCAGCGAACGTGTGGTCGAATACGGAGCGTACCTTGCCGGCCGTGAGTGCTTCCTTTCGGCCGCTTTTTCGGTAGAATAGGGTTTCATTCGTGTCGACTTCGGCGTTGGCGATGAGTCCGATGGCTTTTGATGTTGCCTCCTCCACGGCTCTTTGCACAGATTTGATGTTTTCGATTTCATCATTTTCTTTTGTCTCTCTGGCTTTCTCCAGTACATCGAACATGGGTTTTATCTTTAGGCCTTCGTGTCTTAAGGCGTCGGCAAGCGTGACTGGGAGGTTCGGTGGGACGTAGATAGTCTCTTTGGTTCCCAGTTCCTTCTTGGCGACTGAGGCCACGAACTTGGTTTCGCCGGTTTTGGGGTCTGAGGCGGATTTTACGGTCTGTATGTAATCGTAATCGAAGTAGGAATGCACGTTCTTGATGGCGGATTCTTTCTGGGCTCTGGGTACCTCCATCTGCTTAACAACCA
>Ga0315277_10013112_pt1 | contig 10343 bp, 9 predicted proteins | sample YL17G05_15_MG_FD_203695 | JGI IMG/M metagenome (GOLD analysis project Ga0315277, IMG submission 203695) | Sediment microbial communities from Yellowstone Lake, YNP, Wyoming, USA - YL17G05_15 | ecosystem: Environmental > Aquatic > Freshwater > Lake > Sediment | place: USA: Wyoming | collected...
CCCAACACCCCTATTCGTGGGCCACTTGGTCGCCGCGCATCGGCTTCACCTGGGACGTCACCGGCAACGGCAAGACCGTGGCCAAGCTCGCCCTCTCCCAATACGGCGACATCATGGGGGTCGGCTAGTGGGCCAACGCTCCCCAGGGTTCGGGCGGCGGCACCAACTACTGGTGGAATGACGCCAACGCCGACAAGAAGGCGCAGCTCACCGAGCTATGCTGGGGTTACAAGCTCGCCAGTACGATCGGAACTCAATACGCGCCCTACGCTGTGTTTGACGGTTCCGGTAATCTTACGGCCGCGGCCACGGCCGCCCTTGGCGACCGACCCAATATCTACGACAGCGACGCGTACAAAAGCGGCGCTGTCTCTGGCTACGACATCAACAACCCGCTCGAACTCGACTACGTGAGCGTTATCACCGACTACTTTCTGAACAGGAGCGACCAGGCTTCAACCCGGACCCGCGAGATCCTGCTGACCCTCGAACGCGAGCTCGTCTCCGACCTCTCCGCTTCTATCAACCTCACCTATCGGCGGATGGACAAGACGGATCTCGGCATGACCTATTACCCCGCGGAGCACTCCGCGGATTACCCCCTCTACACGGGCCCCGAGGTCATCGATCCGCGCACCCCCCCGGCAGGCGGCTGGTACGTCGAAGCCGGAACCGTTCCCGAGACCTATTACATCGGTGGCACGACCTGGAACTCGGACGAGGCGGCGGGACGGCCCTATTACCTGCCCGGTGTGAATTGGCCGACGACCGCCACGAACTACACGCTGTACCGGAAATCTGATGCCTATAACACCTACATGGGCGTGGACTTCGTGCTGGTCAAGAGACTGTCCAACAACTGGTTTATGAATGCCTCCTTCACGTTGCAGGACCAGAAAAGCTATTGGGGCAGGGATTTCTTCGATCCGACCAACCAGTGGGTGTCCGACGGCAAGACCTTCGCGATGGGTGTCGGGTCGGCCAGCGGCAGAGAGGTCGACGCCAACCTGTTCACGCGCTGGATGCTCAAGTTCAGCGGTCTCTACCAGTTGCCCCTGGGCTTCGACGTCTCCGCGACGCTCAACGCCCGCGAAGGCTGGAAAATTGCCCACGGTTTCTGGATTTCAGACGATGGCGCTCCCAACCTGGAAGCCGGTCAATGGGCCTGGATCACCACTCAGCCAATCATGAAAGACAGCTTGGACACGTTCTACAACCTCACTCTCCGGCTCGAAAAGAAAATCGATATCGGCACCGGCCGGCTGTACCTCATAGCCGATTGCTTCAACGTGTTCAACAGCAACATGATCAACCGGGCCTACGGTGCGTACTCTGGCGACGCCATCTACAACCCCGCGGGCGAACAGTACGACAGTTGGCAAAATACCACCTACCGCAAGTACGTCGATATGCTCAACCCCCGCATCTTTAGATTCGGCGCCCGGTTCGAGTTCTAAGCAGCAGCAGAAGCAGCACAAGCAGATTCACAAAAGCCCGCCCCGGCTCCGGCCGGGGCGGGCTTTTCTTTTTTGGGAGCGAGGACATTGACAACGTCCGCGGGCTTCGTTAGGATGGAATTTCCGGAACACGAAGACTCGAGAAAAACGCCATGAAATTCCGCCTGTTTCCCAAGGAACAAAAGTTCTTTGAATTGTTCCGCCAGGACGCCGCCAACCTCAAGATCGGCGTCCTGGCCCTCCAGGAGCTCGTGAACAACTACGAGGACGTCGAGAAAAAGTACCAGCATATCAAGGACATCGAGCACCAAGGGGACGTGATCACGCACGAGATCTTCACCAAGCTCCGCGAGACCTTCATCACGCCCCTCGAACGGGAGGACATCCACGGCCTGGCCAGCGGCCTGGACGACGTCCTCGACTGCATCGAGGGCGTGGCCAGCCGGATGTTCTATTTCAAGATCGCCCGGCCGACGCCCGAGGTGAAAAAGCTCGTCGACATCATCGGCCAGGCCGTCCAGCAGATCTTCGAGGCCATCGACAACCTGGAGTCCCTGGGGCACGTCCACGCCTTCTGCAAGCAGATCAACATCCTCGAGTACGAGGCCGACGTCGTCTGCCGCGAGGCCATCGCCGACCTCTTCGATAAGACCGAGAAGGTCGAGGACATCAAGGACCTCATCAAGCTCAAGGAGATCTACTCCCGGCTCGAGGTCGCGGCCGACCGCTGCGAGGACGTGGCCAACGTCATCGAAGGGATCATCGTCAAGTCCACCTGAGTTTCATGCCCAGCGCCGGCTTCCTCTTCGTCGTCTTCATCATCCTCGTCGCCCTGGCCTTCGATTTCACCAACGGCATGCACGACGCCGCGAACTCCATCGCCACCGTCGTCTCCACCCGGGTGCTGACGCCCCGGCAGGCCGTCATCTGGGCGGCCTTCTTCAACTTCGTCGCCTTCCTCGTCTTCGGCACGGGCGTCGCCCACACGATCGGCGCCGGGATGATCGACATCCGCATCGTCACGCCTCCGGTCGTCTTCGCCGCCCTCCTGGGAGCCATCGGTTGGAACCTCTTCACCTGGATCCTCGGCCTGCCCACGAGCTCCTCCCACGCCCTGATCGGCGGGTACGCGGGAGCGGCCATCCTCAAGGCGGGCCCCGGCGTCATCATCGCCCACGGCTGGGTCAAGACGGTCATGTTCATCTTCATCGCGCCCATCCTCGGCCTGGTCCTCGGCCTCGTCTTCATCACGGCCACGACCTGGATCGTCCGCAAGAAAAGCCCGGCCCGGATCAACAAGGCGGCCCGCCGTCTCCAGCTCCTGTCGGCCGCCCTCTACAGCCTGGGCCACGGCGGCAACGACGCCCAAAAGACGATGGGCATCATCGCCAGCCTGATCTACGCGGCCGGCTGGACCAAGACCTTCCATATTCCCCTCTGGGTCGTCCTCTCCGCTCATTCCGCGATCGCCCTGGGGACGCTCTCCGGAGGCTGGCGGATCGTCAAGACCATGGGCCAGAAGATCACCAAGCTCCGCCCGATCGACGGCTTCTGCGCCGAGACGGCCAGCGCCATCAGCATTTTCTTCGCCACCCATGCCGGCGTCCCGGTCAGCACGACCCACGTCATCACCGGCGCCATATCGGGAGTGGGGGCGGCCAAGCGGCTCTCCGCCGTCCGCTGGGGGGTCACGCTCAAGATCGTCTGGGCCTGGATCTTCACCATCCCCGGCGCCGCCCTGGCGGCCGGGGTGGCCTATTTTCTAATAAGCCTCGTCGACAAATACCTGGTATAAACCATGCCAAGAGCCTGCTTGTTTTTCATTCTCGCCGCCCTCCTCCTGTCCCCTCTTGTCGCGACGGGCCAGGTTTCGGGAAAGGGCCGACTCGCCGATGTCCTGCCGGCCGAGGGCCTGGACAAATCGAGCGTCGTCGTTTTGCGCGATCAGGCGGCCCTCGACGCCCACTATTACCTGGCCGACGAGACCGTCCTGGGACTCAGCGATAAAACGGCAGCCGTATTCGCCCGCTACCGGACGGGCCCGGGAGTGGCCCTCCTTCTCGTCGTCGCCTATCCTTCGGACGAGGAGGCCCGGCGCGTCTACGAGAAGTTCGGCCAGGAATTCTTTTCGAAGGCGTTCGATGGCAAGAGCCCGCGGACGCTCGAAAAGCTCGAAACCGGCGATCACGCCGCAGCCGTCCTGGCCAGGGCCGTCCTCGTCGTCGTCCTGGAAGCGCCGGACCGGAAAAGCTGCGACGAGCTCGCCCGCCGGGCGGAAGAACGGGCGCTCGCCCTTTTTTAGGGATTTCCCGCCTCGATACACAATTTGATCCGGGAGGACACCGATCATGACAGACGAACCGACCGCCAAGCCGAAGTTCCCGGCCACGTTCTGGACGGCCAACACGATCGAGCTCTTCGAGCGGGCCGCCTACTATTCCATGGCCTCCTTCATGGTCATCTACCTGAAAGAGTCCCTGGGGATGACCCCCAGCGCCGCGACCTTCCTCAACGGCTCCCTCCTCTGGGGCATCATCTATTTCATGCCCATCCTCTCGGGGACGCTGGCCGACAAATTCGGCTTCAAGCGCTCGCTCTCGGTTTCGTTCGTCCTGATCTCCATGGGCTATTTCGTCATGGGCAACCTGCAGCGGCTCTGGCCCGGCCTCATCGGCAAGGGCGCGGCCGAGGCCGTCGACTTCACCGTGCCCGTCGTCCTGGGGATCGTCCTCATCGGCCTCGGCGGCTCGATCGTCAAGCCCTGCATCGCGGGCACCGTCCAGAAGACGGCCGGGACGCGGGCGACCCTGGCCTTCGGCATCTTCTACATGGTCATCAACATCGGGTCGATCACGGGGCGCAGCATCTCCTACTTCATCCGGACGCGCCTGGGCATCCCGGCCATCTTCACCTACGCCGCGACCGCCTTCGCCCTGGTCGGCCTGGTCATCACGCTCCTCGTCTACAAGGAACCGCAATTTGTCAGCGACGGCATCAAGGACGGCCAAAAGGCCCAGAAGCGGACTCTGCGCCAGGCCCTGCTGGGCATTTTCGTCGTCCTCGGCAACGTCCGGTTCCTCTTCCTCATCCTCGTCCTGAGCATGTTCTGGTTCCTCTACATCCAGCTCTACAATCTCATGCCCCTGTTCATGCGCTACGTCGACCCCGAAGCCCCCATGGAGCTTTACACGCTGGCCAACCCCATCATGATCGTCTGCTTCCAGCTCGTGATCACGCGCCTCGTCAAGCGGTGGCTGCCCATCAAGACGATCATGCTCGGGGCCATCGTCGTCACCCTGGGCATGCTCGTCAACGTCCTGCCGCCCCTCCTTTTCGCCGACGCCGCGCAGAAAACCGGCGTGCTCGGCCTGAGCCTGCCCATCGCCGGGATCTTCATGATCATCTCGATCGCGGCTATGGCCGTGGGCGAAATGATGGCCTCGCCGCGCGTCTACGAGTACATCGGGGCCATCGCCCCCAAGGGGCAGGAAGGGCTCTACCTGGGCTATCAGAGCCTGCCCATCGCCCTGGCCAGCATCGTCGGCGGGCCGATCGGCGGCCGGCTCTTCGAGCGCTACATCAACACGCCGCTCAAGGAGGGCCGGCCGGTCGACACGGTGACCATGTGGCTCATCATCGTGGCGATCGGCGTCGCCTCCGTCGTCGGCCTCGCGGTCTACGACCGGATCGTGGTCAAGGGCAAAAAAGGCTGAGCCGCGAGCGGGCTATTTTTTCTTGGCCTGCGTTCCGTCGTCGCACGGCTCGTCGGCGTCGTTGTTGCGGGCCATCTCGGCGTTGGGGGCCGTCGTGCAGAACGGCAACGGCTCCATGTCCTTCATGCAGCAGAGCGGCGCCGGCTTGCCTTTCTCGACCTTGACCTCGTTGCCGCACACGGAGCACGTATATGTCATTTGAGCCATGGGAATCTCCTCTCGCTGGTTGTTTTGCTTCCCCTTTATCTTATCACCTCGCCGCCGCGACCTCAAGCCGTCAAAGAGGGACAGTCCCCTTCGGGAACCGATGGGGACAGTCCCTCTTTCTAGAAGTGCGGCTCCGGATACTCCGCCGCACTTCTATCGGTCGCTCCCCAGAGTCCGCTCACTGCCGCTCCCGTCAACAACTATCAAGCCGATTAGGAAGGCCCATCGGAGCGAGACGACCGCTAATCCCAAGGCCGAGGGGGTCATCCGAGAGAGCATAAGCGGTGATTTAGTCGGCCAGAAGCCGGACGAGGGCAGTTTCAGGGGAAACCGCCAAAACGTGTTTGAGCGAGGCGTAGCGCACGCCGAGCGAGTTGTTTTGGTGCCGAGCCCGGCGCGCTGGCCGGCGTGAAAAATCACCGCAGCGAACGAGGATGATCCCCGAGGCCGATATTGACAGGCGTCGCGCGCTTCCTGTAGTGTCATAGGGAGAAAAAGCGCCATGAACCCGAAAAAGGGCCTCGTCCTCGGCAATTACCGACTCGTCGACAAGCTCGGCGAGGGCGGCATGGGGGTCGTCTGGAAAGCCCGGGACCTCAAGCTCGAAAGGGACGTGGCCATCAAGTTCCTGCCGGAGGGGTTCGCCGAGAATCCCGAGCGGCGGGCGTTCTTCGAGCGCGAGGCCAAGGCCGTAGCCGCGCTCAGCCACCCCAACATCGTCACGATCTACGCCGTCGCCGAGGCGGAAGGCACCATCTTTTTCACGATGGAGCTCGTCGACGGCCAGCCCCTGTCGAAACTCGTCTCCCCCGGCGGGGTCGTGCTCGACCGCTTCCTCGAGGTCGCCCTGCCGCTGGCCGACGCCGTCGCCGCCGCCCACGCCCGGGGCATCATCCACCGGGACCTCAAGCCCATGAACATTATGATCGACGCGACGGGAACCCTCAAGATCTTGGACTTCGGGCTGGCCCGCATCCTGCACCCTGTTCACCCGATGTTCGCCCAGGACGACGGCAGCACGGCCACCGTCGACGCGGATTTCGCCGGGACGATCGCCTACATGTCGCCCGAGCAGCTGCGGGGCGAGCCGCTCGACCACCGGACGGACCTCTTCTCCCTCGGTGTCGTGCTCTTCGAATGGGCGACGGGCCGGCTCCCCTTCGGCGGCAAGAGCAACGCCGCGACGATCGCCGCGGTCCTCAAGGACGAGCCCCGTTCGGCGGCCGAGCTCAACGCCCGCCTGCCCCGTCACCTCGACCGCATCCTGCGCCACTGCCTCGAGAAAGAGCCCCGCTACCGAATGGCTTCGGCCCGCGACCTCCGCGACGAGCTCGAACTCCTCCGGCAGGCCGGAGCGGACGCCCGGGGCCATGACATTCCGTCGATCGCCGTCCTCCCCTTCGCCGACATGAGCCGGGAGCGGGACCAGGCCTACTTCTGCGACGGGATCGCCGAGGAGATCATCAACGCCCTGTGCCGCGTCCAGGGTCTCCGGGTCGCCTCCCGCACGGGCTCGTTCCAGTTCAAGGACACCGCGGCCGACCTCCGCGAGGTCGGGAACAAGCTCCGCGTCGAAACGATCCTCGAGGGCAGCGTGCGGAAATCCGAGAACCGGCTGCGGATCACCGTCCAGCTCATCGACGCCGCCCGCGGCTTCCACCTCTGGTCGGAATCCTACGACCGGGAGCTGCGCGACGTCTTCGCCATCCAGCAGGAGATCGCCCGCAACGTCGTCCACGCCCTCCAGGTCACCCTCAGCCCCCAGGAAAAGGGCGCGCTCGCCGAGGTGCCCACAAGCCACGTCCAGGCCTACGACTACTACCTGAAGGGACGAAGCTTCTACTTTCGCTACGGACGCCACGACATCGAATTCGCCCTCCAATTGTTCTCCCGGGCGACGGAGCTCGACCCCGAATACGCCCTGGCCCAGGCCGGCCTCGCGGACTGCTGGTCCTACATTTATCTCTACTCGGAACGGAACGACTCCATCCGCGTGCAAGCGGAGGCCGCCGGCCGGCGGGCCGTCGAACTGGCGCTCGAATCCGCCCAGGCCCAGGCGTCTTTCGCCATGGCCATGTCCCTCGGGGATCATAAAGAGGAAGCGCGGGCCGCCTTCGAGAAGGCCATCCGTCTCGACCCCGGCCTATTCGAGGCCTGGTATTTCTACGCCCGCCACACCTTCGCCGGCGGCGACCTGCCCAAGGCGGCCTCGCTCTACGAAGAGGCCATGCGGGTCCGTCCCGAGGACTTTTACGCGCCCCTCCTCGTCGCCCAGATCTACGCTGAGCTCGGACGTCACGAGGACGCCCGGGCCGCCCGGGAGCGGGGCGTCGGCCTTGTCGAGCGCCGCATCGACCTCCACCCCGACGACGCCCGGGCCCTGTACATGGGCGCCAACGGACTGGTCGCTCTGGGCGAGAAGGACAAGGGCCTCGACTGGGCGCGGCGGGCCCGCAAGATCGACCCCGACGACCCCATGCTCCTCTACAACCTCGGCTGCATCCACTCCCTGGCCGGGGACGTCGAGGAGGCCATCGACTGTCTGGAGCGCGCCGTCGCCGGCGGGCTCATCCAGAAGGGCTGGTACGAGCACGATGGCGACCTCGACCCTCTCCGCAGCCACCCGCGGTTCAAAACCCTGCTCGAGAAGTTGGGATAGACGGACGCATGACCATTCTCGTGACGGCCTCCGGGCTCACCAAAAAATACGGCGACCTCGTCGCCGTGGCCGGCATCGATTTCGAGATCCGGGAGGGCGAGTGTTTCGGCTTCCTCGGCCCGAACGGCGCAGGGAAGACGACGACCGTCCGGATGATCCACTGCGTCTCCCCCGTGACCTCGGGGACGCTCACGGTCGGCGGCCTGCCCGCTTCGATCGACAACCGGGCCCTGAAGATGATGACCGGCGTCATCCCCCAGGAGATCAACCTCGACAACGACCTGACCGTCTCCGAGAACCTCGTCATCTTCGCCCGCTTCTTCGACATCGGCCGCAAGGAGGCCCGGGTTCGCATCACCGAGCTCCTCCGCTTCGTCGAGCTCGAAGCCAAGGCGGGGAGCAAGATCTCGGAGCTGTCGACGGGCATGAAGCGGCGGCTGCTCATCGCCCGGGCCCTCATCAACCGGCCGCGGCTCATCGTCGCCGACGAGCCGACGACGGGCCTCGACCCCCAGGCCCGCCACCTCATCTGGCAGAGGCTGCGCCAGCTCAAGACCCAGGGCGCGACCCTTATCCTAACGACACAGTACATGGAAGAGGCCCAACAGCTTTGCGACCGCATCGTCGTCATGTACCAGGGGAAGATCCTCAAGGAGGGCATGCCGGGGAAGCTCGTCGAGGAGGAGATCGGGCGGGAGGTCGTCGAGGTCCGCGTCCCGCAGGAGGACGACGAAAAGCTCCTCGGCCAATTGTCGCCCCTCTCGCACGCCCACGAGCGCGTCGGCGACACGCTCTATTTCTATTGCCTGGACGGCCACCCTCTGATGCGCAAGCTCACCGAACTCGACGTCCACAACTACCTGAACAGGCCGGCCACCCTGGAGGACGTCTTCCTCAAGCTCACCGGCAGGAGCCTCCACGAATGAGCCTGTCGTACCGGATCGCCTACGTCTTCCTGAGAAACCTCTATTCCTATAAAAGGTTCATCGTCCCGACCTTCCTCGTCAGCCTCGTCGAGCCGCTGTTCTACCTCATCACGTTCGGTGTCGGGATGGGCGCCTACATGGGCGCCTTCGGCGGCAAGTCCTACCTCCACTTCCTCGTCCCCGGCGTCCTCGTCTCCGCCGTCATGATGTCCTCGTCGTTCGAATGCCTCTACGGAACATTCATCAAGATCGTCCATGAGAAAGTCTACGATTCGCTCATCGCCACGCCCGTCTCCGCCGACGAGGCCGTGGCCGGCGACATCGTCTGGGGGTCGTTCCGCGGCCTCGTCAGCGGCACGCTGATGATGACCGTCGCCCTGCTCATGGGGGTCGCCCCCGCTTCGCCCGGCGGACTCGTCCTCCTCCTCGTCTTTCTGGTCTTCATCGGCGTCCTCTTCGGCTCCCTGGCCATGATCGTGACCTCGGTCGCCCCGAGCTTCGACTTCTTCAGCTACTACACCGAACTGGTCATCACGCCCATGCTCTTTTTCTCGGGGGTCTTCTTCCCGCTCGATAACTTCCCCCCCTGGATGAAAACCCTGGCCCAGTTTCTGCCTCTGACCCACGCCGTCCGGATCTCCCGGGCAGTCTTCGCCGGGGAGCCCGCGGCCGGGCTCGGTTGGAGCTTCACCGGCCTCATCGTCCTGACCGCGATCGTCTTCACGATCTCCATCCGGATGATGAGAAAGCGCCTGATCAAATAGGAGCGCCTCATGGCACCCTTGACTCTCCGCCGCGCCGCGGCCGCGGCATCCGTCGTCTTCCTGTTCTCTGCCTCCCCGGGCAAGGCCGGGCTTCCCAGTCCCGGTCCTGATCCGACCGGGGCAGGGCTTCCCAGTCCCGGTCCCAGTACGACCCGGGCCGGGCTTCCCAGTCCCGGTCCCAGTACGACCCGGGCCGGGCTTCCCGCCCTCCAGGACGTCGAAACCGTGGGGGCGAAGCCGGGCAACCGCACGGTCGTCCCCGTCAACCAGGTCGTGACACCGATCGGGATCCAAGTCACTCTCCCGGGCCTTCGGCCCCAGGCGCTGGCCCTCTCCCCCGACGGGAAACTCCTGGCCGTCGCCGGAAAAACAGCCGAGCTCATCATCCTCAGCGCGGCCTCCGGCGAGGTCCGGCAGCGCGTCGTCCTCCCCGCCGAGGAGAAGGCCACGCCGCCACAGCCCCAGGCGCCGTCCCCGAACGTCCTCCAACCCGACGACGAGGGCCAGTTGAGCTACACCGGCCTCGTCTTCGCGCCGGCCGGCGGCCGCATCTACATGAGCAACGTCGACGGCAGCGTCAAGGTCTTCTCGGTCGCCGCGGACGGCGCCGTCGCGCC
>Ga0315277_10013113_pt1 | contig 10342 bp, 12 predicted proteins | sample YL17G05_15_MG_FD_203695 | JGI IMG/M metagenome (GOLD analysis project Ga0315277, IMG submission 203695) | Sediment microbial communities from Yellowstone Lake, YNP, Wyoming, USA - YL17G05_15 | ecosystem: Environmental > Aquatic > Freshwater > Lake > Sediment | place: USA: Wyoming | collected...
GACGGTAGACGAATTCCCCGTCAGTATGGATTGAGGTTTCTGCGGGCCTGTAGCTCAGGTGGGAGAGCACCTGGTTTGCAACCAGGGGGTCAGGGGTTCGAGCCCCCTCAGGTCCACCAACTTTCCCCTTTGCTTTCATTGAATTAACACTTCTCCCCCACTCCGGGCATAGTCCAAAGTGGGAACATTAGGGAACAAAATCCCTGCCAATTTCTCTACCGCCTGCCGCTGGGCGCCTTCCAGCGGGTGAGTGTAGATCATTGTCGTCTCGGGTTTCGCGTGGCCCAGCAAGGATTGGAGCACCGGCATCGGCATGGCGTAATTCCCGCTGTAGGTGCTGAACGTATGCCGGAGAGAATGCCAGCCGAAGGGCAGGATGCCGAGCTTCTTGCACGCCGGCCGGATCTCCCTGCGGAGTAGGTTCCGGTCGTGGTGGGGCGTTCCAGCTCCGCTCGGGAAGAACCAAGCCGAAGCCTCCGGCCTCAATTCCGTCCACCGCCGAAGCGCTGCAACCACAAATGAGGCGAGAGGCACTTGGCGCTCGCTACGCTTTGTCTTCGGTGCGTCTTGGACGTGGCCTCTATACACATTCCGCCGCACCCAGACTGACCCGCTCAGAAGGTTCACGTCCTCGACACGCAGCGCCAAGATTTCTCCAATCCGCAACCCCGTGAGAAGCCCCAGGATGAAGACCGTCCTGGCGGGCTCCTTGAGGGTTTGAGACAGTTGGGCAATCTCCCCAAGACCCAAGACCCGCGCTTCCCGGCGCTTCTCCATCGCAGGCAGCTCAATACCTGACGCCGGATTTCCGTTCATCCATCCCCAGGACACCGCCACCCCGAAGACCTTGCTGAGCAGACTCCGCAGGTGAGCGAGGGTCTTGGGCGCGTACCCGTGCCGTTGTTTCTGGCCGATGAAGGTCTGCACGTCGAATCGCGTAATGTCGCAGAGCCTCTGCATGCCGAAGAAGGGAAGCAGGTGTCTTCTTGCCAAGTAATTATAGACTTCCCGAGTTGCGAATTTTCGCTGAGGGAGGACTTCCTGCACAAAGTACCGATGCCAGAAGTCTCCAAACGTAATCGCAGCTTGCGGACGCGCTGTTCCCACGTTGAGTCCGCGCAGGTAGTTCTCAGCCGCCCGGCGAGCCTCCTTCTTGCACTCCAATGGTCCGAGGACGGCTGAGCGATGAACCCTGGTGAGGGCACCGTCTGCCTGCCTTATGTCCTCACGGTAGCGCAACACCCAGCTTCGCCCTCGCTTAAAGACACAGCCGTTTTGATATCGGCGACGAGCCATGGCAACTCCGTCCTTTCCCTCGCTGGCCCGTCCGCCCTTTCCTGCGTCGCCCGGTAGTCTAACGGCTGCGTCAAGCAATTGCTATGCTCCTCTACGCTGGCGCTCCAGCCAGCTTTCTACCTCTGCCTCGCGGAAGCGCCAGTACTTCCCCAGTCGGAATCCAGGGATGCGGTCCGCCGCTGATCGCGTTCGCGTTCGCCCGTAAATCCATGAGGGCGGCACTTGGAGAAGATCGGCGACTTGCTGAATGGTGAGAAGCCTCCCGCTGGTCCCGCGGGTTCCCTCCGGTAGTGACTCTGAATTCCTGCCGTTCTCGCTCACACGCCTACCCCATTCCAGTGCTGACGAATTGTGACCCTCCTGATTCATGGAACGCTGACGCTCTCCGTGTCCGCGCTGTAGTCCTCGAAGCCGACCCACCGAGGCAGGAACGTCAGATAGAACGAGCCGCACGGCCCGTTGCGTTGCTTGGCGACATCGATGAGCTTCTTGGTGGGTTCTTCCTGCCCACTTTTCGCAAAGGTGGCGTTCGAGATGAAAATCACGACATCGGCGTCTTGCTCAAGCTGACCGCTGTCGCGCAGGTGGTGTAACTGCGGCGTGTCATTGGCTGCGCTTCGGCTGAGCTGGCTGACGCCGATGAGTGTCCCACCAGAAATCTCCGCAAGGTCATGCGCTGCGGCCTTCAGTTCCATCGAGATTTTCGTTACTTCCTGCGTCCGGTTCTCCGCCTTGGCCCGCACGAGTTGAAGGTAATCAACCACGACCAGCTTGACGCCGGCGCGCTTGGCGAGCGACCGAATCCGCCAGCGCAGGTCTGAAGCTGAAACCACGCTGCGGTCGTCAATCCACAGGGGCAGCCCGGCAATGTCCGCAAGAGCGCGGGTCATCCTGGTCCACTCATCCCTGGTCAGGAATCCCCCACGGAACTTGTGATGGTCCAACTTGGCCTCACGGCACGCCAGCCGCAACGCCAGCGCTTGTCGGCTCATCTCCAACGAGAAGATGGCACCGGGGTTCCCAGCCTTCGCAGCCCGGACGAGGAATTCGAGCGCCAGCGCTGTCTTCCCCTGAGATGGACGCCCCGCGAGGATCACGAAATCCGAGGCTATCCACCCTGCGGTGATCTCGTCGAGCCTACGAAAGCCAGTCGGCGCGCCCAGCATTACCCCGTTCCCGGCCGTCCGGTCCAACACCTGCGTGGATTCGCGCACGGCCTCACAAATGGGAACGGCGCCTCGCTCAGCTTTTTCCTGCTCCCCACGGATCTCTGCGATGTGCGACTCGGCTGAGTCCAGGATTTCGTCGGCCTCCTGACCCTCACCCACCTCAGTAGTCACTTTCTGCGAAAGGGTCAGCAGAGAGCGCAGCCGGGCCTTCTCCTGAATAAGACGGCAGTACTCGCCCACGGGAGCGCCGATTCCCACTGGGACGCCATCCGGCAGACTCGAAACCTTGGCGAGCCCGCCGCACTTTTCCAGCAACCCCTGGCGCTCAAGTTCGCTGATGAGCGTCACCAGATCAACCTGTCGGCCCTTCTCCAGCAGAGCTTCGATGGTGGCCCAGCAGATCCGGTTGGCTTCGGAGAAGAAGTCGCCCTTCGAGACATGCTCCGCTGCCGTATAGAACGCCGCGTTGTCTGACACGATTGTCCCCAGCAGCGCACGCTCAGCTTCCAGGTTGTGGGGGGAAAACATGACGCTCAAGGCGCACCCCCCTGAGAGAATTTCTCGTAGAGCTTTTCACCTTCGGGCGATAACTGCCCGCGCGGATCGGCATCGCCGACCAGGAGAGGGGGCTGCTTGCTGGCAGGGTTGTTGCCATTCGCTGCGGGCCTCTCACGGCTGAGCCAGGAATTCACGAAACGGGCATGGCGCGTTCGAGGGGCGCGCTCCGGGTTTGCCACGCACCAGGCGTCGGCCTTCCGAATCGTTGCCTCTACGTCCAGCCCGGGGAATGCGTCCCTGAAAGCCTGAAGCTGAGGGCCGGTGAGCCGGAGGTACTTCCCGGCGAACGCAAAGCTCTCTGCTCTTTTCTCTATTCTCTTTTCTTTATATAAGGTGACAGGTTTGAACCGGAGTGACGACGATTCAGTGACAGACTCTAATTTCGGTTGCCGCCAATCTGTTGTCGCATCGGCATTTACGATGTACTCGTTCGATGACAAACCAGCGACGGAGTAGCGCGCAATTAAGATGGGGTAGTTGCCATGCTTTCCAGGACGCATCCAGCGTCTGATCCAGCCCATTTTTTCCAGGTGTTCTAAGGACCGTTGAACCGCCCGCAGGGTAATCTCGCGTGGGCAGAGCGCGTGAATGGCCTTGCCTGACCCAAACCAAACTCCGGGCGGGACTGCCGAGCCGTTGCCCACAACCGCGTTAGCCCGGAGACAGATCAGGTCGTGGACCGCTGTGTCGAGGAGACTGACCTTCCCGCTTTCCAAATGCTCCAGGATCCCGCGCCGTCGTTTGTAGAAGCCCACGTAGCTCAAACTGGCACCTCCACAGAGGCGGGTTCAGACTGTCGATTGTCGGTCACGAGAAGCGACCCCGACCCGGAGTGCGGCATCCCATTAGCGGCCCTCCAAAGCGCGCCCTCCAAGAATTCAAGTCGTGCCGGAACCCCCCGCCTCAACCTCTCCAGCTCTATGCGGAGCTGAGAAAGCCGGACCCCAGCCCGCCAGTCCTCCTGATGTAAAACCGACTCACGATTTCGAATCGTGCCGATAGTCGCATCAAGAGCACCAGCAACCGCCCGAAGCGCCCCGCGAGGAACCTGCGGAACACTATTCGCCCGAATGAAAATCTCCAGCCCGTCGGAATCAATCCGCACACAGCGGCCAACCCGCGTGAACGGAACCTTCCGTCTCGCGAGCAGACTCCGCACGGTGCCCACGGAAACACCCAGAACCCTTGCAGCAACCTTGATTGTCAATAGTTCTTGCATGGTGGTGTTGAGGGTATCTCGCTGGGGGTCTGCCTGTCAGGTAATGGGGTTCTTCCATCTGGGGGCGTTTTCGAGACCCCGTTACCCAGGATGAGGGCGACGGTTGCTGCGGGCGTGAGGACTACGACAGCAGACTCGATGCTCTTTTCATCTGCCGCCGAGCCCGGACAATCCCTTGCCAGATGGATTCGTGCAGGGGATCCTCAGTGGAGGACGGTGACGCCCGGAATGCGATGCGCAGTAGCTCATCACAACGATCCAAGGCATCTTGCTTCTTCATTCCGGTCTTCCTGAGAAGGTTGTAAATGACACACGCTGCGAAATTCTTGGGGCTGGTCTTGTTGGGACTCTGTAGGAGAGTGCCGGCAAGCGACGGGGACCGCTCCGCCCTGTTTTCAAGTGCCTTGATCAGGGAGGTAGCAAGAGTGAAACACTCTCTATACCCTGGGGGGAAAAGCGTGTCCGGGCACTCGGCTAGGAAATTGTGAAATCCCTTGAGTTGCGGGACAAGTCGGGTAGCTCGCCGCACAAACTCCGCATTCCGCTTCTTCTCGGCCTTGAACCATCGCCGGAAGTTGAGTGCGTCTCCCCCCAACGTCCTGTCGCCGATTGTAATCATGTTTCGGTTCCACAGAGAGGAGGCACACAGAACCTCGGCTATCTGCGAAGCGCAGCGCCTGCCGACAATTCTCTCAACGCAACCCAGCACACCTGTCCAGTCGCCCATCCCACGTATGGTCTGTCCGTGCCGTGTGTCAGACATGGCCGCCCATGGTTCTGCGGCCAAGGCGCGAAACAGGTCGCCTTCACGCATTGACTGTTCTATGTTTTCGTCGAAGGTCGGAGCGGATCTAGGCTGCGTGGTGCCGCTTGCGTTTCCATCCCGAGGTGTTGTATCCTTGGCTTGCTTCAAGTAAGTACCCTTCCCGCCCCGGTTGCAGCCGGGGCTTCTCTTTTCAGGGCAGATTCCTCAGCGCCCCTTCTTCGGCGGACGCCCCCCGAGCTTCCCCCACTCGCGCATCTTCTTGCGTCCGTGTTTCTTTAGGGTCGTGCACCCACCCTTCCGCCCCGCTTGCGACAGGAACTGCCTTACCGGGTCTTCGGTGCCTTTTCTCATACCTGGCATCTTAAACCTAGCTGTATGGTTTTGTCAACTCCAGCACTTCAGGTTCCAAACCAACCGAGAGAATTTTCGGGTTGCGTGTCGATTTCGCTTGACGCAGGCGAGAATGCGTGTTATAGGTCTATCACATGAAGGCACTCTCTACCGTCGAAGCAGCGAATGAACTCGGAATTCACAGAGGCCACTTGCAACGGCTCATTGATCAGAAGAAGATGAGTGCGCCGCCACTGGTTAAAGTCGGTGGTGTGAAGATTCGGCTCTGGTCACTGAAGGACGTGGCTCGCGTCAGCAAGGTACTCGGGAAGCGAAAGAAGGGCAAGAAGGCTTAAACAAGACGGAGGGTGAACCTGCGCGAAACAGGTCACACCCTCCTGACCAGGATCAACAACGGAGGTTGACCGTGGCTACCAAGAATCTACTACGAGTCCCGCCTGGAAGAAAGTCCCAACAACCCCCCGCAGTCCCGACCCAGGAACCCCGGAAGCCGACACTCAACGAACTCGACCAGACGGCTACTCGCGCCCGCAAGCAGATCGCAGAACTGAAAAACCAACTCCTCTGGCTCAGCCTCGAAATGAAACGAGCACAGGCGGAGGCGAACCCCAGTCAAGCACCGGGGCTTCAACCGCTTGAGAAGGGGATCACACTGACCCTCACGCCGGAAGAGACTCAGCAAGTCGCCGAATATCTCTGCAAGGTGGATGGCCTGGTTTCAGCCGTGTGGGATGCCGAGTCAATCCTTCGAGCCGTGATGGAGATTGCCACTCATGCGGCTGACGAATTACCGTGCGGTGCGGCAGCAAGGCATGGGACAGTCGATGTGCTCCAATCGTACAGCCCGTTGCAAGGAGCCGTCTGCACCCTGGAACTTCTCATCCAGCGCTTTGTAACCAGCTACAACCGGCTTGAATTCGCGGAGTGGAAGCTTCCCGCCACCCTCAGAGAGGCCAAGGAAGAGGTCGAGGAACTATTCGCCTCTGACTGCGGCGCGTGACCAGGCGCTCAGGACGAAACGGCGGGGTCGTGTCGGGCCTCGCCGTCCGCCCGCCAGGGGCAGCAAATCCTAGGTTTGCATAATAGCAGTTATCAGACGCTACGAAATCGCCCCCATTTATAATCAATGGGTTACGGACTGCCCCATAATGTAAAATGTTCTATTCCTTGCAACTGAGTTGCAACTGGCTCAGAAAACGCCTTCCAGATGCAAGTGTTTTTGCAACTAGCCTGAGTGCCGCATCTGGCAGCGGCGGCCCGCTGGCCGAAAACCCGTCAAGGCCGCGTGTCGTCGTGGACGCTTCCAGAGTGGCCGTCCTTCGCACTCAGGGCGAGTCCTGGGCCGCGATCTCTGAGGGCTTGGGCATCGGTAAGGGCACAGCGCAGACGGCGGACTTGCCAATAGCTTCCGCCTGGATTCCCGCTCACACCCTTCGGCCACGGCTTCAGGTGAGCGTTCTGAGGTCGTGGCCTGACAGTGCTCTGCCCACTGTTCTGAGTGTGGTTCGAGGGCGCGCCTCGACCGACGCTTTTCCCTGGCTTTCCCTTCGGGCAGCGGTAGCGACGGCCTGGCGCGTCTTATCTCGGCCCGAAGTTCGCGCACCGACCAGTCCTCCTCTATGGCTTTGGTAAGCCAAGCCTCTTGCTCAGGGGGCGGCAGCGGCGCGACTACCTCGTGGTGCTTGTAGGACAAAACCTGTTTACGTAAACAGGTTTCAACGGCACCTGCGACCCAGGCGTAGTGCATCCAGGTTGCCGCTAGGCGTCCCAGCGCCGATTTCCGTACCCTGGTAGTCCCCACCGTCTTCCGAACGCAGGAAGGGGCTTGGTCTCGTGATACCAGGGCATTCCTGAGAGCCGGGCCGAGCGGCAAACGGCAAGTCTTCGGTCTGGAATTTCACCTTTAAGCTCCCTCAGCTATTCGCCCAACTCCTTCCTAGTGGACGATCTTCAGCGCGTCACCCGTCCGGTAAAGCGTCCCCACCGCCAGCTCGGCGGCTACTGCCGCCGCGTTGTCCGCATATTCAGCCACCCCGAGAACCTGCACCGGCTGGGCGAACTGCACGGAGCCCAGCGGGCTGATGAGGACGCGGAAAGATTCCGTCTCGGTGGTGCCATCATAAAAGCCGAAAGTGAAGGGGTAGTACGAGCCAGTGCCGCGCTTCTGAATTCGTATCCCGTACCGCTTGTTCGTGTAGCCGGTGTTATTGAAGAAGTCGAGGTACTGGCCGTCTGCCTCGACGCCCACATGCAGCACCAGAGTGGCTTCCTTCCCCACGGTGGGGTTCGCATCGATGGCAAAGACCAGGGCTTCGCCTTCGGTGGGGTCAGTGGAGTAGTTGCGCAGGCGCACGAAGCCGGTCGAGGGATGGTAGAACTGCATGTGCGGGGAGATGGTGCCGTTCCCGAGGATGAGGGCGCGGCGGGTGAGAACGACACTAGGGTGCGCGTCGCCCGTGCGCCAGCCCTGGAAATTGCGGGTGTTGGAGTCCGGCACGTAAGAGGTGATGGTCCCCTGGAAACTGCCGTTACTCGACCCCCAGCCACCATAGGCCAAACCAAGAGGAGTTCCTAGTATCAGTCCCGGCACACTGACTGACGCCGTTCCGCTTGAGCCGACATGGTTAATTGTAAGAGTTGACGCTCCGTTTGTTCCGCTCCCAATGTTGCCTTGAACGAACCAGGAGTCCGGTGCCGAATAAACACCAGTCCAGTAGTGACCTTGAAGGCCAAGTTGCGGACTTCCATATGAGACAGTGGAGGTTGCTGGCGTCGTGTTCCTCCACTCCCATGCGTCATTCTGAGTGGTATATTCGAATCCTGTAGGATGGGCTCCCATGGAAAGGGTGAGCCCCCCTGTCGGATTGGTCAGAGAACTCCAATTGCCCGCGCCCATGCTGGTCAGGTCAACGAACCAGGTGCGCACATCCGTCACCCCGGTAATCACTCCGCCAGCCGCTACCACCTGGGCCACCGGAATCATTCCCGTCGTGAATCCCGTGGTGTTCTTCGCCGGCACGCAGGACGCGGTGGGGTCGAGATAGACGTAGTTGGTCGCCGCGTTCGTCATCGTCAGGGCGCCACCGGCGTACTCCACGTTCGCGGGCGGATTGCCGCAAAATGCCGTGCCCGCCGCGAGGTTCAGCGTCAGTCCAGTGCCTGCGCTGGCCCTGTAGTCCGTCACGAGGTTAAGGTTTCCACCCAGGTTGATGTTTCCCCCGTCGAGGCGCAGGTAGGTTGTGTCCCCCGTCGGCGGCGCAACCACCGGAGCCGTGGTGATTGGTGTGACCGAATCAAGGTTGTAACTGGCTCCCGTAATGCGGTGGTCGAAACTTCGGAAGAGTTGACCGGAGTGGAAGAATGTCACTCGATAGAATGTGGTGGCCGGGGTGATGGTGTCATTGGCCTGGATCGTGACCCCAATCACCAACTGCGCCGACGTAACCCTGAGCGGCTGGGTCTGGACGACGATGTTCGTACCCGTCACTCTTGGGACATTCGAGCCGAAGTTCATCAACTGAAACGTGGCGTAGTCACCGGCTCCCGAAAGCAGGGTGCCCTGCACATCTTTCATCGTGCCGGTTACGGTGGTGGCGTGAGCCGACGACGCCCAGAGAAGGGCGGCGAACAGTGCGATGGCGCGAAGTTTCATCACTTAGCAACTCCTTGCGCAGAGGCAGGCGTAGTGGGTTCGGTCAATACCGGGGCATCCTATTGCAGGATGGGACGGGCCGACCGCCCGTCTGCTCTGAATTGCACCGGAACAATCGCCGTGCTCATTTGAGCCTTCCCCTTCCGCCCCCGCTCGGTTCTCTGCTCCACTCGGCCCCGCCTGACCCGCCCGTTCCGTCGGCCTCTCCCGCAGTTCCGGTCTTGACGTATTTGTTGGTATCCGAACTCCCTTGCACTGGGATTTTGGCTGACTCGCGTCCAAACTCGCTCACCGAACTCACGAAGAAGTTGTCCGTCGTGTTCGCTGGCATCTTTATCCTGGTCTGACGAACCGTTCGGTCTTTGGTGCTCCAGACGAGGTTGCTCTCGGTCGTTTGGTAAACCCTGAATCCATCTACTCCCAGGAGGTGCGGCGGAGCGTTCCAAGTCAGCAGAACTTCCATCGTGCCAGACGAACACCGCAGGTTTCGCGGTGGCGCAGGGATGCCCCGGAAAAGTACGACGGGCCTGTGGCCCACTCCGGCTTCCTTCTGCCACGAATTGCGGATCATCTGGCACCCCCTTTGGTCATTGCAGTAGCGTTGTCATCATCGGGGATTGGGTGCGGCGCTCCAGGCCTCCGCGCAGACATCACCCATCCACGACGGTGCGGCACTCGACACCGCGATGATCTGGCTGCATACCGGCTCGGCGGCTCCGTAGCTTTCCCGGAATTCGTCCAAGTGCGCCGCCTCATCGAAGATCACAACGGTGGGGTGGTACTGGCGAATCTGGTCGGCCCCTTTGGGCACCCCGCGCACGCTTGACCCGTTCACCCACGACAGCAGGTCCTCGGGTTGGTCCTTCATCGACTTGAGAAGGGGATGTCGGCGCTTCATCCACTCCGGCTGCTGTTCGTAGAGCGTTCGAGCGTAACCCGGCGTCCCCCGACCTTTGATGAGGTCCACCACCTTCTCGTCCTTCTGCGCCTGTACGATGACCTGGACGGTGGGAAAGAACTGGCACTTCCAGACCCCGTAGGCGATCACCAGCCAACTCACCATCATCTCGCGCGACTTCGGAATGAACTGTCGCCGGTCGTTCATCAGGTGCCACACCAGCCAGGGGAAGTAGGGCTTGTGCGGAAACGGCGCCTCGGGTTTCGTACCCTTCTCCAGCCAATGCTCGTCGTGGGTCTTCGTGTAGTTCTGCATCCAGTAGAGCGGACCAGGAACAATGCCGTCACCCTCCATGCATTTCTCTTCTTCGCAGTCTTCCCAAACCGACTGGCGCACCCGAACTCGTGCGTCCAGTTCGGCGTCACTGAGCCTT
>Ga0315277_10013114_pt1 | contig 10342 bp, 11 predicted proteins | sample YL17G05_15_MG_FD_203695 | JGI IMG/M metagenome (GOLD analysis project Ga0315277, IMG submission 203695) | Sediment microbial communities from Yellowstone Lake, YNP, Wyoming, USA - YL17G05_15 | ecosystem: Environmental > Aquatic > Freshwater > Lake > Sediment | place: USA: Wyoming | collected...
AAGTTGCCGGTAGATTGGTGCGGTAGAGATCGGTCGGCTGCCGCGGAACGGCGGGCGATAAAGTCGCCCGCCTACGGAGCAGCGCCCGATGAATCGGGCTTGGTTGGGTGAAGCGATGATGTGCTTGCTGGCCGAGATCAGCAAGCGATGGTCCACATCGGGCGGACGTCGCCCACGTGCGGAATGGCGACCGATGAATCGGACCCGGTATGCAGCGAGTGGTTGCTTGATCGGTAGATATTCCATCATCGTTGACCGGAGACCTCGTCCGCGACCGAGTATAGATCCATGAGCGCTGCGCGCCAATCGTCTTCTTCGGCCACGTAGAATGGTGTGGCCTCCCGCACCAGGCGCGGCCCCGCGTCATCTGAAGTCATGCGCTCCAGGATGGGGATGGCCGTACCTTCTGCGTGGTGTTCCTTTTGCCGTTCGACGTAGGCGATGTAGTTGGGCAAGCGCTTGGCGTCGAAGGAGAAGGCACCGTATGCATCTTGCCACCCGAAGCGCACCTCGCTAATCCCGGATTTGTTCATCCGGGTCGAAGCAACACCCTTGATCTGCCCAACGAACTTGGACACCGCAATGGTCGGGGGGATAGCCACGACCATGTGCACGTGATCTACGGTCCCCCCGATGGTATACACCACCGCCCCAAGCCCGACCGCCTTGCCCGTCAAATGGCCATACACTTCCTTTTCGACCGCTGGGGTCAGGAACGGTTGACGGTCTTTGGTTGACCAGACCAGATGGTAGAACAATTGCCAGTAAGGCATTGCCCTTGCTCCTTTACCCTTCCACTGGAAAGTCCCAAGCCCGATTCATCGGGCGCTACTCCGTAGGCGGGCGAATTCATCGCCCGCCGTTTCCCGGCAGCCGACCAATTCCCATCCGCCAATCCACGACCACTTTATCGCCCGCCGCTCCCCATCGCACCAACCCAACGACGACTTCATCGCCCGCTGGTCTGGACTACACGCCTCTCACCGTTACAGCATCCCAAGCCCGATTCATCGGGCGCTGCTCTGTAGGCGGGCGACTTCATCGCCCGCCGTTCCCCGCCCAGCAGACCCATCCGGGCTGCAGAACCCATTGCCAGGATGCTCCCAAGCCCGATTCATCGGGCGCTGTTCCGTAGGCGGGCGACTTCATCGCCCGCCGTTTCCCGGCAGCCGACCAATTTCCATCCGCCAATCCACGACGACTTTATCGCCCGCCGCTCCCCGCCCAGCAGACCCATCCGGGCTGCAGAACCCATCGCCAGGATGCTCCCAAGCCCGATTCATCGGGCGCTGCTCCGTAGGCGGGCGACTTTATCCCGCTCGGATCCCGCAGACTAAACTTGCTTCTGCTGTTTTGTGCAACAGCCTAACATCGGTGCTTTTCCAATTCATCACGACACATTTGAACAAGGTCAGGATTTCTCTGCTCCCTATGGACTAACGCCTCCACCAGTTCGTTCAAATGGATGTACTCCAAAACCTCATTCCCTCGTCGGTTAATGCACACTGGACGGTCCCATTCTCCGGCCTGCCCTCTTTCCTCGTCGAGCACGTCGCCCGCCATACGGTTCAGATACTGGTTCTTGAAATGGTCAAAGTTCATCTGTGCAAACATTGCCTGAATGGTCGGGGCCTTGTCCTGTTTCAGACATCCGAGCAACTCCTGGCCGCACCGCCACGTCCCATCCTGCAGGATCTCCAGCACCCGGTAGTAACCGAGGTCAAAGGTAGTCTTGACCAGCGGCAGCCACACAAAATCAAACTGTGTCCGGTCTGCACTGAAAGGCTGCAGGTGTCGCCTGTCCGAGTCATGGGCAACGAAGATGTAGTACATGCGACCAATGAGGCCGCTCAGGGAAGCCACCTGCATCAGGGCCGCATTGAGCACATTGGTACCACCGGTGAGATTGGCCCATACACGCTTGCCCGTATCGTCACCGCGGGCAATAGCCAGCGTCGCTTTGGCCACAGTATCAAAGGCAGCCTGATAGTCATGCACATCCACTGGCCAGGCATACAGGCAGCCTCTGTCTCCCAAGAGGCCCTCGTCCTCCAGGAAGTCTCGGATGGCTTCGACAACATTTTGGGATCCTTTGGGCTTCTGCCAGCCCTGGCGCGTGTTAGGCCGGCCGTAGTCGTTCCAGGTGTAATCGTCTGCCGGGCGATCGCCGCAGCCCACCTCGGGGGAACAGAACAGGATCAGACTTTCGACGATGTCCCCGCCGTATGCACCTTTCACCTCCGTCTCATTGTGCTTGAGGTAGGCCAATGCGGAAGTGACGGCTCCCGGCGAGGCACCGACCGGCGCGAAGTGCACGATGCCCATATCACCCCTCCCTAAACCATTCTTGAGCGAGATCTTCACGCTGAAAAGTCCTCAGGATTTCCTTCACCACTTTGCTCCTAGTCTTCGTAGGGAGCGCATGATACAACCTCCTGCAAGCGCTTTCAGCGATATGCTTGAAGTCCAGGGCATCTCGATCAGTCTCGCGGTAGACTTCTAGCAAAGTGCGTTTCTGATCTTCGACACTTGGAAGCCAGTAATCGCCACACATCTCGACAACATCCTGTCGCGATGCCACTGCAACGCGAGTGCCTCGTCGCACGAAGATCTGGCCCACGTAAAGATCCGCCTCGTCGTTTCTTACCACATGGGGGCGGCGTTGGGAAACAGGAATGACCACTACTCCCAAACCGACTCCTGTTCCAGGATAGGAGGCTTGTCGGTACCAGACCTCAAAGGGAGGCTCGATAAAACGTTCGATCGCCTCCCCCATCTGCCGATGAAATTCATCAGGATCAGGAACCTGGAAACCCGGCATCCAAGCAGCATCCGGAGTACGGTGACGAGCATCTACTACCCCAACGACAATGTAGCCCACTCCCCCACCAGTATTGGCTATAGCCGCAGCATCTTTGGCGAAAACTGCCCTGCCTGGTCTCGAGGAACAGTCTATGCGCTCCTTGAGTTCGATCTTCTGTTCCTCATCGCCTGTGTCAATGACAGTACTGAGAACTTCCCAAGGGATATCACTCATTGCGGTACCTGTCACGTGACAATATTGAGTTTGATCCACCCCGGCAAGGTCAGCGGATTGCCATGTCCATCGCTGACCGTCCGCCGCGTCTTGGGAAAGTTGTTCTGCTGTGTCCGCCAGCGCCGCTGGAAGGTGACCCCTTCGCGGATGGCCCGGTCGTAGAGTTCTGGGTCGCGATCGCGCACACGCAGATCTATGGTGGTGGATAGGAACCCTTGGCCGGTACCCAGCCGCAACAGGGGAGCCTTGGGGTCGTTCTCGGCCTGTAGCCGCCTGATTTCCTTGTGCACAGCGAGATGGTCTTGGAAATATCCCTCGTCGGCCTCTAGAATGGCCGCCGAGCGTTGATAGGCCGCCTCCAACAGCCGTTCAGTAGAGAGGTTAGCGGCAGCGAGTTTGTCCAATCCCAGTTGCCTCAACGCCCAGCCTGCATCCTCGACGGATGCCAGCGTTAGGCGGAACGTGAAAGTCGTGCCGGGTTCTACGGCCTCCGCCAGAGTACGCGTGAAGCGCCCGGTGCCTACCGACTCGAGGGCGCATATCCGCAGGGCGTCGGCAGTCAGCAGTTCTCCATCGCCCACTTGGAGCAACTTCAGGAGGTCATACTTGGCATCGCTTTTCGACCCGCGCAGCGTAGCGCCCTCGACCTGTCCAGCAATTCCGGCCAGTTGTTGGATTTTTGCTTTGGGCGACTGGCCACTCTGGAACGTTCTGCGAAAGTCGGCGAGTTCGTTTCTCAGCATGGCATAGTTATCATCCTGACCCAACAAGGTGTACAGCAATGCCGTCCGCAGCGCCCCCTTCAACTCCGTACCTGGCACGTAGGGGCGGTAGCCGGCCTCCTTGATGAAGCCTCGAAAGCCATCATCGCCAGGCCGTACAGCCCAATGCACCGAGTAGGCTATGCATGCAACGCTCTTGACGAAAGTGGCGGCGTTCTTGCCCAGCCGCTGGCGCAGAAACCGCTCGACCGAAAGCCCGGAGGCCACCTGTCGCTTTTCCTGATTCAGTTGCCGCCGCAAATCGCGGTCTTGGCCCGCCTGCTCTATCTGTTGATCCAGCCGGGCCAGGCGGTCCAGCGTGGGTTCGATCCAGGTCAAGTAGGCTTCCTGCCCTGTGGAAGAGAAGGTGCGGATGAAACGGTCGGCATCGAGGACGTGGACCAGGTCACCATCTACCACGAAAGAAAGAGGGGTGAGGGTATCACCGTCCCAGATGAACAGGGGTGTCTTGACCTCAGCCCGAATCATGACGGGAGGACCGAATTTCATCGCACACCTCCTTCCTCTGTCCCAAGCCGGGCAAAGACCGGTACTGCGAGCCCACTTTGCCACACCGTGTGCCCTCCCTCTCCTGCAGGCACTACTTTGGCCAGTCGTCCATAGATGCATTGACGCTCTGCCAGCGGAAAGATCGAGCCCGGAGCGAACATTCGTATCCGCCGTTTGCGTACCGGTGGGGTATGCTGGCCCGGCATCGGCCGGACGAATCTCTGTTCGCGCTTGGGCCACAGGTTGAGCAGCATATAGTGCAACGGCCCTCTGTCAGGCAACCACTCTTCGTTTTGTGGCAAGTAGCGGGACAACGTGACGAAGGCGTTGGGGTCGTCGGCATGGGGTAGTTCCAAGGGATTGCCGTCTATCTCAATATGGAAGTGCCCCTTGCCGGTCGTGCGGTTGGCTCCCAGGCCGGTATCGGTCAGGTATCGGAAGGCCGGGCGGATGAGTCGCTCTACATCGTCCGCTTCGGCCCGGAGCACGCACCACAACCCACCACCAGCGCGGAAGAACGTCTCCTGTTCGAAGAACAGTAACCCTTCCGCTGTGGACCCCGCCACCCGGTCAATCTGGTTATGCTGCACGGCTTCATACTCGATGAACGGCCGCAGAATGCCAGAGCGCTGCAAACGGCGACGTTCGTCGTAGGTGATCAGTGCGTCCCCCGCTGGTTCAACGTCCTGTGAGCGGCTGCCTCTTGACGTGAAACGTCGAAACAGGCCCTCGGTGTTGGTCTGACCCCGAACCATCTCGGTGAACAGATCTTCAGAGAGGTACATGATCTCTTTCAGTTGTTTTGCTGTCCCGACTCCCCGGACCTTGGCGGCCTTGGAGCTCAGGTGCGGTTCGTGGCCCTGCTTTTCCTCGGCCAGAGTGTCCACCTGCTGCGGGCTCAGGCCCGGCAACAGTGGGCGGGGGTAGAAGCGCACCTGTGCTTCTGGTGGGCCATTACCGTTTTGTCCTTTCACCCGCAAGATTGGAAAGGTGGAACTGAAAGCGAAACGAGGCCGAGTATTGAACCCCTCTAACAATGCCTCCACGTCCGTCAGGCCCAGGTCGCGGATGGCCCAGCAGACCGCCCCGAACAGGGTGTCTGAACCAAGTTCCGAGGCCAGCGAACCCCGAGGCCACAGGCATACTGCATAGGTGTTCATAGCCACCCCCTATGGCCACTGGATGGTCTCAAAGCCCTGGACGATGCTTTCCACGGTCTTGCCGGGCAGTGGAACGGCCTTGATGCCCTTACCGGTCTTGTAGTAGTCCAGCGGTCGCCATTCCAGGCTCAACTTCTCGAAGCGTACTTGACCGTGACCCCGCGAGCCAGAACCGCCCAGGGCGCTGTTCTCCAGCAGCCGCATGGCGCTGAACAGGCTCTTGAGCAGTGACCGGTCATCGTCACGATAGACGTCGAAGACCATCTCGCACCGGAAGGCTGAGCCAGCCGGCACACGTTCCATTGGCCGCGGGTTGGCTTCCGAGGTCACGCGGTCAATGGCATTCTCGGTCTTGATTTCCGTGTACACGCCTCCGCCCAGCCACTCTTCCCATTTGGCCAGTGTAGAGCCTTCAAGTACCTCTCGGCCGTTGGATTCCACATACTCGCGGTAACCCGTGGGAAAGGCATCCCGCACTGAGAGACGCGCTGGCCCAGTGATCCACCATGCTTCACCTTCTTCGCCGACGCCAGTCTGCGGTGTCACTCCGAACAAACGACAGGCTTCGCAACGGCCACAACTACAAGGGCCGAAAGTGGGACTTTTGTCTGGCTTACGTCCCTCTGTAAAATGGTGGTGCTTGCCTGTATAGGAGTTTTCCCCCAGGCTCCATTCCAGCAGGCCGCGCAATTTGCCCTTGAGGGTGGAGCCAGGGATGTATGGGTATTCGCTGAGCGGGTCCTTGATGACCGGGTTGTCCACTCCACCGATTTCGATGCCTTCGGTTGAACCGCCAATGTGCAGGCCAGTGACGCAGCAGAGTTCTCCTCTCAGAATGTACTTGCCCTTGAATTGCAGATCCATTTCTTTACCCTCCTATCCCTTGACCTTCTCGTGCAGTTTATGGTAAGCGAGAATGGCTGTCAGAAAGTCAACAAGCAACCTAAAGTCGCCCACGGTCTCAAGCATCGCAGGCCTGAGGCTAGTCTTCATTATCAGATAGAAATCGTTCGGAATCAGTTCCCGCCCCCGTGCATAGGCTAGCTCAGGCATCACAGGCAGTAGATCTCTGCGGACACTGGCCGGCAGTTCCTGGCTGTCTTCTCTACGACGACCTTTCAAGGAACGTTCAACTTTCTTGATTGTATGAAAAAACCGCCGCAATTGAGTCGCCTTGAGTTGCTCTTTGCTTCTCCTGTCAGTCCACTTCGTTGCAAGTTGGTCAGCTAACCCGCCCGGCTCGGCGAAGTCCTCCAAGCGGAGGGCAGCCGACAGCGGCCCCTGGTGCTTTCCCAACGTCTCAACGACGTTTTGAGATGTCATCGTGCTCATCAGTTCACTCCTTTCTGGTGATCAAACTGACATAGGTTACCGGAACCAAGATTGTCTGTGCTGCTATAGCGTTGAATATGTCATCTTGCACTGTCTCTCGTACCTCCTTCCTCAGCCGTCGAGCAAGCGTATAGTATAATTCAGGAACCCACATCGGCTTCAAATGCCCGTTCCGATCTACCCGGTGCCTGCGGTACAGTCGGCCAATGTCGTGAATCAACGTGCGGGGTACATCTTTATCCTCGATCTTGTGACACAAGTCCTTCGCAAACCTCAGATTCCAATCGTAACCTCTGCCAACCTGTTCATCGTGCCAGACGACCGGATGGCTGAAGATATTGATCCGATTGCGCCCCGCATCCTTGGCCTTCCCAAGCCGGCCACTCACCAGTTGAGCAAAGCGTTGTACCGGGTAATGGGGTTTGACCTGGACTACACCTGCTGAGAGCGTGACATTGGGGTTGTGGCAAGCATACCCAGCGAAATCAGCCTGCAACTGGCTCGCAAGTTCGATAATCTGGTCCCAGGGGCCAACGACAAACAGGTCATCTCCGCCCGAGTATAGCACGTAGAACAGGTTAGTTATTTTCTCCCGCCAGGGATGGTCCTTGCCTGGCCCGTCTTTCCAGGCAGCAAAGACATTGTCGCACAGCCGATTGAGCCACCCGGAGAAAAAGAGATCCATGGTATGGCTCAAGGCAGCCTGCCGCGAAATCGTCGGCGGCTCAATGCCATCGCTGAACAGGAGTCCCAGGTGGTCTACATCTGCTTTCAGCACTCCCAGACGCTTGGCCCCTGTGCTGAGTTCAGCGATCTCTTCAAAGTCCAACACGTCGCCGGGGTTGGCAGGTTCGCGAGCATGAAGTTGTACGGCCTCCAAGGCCACCGGTGCCGCGTTGGCCAGGAAATGGAAGCCCAGTCCCAATCCTGGAGGCACCTCATCCAGGACAAAGTCTGTACTGTTCAGGCGATAGAGCATCGCTGGAGATGGTCTCTGTCGTTGTCGGTACAGGAAGGTCTCTGCCTGGCTGGGGTTCATGAGAAGCACTGTGGTATCGAAACACTCGAAGGAAACCGACACTGCCCCTTGAGGCGTTTCTGGCTTGTCGTAGGTGAAGGCTATCCAGGAGGTGTCCGGCAATTTGCCCCCGATTTCGTGCTGCTGCTTACACATCGGGCAGATACGCGGCTCGTCCATGGAGGTCAGATGGCAGACCGGGCAGGCGTGATATTCATTCTTGCCCGACACGTAAAAGTCCTCGCGGTCCATCTGCCCTTGCCACTTGCGAGTCTTATTTTGGATCAGTTGATATTCCAGCCCCGCGTAGACACGGCGCAGATTTCCGAAGTCGCTGGGAGTAACCTCTTGGGTAGCAAACTGAATACCCAGCTCCCCATTGAATGTGTCGAATAACCAGCACTCCAGTTCTTTCAGACATTCGGCCAGTTCCTGCTGCGAGTGCTCGTCTACGGGGATCAACAGGTCGAACCGCCCACCGCCGCAAAATAACAGATTGGCGCTAGGTAGTCCCAGCCTACGTATCAGCCAGTCGCCTGCGGCGTCACCCAGCAATGCCAGGTAGAATGACCGCCCGCGCAAACGCTTCGCAACACCCCGGAAAGTGGCATCCCCTGCCGGGCGGGTAATGCGGTAGATAAAGCCCTGAATGCCTGACAGGTCACCGCGTGTCATCACTGCTACAGGCTGTTGCCATACAGCCTCGTCACGGCGCAACAACAGATCCAGTTGATCGTCACTTAACCCTCGTTCCAAACAGGCAGCGATGGCCGCCGTTACCTTGAGGTGGTCGTAGAGGGAGACATCGGGCAGAGTTCGCTCTTCGGCACCTGCGCTTTCCTTCCCCAGTGTCGCCGAGGGCACAAACGTGAGGTACTTGCGCAGTAGCGACAACAACGATGTAAAATGTTGCTCACCGGTAGTGGCACCAGCCGTCTTCAGTTTGTTGATTTCGTCCTCAAACTGCGCCCAAAGGTCGGCATACTGGCTGGTATCCACGGCCTCCAGTCCTCGCTGGGGGAACGGGCTATCCAGATTCAGGGTATTGAGGCCAAAGCCCCATGGTTCCTCTGGACTTGCGCCGGTCAGTTCAAGCCGGGCCAGAATGGGTACCAGCGGTGTTGTTGATGGTTCTGTACAAGGTGCCGTCCCAGTATCCCGCTCGCTGGCTGCCAGCCAGTCGGCTAGGCGGACCACCTTGACGACACGCCGGCGGGGCGATTGGCTGTGGTGCTCTGCCACCGCACCGGCCAGGTCTTCCCATATTGCGCGGGGGAACATCTCTTGGATGCCCCTAATCCATCCGGCCCCTATCTCGGTGTGCTCGCCGGATTTACCCGCCCGCTGCCCAAATTGGCCTACGTCGTGCAGCAATCCGGCCAGTGCCGCCAGGTACACTTCGTCATTTGCCGTCTGTTCGTTGGCCATTTGCCATTGACCTCCTTCTTGCTCTATTCATTATACTGGACTGTCCCCCCCTCGCCAATGGAATCATCTCCCATCAGTTTTAGAACTCGTTCCAATGTCCTCCCTCCCCTTTCGTGCTATCATAACCACGAAGCCGTCTTCTCACCTACACTCATTCGCCGATTCGCCGATTCGCCGGTTCGCTCAAAATACCGCCCGAACTTTTCGCGCAGGAAGTGATAATCCAGCCGCGCGTCTTGCGGCAGTTCCCAGGCATTGCGGCACTCGCTCAGGATGACCGTCTTGTGAGCATGCACCGTCTTGACCGTCACGCACAGCGTCTCGGCCACCTCCTGAGGGCTTTGGCCACCGGCAAACGCCCGCAGCGCGTCCAACTGCCGGTGGGTCAGTTGCTCGACGGCGGCCTGGCAGCGGGCACGCTCAGTGCTGTCGAGCCAGCGGGTCTGGGCGGCCACGACTTCCACCGGCGAAGCCTGCGCCAGCGCGCGCAAGGCCGGAAAGTAGGCCCCCCAGGGCATCAGCGGCACCTGGAGCAAGCGCACGCCGTCCTCCGGCCGGGCGTGCATGATGGCGCCGTCGCGCGCCCGCTCCAGGAACTCAGGCGGCGTATACATGTGCCAGAGGCGGTCGTGGTGGTCAAAGTGCAACATGGCCGCGCTCATGGCGAGCAAGGCCAGCATGCGCCGTCCGCCCGCAATGCACACGTGCAGGTGCTGGCCCTGGGTCTTCAGGGAAGCGATCAGTTCGTACACGGCGCTCCAGGCGGCGTCGGCCGCCGCATCGTCGCGGATGTCGTCCAGCCGCTGCCCGCCCTGACGGATGGGGAAAAAGTGCAGGTGACAGGAATGGCCGGCGTAGCGACCGTCCGGGAATTCGGCCGCCAGTTTGACCAGCGCGAGCCCGGTGAGCGAGTCGGCCTGGGGGGACAGGTGGACCACGATCACCTCGTCAATCACCTCGCCCCGCCGGAGCAACTCATCCAGCGCGAAGGTCACGATCTGCGGGCCACCGGCCATCGTGGCGACCAGCGTACTGCCGGTCGTGGGGTTCGCCATCGTCCATCCTCCTCACTGCTTACTTGAAAGGAAATGGCATC
>Ga0315277_10013116_pt1 | contig 10342 bp, 9 predicted proteins | sample YL17G05_15_MG_FD_203695 | JGI IMG/M metagenome (GOLD analysis project Ga0315277, IMG submission 203695) | Sediment microbial communities from Yellowstone Lake, YNP, Wyoming, USA - YL17G05_15 | ecosystem: Environmental > Aquatic > Freshwater > Lake > Sediment | place: USA: Wyoming | collected...
GCTTCCTCTTTCGGACATACAATCTGATTTTAGTCAATCTACGTCACATGCCACGACTGTCAAAGAAAAACCCGAAAAGCAACAATCAAACACGTTCCGAAAGACCGCCGTCAACACCAGCAAGAAGAGACCTAAGTTTAGAAAGCATGTCAGGAGACAATTCCAGCCCACAACGTTCCTCAAAAAACAAGACCAACAATTTAGAAACAACGTAAGCATCCCCCGCAAGAGGACATTCTTTATGCAGAAACGTCATAGCTTTATCAAATTTACGGCAAACCTTAGCAAAATCCACCTCAGACTCCGAATCAACAGCTTTTCCAAAAGGATCGAAGCCTTCAGATAAGAAACAAGACCACTCGCATTTAGTACACCGCCGTCCAGACCCGCCGTCTTCCTTGAATGAAACCAATCTAGAACCACACTTAGGACATACACCCGTACCCGCTACGTCAATTTCACGGAAAATGTCCTCTGTGCTTTCATCATCCGATTCAGAGCTATCGCTACCCATTCCGATCAAATCCTACAACATCAATATAGTTCGGTTCACCGTCCTCGTCAAATTCTGGAAGAACAAACACAGCCCGATAGTCAGGACTCCCAACGTCCTTGACAATATGACCCTTGCCAACATGAATTGACCGCACCATCTTCCAACCGCATAAAGGACAGTTGTCCTCAACAGGCAAAGGACGACCCTTATATTTTCGAGTCGCCATAGTACCCCACCAAGTCACGATAGTGTACTTCTTAATGCCCAACCGAGTAGTTGCATGTCCAAGCTGATATTTCGCCGTTCCCTCAATCGTCCTCCGCCGTTCATGTACCTTCACAATGTAACCGTCTTTAGCATAACCCCGCACTTCACGACCCTTGAATCCATCACAGGAAGCACAATCGCCCCGCGCATGAACGCATTCACGGCAACGGTCGAATCCACCCTCAATGAAACCAATGCTGTGAAAGTGCGGGCTTCTCTTTAACTTGATGTTCTTCCGATCAATCCGCCGAGCATGAGGGATCAAGCAAAAACCACTGACACCTCTATCAAAAAGAGCATCAGCCGCCTTCTGACGTAAAGCGAGCATGGATAAATGGCTATCCGCCTCTGAAGCAGAAACCGAAATGTGTTCAGGCACACCTAAACCACGCCTTACGCCCTCTTCCACTCGTCCAGCAATACTTTTAGCTTCTCTCGAAGCCCAGCCCCGATAGAAACAGACCCGACAGCTAGACTTATGACACGATAAATGTCTATGTCGAACAATTATTCTATCTGTACAATCAACGCCAGCCAGCATCTTGTCCTTGTGACCCTCTATGTTCTTGCAGACGGAAGAACTGACCCATCTCCCGCAGTAATCAGAAGTTACACTCCCGCGACCAACTTGAACCTCGTCTTCATGCCCCTTCACAGGATCAGCAGAAAGAATCCAATACCGATTTTTCAAAATGCCATGATTAACCGCCAAGCGTTCAAGGAAAGACCGAGCGTATTTAACTTCATCATGCGAAGCATACGGCAATCCCACTTCATCAAGAACCCGAAGCTCTTCCACAGAAAACAGATCAGGCGAAGAAGGAGTTTTACGCGACTCTAACATCAACCCCAACTCCGACGAGATCAAGTAAACTCATCACAACACCCCTTTTTACTGACCACTACCACCCAAAACTATATAATACCATCGATACCATAACTAAATAGGCTAGACATATGTCAAAACACAAAAAGAAGGGTAATAACTTACACCCATTGCAGAAGAAAATCGTGCTTAGTCTATCCAAGAATGGACCACAGAACATCAACCGAACATTCATAAAAATGAATACGCAAAGCTACAAGCCTTCCTACAAGCCTACAAATGTTGCCTTCCACAGCCTTCAAGAAAAAGGAATACTGACCACAGTAAAAAGCGACAACGACAGATACAAAGGCCGACAATACCCCAAATTTTGGTTGACAGAACTAGGAATACTTACAGCCTTGAATGAAGGAGCCTCACCAGCAGACCTACTAATCCAATCAAGAAAAGTCTATCCCGACAATCAAATACTTCAATACTTTCTCGAAATCAGTCCAAACTTCAATACAAATATAGTCACAATCACACTCACAGCACTCAAGAACAAAGGCAAACTGGAACCATCTGACCTTGGAGCGATATTCGCTACGCAAATGGAAACGGACACCACCCCCGACAAATTCACCAACGCCCTAGAAACCCTGAAGAAATACCCCAAAGAACACGAAAACTTCAAAAAACAAATCGCTCTAATCCAAGAAAACCTCGCCAAAGCGGCAGAAATCATCAACAAACCCGAAGAAGCAAAACAATTCATAGCAAACCTACAAAACACAGATGCACATGGAAACGATGAAAAATCAAAACACAAGGAAAAATAACGAAAAACGGACAACAAACTACAGGCAAGACCTAGCATTCATGCCACAGCTATGAGGAAAAACATTCAGCCATGAAGTCTTGCACGCAAACAAATCCTCGGAAACATAAGACTTTCCCCCATTTGAAATTTAAGGGGAAAAGCAGGAAATCAGTCAAAGAATCCTGAAGTAAAGCCATATTGTTTCCTCGTCAAGACGACGAAATCAATGAAAGGTCATGAATAACCGAAGGAGGTGAAAAAATGGAAGAAGAAACACATGGTAAAACCACAAACACCATGATAAACCAAGAACAAAACACACAAAATTTACTAAGGATAATGACGGGTTTACCCAAGCATGGGACACGGTGGGCGCGGGCGCAAAATCCCACGCTGGAGAGAGCTTAACCTAGAAGAGCGCAACGCTCCTGCTGTGAAGTTAAGTGTTAGGTTACGTTGGGAGACAATAGCCCGCGATAACGAAGAACGAAAAAGCATGGAGTGACCAAGGACGCATTGACATGCCCGAAATGATGAAGGTACTTAAGGTTAGCCAAAACACTGCATATCGCCTCCGCAAGGACTTGCTAAGACACTATCACGAACAGAAACGTCTTCGAGATGAGCAATGGCAGCCTTTTGCGGCAGAGGAGAAGGCTTCATCAAGTAAGCGGGAAGAATAAGCGGTGTTCAGTACACGTTCCAGAATTGGCTCATTACAATGTAAACGACAGATAGAACTTTGTTCTATAACATGATATAGGAAAATGAGAAATACGACTTCTTGCCAGCAAAAGATTGACTTGTAGAAGGATAGAGAAAAATGAAGAAGACAGTTTCTGAAATAATGCTTGCATTACTTCTGACAAGTGTGTCAGCATTGGCATTAAACCTGCAATTGGTTAATGCTTCTGGAACTACTTACATTAGAGCCGATGGCTCAATCGACCCTCCAACGGCACCCATTACGACTACTGACAATGTCACCTACACCTTAGTCGGTAACATCAGTAGCGATGCATGTGCGATTATTGTGGAAAGAGACAATATAATCATTGACGGAGCAGGATATACGCTTCAATCAACTGGGGGCGGAACGGGGATAGTCTTGAGTGAAAGAAACAACGTCACTATCAAAGACATGGAAATCATAGCGTTCTACTATGGGGTAGGGCTCAGTTCCTCATCCGACTGCATTGTTTCTGGAAATAACATAACAAACAACTTTTATGTCGGCATCGCGCTCAGTTCTTCCTTGAACAATGTGATTAGCGGAAACAACGTAGCAAACAACATCAATCGGGGCATCAGTCTCGTTTCTTCCTCAAGCAATATGGTTATTGAAAACAACATGTTAAGCAATGGCGGCTATGGATGCGTCTGCTTTGAGTCTTCCTCAGACAACAATGTGATTAGCGGAAATAACATAACAGGTAGCAGCAATCATGGCGTCTATCTCGGTTTTTCCTCAAACAACACTGTTAGTGGAAACAACATAACAAATAACAACAATGATGGCGTCAACATATATCATTCCTCAAACAGCATGGTTAGCGAAAACAACATAATACACAATGGCGGCCTTGGAGGTATCTATCTCGGTTTTTCCTCAAACAACACTGTTAGTGGAAACAACATAACAAACTACCGCGATTTTTGTGTATGGCTCTACTGTTCCACAAACAACGTGGTTCGCGGAAACAGAATATCACGCAACGCCTATGGCGTTATGCTTACTTATTCTGGTGGTAATTCGATTTACCATAATGACTTCATACGCTCGCGCGCTTGTTCTGAAACCCCCTCAGAAAATGTTTGGGATAACGGCTATCCTTCTGGCGGCAACTACTGGAGCGACTATACCGACGCAGATCTTTACAGCGGGCCATTTCAGAATGAGACTGGGGGCGATGGCATTTGGGACCATCCGTACATCATCGATGCAAACAACCGAGACAACTATCCTCTTGTAAGGCCTTGGACTCCAGTCATCGGTGCTGCTGTTGACATTATTCCCAACGTTCTCAACCTACGCAGCAATGCACGATATATCACGGCATTTATTGAACTCCCATCAAGCTACAACGTGATGGACATAGATGTTCCTTCAATTCTCATGAATCATACAATTCCAGTTGACTCCAGTGCTCCCGCAGTTATCGGAGACTACGATAGTGATGGTATTCCAGACTTAATGGTGAAGCTCAACAGGACTGCTGTCTTGGAGTTCATCCTTTCCAAAGGCATCAAGTATGGCAATGTTACTTTGACTATATCTGGAATAGCCTATGATGGAATCATGTTTGAAGGCAGTGATATAGTTAGAGTCAAGATGCTTGGAGATGTAAACGCTGATGGCAAAGTAGATGTGAAGGATGTGTCTGCTGCAGGATTAGCCTATGGTTCCTATCTATGGCATTCAAGATGGAATCCTGACGCTGATGAAAACGAAGATGGCAAAATAGATGCAAGGGACCTAAGTCTGGTAGCCAGAAACTTTGGAAAATCATACAAGTAGAAACCACTTCATCCTCTCGTTTTTTCTGATCTCAGTTTCTAGATCTTTTCAGTTGAATCTACGAAATACTGGTCTACAGCATAGCACGCGCATACAGATTACGTAGGGATATCTTAAAACACTACCATTTCTCAGGAAAGTCTTCGCGCCGAGCAGGTGGGGATGTCCACAACGCCGAAAGAAGCTGTTTCCAACAAGCAAGAAGAATAACAAGTTAAACCTTTTCGCGCGTGCATGGTTTGAATAGAATTTTCTTCTATAATCTAATGCCGGAAAACGTGAAATACAACATTACGTTATACGATATCTTGAGAAAAATGAAGAAAATACGCATCGTCACTTTCGCAGTCGCCTGTTTGCTTCTTGTGGCATCAATATTTCCGTTTGGACTAAGTGCCTCCTTCAATGAATATCATTCAAGCCCACAACCAGCTACAAAGACACAGTACATCACTTTCCACTGGGAAGAGTCGTTAGCACATGGTGATTGGAACCGGTACTGCTTGTGGGACTTAGGTAGTGTACTTGGTCATTGTTACCTCTCATTTCACTATTCATTTGATACCTCTTTAGATGTCCCTGCAACCCTTAGTGCGACATATCCCAGTTTTCTTGAACCAAATCAGAGTGTTCTTATCGAGACAAAATTGGAAACAACGGGAGACCGCGTCATAGAGATAAGACCGTCCATATACCTTGGCATCGATTTTAGCGCACCATGGTTGTTCAAGTCTTTCAAGGCAACTTACGGCGGACAATGGACTATGACGTTCAACCTCAACACTAAGAGTATCAAACAGATGCTCAACAAGGTTTGGATTGGAGACTTCACAGGCGGTCAACTTCTCTCAATAGCAACAGACGCGATGAATCTTAACTCGTACGTTACTCTTCAACGACTTGACATCAACGATGCTAGCTTGGGAACTTTAGTGTTGGGAGAGATAAAGGTGGACTTGTTGCGAGCTGTTCTTCACGCATTACTGAACCTCCTCTCTATACCACCCGCTCTTCAGAAATTCGTTGATTTGCTTGATTGGCTTGTTTCAAACGTTTTCAAAGTTTCAACTGGGCTCATAGTAACTCCAACAATCTCAGCTTTCGTTTCTTGCCCTATCCAAACAGGCTCGCAGTTTGTGAGTATTGAACCGAACTTGGTACAATTCGAAAAGGATCTATCTCCCAAGAACATACAGATGAGCGCTGCCGCTGGCGCCGAGGAGAAAAGCGGGACAAACGAATTTCATGTCAGTTTTAGTCCAATTAGCTTCTCGTATAAATTTGACGTGAATTGGCAGTACTATCTCGAGATCAATATAGGCTTTCTCGGACTATCACTGATATACAATAATTGGACTTACGACATATACGAGGGACCAAGCATCAATTGGGATTCGCAACCAATTTCGACCTCCTTAGAAATAATCTCCAGAATAGATGAACCATTGCAGGCAACTGAACCCTCAGTTAATGATGACAAGATTGCGATGTATATGATTGACAAATCAGGAATATCCGAAGCAGTTGTTTACTATTCACTTGACAAAGTCAATTGGAACAGTCAAACGCTTATACAGGATTCTGGAACGTTGTATTCACAAAAACCGATATCAGATGTTTCACAAGATACAATAGTATTCTACTATGTCAAAGCCCTTGACGGTCAAGGTGACCCTTACTACATAGGAACGGCTGGCAATTGTTACAACTACACGTTGAAGGCATCACTTCTTTCGATCCTACAATCCCCTCGAAATCTCGCAATACTATCAGTCATTATTATCTTCGTTGCTGCGGTAACAGGAGTCATTGTGTTCAGGAAGCGAGCGAAAAACAAGATGTTATCGCTTGAAGGTAGGTAGTCCATGAGCATTCCCCCTCCGCCTGATTCTTTGCAGAAAAAGAAGAAGAGATTTGCTTCAAAGAAAACTGCAATTGTGCTTCTGGCGATAGTCATAATATCTGTTCCCACAACATTCTTCAGCATCCTTTACTACCAGATGACGAGCCTTCAAGCAAGAATAGAGTTTGACTTGTCGCAAATAGCCGATTGGATAATGGCTATTATGAACAAGCAACTGCCGAGCGTTACCGCCAAGCTTGTTCTGACTAACCCGACGTTTCTCGCAGTCGATATTACGGACATCTACGCCCAAATCTATATTGAAGATACATATGTTTGTGAGGTAGCAATAGACAATCTGTTTGTTCCGGCAGGCAAAACAATGCATAAAGACTTGACGTTCTCCATCAGTGAAGGAGCAGAAGCTGGCATTGCCATAGCTAATGCTATGAATGTCTACGGAGGTGAAGTGAAGGTCGGATTGGGAGGGCATCTTGTCGCACATGAATATTTCCTGAGTGCGAGGATTCCGTTTTATGTAGAAGAGTACGTCTTGGTTGGGAATGGTTCCTTAGCCTTCGTATCTGCAGAATGGGTCAACGTTAGCGGGGAAAGAATTTCGTCGACGACCGTAGCGAACGAAATCCGTGTCAGAACTGTGCTCCAAAATCCAACAAGGAAACATACAGTGAATAATACTGTCGTCGTCGAAATAAGAAGGGACATTTCACTCTGGCCAGATGAAATAGTGAAAAAAGTTCCCATCCAAGCAACCGTGTTTGCAAACACGTCCGAAACCTTTGTGGTCGACTTTGTCCCATCGACAGCTTCCAGATATCACTTTGACATATTCATCAATGACGATAAAGTGTACACTCAGCCCAATGAAAGCCCTCCGAGACTGCAAGTAACCCCTTAATGACGCGTGCTAAGATTGGAAAATAACGCGCGCGCGTGGGTTATACCCGTCTAATAAGACTATCTTGGATTGTGAAAAGAGGGATTTGCGGATATGCTGAATTTCATGGGATCTTTAACATGTGAAAACTCTTATATTTGGAATCGTTCAATGTCAAATAGAGGCGCGAAAAATGAGTCAAAAAAAGGTCGTTGGTAGACGTATCGCTATTGAGCTTGGAATAGTATGCGTCATCTTGATAGCTGGTTTGATTGGAGCAGTTGCATACTATACAACCGTGATCAACGATAAGAATTCGGGATACGGTAGCTATGCATCTGACCATGGCCACACTAATTCCGATTATAATTCCCTTGCGAACTACAAGAGTCAACTTGAAACATGGTTGGCGGGGAACATTACTCAACTCCAAAATCAGATAAACACCTACGTCGGAACACGACATTATGATGACTCCTATGTCCACCAGTTGGAAACGTGGTTGGCCGGAAACATCACTGAGCTTCAAAGCCAAATAGACATTCTGAGCTCTCAGAATTCGAACTTGCAGAATCAAGTGGACAACTTTAACACTCCAAGACTTGTAAAGGTCGATCTGCGGGCAGAAGACAATAGGCCTATCCTGCAAATGCCTCGGCTTCATGTCTATGGATACGTATTCAACACAAGAAGTGGCACCGCGTACAATTGTAAACTCCATGCAGTCGCTTATATAGGCAGCATTGAAGTCATTAACTCATATAAGACCCTGGGCACAATAAGTGGTGAATCTTGGAAATCGGTGAATGAAGAGTTTCTCTATCAGGGTGACCCTGGCCTCTCTCGTTGGGATGTAACAATAGAGTGGACAAATACTCCATAGACCTTTACTTTCTTCGTTGCACGCGCGCCTACATCGATTAAGGACCGCACTAACCGCAATTCGCCTCGTCAGGTCGGGAAATCAACAAATGGCTATACTGTTCACCGCCAACGAGACAACAACCTTTTATTTTTTGCCTATTACTATACTTAGTTAATATAGTGGTGGACAAATATGCCTCAAAAACTTAAACTATTTAATACGTAGGTGGATTACTTGTCGATTAACCTAACTTTAATTTGCGCTTCGGCATAGAACGTTAGAAAGCCAACATAACCGGCGGGCAAAGCTTGGACATAGAAAAAAAGATAGAATTAGTGTGCAGGTCGCCAACTGAGGAAGTCTTAACAGTTGAGGACCTGAGACACCTTTTCGAGACGGAAGAACACCCAATAGCCTACGACGGATGGGAACCATCAGGGCTAGTTCACCTTGGAACAGGAAACATCTGCGCCTACAAGATGAAGGACTTCATCGAAGCAGGCATACATTTCAAAGCCTACCTGTCCACATGGCACGCGTGGCTCAACAACAAGCTCGGCGGGGACTTGAAGCTTATCCGGAAATCCGCTGACTTGTTCACACACTCGTGGATAGCTTTAGGCGTGCCGAAAGACAAGGTGGAATTCATCTATTCAGACGAGCTGTATGATGATATTGATTACTGGGCGAAAGCTGTCATAGTCGCCAAGAACCTCTCGATAGCTAGGGTCACGCGAACCCTGGAAGTTGCAGGAAGAAAGGAGACTGAAGCCAGGCACGTCTCAGACTTCCTGTACACGCCGATGCAAGTAGCCGACATATTCCACATGAAGGTCAAAATCTGCCAGTTAGGCATGGATCAACGAAAAGCAAACGTCGTGGCAAGGGAACTCGGCGAAAGACTCGGCTTCTGGAAACCAGTATGTGTGCACCACACTTACCTTCAGGGACTAAAGGAGCCGCCAGTCTGGCCTATCCCAAAAGAAAAGGAAAGAGAAATCCTTTCGGCAATAAAGATGTCGAAAAGCAAGCCTGAAACATGCATCTTCATCTACGATACTCCTGAAGAAATGAAACAGAAAATCTCCAAAGCCTTCTGTCCAGAAAGAACTGTTGAATATAACCCGGTACTGGAAATATGCAAATACGTAATTTTCAGGGAAAAGCAAACATTAACCATTGACAGGCCAGCCAAATTCGGTGGAAAAATGGAAATTCAAAGCTTTGAAGAGCTGACCCAGGCTTACGCTTCTGGAAAACTTCATCCGCAGGACTTGAAGAATGCTGTTGCAGAGGAATTGGCTGAGATACTTGAGCCGGTGAGAAGATATTTTGAAAACAACAAAGAAGCAAAAGAATGCCTGCAGGCTGTGAAAAAAGGCGAGGTAACAAGGTAAACACTCATTGTCAACGCGTCTCAAAGAAAGAGAGGTAAAGATTCAGCATCTTCTACAATGTTTGGCCGTAGAATCTGGCAAAGGAACACCAATAATTGTTGAAGGCAGGAAAGACTTCGAAACCCTAGAAGCATTAGGTGTAGAGGGCACAATCATATGTGCGAAAAGTGGAGGCAAGTCATTCCTAGACTTAGTTTCTGAAGTGCAGAAGAGGCAGCCGCGGGAAGTCATCTTGCTGTTGGATTCTGACAGGCGAGGAAAAGAACTGACGAGGCGATTGAAGCAGCATTTGGAAACAGCGAAAATTGCACCTAACACGGTTTTTTGGCGCGAGCTCTTCGGTCTTGTGGGAAAGGAAGTCAGAGATGTCGAAAGCCTTGCCTCCTACCTTGAAACGCTCGCGAAGAAAACGCATAGTCTACCCTAGAAC
>Ga0315277_10013117_pt1 | contig 10341 bp, 11 predicted proteins | sample YL17G05_15_MG_FD_203695 | JGI IMG/M metagenome (GOLD analysis project Ga0315277, IMG submission 203695) | Sediment microbial communities from Yellowstone Lake, YNP, Wyoming, USA - YL17G05_15 | ecosystem: Environmental > Aquatic > Freshwater > Lake > Sediment | place: USA: Wyoming | collected...
GTTGAGATTTTCGCCTCCATTTAGCATTTCTTGAAGCCCTGTTCCAGTGGCAACCGAAATGGATTCGCGGTTGGGGAAAATCCAGAGATAACCGGCGGGAGCCATTGCTTGCCCAAAAAAGAGTTCGATCTTGCACGAATTTTCACTGAACCCGCCCCAAAGTTTATCTATAACAGCTTTCGGCAGGGGATAATCGTATTTGACACAGAGCGCAACCTCATTGGGTTTCCAAGGCCCACGGAACCCCGCTCTCACGGCGACCATTGAATTGGTTCCCTCTGCACCAATGACAATATTCCCCAGGATTTTTTGCCCTTTTTCAGTCATCACGCCGACTACTTTCCCCTTCTCCTTAAGAACATCGGTAATAAGCGTCTTAGTCACCAATTTTGCCCCCGCTTCGGTCGCTTTTCCAGCCCACCACCGGTCGAATTCGTTTCGGTACACGGTGTATGCTTTCACTTCGCCTTGGTCAGCACTCCACTTTTGTATGAATCCGTTTACCCCAAGCAGCCCATCCTCACTTTGAAGCCATAAGGCGCCTCCTTCAACAGTGCGCTGAAGTGGCGTATCATCATGGGGAAAATCTGAAATTACTTCACATGCCGCCTCCATTTCAATGACAGCCCCTGAAGTATTTTTTTCGCCGGGATAGTTCCCTCGTTCGAAAAAGATCACCTTCAAGCCCTGTTCCGCCGCAATTTTAGCACATGCACTTCCACCAGGACCTGCACCGACTATTACCAAATCGTATTTTTCCATAGTCAAACCTCAACGATAATTCATCTTACAGATAAAAGAAATTTTTGACCCTAGATAAATCGGTTGCATTGAAGCAAGGGGTTGGAAAGAGCGGTGAGGCTTTTAAAATTAAAAGTAGATGGGTACCATCTCATTGGATAGGGAGGGGTGGAGAAGGGGGTTTGTATAAAAATACAAAATAAAATAAGGGAATGAGATGGTACCTTTCACATACTTTCCCGATTTGGGCATATCACTGTATTATTAAAATTCATATTTAAACTACTATTTTCTCAGATGCCTTTGCGCATTTTTAGGTTTCGATCTTTGCGCATTATTCCAGTATATCGCTTTGCGCAATTTTTGCGCCAACAGATTTCGTATTTTTCATAAATGCGCATTTTACTTCATGGGAAATAAAGGGCAATTATTACATAAAACGTTTTTATAGACTAAAGCTCAATTTTAACAAGATAAAAATTAATTGAACATTTAATTCTGAGGAATGAGTAAATGCAATGGGAATTGCTTGGCGATCCATTAACATGGCTATGGATTGTAATCTGGTGGCTTATAACGTGGTTAATCTTCTTTTTGACACTGTGGATAATTGAAGGTAAAGCACATGCAAAACGAAAACTCTGGGCAACGGCATTGGTCGCATTTCTTGCGGTCCTTATAATCCCAATATTACAAGGAATTACAGGATTGACAATATTATTGGCCGGACTCGCACCTTATATCGCTTATTTCATCGTTATCTTGTTACTAAAAGGATTGGCTGCGGATGAATGGAAGAGCGCGGTAATTGTGGGTTTTATAGGAATTCTACTTTTACTTATAATCTATAATTCGTTGGTGTTGGCTGGAGTCCCAGATGTAGCCCATTGGCCACTATTTGTTGGATAGATTTCCCTCTCTTTTTTTTTATTTTAATTACAAATAAAGACAGCATTCAATCTAAGCTTATTAAAGAAACTTGAAATTGCTCATCGACTTTTCTGATTAATGGCGTGTTCGCTTCGATCAAGAAAAGTTCACCGGTGACAGAGATTTGATTGCCGGGCAGGAGATGACCGCCAAAGGCACGTCCCTTTTGATCCGCCACTATCAGATGGGCGTGGATCATGGGAGTCCCATCTTTCAAGGTAACATTTCCCGAGCAGGAGACGATTTCAAAGGGTGCTTTCATAGTGAGAGTCTTGTATTTTTTCTGATCTAATAAATAGTAACCGAAATTTGCAGTATTTAAAGCGCCGATCATTGTAAAAAACCCGGTTTGAATTGAATGGGCACTGACGGCTTTCGTTAATGAGTCAAGAAGATCATCATTCGGTTCTAATTTGATAAAGAACATTCGATTTATTCCAATTTCGCGGATTTTCATTTGTTCTCACACCATTTTAGTAAATTATAAAACAAAAAGGATAAATGGTAATTGCGAGAAAGAAACTTAAAAAATTACTTATCGAAGAAATCATGGCGAGGAAAATGCGGTCGATAGCGAATCGGATAAAGGATGTGAAACCGAGTGGAATTCGGCGTATGTTCGATTTAGCGCAAGGAGTTGAAGGCATTATCAGTTTGGGGATTGGAGATCCAGTTCCAGCCTTTGATACCCCGGACTTCATAAAAGACGCGGCAAAAAAAGCGCTTGATAAAGGATTTTCAGCCTATTCTCCGAATTTGGGCTTCGTCGAGTTGCGTGAGCAGATAGTGAACAAATACAGAAAGGAATATAAGTTAGACTATGGTCTCGATGAGGTTTGTGTCACTTGTGGCGGGGGCGAAGCGCTCTATTTAGCATGCCAAGCGCTGATTGATCCAGGAGATGAGGTGCTAATCCCTGATCCCGCATTTCTAACATACCCACCGCAAGTTTCATTTCCAGGAGGGCACCCAGTTCGTGTGCCCGTCCTTGAAGAGAATGAATTCTGCTTGAAACCTGACGATCTATTGGAGAAAATTACGCCCAAAACGAAAATGATTATCCTCAATTACCCCTGTAATCCAACAGGCGCTATGATGAAGAAAGCGGACCTCAAAGCGATTGCTGAGATTGCGCAAGATCATGATTTATTTATTCTGTCAGATGAAGTTTATGAGAAACTGGTATATGATAATAATAAACATATTTGTATGGCGACTTTGGCGGGGCAGGATAGGACAATCGTGGTCAATTCTTTTTCAAAGACCTTTTCAATGACCGGGTGGCGGGTCGGCTACGTACTGGCTAATAAAGAACTCACGAATGCGATGATGGTCATTCATCAAATGAATGCGGTCGCCGCCAACTCTGCGGCCCAGATGGGGTGCGTAGAGGGGATGAAAAATACGGCAGAATATGAAAAGTTTTCAAAGCGAATGCTGGCTTCTTTTGACGAAAGGCGAAAGACTCTTGTAAATGGGTTAAATAAAATAGAAGGAATTCAGTGTATTATGCCGAAGGGGGCTTTCTACACCTTTCCCAGTATAAAAGGGACCGGAATGTCCTCCTCTGAATTTTCAGAATTCCTGATAAAACAGGCGAAAGTCGTTACAATTCCAGGAAACGAATTCGGCGAAATGGGAGAAGGTTATGTCCGGGCGTCGTATGTAGTTTCGGTGGAAAGACTGAAAGAGGCACTAGACCGAATCGAAACGGCTTTAGCAGGAAAAAGTAAATAATCCAGCTGCTAGTTGGTACTCGATGCATACTTTAGGTGAAGTCCCAGACAGTTTTTTAAAATCGTTTATCCCCTTAGGCAAGAATATCTGGCGCTGCTTTCAGAAACTGGGCTGGGAGTATTGGATAAAACAGAGTGACCTTATAAAGAATGGGGATTTGGTATTTAATCTTTTGAAAGAGCGCTTGAATGAAGCCATCCTCACTGCCAAAGAGGTTATTGAAGGGAAGGTTCTCAAACCGTGGCGAATCATTAGTTACACCCTTTTTCCACCAATTTGCCCGATCCGGTCAGATGCGCAACAAGGAACCATGAAACTAATTTTTGGAGAGAGTGTGGATACAACTTATACTGTCATTGATGACATCGCAATGGAAACTATGTATCTATTGAACTGCCATCTCGAGGATGGGCTACCTGTGGATTGGTGGTTGGTCAAACCGACCGATGAGCTACTGGACCGCCGGCATTTGAAATACGGGTTCAAATTACGGGACCTTCAGAAACATATCAAGGATTTATCGAAAGCCTCTTTCCGAATGGTCGATATATTGCGGGATGTGCGCAATGAACGCGCTCCATTTTGGAGTACATCGGCGTATCATGTCGCGGCAGTTTATTTGAGTGGCGCTATCAATGCCATGCTCGAACTCTCCAATTATTCAACATACTGTACATTATTTGATGGGATTTCGGCCAAACGCGTCTACAACTTACCTGAAACCTGGTATGATTTCATCCCGAATCCACCTTTTCTTCAAACGCTCTTGTTAACTGGGCGCAGATCGTTCTCTAAACGGTGGGCTTCATGGCTCGGCAATAAGTTATATCTCAGTTATGTGGAGCCTGTCATTTTAGAATGGCTGAAATCCCAAGTGCCAGAGCTCTTTGAGATTGGATTAGTGGAGCAATGGAAGGAAGGGCTTCCGTACCCGAAACAAAGTTTGATTTCAAGCCTTGTTTTGCTCGATAATTTTAAAGCGACAGGCTCTTATTATGTAAAAAATTCGGACCCGAAGATAACCTATCAGGATTTAGGAATAACGCTTGAAGAAGCGTTTGACGGGTTTTACCTCAGAGTAGATAACGAAACAGAACCCGGCGAGAAGGTCGATTCCACCGCGATTATAAGCCGAGGATTAGGGCGCAAGACAAAAATTTATCAGGATTAGCTTTATTGCTTTTTCTTCGTAAAGAGATTCTTCAACTCGCTCTGTAAGGCAGATCGAGCGGACATAGGATTCGCGGGCTTGGGTTCTGGGGGAGGCGACATGGGTGCCTGCATTGGAGGGGGAGGGGGTACTCCAAGCGCGCCTGGCATGGGAGGGGGTACTCCGAGCGCGCCTCCTGCCGCAGGGTTTGCGGACATCGCAGGCGCTGGAGGGGGACGGCTTTCAATTTGCACGACCCGTCTTTCCAAAATATCGAGAATTTCATTAAGTTTCTGGAGGCGTTTGGTAACCTGATCAATAGAATTGACCGAGAATTGGGTGATTTTGTCTAGAACTTCAGAAAAGGTCTTGATTTTCTCCTCAACCGTATCACCCGAGATGGCTTCCATAAGCCTCGTGAAATCACTCATTGTTCAATCCTTCTACAGCATATATTCGTTTTATTAAAGCCCCTAATCCTTTTTCTTCTTTGCGAAAAGTGCCTTCAGCTCACCCTGCAGCGCGGACCGAGCGCTCATTGGTGAAGCTGCTTTCGGCTCAGGTGCAAGCGGAGGGGGTGCCATCGCTGGCATGGGGGGTGGAACCCCGGGTGCACCACCCGGACCGCCCATAGGGGCAGACATAACAGGCATTGATTCAAGCCTCACAATACGACTGGTTATATTCTGAATCCTAGTTTCTATCTGAACAATATTCCCAGATAATTGATCGATAGAATTTATGACAATTTGCATAACCTTATCCAAGATTTCCGATAATTCTTTCAGGCGTTGTTCGGCTGATTCGCCTGAGATAGACGCCATAAATGAGGCAAATTCACGGCTCATTCTTTATCATCCACCCAATATCGCACCAAATTTTAACCAAAACCTTTCGAATAATTCTTGTTTTTTCCTATTTCTTTTTTTAATATTTCTTTTTTTAAAACTCATCCATTCCTAATAATTGAGAGTAATTTATCTTATTTATTTATACCGAATTTTTTAACCTTATTCAATTAATAACAGATTAAATACGGAATTATTGCGAATTATGAGTTAAGATTAAATTTTTTCAGATTTCACCAACTCTTTAAATTCATCGACCAGTTTCCGATGCATTGTCTTCAAAATACCCTCGTAGACTTCATAGAAAGTCTCATCGTGGATATTCCCGATTTCCTCATGCGTAATTTCGTGGGCGATGAGCGGTGTGAGGATCACTTTCACCATGAAGGGGTAGGCGATGACATCTAAATCTAAAGCCAATCGCATCAATTCACCATTGCGTTGTAGCCGAATTACACCCGGGACATGTTCTGCATCGTCAAATAGATCCCCCTCCATTATCTCAATCTTCATATTAGGTACCATGGATGTCACGATTTGAACCAGTGTCTTTTCATCGGCACTAAGCTGATTCTCGGGGATAATCCTACGGGGCTCCAAGGTTCCTGCCAATTTCCGACCGAAGGGAGTGTCCACCTGCGAAAGATGCATGCCGCTATCCCTAATAGCTTTAATCAATAGTTCTTTTAAGCGGGGACTCAGCTCATGCACCACAGTATACCCGCGCTTCTTCAATCTGTCGGCTATGACCGTGCGTTCCTCCGTAACAAATACCACACGTTTCTTTTCGGCGTGTGCTATAAGATCATGCAGAGAAATTTTATCTTCCTGGCCAACCAACTTGAAAATTTTCAAATTCTTTAGAATAGCCACATTATCAGTGGAGTAGGCAAAGTCCGTTAATCGCTGATAATCATCTGAAGTTGGGTCTTTGCTTAATTTTTGGAGGACAGTGTTGCACATTTCAGTAAGTACATTGATGAAAATCTTATAATTTTCATTCTGGACCAGGGCATCCCGCGATGGAGTAACTTCCAGCTTATCATAGTTAATGAAGCCATTGACGCCTCCTTCAGGCGAAATTAAGTTCAGGATTTTGATATCATAAACAAAGGTTTGAATCATATTATCGTTTGCTTTGTATCCGAGAGCGCCTTGAACACCTAGCTTATCAAAGATGACTATTGCACGGGTTTCTCGTTGCTTGAGCACTTCTTCATAACTTCGGTTAATTTTCTGGCCATTGAGTATAAGGGGAATATCGAAAAATTGGCACACCTGCGTTAAGTAGTTGTAGATAGCATCAGTGACGAACCCCGTGCGGGGGATACATAGGACTGTCGTACCATGGGTTCCAAATTTTCTAACGTAGGGGACCGCTTTTGAGGGTATTTCAGTTAATGTTAATTCTTCGGCAATAAACCAATTATCCTTGGGATAGACGCGGAGATACATCGGCGTGTCGCCCTCTTTCTTGGTGAAGAGAATGACTTCAGCAGCTTCCTTGAAAATGGCAAAAAAGCCTCGGCCGAAAACCCCAGCGCGGTTCCTCAAAGTGCGGTTCTTGGAGGTGCCATACATCTTCAATAAAAAGTCATCAACGGCGCCAATATTCATACCAATTCCGTTATCGGTGACTTCGACCAGCGTTGGAAAGATATTCACAATGATAGTCCCTGTCTTAGATTCATTAGGATGTAAATCGTACTGGTCTAAAATGGCGTCCTTTGCATTCTGAATCAATTCACGGAAACCCGCATGAGCATCACCATATTTGTAAATCACCTCTTCACTTAGACTTTTCTGATCGATTGTTACTTGGTGGAGCCTCATGGCAGTATCAACGTCGTTTTCAAATATCTTTTTAACAAAGAATTACTATTATAAAGATGAAAAAGTGGTAACTTAAAATTTATTTCTAATTTGAGATGAGGTATATGGATAGATATTGGCAGGACGACGGGCGCCCTTTCTTATTGCAGAATGAGCAGGTGTTAATCACGGCGCCGGGGGTAACACCGAGGGTGCTTTCAGGTCTGAATGTTAAATTGAAAGAATTGAAGGCAGGAACGCTTTATATAACTAATATGAGACTTATCTTTGTGTGCGAAATGAATAAAAAGGCGAAAGATCCGCGCATGAAATTCGACGGCTTCACACTTTTTTATTCGGATGTAAATAAAGCATCAATTGTTGGGAAGGGTTCATTAAAGGTCGAATGCGTCCTTGAAAAGGGCACTCTAAAATCCAAGAAAGCAAATATCTACTTCAAAGATCTACCGAAAGAAATTCAAAATGAAGCGGTAATTCGCATCGAAGAATCTTTGAAATCAAGAGGAGAAATGTTAGTAGTCGATGAGACAGTGCAGGGGGAAGGCAAGAAGAAGAAAGAGGAGAAATCAAAGAAAGTTCAACCCCAAGCGCCGTCATGTTCAAAAGATGTTGAATCTTTATTGAGTGAAATTAATGAAGAGGCGATTGAACTTACCTGTCCTGCCTGTGGTAGTTTAATCACCTATCAGCCAGGCATGACAACGTGTCCGGCCTGTAAGCGGAACGTTAAATTTATTGCCGATTAACTGTGTTCTTTCTCCAAATACTTTGAAATAACCCCACGAACACACAGGTCGAATGCTCTCCGAACATTGACTCCATTAATAGCAGAAGTTTCGATTACTTCCCCTTTTATTTTGGCCTTGCCTAAAATTTGGGCCACATTATCCTTAGCAACGGTCCCCGGTAAATCGGCTTTATTCATCATAATAATCAAGGGGATTTCCAATAACCTCTCGTGCAAGAGGTTAATAAGCTCATTGAGCGATTCAATATTGTCTTTCCAAGCCCCGCGCTGGGCATCCCAGCAGAAGATAAGCCCATCTACACCTTCAAGAATGACTTTCCGAAGGTCCTTGTGTGATTTCCGACCGGCAACGCTCCAAACCTGGAGATTAACCTTGCCAACTTTCGCGGTCATCCGATCAAAAAAGCCCCCGAACTTCCCTAAATCACCTTTAGCCTCAGATCCGCCCTTTATGCTCGTGAGTTCACCGACGGCAATCCCCTCTTTCTCATGGAGCCAATTGACAGCCGTCGTTTTTCCACTTAAGGAAGGTCCGTAATAAACAATTTTAAACACGAGTGCGCCATCAGATCTTCTTGAGGGCATATAAATCTCCTTTCCTTTTTTCTTCTTGTTCCTTTTTTATTTTCCATTTTTATTCTTTGACTTAAAGAGGCTTTGTAGAATTAATCGGCTATAGAATGTTGTTAGTATTCCATAAATAAGAGAAGTTCTTTCTTTTTATTCTCTTCTCTTATTTTAGGGGACTGGTTTTTAACGGAGCTTCTTGCGGATTGTTACGTAATTAATCATACAGAGCTTATTAAAAATTATTGATTAAATGGGGATTAAAATTTTATAGGGGATTATCGAACTAAATTGGATCAAGGGAATAGAAACAGTAGAATTATGATGAGGGCGTTATATAGTCCATGAGTAATGGCAGATGCCATAGCATTATTGTCGGTATAGTAGTATATTAACCCGAGGATGAGACCAACAAGAAATAGCGGAATAATTCGGTAGAAATCCAGATGGACTAATGCAAAAAGGAGGGAGGCTATAGTGATTCCAATAAAAATAGATATTTTCTTAGATTTGCAGGAGTTTTGAAATCCCTGTTGCACAAATCCGCGAGCGAAAATCTCTTCACACGGACCCACCACGCACATCATTAGCAGAACCCAGATTATAAGCTCAAACGCATTCGAAGTTTGAAATAGGAGATTGTAGGATGCTTCATTAGGATCGGGACCCGTGAGAAATGATTGGAGAATCCCACCAACGATGCTGGCGCCATAGGCAATAGATACGCCTCCAATTGCTATAAGGGTATGTTTCAGGGAGGGCCATCTGAAATTTAGAGCCTTTAATTTATTTTTGCATAAATACACGGCAAAAAAGAGCGTTACCAAGAGAATTATCAACTCTCCTGAAATGGTTCCCAGCCACGGCCCAATTATACTTCCCGGAGCAGTAATTGCGCCGGAGCCCGGATCAAACTGCCATCCCGTTAAGACTAGGAACCCCGATTGAATGCTGGATATTATTAGAATGTTTATGAGGATCATGAGGAAAAATAGGATTAACGCAGCTTTCCAATCCCACGGACGTTCAGCGGGTGATTCGCTAAGCTGAGCTTCATTGGTTAGGGTCATAGCGCTTACCAGTTGCTTTATTAAAAGAGCCTAATCGGGAAAAATTCTAAAACTGCTAAAAACTATTTCTGAAGTCGTCTTAAAAATTCTTCTAAATAAGCGTTCCATTGACCCCGGACCCGCGGAAGACGCGAGAGAAGCTTTTGATAGAGATGCAAATTTTTCGATAGGACTTCATTGTTGCCTATCTTTTCTTTGATGATTTCCAGAACGAAAGTACGGCCATCGGAAGCAATCCCGAAGTTCGTCCCACTAGTGATCAATTTGCCATTCTTTTTGCCTAAATCGAGCTGTCTGGTAAGAAAGGTTCTATTTCCCTTGAAGCCGATTACTTGCGAATCAGGAAACATTTTTTCAAAAATCGAACAAAGTAGCAGAATATCATCGATATTGTGAAACCTACCCGACACAAATAAAATGAGCAAAAGCTCCTCAATTTGCCAAAGGGTGTTTTTGTCGGAGAGGCTTTCACTTTTCACCGAATCAATCCAATCTAGTTCTATTACTAGTTCTAGTAAATTAAGCGATTCGTTCCTTAATAACTTACTGGCAATCTCTTAGAATTTTGGTTTAAAAAAATAAGAAAGTAGGAATTTCTAAGACCCGGAAGAAATATCTAAATAACCTATTTGAGTATTCATTAATCCGATGACATATCAAAAATTCTTCTATTGGGTTTCTCCGAAGGATCTTGGGTCAGTTCTCGAGAGCTGCAAG
>Ga0315277_10013118_pt1 | contig 10341 bp, 13 predicted proteins | sample YL17G05_15_MG_FD_203695 | JGI IMG/M metagenome (GOLD analysis project Ga0315277, IMG submission 203695) | Sediment microbial communities from Yellowstone Lake, YNP, Wyoming, USA - YL17G05_15 | ecosystem: Environmental > Aquatic > Freshwater > Lake > Sediment | place: USA: Wyoming | collected...
GAAATTCTCGTTTAAGCTCAAGATTGCGGTTTTAACAATATTCACTATCAATATTTTTTATTTTAGTTTTAAGAATTTATCCTGGCAGATTGACAGAATCGGCCAGGTATTTCTTTTATTAAAACTTAGTGAATAAATTATAGAAAAAATTCTGCAAATACTTATACCAAATAAACATATGAAAACAATTTTTTTCCCCCGATTTATCATAATAGCCAAACCACTTATATTAAAAAGTCACTGATAGATAAATCATTGATTTAATAGTTATTTCACGGATTCCAATTCATAATTTAGAAGAATCATGGGTGAAAATAGTTTCTCCAATAATCTTGTTCCGGCAATCTCGCCATCAACTTTCACAGGAACTCAGGGAAATATTCCATACTTATTGGTATCAGATAAGTATACTCCCCGACATCCGAACTGTCGTGGAGTATACTTATTAAGAATGAGCATTATTTGGGTTGGAAAACTAGAAAAGATGGGCTGCTTTCAAATGCATGCCGAACCTGAACATTATCAAAGATTGCCAAACCGAAAAAGTATTTAGCTGCCAGGTCTGAGAATTGAACATCAGTCTTTGATCCCGTAACCAGCTTGCGGCTAAACTCTACCGTCCATTGACCATCTGCCCATTTCCATGCTGCAGAAATGTCACCACGGTCTCCAACAAACGGGCTCTTTACAATGCCCGGGATTATCGAACCTACGGGCATGGCGTCTAAAGCTGCCTGATCCAAAGCAACTTTCTCGCTGTCCAGTATATAACCCGGGGCTCCTGTGGTAAGGTCGATATTTGGTGAAGTAAATCCGGGTTTTGTCTTATCGGGGACAGTTTTGGCAGCATCATTGGGATCGGGCATAGAAGCGAAGTTTTCAACATAGCCACCGGATTCTTTAGCGTCACTCTTGCGGCCGGCTTCTGGAGATTTTTCAAGATTAAACTTAGTCCAATCCAAATATTGGTCGTCAATCTGGCCATCATTACGGACGGATTTCCAATGCCAATTATCTCCCAGTTCACCTTCGGATGGTGTGTATAGATTTCCGTAAGCTTTAAGATCAGAGTTTTCACCAGCGTGGCAAGCAAGGAAACAACCAGTTTTTTCAAAGTCCTTGATGCTGTTATTGATGTTCCATATAAGGGAAAATTTATCTTCATAGGTCAAAGTATTGTCACCGCCCTTAGTATCATTGGGGTCTTTTAGCTGAATCCAAGAGCCATCTTCCTGTTTCTGCCAGGGTATACGTAAGAAAGACTGAGTGGGATCTGCATAGGTAACCAAAAAGAAAACTCTATCAGCCGTGTAAACAGATTTAAATTTGGCATCGGCCTTGAAATTATTAAACCCACCGGCAACAGGGATAACCAGATCGGCTGCGTTTGCCCATAAAGCATCGTCAGCTACACCATCGACAACTATATCTTTTGTAACAGGGAGTGATACCAAAGCTGATCCTTCGGGAGCAACCCAGGCTGCTGTTGTTTCAGCTGCAGTGGTTGCAGCTGCAGTGGTTGCAGCTGTTGTTGTTTCAGCTGTGGTGGTCTTGCAGCCTGCAAATGCTATTACTGAGAAGACCAGGGCGACAAGAACGAAAGAAGAAATTAATACAAAAAACTTCTTCAATTGTAACCTCCTTAAAATTATTTGGGTAACCCCAAATCTATCGGAGAAAAGTACCACATTGTAGAGATGTTGTCAAGTGTTGTGGCTGTATTTGTGGCTGTAGTTAATTGAAAATTATATAACTTATAAAATAAAAAAATGGATAAGCTGAAATTAATTAATAAAATCCCTAATTAATAGTATTTCCTTCAAAAAAAGGTTTGAAATTTCACACCTTGAGGCAGCCAATAAATAGTGAGTAGCACGGTAGAGTAAATAATCTTAAAAATTTAGTTCAGGTATAAAATTATCCCCACTTAAGTCTAATAATTTGGTTCTAACATTGTCCAATATCTCCAGCCAGGACAAAGAACTATTACCCAAATGTGGGTTTACAATGATTACAAGAGCTACATTGATTACAATGAGCTCTTTCTGCCTTTTTTATCTTCCTAAGTCCCTCGCGGCATTTCACCAGAGCTTCATCGGGGGTAACTTCATCTTTCTCTCCGACCAAACCATAGTCTTTAACAACATGGAGAGCCCAAGTGGCATCCTTATCTATGACAATCATAGTAAGATTTCGCTTAATTTCATCTTGTGATAACTTTTCTTGATGAGAACCCCGAAGCTTTTTTATTGCTTTAACAACAACAAAACTGCCTTTGCCATAGCCTTTTTGGGGTATTTCAACTTCTTTATTGTTAGGATTTATTAGGGTTTGATAAAAGCTGAAATTATGGAAATTAGAAAGTTTTAATAAATTGACTATTGCGTCTACTGAATAGAATTTAGCATTTTTATAAAACTTGTTAGCCCTTTTAATTTCCTCATATCGTTTACCCAGATAACTATTTTTATCAATTAAACCAATAATAATTTCTCCATTTTTTACCAATACTCTATATACCTCTTTTAATGCTTTGTAAATATCATTAAGAAAGCAAATTGTTGTAACAAACAATACAAAATCAAAACTTTTATCTTTAAATGGAAGATTTTCTGCAAATCCTTTTTTAACTTTAACACCTCTTTGCCGAGCAATCGATGACATTGCCTCAGAGGGCTCGACGCCAATTCTCACACCAAGAGGAACTGCAAAACGACCAGTACCAACACCTACTTCCAGCCCTCTTTTATCAGCTGGAACAACCTGCTTTAATGCAAGCAGCTCAGACTTATAGATTTCCTTATTGCCGTCATACCATCTATCATATTCATTAGCGTTATCATCAAAGGCAGAGGTTTCACACATTGTGCTCCAACGTTTATTAATTTTCATTGAATTTGTAGTTTATCTTAGAGTTGGAATCAAATTTTTGGCAGTTAAATAAATGAGTTTCAATGCTTCAATACTTCCATTTGCTTCACCTTTTTCAAAATCGCCTGCTTTTTGACCCATAGTGTTTGTCAAATGGGCAAAACATACTACATTTTTATTTTTTGCTTTGGCAAATGAATATAATGCTGCTGCCTCCATTTCTACTGCCACAGCTCCATTATTGCTGGCACATTCAATAGCTGATTTTGTTTCCCTGAAAGGTGCATCTGTAGTCCAGCTTTTCATTATAGTAATTAATAGGTGTGATTCTTTGAATACAGATTTTAATTTCTTCAAAATATTGCTATTAATAGATGAAATGTCTGAAGGTGGAAGATAATGATAGCTTGTTCCTTCATCTCTGATTGCGTTTTTAATCAGTAGAAATTGAGATGAATTTTCTAAAGTTGCAATTCGTCCTGCTGAAGTAATGCTGATTAAGAGTTTACAATCTGTAGCAAATAACTCTTCCGCTATCAATACAGCAAAAGATGCTCCAACAGCACAACCAATAATTTCAAATTCAATACCCCCATAATTAAAATTGTATAATTTAGTGTGGTAGCAAGCCCAGCATTTGCACAATTTAAGTTGATCATTCTTCTGTAAATATTCAACGATATCGCCATCAGGGTCTAATATACAAACACTGGGAATACTATACTCACCAATTAGTTTCTGTCTCCTTGCTTCTCTGAGCAAGTTTTCAGGGGTAAATACAGATTGTTCTGCATAATTTTTGTAATTTAGTATGCTGTATTTTTTGTTCCTCATAATATTGCTTTGATTTAACTTCAGTGATATGTAAATTTGTTTTTTAAATAATTCATCCGTTGTTTTACTTATTGTCAAAATGTCAGAACTTTATCACTATCTACGATCCATTGTACCAGTTCACTCATATTGCTGATTTCAGCACCTTCAACCAACGTTAGTCCTTTTAAACCTCTGGCATTACCGCAGGTTCCACAAATCTTGACCTTGCCGCCTTTTAAAATTACAACACTTAACATCGTTTCAATATTATAATAACCCTGAGGGATATTTTGACCGGCAATAGCGCTGGTTACTTAATCTGCCAGTAGAAAAATCTTTACCTCAGACTGTGGATAATCTTTTTGAAGATGTATAGCAATCCTTAAGGCATTATATACTTTTTCTGAGCCATAAGGAGCATCATTTATTATTAATAATACCTTCATTTAGTTTATCTTTCTTTGAATATTACATAAAACTTGAAATATTATTTATAATAATATCTACAGCAGTATCAATTTCATCAAGGGTGGTCAGCTTACCAGTAGAAAAACGTAGAGTTCCTTTTGCCCATTCGTATGTTACATTTAAGGCTTTTAATACCCCCGACACTTCAGATTTGCCTGAATGGCATGCTGCACCTGAAGAAACTGCCAGACGATTATTAATTTTACCAATCAATAGATTTGCATCGATATTTTTAAAACTCAAACTCAGAGTATTTGGGAGGCAATTTTCAAACTGGCTATTTAATTTAAAGTCGTTTATTTTTTTCTTCAGTCCATTATAGAGTCTATCTCTCATAATCCTCATTTTAGCTGCATTTTTGTCTAAATCTCTACCGGCAATTTCACAAGCCTTACCTAAGCCTACTATTTCTAATACGTTTTCTGTTCCAGCTCTTCTGTTGTTTTCTTGACCGGCCCCATGAATTAACTTTGTTAGTTTTATACCTTGTTGGATATAAAGCGCACCAACTCCTTTTGGAGCGTAAATCTTATGACCTGCAATAGATAACATGTTAACACCGAGATTGGTCACCTTTATAGGAATCTTTCCAGCAGATTGGACAGCATCTGTATGCAAAATAATATTGTGTTTCTTTGCAAGTTTTGAAATTTGCTCAATTGGCTGGATTGCACCAATTTCATTGTTTGAATGCATTATTGTTATTAATATAGTCTTAGGTGTAATAGCTTTTTCAAGATCATATAAATTTATCAATCCAAATTCATTTACTGACAGATATGTAATCTCAAATCCTTCTGATTCAAGGAAAATACATGATTCCAACACTGATGGATGCTCTATTTTAGAAGTGATTATATGATTTCCTTTATCTCTTAAAGTAAAGGCTGATCCCTTAATAGCATAATTGTTTGATTCTGTTCCGCCACTTGTAAATATTATCTCATTTGAATTGCAGTTTAAAAAATCTGCAACTTGACCTCTTGCTTTTTCTACTGCCTCTTTGGCTTTTTGCCCAAAGTAGTGAGAGCTTGAAGGATTGCCAAAATGTTCTTTTAAAAAAGGAGTCATAGCATCAATTACTTCTAAATCAATAGGAGTTGTTGCATTATAATCCAGATATATGGGCTTCATAGCCATCTCCAAAGCCAGTATTTTTCAAACAATATCTTGCCAAAATGCCAGAACATACTTGGATTTTTTAAATGAATTTCTGGTGCAGGCTCAGCATAAAAATTTCCTTTTGCATAACCAGCCATTCCATATCCAATCTCAAGGAAACAAGCACCTTCTCCATTAAAACTTACCCTTGTTTTTTGATCATTTATCTCAGCCGCAATGTTCTGTGCGACAACCTGAGCATGTTTTTCTGCAAAGACACCTGCTTTTGGAAGCATCATTCCATTGGGAAGTCTTATAGCAGTTATATCTCCAATGGCATATACATTCTCATATTTTGTCTTAAGTGTGTCTCTATCAACAGGAATCCAGCCTGTCTCACCCAAAAGACCTGATCCTTCAAGTATTTTTGGTGCTCTGTGGGGAGGAACAGTTAGCAAGAGATCAAAATATGCTTTTTTCTGATTTTCAAAATAGATTTCATGCTTTTCAGAGTCAATCTTTACAACTTTATGTTGGTGATAGAAGGCTATACCACGTTTTTCTACAATTTGCTTGACAGCGTTTCCAAGAATTGGCCCGGCAGTAGGCATGGGAAGAGTTTCAGGTGTATATATACTAATATCTATTTTCTCCCGGACACCACTTTTCTTAAGGATAAAGTCAGAAAGCAATGCTGCTTCGTAGGGTGCAGCAGGACATTTGAATGGAAGACTTGCAATGAGGATGACAATGGAGCCACTTTTAAGACTTAGAATAGCCTCTCGAGCCTTTGGAATTACATCAATATCATAAAGATTATACATATTATTTTGGGTAGAAAGCCCAGGAATTTCATTGGGGGAGAGTTCTGCCCCAAGGCCAATGATGAGGTAATCAAACGAAAGCACCTGCTTGTCAGTTTGCACAGTCTTTTTCTCAGGATTTATGCCTATTACATTTTCTTTAATGAACTCAATTCCTTTTTTCTCAAGTAGGGAAAGAGGCCTTGTTATCTGTTCTTTTGTTCTTTCTCCCGTTAATACCCAGAGGTGGGATGGAAATAGAAAGTAGTCACTTTTATCAACAACAACCACCTTATGTTTAGTCCCAAGTTTCTTTTGCAGGTTGTTAGCAGCAACGATACCACCACTCCCACCACCCAGGATAAGAACTGTTTTTTCATTCATAATAAATTCTCCTTTTCAAATGTAAGTATTTATAGATAATTTCTGTATTAGAACCTTTTAATACTTTCAAGTAACCTGCTATTTTCTTCCAAATTTTTTATAAGCACTTCTCTCATAAGATCGCAAGCTTTTGTAATTCTTTCATCAGCTAATTTGTAAAAAACATTTAAACACTCCCGTCTTGAAAGAACGACACCTTTTTCAATCAAAATTTTCATATGCTGGGAAAGGTTGGCTTTACTTATTTGTATCTTTCGAACTATCTGGGTTGCAGTTAGCTCATCCTCACGCAGGGCATCAATTATTTCAAGTCTTCTTGGATTTGCAAGGGTTTTACAGATGTTGGCATGTAGTATAAAAATATCATTCATTTATATTTTTCCTTTTTTTATAAGTTTAGTATTTAAAATAATACTTATTTTAATAAAAACTTCCATACCAACCATTACAACTCTAAAACCTTTTAGACTTATTTTGGGTAAAGATTATTATATAAGGTCTTTTTTCATGCTTTCGTACTGCTCTTTTGTAAGTTCACCCTTTGCGTATCTTTCTTTCAGTATTTCAACAGAATGGGTAGCACTTTTATTTATAAAGTCAAAGTTAAAACCCGATCTTCTTATAAACCATATGACTAATAGTACTATTCCTATTATAATAGGTATAATAAAGATAAAACCAAAAAACATCATAATAATTAACTCCTCTCATATAAATTTAGCTATCTTTAAGTCTTTTGGAATTGCAGGTCTTTTACAGATGATGGCATGCAAGTTCAAAAATGCTATTCATATTCTTCCATTCCTATAAAAGTTCCATGCCAGCCGTGATACCAAACCTGCCCTGTAAAACCATTTACACTTAACATTCTTACAGTGCCACCATCTTTATTGACTGTATCAACAGTGTAGTAACCATAAAATTTTTGCCCTTCATCACCTGCAAACTCATTCTGGCTTATTTTGGATAGATAACTGTTTGCAAGCTCTATTGCTTTTTGTTCATCAATTGTTATATTGTACTGATTACCGCCAAATCCAGAATGCATCATTCCATATTTTTGGTTCCACATCATATTTGGCCCATACTCTGGAAATATTGTACCGTTTGTTTTATCAAGAAGAAGCTCTATTGCTCCAAACCCGGTATCTTCTTCAACAGTTTCAATATAAAAATTATTTGAAAATTCCATGATTTCCTTGACTTTTACATTTTGCAGTCCGGTATCATTTAGATATTTTTCGGCAGCTGATTTAACTTTTTCAAAACTTATGTTTTGTAAATCTATGTTTTGGTTTCCTGAGCTAAATCCTCTCATCATGCCCATCATGTTTGCCGGTCCAAATGTATAACCAGTACTGGTTCCGAATGTGCCAGCTGTAGAAGATAAATTAAATATTGTGCATACAGATATTAGACCTACTACACCTATAATGATTAGTATTATTGAAGCTATTAAAAATTTCTTTATATTTTTCATTGTTTTATATTTTTTGCATAAAAGAATAATATTAATTTACGGCATCAACTCTTTTTTTGTGATTTCATACTGCTCTTTAGTCAGTTCGCCTTTTGCATATCTTTCTTTTAATATCTCTAAAGAGTGTGCGCTGGTTTTATCTGTAACAATATAGCCTGGCCTTCTTACAAGCCATACAATTAAAAGTATTACCCCTATTACAATTGCTATAAAAAAAATAAAACAGAAAATCATACCAATCCAGCCTAATCCTCCACCAAAAAAACCACCCATCATATTTGGCCATCCCCACATCATAATAATTTGCTCCTTTTATATTTTGTATATAGTTATTAAATAATTTATAAATGTTTCATAGTTTATAAATTTATTAACATGTTAACATATTTTTAAAAAAAGTCAAATATTTTTTTTGACTATCGTATTTTTTATAGAAGCATTGATTTAAAAGAATAAATATCTAATCTAAAGTACAATATTTTGGTCTAACATTATTTGCTAACTATATTTTTCCAATTTATTTCAGCTTTAAGAATTTATCATGGGGTTTTAATAAACAATTCCTGGCTTGTCAGGTAATAGAACTTTGTACCAGTTAAGAGAATTACACAGAGAAAAATTACTATAAAAGCAATATTCTGCCAATACCTCCTAATAGCGTTGAAATAGGAACTGTATCACATTAATTTATAGGTTGCTTATGAAATCGGAACTGTATCGCAAAAAATATATCTTCATGCTTATTGTTAAAAGTTAAAATAAAATAGTGAGTAGCATGGTAGAATAAATAAAAATAAACCCTTAAAAACTCAATTCTAATTATAAAAACGTCCCCAATTAAACTCAATAATTTAAATGGGGGTATTCACTTGACTTCGGTTCACGCTATATATGAATTAAAATGTAAGGGGTATAAGACCGCACAAACACTATATATAGTAGTTACTCTAGTTAAGTGAATACCCCCATATAATTTAATTCTAAAATTGTGTACAGTGGCCAATTATTTCGGACATCCACATCAGATAAATCTTAAAAGTATTAAGACACAAAATAATTTTTGTTATAGGTGAATTGTGTATCTGAATAGAAACCTAATTACCAGTAAGATTTACCTTGTTGCTACCATTAGCATTCATGACAAAGACATCGATTTTATTCTCATTCTGTTGTGATACAAATATAATCTTACTGCCATCTGGTGAGAATGTTGGAGAGAAATCATTTTCAGCACTGTTGGTAAGATTTACCTTGTTGCTACCATCGGTATTTATAATCCATATATCAGAATTTTTTTCTGTTCCATAGACAAAGGTTATCTTACTATTGTCTTGCGACCATACAAGTCCACTATAGTCTCCAGGATTATTGGTAAGATTTATAATATTGCTGCCATCAGCATTCATTATACCGATGTCACTGTTAAACGGATGTACAAGCAAAAAGGTAATACTGTTGCCATCTGGTGACCAAACTGGAGAACTTGCGCTATATTTTTTATTGGCAAGATTTATCTGGGTACTGCCATCTAAGTTCATTACCCAAATATCAAAGTTTTCCTTATTATTCATGGACGTAAAGACAATCTTACTACCATCTGGTGACCATGATGGGGAGTCGGGACTATTAAACTTATTATTGGTAAGATTTAGCTTATTGCTGCCATCTGCATTCATAACCCATATATCGAAGTTTCCCCGGTTATTCATAGATGAAAATAATATTTTACTACTGTCTGGCGACCATGATGGATTAAAGTAACGGGAAGCGCTATTGGTAAGATTTGTCTTGTTAGTGCCATCTGCATTCATGACCCATATATCACCTTTACTGCTTTGACTATAGTACATTGGCCCAAAACGATAGAGTATCTTTTGCCCATCTGGTGACCATACTGGAGAGTTAAGTTTTTCAGTATCATCAGTAAGCTTTATCTTGTTAGTGCCATCTGCATTCATAGCCCAGATAACTCCCCAGTTACTTTCCAGTTTATAATAAGTGGGTTCTATAAAGGTAATCTTAGTTCCATCTGGAGACCATTTAGGCCCTATATCGGAAAATACATTTTGCTCACCCCAGCACCCTGTTAGCATCAAGACAATTATTAAGATCCCTATAGTTGCAATTGTTAAGCTGATAATTAATTTTAGTCTCGTGAAGATACTATTTCTAAAAAATTCTTTAATTTTTTTCACAGATTTATCCTTTTTTTAATTATCCTAATTTATTAGACGCTTTTTCTCCAAATAAGATTTTAGCATAATATTTTGGAAGATTTGGTTTAATATTATTGAATATTTTCATATTCAAACAATGAAGTGAAAATTTTAATAACTCAATTCAGGTATAAAAATATTCTTATCTGAGTTTGCAATCCTGGTTCTATCTATGAAAATGTTTTGTCAATAATTATTTTAA
>Ga0315277_10013119_pt1 | contig 10341 bp, 4 predicted proteins | sample YL17G05_15_MG_FD_203695 | JGI IMG/M metagenome (GOLD analysis project Ga0315277, IMG submission 203695) | Sediment microbial communities from Yellowstone Lake, YNP, Wyoming, USA - YL17G05_15 | ecosystem: Environmental > Aquatic > Freshwater > Lake > Sediment | place: USA: Wyoming | collected...
GTCCAGGCGTACAAGACAGATACCGTCCTCCTCAGCCTCCCCGTGGGATATGGTCCGGGCGCCCTTGCGTGGAACCCCGCGCACTCTTGGGTCTACGTCTCGAACCGCTACGGCTCGAGCATCACGGTGATACGCGACACCATCGGGGTGGGGGTGGAGGAGAGCCAGCCACAAGCTTCAAGCCACAAGCTCCAAGCCACAGTAGTGCGGGGAGTGCTGAATCTGGGAGTAGACAGTAGACAGAATACGGGATACAGGGCGGAGCTGCTGGATGCGACGGGGCGGCGCGTGATGAAGCTGAAACCGGGCGCGAACGATGTGCGGGCGGTGGCGCCCGGAGTCTATTTCGTTACGGTCAACGGCTCACGGAACACGGTGCACGCCCGCAAGGTTGTCGTAACGAGGTAAGGAGGCGCTGTGAGAACCGCGACTGTGCTTCTCGCCATCTGCTGCCTGTCGGTAGCCAGCGGACAATGGTTGGAGACGACCATCCCGCTGCCGGACTCCTTCGGCGGGCTGAGCACGCCGTCATGCCTGACCTACAACAGCGTGAACAACACCATTTACGCGGCCGGTGAGGCCGACTGCGTGGTGGCGATAGATGGGGCGACCAATCAGAGGATTGCCCGGATACCGACCGGCTCAGGCAACGAGGCCCTCTGCTACAATCCACAGAACAACAAGGTCTACTGCGCAGGCGTCAACGTGACTGTGGTCGACGGAGCTACCAATCAGGTCATCGACACAGTGTCCGCAGGAGCCGCGCCTTCCGCCCTCTGCTACAACCCGCAGAATAACAAGGTCTACTGCGCGAACAAGAGCAGCGACGACGTGACCGTGATCGACGGTGCGAACAATCTGGTCATCGACACAGTAGACGCAGGAGCGGCACCTTGTGCCCTCTGTTACAACCCGCAGAATAACAAAGTCTACTGCGCGAACAACGACAGCAACGAAGTGACGGTGATAGACGGTGCGACGGACTCGGTCCTCGCGACGGTCACAGCCGGATACTACCCTATTGCCCTCTGCTACAATCAGCAGAACAACAAGGTCTACTGCGCCGGGTTGGACGCCAGCGTAACCGTGATCGACGGAGCGGCCGACACGGTCATCGCTACAGTGGCCGCAGGGGGCGATCCCTATTCCCTCTGCTACAACTCGCAGGACAACAAGGTCTACTGTGCCAACCAGTTTGGCGGCAGCGTGACCGTGATCGACGGAGCTGGCGACTCGGTCATTGCCACAGTGTCCGCAGCCGCGCCTACTGCTCTCTGCTACAACCCCCAGGACAACAAGATCTACTGCGCGGACGACGGGTGGCCCGGCGTCGTGACCGTGATCGACGGGGCGAGCGACTCGGCCATCGCGACAGTCAGCGCAGGATACAGCCCTCGCGCCCTCTGTCACAACCCGCAGAACAATAGAGTCTATTGCGCGAACCGGTACAGCTACAACGTGACCGTGCTCGACGGAACGAGCGACTCGGTAGTCGCCACGGTGGCGGTCGGAGACAAGCCCCGTGGCATCTGCTACAACGCGAAGGACAACAAGGTCTACTCCGCGAATGAGTTGACCGGCAGCGTGACGGTGATAGACGCAGCAAGCAACCGGCCCATCGCCGTGGTGGCCGCAGGAACCGTGACCGGTGCCCTCTGCTATGCCTGGCGTGACGACAGAGTCTACTGCGCAGATTCTACCGACAGCACCGTGACGGTGATTGACGGCGCAACGGATCAGGTTGTCACGACCGTGACCGTGGACAGCGGGCCAGTCGCCCTCTGCTATAGTTTGAAGAGAAACAAGGTCTACACCGCCAACCGTTCCAGCGACAACGTGAGCGTGATAGACTGCGCGACCAACGCCGTCATCGCGACCGTGGCCGCGGGCGACAGCCCCCGTGCTCTCTGTTACAGTTCGACCGACTACAAGGTCTACTGCGCGAACGGCGGCAGCGACAACGTCACGATTATCGACGGCACGACCGACTCGGTCATCGCGACAGTCAACGCAGGAGACCACCCTCGCGCCCTCTGTCACAACCCACAGAACAATAGAGTCTATTGCGCGAACTACGGCAGCGGCAATGTCACGGTTATCGACGGCACGACCGACTCGGTCATCGCGACAGTCAACGCAGGAAGCGGTCCTTGTGCCATCTGCTACAACCTGGAGAACAATAAGGTCTACTGCGCGAATTACGGCAGCGGCAACGTAACCGTGATAGACGGCGCGTCGAACTCAGTCATTACAACCGTATCCTCATATGACACCCGGGCCATGTGCTACAACCCGCAGGACAACAAGGTCTATTGCGCGAACGAGTTTGGCTTCAGCGTGACCGTGATAGACGGAGCGAGCAATGAGGTCCGGTACATCGGGGTCGGCAACAGGCCGATAGACCTCTGCTGCAATCCGGCTCAGAACCGAGTGTACGTTGCGAACTACCAGAACGCCAGTATCTCGGTTCTCCGTGACTCGATGTCGGGAATCGAAGAAGACCTGATACCGCAGGCTTTGAGCACCAAGCCGGAGCCCACTATCGTCCGCGGCGGGCTGCTTTTCGAGCCGGCGGATGGCGAGGGGCGAATGGCGGCTGGCAGTCTCCTCGACATCTCGGGACGCAAGGTGCTGGACCTTTATCCCGGCGCGAATGACGTGCGAAACCTGGCGCCGGGAGTATACTTTGTGATGTCCGTAGGCGGTGAGCACCCAGCCTCTAGCTGTTCGAAGGTAGTCGTAGCGAGGTAGGCAGACGAAATGCGTAAAGAGCCACGAGCGCTTGGCAGCAAGGTCAGGACCAACACCCGACCAGGAGGTCGCAGAATGAGAACGCTCCTATTGTTGCTGGTTACGGTATGGACGGCAATTGCGGCCGAGGCGGTCGTGTGGTCCGGCCGACAGGACGGCGGCGTGATGACTTTGAGTCCGGCGAAGCTGGAAGTCGGAACTGTACGGGAATCTGGCAGTGACTATGCAACTCTCACCCTCCCGGAAGCTGGGCCTACCGCGGACGTGGGCAGGCCTGAGGTCCCGGTATACCTGCGACTAGTTGAGGTGCCGTACGGCTGTGAGGTGAAGGTCTCGGCCGAGGCGGGCGCAATCGAGACGCGGCAGCTTGCCCTGCCCGTCGCTCCGTGCCAGCCACCGGTGCCCAAGAGTGGGCCGGCTCCAGCGTTTGTCATTGATGCCAAGGCCTATTCGACCGACGCTGCCGCGCCCGAAGTCGGCGCACGACTGGTCGAGGTCGCGGTGGTACGGGGCAGGCGCGTAGCGGTAGTGGAGATCCGCCCGGTTGGCTACAACCCAGTGCGCAATCTTGTCGAGTACGTGCCACAGATGAAGGTGACCGTGAAATGGACCGGTGCGGACTGGGCCAGGACCAGGGCGATGCTGCGCCGCTATTCATCGCCGCCGTTCGCGGGCCGGCTCGACGGCATCGCGGTCAACGAGAAGCAGTTCCGAACCTATTCCGGTCCCGCCCTGCCCATCGGCTACCTGGTCATCGTGCCGGACGAGTGGCAGTCGAACATCGCGCCGCTGGCCGAGTGGCGGAGGCGCAAGGGGTTCAACGTCTTCGTGCGCACCCTGTCCCAGGTGGGCGGAGGCACTGCGGATACGGTCAAGGCCTATATCCAGAACGCCTACGACGACTGGTCGATTCCGCCGAGCTTCGTCCTGCTGGTCGGCGACGTGGACCGCATCGGGTACTTCATCGGCAGCGGCTCAGGCAACCCGCCGACCGACTTGAACTTCGCTCTCTGCGAGGGCAGCGACTACTGGCCCGACCTCGACCTTGGCCGCGCGTCGATCGCGAGCGCGGCCCAGCTCGACTCGTTCGTGGACAAGGTCGTACGGTACGAACGGAACAACTGGACCAACGGCACCGCCTGGGACAAGAAGGCCTATTTCGTTGCGTCGGCCGACAGTGCTTATCACGGTAAGGTGGAGAACACGCACAAGTACGTGATGGCGAAGGTTCGGCCCGCGGGCACGGAGTGCGACTCGCTCTGGACCTACTATGGCAGTGGCACACCGGTCAACGCTGCCCTCAACAACGGCCGGGCTTGGGTCACCTTTTCGGGGCACGGCACAGAAGTGGGGTGGTCCGACCCGGGCATCACGTTCCATTCGGACAACGTTCGGGCGCTCTCGAACAACGACATGATTCCATATGTCCAGAGCTACGCCTGCGAATGCGGCAACTTTTCGTCGTCGAGCAATCCGGAGTGCTTCTCCGAAACGTGGATTCGGCTCGGCCGCAAGGGCGGCATCGTCTCCATAGCCTCATCGGTTACCTCCTACTGGACCGATGACGACACGCTCGAACGCCGGGTCTTCGACTACATGTTCGACTCGAGTTACACGTGGGTGATGGGCGGGTTCAACAAGGCGAAGCTCAAGTACTACGCACAGAGGGGCGGCGGCAATTCGACCACGCGCCGCTACTTCGAGATGTATAACTGCATGGGCGACGGCGCTGTGGACGTCTACTCGCTCGAACCCAAGCCGCTGGTCGCGACCTACCCGTCGGTCATCCCGCTCGGCCCGTACTCCCTGCCGGTATCTGTAACCAGTGGCGGGAACCCGGTTCCCGGTGCGCTGGTCTGCGCTGCGGCCAGGAACTACACGGACGTATGGGCTGCCGCCTACACAGATGCGTCCGGACAGGTGAACCTCGGCTTCACGGCCTACGCGCCCGACACCATCTTCGTGACAGTGACCCGCCACAACTTCGCTCCGCACCTCGGGCACTGTCTCGTCCTGCCGCCAAACGGGCCCTACGTCATGTACATGCACCACACGGTCGACGACTCGGCCGGCGGCAACAACGACCACATCGTCAACCCGGGCGAGACAGTCAACCTGCCGATGTGGCTCAAGAACTGGGGCAGCGCCGAGGCGCAAGGCGTCACCGTCCGGCTGCGCAAGACCGATTCCAACATTACGCTGCTCGATACCCTAAAGAACGTCGGCAATATCGCGGCCGGCGACTCGGGCTGGACCGGCACGAACTCGTTCAAGTTTGCCGCGGCCCCCTCCTGTACCAACGGCTACGCGCTCCACTTCACGGTCGCGGCAGTTGACTACCGCGACACGACGTGGACTTCGTCCACGACAATCCCAGTGGGTGCGCCGGTCCTCGGCTACGCCTCTTACCGGGTCGATGACCCGCCGCCGGGCGGCAACCGCAGCGGGATGCTCGACCCGGGCGAGACCGGCGACGTAATCGTGACCTTGCGCAACAACGGGCTGGGCAAGGCCTATACAATCACCGCCACGCTGCGTTCGACCGATGCGCGGCTGCACGTAGTGGACTCGACCGGCTCGTTCGGCAATGTCGCACCAGATACGACCGGGTCGAACGATGGTGACCGCTTCACGGTCAGCGCCGACTACTCAATTCCGCGGGATACCGCGATCCGATGCTCGCTCGTGGTCGTGACCGGCGGTATCATCAGGCGACTGGGCTTCGATATCGAGATGGGCTCCATCCGCACCATCGACCCGATTCCGGACGGCCCGCGCACGCCGCCACTGTACTGGGCATACGACGAGGTCGACACCGGCTACGTTGAGTGCCCGGTGTTCGACTGGGTTGACGTTGCCGGACTCGGCACGCGGCTGCTGGACGGCCAGATCCCTGACGACACCACCATTGTGATTGAACTCCCACCAAGTTTCGGCCCATTCCGTTACTATGGTCAGGACTACACCCAGATCTCAGTCTCCAGTAACGGCTTCGTTGCACCCGGCTCGACGTCATTTGAGGGCTACGACAACGTATCTCTGCCAAAGGACTCGCTGCCGCCGATGCTTGCGGTCAACTGGGATGACATCTACGCGCCATGGGGCAACGGCATCTGGTACTATAACGACTCGGCCAATCATCGGTTCGTGGTGCAATGGGACTCGATGCCGTACTTCCCGGCGTACTGGACGGTCGACTGGTACGAGATAGTGCTCTACGACACAACGTTGAGCGCCGCGGACGGCAACTGCGAGTTTCTCTACCAGTACCTGACCGCCAACCAGACGAATTCGACGACCATCGGGATCCAGGACCCGACCCACACTGTGGGCATCACCGAACTCTTCAACGCGACCTACACCAAGGGCGCGTCGCCCTGGGTTCCGGGCCACGCCATCAAGTTCACGACCGACGTGCCCAAGGTGGCGGTGAAAGAGCCGGTGGCCGGAACCGCGTTGCCGCGACGGCTGGCCCTGCTCGCGAGTGCGCCGAACCCGTTCCGGGGCGCGACCCGGCTTCGCTATACAGTGCCGCGCGAGATGAGACTATCGCTCTCGGTCTACGACCGCACCGGGCGCAGAGTCAAGCGCCTGTTCTCCGGACTTGCCCAGCCGGGCGTCCGCACGGCGGCTTGGGACGGCCGTGACGACCAAGGCCGACGGGTAGCACAGGGCGTCTACTTCTGGCGGCTTGAGAGCGAAGGCACCCCCCTCACCCGCAAGGCCATCAAGATAGACTAGGCCCGACTAGTTGCTCGGGGCGGGACGTCATCGTCCAGCCCCTTCCGTTGAGGGGCCGAGCGGGCCCTTGGTGCGCGAGAGTTCGGGGCTCCCAGCCGGCAGAAGCCCCCGACTCAAAAGAACCGGAGACTTGGCTACTTCTTCCAATCGAGTATAACTCGCTTAGGCTCGGTTGGTTAAGCCTTGTCGAACCGCGAAGATTCCGCATATAGGGGTCGCCTGGGGGCTAGCCCTTCGAGGAGCCTTCGACGAAGCTATGAAACAAGCCTTGAACGGAGCTTTGCGTGCAGCTTTCAGAAGAGCTTCGAAAGAGTTTTGTGTTGAGCCTTGAACTGATCGATGCGCGAAGCGATGTCTTGAGCTTTCACGCAAGCGATGCGAAGAGCAATGAGTAGAGCCTTGACCGGAGCATTCAGGTGAGCCTTTCAGTAAGCCTTCGAGTAAGCCCTTGAATGAGCAATCCAAGGAACTTCGCGGCAAGCTTTCTGAGGAGCTTTCAGCGCAGCTTTCAAGCCAGCAATGAGCGGAGAGCGCTGCGTGCGAGCTGGACGGAGTGGGGGCGACGCTTCCCGTCCTCTTTGACCCGCCTGAGTCATGGCGGGCTCAGTGGCCGGGCGATGGCTAGCCGGCGAGGCGGTTGAGCCACTCCGGATAGGGCATGGAGTCGCGTTCCGTCAGCGCGAGGCAGTGGGGCAGCACCTTCAAGAAATGTCGTGCGACCTGTTCGAGGTTCGCGGACGGGTTCGCTTCGCCGAGCGACTCGAAAGCCAGTGTCCACCAGCGCGAGTCGCGAATGGTCAACTCGGTCAGTTCAGCCCTGCAGCCGTGGTCGAGCTCCGTGTCGGGGTCGGTTTCAACAACGTCGCCGGAGGCGTCGAGGTGGAACTTCCTGACCCAGCGTTTCTTGGCGACTGCCACCCATTCCGGCGAGTCGCCCCCGAGCGCGGCCAAACGCCCCGCAATCTCGCGGTCTCCGAGCGACCACTTCACCCATGCATCCTGCAGGCCGACGGATGCGCCGGTTTCCAGCGAGAAGGGCTCGGGCGCCCTGGTGCGGGACTTGATCTCCAGCTTCCCGCCGTCGCGAACCTTCATACCGACTTCGTTGCTGTCGCGAAAGACGAGGTACTGATCGGTGCGGATCGCCTCCTCCTTGCAGAGCTTCGCACTGCAGAACCATTCTTTGACTTCCGCGGGTAGCTGTTGTCGGAAGAACCAGCGGACTTCAGCGCTAGGTTTCATGTCATCTCCTTTACGGCTGCCTCGTTAGACGCAGCGGGCAGGGAAAGGGACCGCCCGGCTGGGCCGGGCGGTTGAGTCGTGAGCTCGCGAAAGCTACTCAATCCACTCGACGTTGGTCAGCCCGAGGTCATCCTTCGTCACCGGGCCGAGGATCACCATCCAGTACCGGCCCGGGCTCAAGTGCTCGCGCGCGGCCGCGTCGATCTGGTCAAGGGTCACGGCCCGGATGCGGTCCGGGAACTTGTCAAGCCAGTCCATGCCGTAGTGGAACAACTCCATGGTCAGGACTTGGGACCGTTTGCCGTCGCTGGAGCTGTAGGTCAGCGGGAAGCTGCCGGTGTAGTAGTTGTGCGCCTTTTCCAGTTCAGCCTTGGTCGCGCCGGAGTCGTGCATGACCTGGATGTCGTCCAGCATCTTGGCAATGGCTTCCTTGGGCTTGGCGGTCTGGACCGTCGCATGGTACGCGCCGGGCAGCGTATTGCGGTCGAACCAGCAGCGGACATCATAGGCCAAGCCGCCCTTCTCACGTACGGTGATGCCGAGCCGTGAGGACATGGCCGAGCCGCCGAGGATATAGGACATCAGTCGGGTTGAGAGCATTCCCGAGTCGGTGGCGGTGATGCCCGGATGACCGAACTCGACATAGGTCTGGTTCATGTCGGGCCGGGTAATGAGCTTGACCTTGATGCCGTCAGGATAGGCCGCGGTCGACGGCTGAGGAACAGGGACAGCTGAGGGACTCCAGTTGCCAAAGCGACTCTGAATTGCGGCAACGAGGTCGGCACGCTTCACGTCGCCGACCGCGACGATGAAGCAGTTGTTGGGCCTCACATACGTGCCGTGGAAGGCGACCAGGTCCTCGCGTGTAATGGCAGGAATCGAGAGCGTGTCACCGTGCGTGGGGTGGCTGTAGGGCAGATCCTGATACAGGAGCCTGGTGAATTCCTGGTCGACCTGCTGCCCGGGAGAGTCCTTGACGCGCTGGGCGCCGGCCAGGAAACGGCTGCGGGCAAGCTCGACCTCCCTGGAGTCAAACGCCGGGTGGAGCGCGGCGTCAGCGAGAAGGTCGAGCGCGGTCGCTAGGTCCTTGGACAGGACGTCCGCGCCCAGCTCGATGTAGTCGCCGGAGGCACGGCCGCCGAACGACCCGCCGAGAAACTCAACGAGGCTCGTCACCGAGTCACCGGACATGGTCGCGGTTCCCCGCGCAAGCAGTTCCGCGGTCAGGGCCGCGGTGCCGCCCTTGCCCTTCGGGTCGCAGGCCGCACCGGAGCGGCAGACCAGGCTTAGAGACGCGGTCGGGAGCCGGTGGTCTTCGTAGGTCACCACGATCAAACCATTGGGTAGAGAGTCGCGATACAGCGGGAGGGCAGACGCGGATGAAGTCAGAAGGCAAAAGGCAAGAGCCGAAAGGCAAAGCGCCGACAATCTGCAATCTTGGATCTGCGATCTTGGATGCTTCACTTGCCCTCCTTTGCGGACACGAGGATGCCGGTTGTGCGGTTGTCCGGGGTAAGGTACTTGTGGCAGAAGTCGCGCACCTGCTCGGCGGTGACGCGTTCTATGCCAGGTGCGTAGAGTTCCATCGCCCGCCAGTCGCCGTACAGGATCTTGCTGCGCGCCAGCAGGTAGGCCATGTCCGACACGTCGTCGCGCTGGAAGTACTCGCCGGCCAGGACTTGATTGCGGACTCGCTGGATTTCCCGTTCGCTGGCCAGCTCGGTTCCCAGGCGGTCCAGTTCGGACTGCACGACCTGCTCGATTTGCGGTATCAGGCTCTCGGCTTTGGGCGCGATGCCGATCTGGAACAGGCCCGGGTCGCGGTCAACCGAATTGCCACCCCAGACCGACGTGGCAAGCTCAAGCTCGGTCACGAGCTTCTTCCAGAGCCTTGAACCGCGGCCGCCGCCCGCGATCGAGCCGGCGACCTCGGCGGCAAAGAACTCGGCAGTGTCGCGGATTCCGGGTGAGTGGAAACCGATCATCACGGATGGGACCCGAACCCGCTTTCTCACAGCGATGCGGCGCTCGCCGTGCTGCGGCGGTTCGGCATCGTAGTAATCGGCCCGGGCCACTGGCTTGCCCGCGAGCTTGCCGAAGTACTTCTCGGCCTTGACCTTCACGTCCGCGGGCCGGATGTCGCCGGCAACCACGAGCACGGCATTGGCCGGGTTGTAGTGCTTCGCGTACCAGTCTCGCACTGCCTGAACCGAGAAGTGCGCAACGTCAACCGGCCAGCCTATGGTCGGGTTACGAGTGGGGTGAACCAGGCAGGCGGTCGCGCCGAATTGCTCCCACAGCTCGGACATCGGACGGTTGTCCTGGAGCCGGCGTTCTTCGCTGACGACCTGGTGTTCGCTCTCGAACTCCGAGTCCGGGAAGACACACTTGCCCATGCGGGCGGCCTCGATTTTCAGGGCCAGTTCGTAGCGGTCCTTGGCGAAGTCTTCGTAGTAGGCGGTGAAGCCCTCGGTTGTGAACCCGTTGTTGTTGCCGCCGGCCGAGTCGACGATGCGGTCGAAGTCACCGGGCCTGTAGATGTCGGTGTGCTTGAACGTCATGTGCTCGAGCATGTGGGACAGACCGGTTGAACCCAGCGGTTCGTCG
>Ga0315277_10013120_pt1 | contig 10341 bp, 10 predicted proteins | sample YL17G05_15_MG_FD_203695 | JGI IMG/M metagenome (GOLD analysis project Ga0315277, IMG submission 203695) | Sediment microbial communities from Yellowstone Lake, YNP, Wyoming, USA - YL17G05_15 | ecosystem: Environmental > Aquatic > Freshwater > Lake > Sediment | place: USA: Wyoming | collected...
GAGATCATTGGTAGCCTCGCTTTCTGTGAAGTATCGGGTGCGGTGGTTCAAACAAGTATACTTCATTCCGTCGAGGCTTGCTATTTTAATCATAAGGTCTACATCCCCAGGTAGCCGACGCAACATGAAAACCGGAACACTGAGGGTGGTACATACTTTGGGGGCAGGTCAGAGGGACTTGACAAAATAAGTCATTTATATTATATTATATATGTCTGTATGCCCATATTAACCAATAGAACCTAAAGAGGCCAAAATGAACAAGAAATCAACCAAGCAAGTCGTGAGGGAAGCATATGGAAAAATTGCCCGGGGAAGCGGCTGCGGATGCGGGTCATCCTGCTGCGGACCTGATACAGCAACCCTCTCCAAGTCAATCGGTTACACGGATGAAGACTTGAAGAAGGCCCCAGGGGAAGCCAACCTCTCCCTAGGCTGTGGAAACCCCACCGCCATTGCCAGCCTCAAACCCGGAGAGATGGTCCTGGACTTAGGCTCCGGGGCCGGGTTCGACTGCTTCCTGGCGGCAGAGCAGGTCGGCCCCAAGGGAAAGGTCATCGGCGTGGACATGACCCCGGAGATGGTCGAGAAAGCCCGGGACATCGCCAAGAAACGCGACGTTAGGAACGTGGAATTCCGGCTGGGCGAGATCGAGGCCCTGCCCTTGGCCGATGCCTCGGTGGACGTCGTCCTCTCCAACTGCGTCATCAACCTCTCCACGGACAAGCGCCAGGTCTTCCGGGAGGTCCACCGCGTCCTGAAGCCCGGAGGACGCATCGCCGTCTCGGACCTCGCGCTCACCAAAGAGTTGCCCCCGAAGGTCCGGGAGAGCGTCGCCGCCTACGTTGGGTGCGTGGGCGGGGCCCTACTCGTCAAGGATTACGAGCAGGCCGTGAAGGACTCGGGGCTAAAGGACGTGAAACTCACGGTGAAGGCCCTGTCCGGGTGCATCGACCCCGACACCAAAGACCCTCTGGCCAGGTCCATCCTGGACAGCCTGGGAGGCGCTGGGGAGCTTAGTCAGTACGTGGTCAGCGTATATGTCGAAGGGCGGAAAGGCTGAGGCCAAGGGTCAAATGTCTCGGTTTCGTAGATTGTCAACGATCCTAACTATTAAGCGCGGAAGGGAATAATAAACGCAAAGGGTGGAGAATGTAGGAATCAGGTGTTTTGCCTCTCTTGTCTCAAAACCATCTTATGGTTATACGCTGATGGAAGATCTAATAAGGGAAAGGATCGCTGGACAAATTGGCCAAAACTATTCTTACAAAACACCCTGAACTTTATTAAGCGATCGACGTGGACGCCTTATGCTGGTGCTTATATCAATAACCGCAATCGCGCTGATTGCTTCCGTTCTGGCCGACCGGCGCAAAACCCTGGCCGGTCTAATAAAGGGCTACAAGATGTTCTTGGGCATACTGCCGATGTTGCTCAACGTTCTGATCTTGGTCAGCATCGCGCTCTATCTGGTTCCCAAAGAGACCCTGGTCAAATGGCTGGGGGCCAACTCCGGGATGGCCGGCTACGCCATTGCCGCCGTGATCGGCTCGATTGCGCTGATCCCGGGATTCGTGGCCTTTCCGATGGCCGCCATGCTGCTGAAAAGCGGTGTGGGCTATGCAGTGGTGGCGGTTTTCATTACCACCCTGATGATGGTGGGCATTCTCACCCTCCCGTTGGAGATCAAGTACTTCGGCAAGAAAGCCGCCTTTCTGCGGAATGGTTTAAGCTTTGTCGGGGCGTTGTTGATCGGCCTGCTTATAGGGATATTCATGTGAAAAAACTGATTCAAGAAATAGGCCTGGGCGAATACCTGCTGGCGATGCTATTCGGGCTGGCTCTTCTTATATCCCGATTTACCGGCTGGTCATTCGGCTTGGGAGCGGGTAAAAATTTCTGGACCTTCTTTTCCGAGATGATAACTTTTCTGCCTTTGATGTTCATCCTGATCGGACTGATCGACGTCTGGGTACCCAAGGAGAAGGTCGAGCGCCACATCGGCCCCGGGTCCGCATTTAAGGGGACATTCTGGATCGTCATGCTGGCCATGCTGCAGGCCGGGCCGCTTTACGGGGCCTTTCCGGTGGCCTATTTATTATGGAAGAAAGGATGCAGCATCAAGAATATCTTCATCTATCTGGGGGCCTTCTCGACATTGAAGATACCAATGCTGACCTTCGAGATCGGGTTTCTGGGTTTGAAGTTTTCCCTGCTGCGGACGCTGTTCACCCTGCCGGTGTTCATCGGCATCGGTTATATCATGGAGGCCTATTTAAAGGGATGGCATTTTGAAATAAATAACCCTGGAGGAAAATGATATGGAAACAATCAGGGTCAAAGATCATCTTGCTTTTTCGGATCAGGGGCCGGTTAAAAGCGTCTTTTACGATGCCGACAATATCAAGGCCCAGACGGTCTGCCTTCAGGCCGGTCAAAGTATTCCTCCCTGCACCATGGAGCATGATGTATTGTTCTATTTCATAGACGGCTCCGGGCGCATCATTGTTGACGGGGATGTGGCGACTGTTCATGCAGGAACATGTGCAGTGGTGCCCAAGACGGCCCAATCTCGCAGCATTGAGGCAACAACCAATATGAAGATACTGGCGGTGCAGGCGGTGGTAAGATGAACAAACTGAAAACCATCGGCGTTGCCGTAATGCTGGCGGCGGTTCTGGGATGCGGGGCGGCCTTTGGCCAAACATCGCCCGACACGTTGACCCTGCAGCAATGCCTCGACATGGCAGAACGCCTCAATCCCGACCTCGGTTTCCAGTCGGCCAAGGTAGCCGAGGCCGAAAATAAGGAAAAACAGCAGGTGGGCGGGCTGTTGCCACAGCTCGACGCGAGTTTAAGCTATACCAGATACCACGAACAGCTGCCAAGCAAACGGACGCTGTTCGGGCCGTCGCTGGACGATTATTACGCCGAGGTCGGTCTGCGGCAGATTCTCTTTGATGGCGGCAAGAATTATTTCAGCTGGCGCGGGGCGCAGGCGGCGCTTTCGGTTGAGAGGTCGCGGCTGAACGCCGTCCGATTACAGATCCGGACCGCGGTGCGGAAGGCCTATTACGAACTGGCCCGCACCGTGATGTCGGCGGCCGTCCAGCGGGAGTTGGTGTCCAAGCTCCGCGAGCAGTATGCCGTGGCCGAATTGCTCTACGCCGGGGGCAAGACGTCTAATGTCGATGTCTTGCGGGTGGAGACACAGCTTGAGGCGCAAAGGGACAACCTGGAAAACCTCGAACAGCTGGCGTACGCACGGGCGTTGGGGTTAGGTCAGACCCTCGGCCTCGACCGCCCGGTATGGCCGAAAGATGAACTGGCTGAGCCGGCCGTTTTGGCAAAGCCGAACGATCGGTGCGCCGCATCCGGTTTCAAAGAAAACCCGGAGTTGGACGGCGCGCGGACAGGGATTGAAAAAGCCCGGCAGGAGAAGTCATCGGCCCGGGGAGAACTGATGCCCTCGGTGACCATGCGCCTGAACTATAACCGCGAGGATCGCGAGTTGTTCCCAAACCATCCAAATTGGCAGGCCGGGGTAACGGTGAGCGTGCCGCTGTTTAAGGGCGGAGCGACGCTTGCTCAGATCCGGCAAGCGGACAACCGTATAACCCAGGCCGAGCAAACGTACCGCAAGACGGAGCTGGCCATCTCCCTCCGCTATCAAACATCCCGGGCTGCCTACCTTGATAAACTGAACCGGCTGAAGACCATCCACCGCCTCGTCGAATTGTCCCGCCAGTCGCTCCTGGCTGCCGAGGTTCGGTATGGTGGGGGAAAACTCAGCACGATGGAGCTGTTCGATTCGCAATTGGCCTGGTCTAACGCCGAACTGAATTACACGAACACCCTGGCCGAGCTGCTTTCCACGGCCGCAGAACTGGAAGGCATATGCCCCGGTGTATTTGATGAGGAAACCAAATGACAAAACATTTCATTATCGCCGCTTCGGTTGTTACGGCTTTGATGTTTTTTGTTGGATGCGCGCCCAAAGCCAAGCCGGCGGAGAAGGTCTTACCGGTGAGAGTGTCCCCGGTTAAACCGCAACTGATAGCCTCCACCCTCAAGCTATCGGGCACGGTTGACGCCAAACGGAGGGCCACGGTCATCGCTCCGGCCGAGGGCAACATCGGCTCCCTGGCCGTTGCCGAGGGCCGCCGGGTTCTCCAAGGACAGGTGCTTTGTTACCTGGCCACGACGGAGTATCAGAACATGCTGGGCCAGGCCGAGGCCGAGCACCAGCGTCTGTCGGCCTTACAGCAGCGGGCCCCGGTCGAGGAAAAAGAAACGCTGGCGGAACAGGTTCGTCGGGCCGAAGAAAGGGTGGCCGCCGCCCGCAAGCTGTATCAACCGGTGCCGGTCGTCAGTCCGATAGGCGGAACCGTTATCGCCATCCTCATCGAAGCAGGCGACAACGTTTTGGCCAAGCAGCCGCTGATGGATATTGCCGACCTCTCTTTTCTTATCGTCAGAACCGCGGTCTCGGCCGACTATCTGAGCAAAATGCGGAAAGGCCAGCCCGCGTTCGTGACCCTCCAATCGGAGGACAACCCGCTCAAGTCCTGCCTCATCGGAAAGATTACTCCCAGTGTCAGGATTGAAAGCCGGACCGCCGATATTGAGATAAATCTGCCGCACGGCGTCGCCGCCCTGCCCGGCGAGGCGGCCGAAGTCGAACTAATCGCCGAACAGCACGATCGGGCGCTTGCGGCGCCAAGCGATGTCGTGATGACCCGGCCTGATGGATCAAAATATGTATTCATCGTCAGCGGCGGCCGGGCCAAGATAGTACCCATAACGCTCGGCATCGAGACTAACGAAATGGCCGAAGTGTTATCCGGCCTGCGTGCCGGGGATTCCCTGGTGGTTTGGGGCCACGAGAATCTGAAGGACGGCGCGGCCGTAAAACTGCCGGAGCCGGCGAGCGGCGAAACGAAAAAGACGGGCGGAAAATGAAGATCACTTCGCTGGCTTTGAGAAAGCCGGTAGCGGTCATCGTGCTTCTGATTACCGCCTGGGTGCTGGGCATCCTATCGTTCGGCCGCCTGCCGGTCAATCTGTTGCCGGACATTACGTACCCGTTGGTCAAGGTATATGTTTCCTGGCGAGGAGCCACTCCCGAGGAGATCGAGGACAATATCGCCGACGTGGTGGAGCCCAAGGTGGCGACGGTGGATAACCTGGACTACCTGGAGACCCAGTGCAGCGAAGGGCTGTATACGCTATTGGTCAACTTCGATTACAGCGCCGACCGGGATATCGCCTTCCAGGACGTGCTGGCCAAAATGAGCCAGGCCCGAAAAAACCTGCCCAAAGACGCTGATGAGCCGCTGATCCTCAAAGCCGATCCCTCGCAGCTTCCGGTGATGGACCTGATCGTGACCTCGGAGGTCTGGGACATGGTCAAGCTGCGCACCTGGGTGGAGCAATACCTGCAGCTTCAGTTTACGGCGGTGCCGGGCTGCGCCGGGTCCGAGGTCTCCGGGGGGGCCCGACGAGAGATACGGGTCTACCTCGATCCCTTTAAAATGCAGGCGCTGGGCATCGGATTGGAAAAGGTGGCCCAGCGGCTGCGCGAGGAAAACGTAGAATTAGCGGCCGGGCTGGTGACGTCAGGGCGCCGCGAATACACGGTCCGGACCATGGCCGACTACCGGTCGGTATCCGAGATCGGAAGCCTGCCGGTGACCGTTGACAAGTTCGGGCGGTCGGTTCTGCTGCGGGACATCGCCGAGGTGCGCGACGTCAGCGACATCCAGCGGGTGATCACCCGGCTGAACCGGCGGGAGGGTATCAAGCTTTCATTATTCAAGCAGGTGACCGCCAATACCCTGGAGGTGGAAAAGGCGGTTAAGCAGAAGCTTGAAGAACTGCGATCGGTGCTGCCGGCCCACGTCAATCTGGGGGTCATCTACAACCAGGCCGACTATGTCCGGGCCGCCAACAACGGGGTGCGCAATGCGGCCCTGATCGCCGCCATCCTGGTGATGCTGGTGGTCTGGTTCTTTCTGGGCCATTGGCGGCAGGTGACCGTCATTCTTATCTCCATGCCGGTATCGCTGCTGTTGACCTTTGCCGCCATGCAGGCGCTGGGGTTCTCCATCAACATCCTTTCGCTGGGCGGGCTGGTGCTGGCCATCACCGTCATCCTCGACCAATCGGTGATCGTGCTGGAGAACATCGGCAGACTGCGGGAGGAACAACGGGCCGAAAAACAACCTACGGGCGAGGGGCTGACTTCGCTCTGTCAGCGGGGCACGGATGAAGTGGCCCGGGCCCTGTTTTTTGCTGTGGCCTCGTTCATCGTGCTGTTCCTGCCGTTCCTGATGGTGCCCGGCCTGGTCAGCTTGCTGTTTCACGAGCTGATCATCATCGTAGCGGTGGCCATCGCCTCCTCGATGCTGGTGGCGCTCACCGTTACTCCAGCATTCGCCAACAGGTTCCTGCCCAAAACCGGCTACCACAGCATCTCCTGGGGTGAAAAAATTGTAGACCGCCTCAAAGCCATTTACGCCGCATCGTTGGATTGGGCCCTGGACAGGAAATGGTGGATTCTGTTCGCCACCGTCATCCTGTTCGCCGCAGGCGTCGTCCTGCTGTCGGTCAGCGGCAGCGAATTTCTGCCTAAGGCCGACGACGGGATGGTGACGGTCAAAGTCAAACTGCCGACCGGCAGTTCGCTCGCCCAGACAGCCCTGGTGCTGAACAATATCGAGACGGAGGTCAAGGAATTGCCGGCGGTTCAAAGCTTCTCCACCTTGGCGGGCGGCCGGATCTGGGGCCTGGTGACCACCGAGGTCGCCAACGAGGGCGAGGTCAACATCCAACTGGTGCCCAAGGTCAAACGAAAGTTGAACACCGACCAATTCGTCGCCCGGTACGCCGATCAGATCCAGAAATCGGCCAAATATCCCGGCGTCCGGGTCAAGATGTTCCACACCAAAATGAAGGGCATCCGTCAGACCGGCGATTACGACGTCGAGATCGAGCTGTATGCGCCTAAAACCGTATCGCTACAGGAGTTGTACGCCAACGCCGCTAAAATACAGGCGGCCATCAAAGATGTGCCCGGCCTAGCCAATCTGGATGTCTCGGTCGACCTCAGCAAGCCCGAGATGCACCTGGTGGTGAACCGCGACCGGCTCTATGACCTGGGCATCACCGCCAACCAGGCGGCCCAAGCCCTTAAAACGTACATCGACGGACAGGTGGTCACCTATTATAAGGAAGGCGCCTATTATTACCCGGTGCGGCTTGTCGTTTCCGAGTCCAAGGTGCGGGGCCGGGAGGATGTATGGAACTTTCCCCTGGCCGTCAAGGGCGGTCCGGTGGCGGTGCGCGACATCGGCGCCGTCCGTCAGTATGTCGGCCCGCTGGAGATAGACCGCAAGGATCAGATGCGGTTGCTGAAGGTGACCGCGTCGGTGGTCGGCGCCGATATCGGAAAAACGACGGCCGAGGCCTACCGCCGGATAAAGGCCATCGACCTTCCGCCAGGCTGCTTCATCAAGTCGGGCGGACAGGCCCAGATGATGCAGGAGAACAACCGGGCCATGGTCCTGATATTAGCGCTGGCTCTGTTCTTTGCTTATGTCATCCTGGCGGTGCAGTTCGAATCGTTCGGCTGGCCCCTGCTGGTGCTGGCGCGGATTCCGCTGTCGGTCACCGGCATCTCACTGGCGCTATTCTTCACCGGTACGCCCCTGGGGGTGACGGTGCTGATCGGGGTGCTGCTGTTGGGCGGTATCGAGATCGTCCACGGCGTGGTATTGCTGGCTCTGGTCCGGGAACAGTTGGCCGGGGGCGCACCCCTGCGGGAGGCGTTGATGCGGGGGGCCACCCTGCGCCTGCGCCCCATTCTGATGACAGCATCGGTGGGCATTCTCGGCCTTCTGCCCCTGTCGCTCAATTTCCATGAGGGTACCGAGCTGTTGCAGCCGATGGCGGTCGGCGTCATCGGCGGCCTGCTGTTCTCCATGTTCCTGACCTTCTACTTCATGCCGGCGGCGATTCTGGCGTTTACCAAAGCGCCGCAGCAGGCCAAAGGCAACAATGACGATTAAGATTCGAGAACAATTATGAAAAACATTCAAACCGATTCACAAAAAATTAAACAAATACTTGGCTTAACCTCTTCGCTGGTAGGCGTAAAATTCATCGCCTCCGAAGCGGCTTTGACGGCGGGCGTTGAAAAGCTCAACGGTCACCGCTATTGCCAGGCACTGATGAAAGCCCGGCATGGAGGGCACGTAATGCTGGACGCCGAAGGCATTGCCTGCCCGGCCGCCGCCGCTGCTTTTGGTTTTAAACCCCTGCCCGAAGGACTAAAAACCGGCAAGGGACTGGTGGGTTTTGGCATTGTGAACGAAGACGCTACGGCCAAAGCCATGTTCGAAGGAATGACTACTTTGCCACAAGGGGAACTGAAAGCCCTGTACCTTTTTCCTCTTGATACCGCAACGGTTGAGCCCGACATCGTGGTGGTGGAAGACGAAACCGAAAAGCTGATGTGGTTTGCCCTGGCCAACCTTAACGCCAACGGCGGACAACGGGTAGAGAGCAGTACCGCCATTTTACAGGCTACCTGTGTTGATGCCACTCTTATTCCTTATGTGAAACATAATTTCAACATGAGCATGGGCTGTTACGGCTGCCGGGATGCCACCGATATTGGTCCGAATGAAACCGTGCTGGGTTTCCCCTTTAAAGACTTTAAGGCCATTGTCCAAAGCCTGGAGTTTTTAAGCCAAAAAGCCATCCCCAATTCGAGGGGCAAAAATGCAATGGCGATGCTAAAACGCAAAGAAGCGGAGGAAAGCAGCAAGAACGATCCTTTTAATAAGTGAAGACTTGACGGAATAAAATCAAGGACAGACTTTTCGCAACAGCGGAATAAACATCGGCAACGCCGAATTCAACAAATAACAACAAACCAAGGAGCTCCCATGAAACGCATCGTCGTACTCTTGATGCTGGCTGTCGCGATCCCAACCGGGACGGCGCTGTCCCAGCCCAACGGTTTCGATAGTCAATTAAGCGCTCTGCGGAAGGACATCATCGCCGTGTGCGGACGGCTGCAGGCCGGCAAGCCTGATGGCGGGCCCGCCCAATTGACGGCGGCCATAGACACCATCGTAGCCGGGTGGAACGTCCTGAAGGGATCGTACCGGGATAATCCGCCGGAGGTCTATGCCAATGACCCCGCCTGGAAAGGGTATTTTGTCGAAGCCGATGACAACTTTTCACTGATGCGAACGAAGGCGGCCGAAGGCAATTACAAGCGGGCCGTTCAGTTCTGCGGGCTGAACTGCGCGCTGTTTGTAAAAATCCACCAGGTCAACGGGGCTGAATCCGTCACCGACCGTCTGTTTTCTTTGCGCCAGGCCGTCAAGACCGTCCAGGCCATGGTTGCCGCCGGCAACCGCCGCGGGGCCAAGCTGTTACTGAAACGGCACCGAACAGACTTCGACAATATGCCGGGTGTTAAAATATACGGGATCGAAGGCACGGAAATCAGGTCGGATATTAACCTGTTGAAGGAGGGTTTCATCGCTCTGATAAAAACGCTGGATGAGGAAAACAGGGAAGTGGTTAATGATGTATTCGTTAAATATCTTGCAAAATTCAATGGTATCTATGTAAAATATATATAACGACGGGTGCAACCTTAGATCCTGTAAGAAAATGAGCAAGCTTACTCCACACCAGGCATGATGTCCACTTGATGCCCCTGGATTCCCGTCCCGCCCCGATAAATCGGGGCAAGCGGGAATGACGACATCCTGCGGGGAAAGAGGACATCTCTTTCACGGTAAGGCTTGGGCCAAGGTGCAAAGGAATGACAAACAAATCAATTTAAAATGTAAGGTTCAAAATGAAAGAGACCGTTGAGCTGCTGAAGGCCCTGGCGGATGAGACCCGCTTGAGGATTATGCGGGTCCTGGCCAAGTGCGAGACCCACCTTTGCGTGTGCGAGATCGTGGACGCCCTGGGCCTGCCGCAGTACCTCGTTTCGCACCACCTGAGCATCCTGCGCCACGCCAGGGCCGTGGAGGACTCCCGGCAGGGGACCTGGGTGATGTACGCCGTCCATCCCCTGGCCTCGCCCATCCTTTCAGCCATGCTCCCAACTTTGAAGGAAAACCTCTCGGGGAAGGTCATCGCCGAGGACGACCATCGGTTAGCCAACCGGCTCGCCCGGCGCGTAGAGGGAAAGTGCGTGGTGGGGATGAAGTGCTGCGAGAAATAAGAGCTTCATTGTAAATATCAAATTGAACAGCTACTAAACCGATGACTCAAACAACTCCAGCTTCACGCAAGCGCCTGTCCTTCCTC
>Ga0315277_10013123_pt1 | contig 10339 bp, 4 predicted proteins | sample YL17G05_15_MG_FD_203695 | JGI IMG/M metagenome (GOLD analysis project Ga0315277, IMG submission 203695) | Sediment microbial communities from Yellowstone Lake, YNP, Wyoming, USA - YL17G05_15 | ecosystem: Environmental > Aquatic > Freshwater > Lake > Sediment | place: USA: Wyoming | collected...
GTCCGGGACGCGGCGCGCTGGTTTTTCCCCGGCGGCGCTCGTCGGCCGTCCACTTGTCCGGCCTAAGCGAGTCCGGGGCCATGAGATGCTGCCAGTTGGGCCAGTCTATGTTGTCGATCAGGCAGGCGATGGGCGACCCCAAGGATTTCCCACCGCGGACGCCGGACAGGATGGTCACCCGATCCCGCTCGATCTGCATGCGCCCCCCTCGGCCGTACCCCCTCTGACGGCGTTCCAGTTGTCGGTTGATGTCATCGGCGGAAACGTCATACCCGGCAGGAAACGACTCCACCAGCGCCATCAACCCCCGGCCGTGCGATTCACCCGCCGTCAGAAAACGCAGCATTGTTCCTCCAGACGTCAGCCCCCAAGATAACGGCGAGGATGTGTTTGGGCAATAACTATCTACCGCCTGGCGGAAGGCGACCCGGTGATGACGTCGCTGCTGTTTTCGTCCATCTTCTGGAGACGCGCCTTGACGCGGTCATCGATGTTGATGGCCTGCGAATCGGAGTATTTCTGGATTTCCTCGAGATTGGTGAGATCGCGAAGTTCCTCCAGCACCGCCATGATCTTCTTGACCGATTTCTCGACCACCTCGATCACCGGTTCGAGACGTTTGTCGGGGTCGATGACGGTCCCCTTGTCGACAAACATCTTGATGAGCTGGCCTCGGCCGGATATGGCCATGGCGGCATTGTTGATGTAATGAGAGAGGGTGGCAATGGCGATATTCTTGGTTTCCAGCATGGCGGCGCGCCGTTCCTCGGCGATTATCCGCCGCGACAAATCCTGCCGTTCCCGGAAGAGGTTTTCGATGGTGAGATAGGAATTGAATAATTCCCGGTTGGCCCGCGCCATTACTTCAGCAGGGTCGCCGATGTCGATGCCCAGGTACTCCGCGGTGGCCAGCGTTTCCGCCAGAAGCGAAAACGATACTTCGTCGATTTTCTTGCGGTCGACGTGCATTAACTGCGCCAAGTCGGCGAGGGCGCCTATCCGCAATTCAGTATTCCGGGGGTTAACGTCGATAATCGGCTTGTTGATCAGCCTTGAAAGCTGCACGAAATGGACCACTTCCAGCTTGTCAATCGTGTCCGGAATCATATGATGCTGCCCGATGGCCTCGCACAGACTTGGCGGGAAGTTCCATTTCTCGGCGAGCATTCGTCCCACGGCGGCATGATCGATCCCCAAAATCCCCTTTTCCGCCTCAATCAGACTACCATAGCGTCCGACGTTTTCAACCACTTGCGCGTAGTCCTGGGGATAATGGTTCAGGAAAAACACCAGCCCGATATCGTGCAACAGCCCGGCGATGAATGCCTCCTCGGCGGCCTGGAAGTCGGCGGCTTCGGCCAGCATTCGGGCGCCCAGGGCAACCGAGATGAAATGGCTGAACATCGCTTTGATGTCGATCTTGCACACTTTCTCCAGCAGAGCGGTCTGAAACACCGAAGCCGACAGCGCCAGACATTTCACCTGCATCGCGCCCAGCATCATGACCGCCTGGTCGACGGTCGAAATCTTGCATTGATGCCGGTAAAACGCGGAGTTGGCCATCTTCAAAGCCTTGGTGGTCAATCCGGGGTCTTTCATGATCACCCGGCTTAGATCCTTCATAGAGAAGTCATCGCCATTGACCATGGTCAGTATCTGCGACAGACTCTGCGGCATCGACAGAAGCGATTCCTCGCTCCTGATTCTCTCCACGTAGCGTAGTTCTTTCATTGCTCCCTTTGCCGGTACCAGATAGAGGTTTCGGGCGTCTGTTTATATTATCGGCATGAGGGAAGGATCGTTTAGACGAAAAGGCTACGAGGAGATATGCCGGGAACCGGCGCGGGCAAGGATTTCGGTCAATTGCTCGATCCGGAAGGGCTTGGCCAACGTGTAGTCGACGCCGCCCCGGGCCGCCTCCTCCGGGGAAACCTCGATACCCCACCCGGTCAGGAGAATTACGGGGGTTTCCGGAGCCATCCTTTTGATTTCGCGGGCCACGTCCCAGCCGGACATCCGGCCCAGCGCCAGATCGACCAAAACCAAGTCAAAACGCCCCTGCCGGAACAGGTCCAGCCCGTCTTTGGGATTGCGGACGGCCGTCAACTCCAGCCCCAGCGACTGCCCGATCCCGGTCAAAAGGTCGAGAATCATCTGCTGATCGTCGATGGCCAGCACCTTCAGACCGGCCACGGCTGAGGCGGGTTTGGCGGGTTGTGCCGCCACGGCTGTATCGGAACAGGGAAAACGAAACGAGAGATAGGTCGGCCGGCGGCCGAAACGGTCAAAAGATACTGAACCGTTGTTGTCGACCAGCGCCAAGAGGAGGCTGTCGGTGGCAACCTCGCGGGGCAATACGTCCGGCTCACCGAAATCATGAGTCGCCGGGTCAAATCGGCGATGCTTTTCTCGGGAGCCGCGCACCAGGCTCAAATAAAAGTACCCGGCTCGGACTTCACTCTTCACCAGCACCTCGTCGCCCTCTTCGAGCATGGCCACGAACTGCCGCAGCACCGATTGCACAAACGGATAGAAATTGTCGCCGCGCGGAATGAACGGGCTGGGGCTGACAAAATCCTTCTGAAGCATGATGGGCCGGTTGTCATCGAACACGTACAGATTGCCGGTTACATGCCGACTCTCGAGGAGCTTTTCAAGTCGGTTATTCAGATCGGCGGCCTCCGCACCGGCCAGCTCTATCGGGGGAACGATCCCCTGCTGCAGGTTTTTGACCGCCTGGGTTATATGCTCGGCGGCTCTCAAAATCTCCGCTGCCGTGTAGCGCACCCGGCCGGAAACGTCCGACTGCCCGTCAAGAAGTTGCGCCCGTCCGACAATCGCCGAGAGATCGTTGTTGATCTCATTGAGGATGTGTCCCGTTTCCGGACCTTCCATCGATGGCCCCACGCTCACTCCCCGTTCCGCCAGCCGGGCCATCGACAGTCTGATCGATACCAACTGCGCCGCCAGCTGCAGCGCGCCCTTTTCCCGGTCCGTTCGGGAGAGATCGCCGGAATGCCGGAACACCACCACCACGGCGGCAAGCTGCTCCATGGCCATGATGGGAATGGTGATTTGATAGACCGGCGCGCCTTTTTCCCCAAACAGGTGATTGAGGAAATCCTGGTTGACCGGCTCCAGTTCGGCCCACGCCGCCTCCACCTGCCGGCGGCCCTTATGTTCGATCACGTCGCCGGTGGCGACGGTTTTACCGATCGGACCGTCGCCGGAATGAAACACGGCCTCCATGACCCTTTCATCGGGCCGGGGACGTCCGTCAAGAACCCGATATCCCCCATCCTTGCCCGGCGCCAAGATCAGCGCAGTAGCGTCATCACCCAGCAGGTTGACCGTCTCGCGCAGGAAACTGGGCAGCGTATCCGCCCCGGAACGGCCATAGTCAATCTTGAGGATGTTCAGCAGTGTCGTGACTACCGACCGGCTCAAACGATCAGCATTTTCGGAGGCGGCGGAATTGAGACTCATCATCGCCACGGCCATGACGCTTTCCAGATCGGTCAAGAACTGGTTGGTCAACGGCAGGCTATTGCCGGCGGCTTCCAAAAGCAGCGCGTACTCCCCGGCTTTCACCTGCAACGGGCACAAGAGGGCGGAACGACTGATATACGTATTACCGTTTTGATCCTTGGCTTCCTGGTTAAGGACGACCATTTTCCTCTGACGCAAAGCTTCGATAACGGCCACCTGAAACGACTGGCTTTCCCGGCCGACGTCGCCGTCGGCGAATCGCGCGAGCGTAACCAGTTCGCCCTGTGACACGGTGATCACCCGGCAAACCGGCGCCTGATATCTTTCCGCCAGGTAGCGGCAAAGGGCAGCCAGCGTCTTTTCGTTGGTTGGGTCTTGTGCCTGCCGGTTCAGCATATCGCGGAGGAAGTCAGTCTGCGCCTGCTGTTCTTCCGCCCGCTGGCTCAGCTTCTGGTTCTCGCGCGAGAGCCGGCCGAGTTCGACCACCCCGGCAATAGCTTCGGCGGCGGCGCTCAAAAGCATCCGGTCCCGTTTCTCAAATCGATACGGTTTGTCCGAGAGAATCAAAAGCGTCCCCAGAGACCGGTCCCGGCTGGTCAGGGGAATAGCGGCCGCCGATAAGGCGGCGCTACGACCGGCCAGAATCAGTTTACGGCTGGTTCCGTCCGCCGCCGCCAGATCGCCGGAAATATATGGCTGCTGCTCGGTCGCGGCCTGCGAGATGATGTCCTGGCCGATCGGAAAACGCTCCAGTCGGCCCAATTCCTCTTTATCGAGACCGATCTGGGCCGCCAGGTACATTTCCCGGTGAGACGGGTTGATCAGGAAAAGCGCTCCCTTCTGAACCGCCAGGTGACTACCCAGCTCCTTGAGCGCCAGGTTGAAAAGCTCGGTGATCGGATAGGGTTGGGCGGTAATCTGACGGATATTTTCAAGCAGGGCGATGCGGTCGGTTCGGCCGTCAATCTCGCGCCGGAAATAGGCCATGTGAACCGGGAAGGCGGTCAGCGTCGTCAGTATTAGAAAAAAGCCGACAAAGAACACCCCCAAGAGGACCCCTTTGAAAACCGGATAGATCGCCGGGACAAACCACTCGGAATATCCCGGAAAACTCACAAAAACCGCCAGTATGCCGGCCAGAATCCACGACGCCATCCCGGCGTAAAACCGAAACCGGTTGGGAAAATCCTCGCCAGTCACATGGGACGTCTTGGTCAGACTGAACAATAGTGCCACTACCGCCAAGATAAAGAAGAGAATCGAGCCGGCCAGTTCAATCGTCATCGGCTAACCTCACCGTGTAGCGTCCAGCTGTCGGCGCGCGTCACCCTGACGGGAACAATCCGACCGAGCAGGGCGCCGCTATCCGCAAAGAGAATCGTCTTATGTCCCTCAGTCTTCCCTTTCCAGACGGCGCTGTCGCGACGGCTGGCGCCGTCGACCAACACCGACTGGATCCGCCCGACCTCCCACTGATTGACCTCGAATGAAATCCCTTTCTGCACGTCTATGAGCCTTTGCAATCGACGCAGCTTCTCGCCTTCCGCGACGTCGTCGGCAAGATTCTCGGCCGCCCAGGTCCCTTCCCGGACGGAATACCGAAACATGAAGGCGGCGTCAAAACGAATATCGCGGACGGCCTTCAGGGTCAACTCAAAGTCGCTCTCCGATTCGGTCGGGAATCCGACCAAAAGGTCGGTGGTTATGGCGATGTCGGACCGGGCATGGCGCAATCTGTCAACCAGCCTTCGATAGTGGGCATAAGTATATCGGCGGAACATTTTTTCCAAAATCCGGTCGGAACCGCTTTGTACCGGCAGGTGAACATGACCCATCAATTTCGGTTCAACGGCAAACAGGTCGATCAAATCGTCAGACAGGTCCTTGGGATGGGACGTGATAAAGCGGAGGCGCGCGACATCCGTATCCCGGGCCGCCAGCCGGATCAGGTCAGGGAAACTGACCGACTCATGGGCGTACGAATTGACATTCTGACCCACCAGGGTGACTTCCCGGACACCGGCGGCAACCAGATGATTTATGTCGTCCAGAATCGCCTGCGGCGGCCGGTGTCGCTCCGGGCCCCGCAGGTACGGCACGACGCAATACGCGCAATAGTTATTACACCCCCGGGTGATGGTTACGTACGCGGAGTAGGGATTATCCGGCGTCGGTGTGTATTCCGCCCAGTCAAGGGTGTTTCCGAGAGCAGTTTCGACGATGGGTAGTCCGTTTTTCTGCGCCAAGAGTCGAGGCAGTTCGAACAGTTGCTCGGTGCCGAGAATGAAGTCGATTTCCGGCACCCGTTCCAGTAATGCCCGCCCCATCCGCTGGGCCATGCACCCGATGGCACAGATGTATGTTTCCTGTTCCTTCTTGAACCGAGCCAGTTCGGTCAGCCGGCCCAGGGCCCGCGCCTCGGCCCGTTCCCGCACCGAGCAGGTGTTCAGGATAATGACGCCTGCCTCCGCCGGATCGGACACGGGCCGGTATCCGGCCGCTTCCATGGCCGCCGACAGAATTCCGGAATCGGCCAGATTCATCTGGCATCCATAGCTGTGCAAATAGTACGTGCTGCGAACCATCTACGACCTAACCATCAGGGTTCAGACACAAATGCAAGACCCTGGCCCCGAAGCGCGACCTGAGCTTGAAATATATCCACCCCGTTAGCAGCTTGTCAACTAAATACCCGGCCCCATAAAGAAAAAGCCCCGGAGTTACCCGGGGCCGTCAGGACAGGACTGGCGCCGCTATTCGACACAACCCAGCTGCGGATCGGGGCCCCCTCGAAATATGTAGTTGACGATACAGACGACGTCGGCCAGGTCGATTTGGCAATCAGCGTTGACATCGCCCCAGTTGGGCACCGGCGGCAGCGGTCCGCCCCGGAGAATGTGGCGGATCAAAAAGACCACGTCGCCGATGTTGATGGCGCCGTCCGCGTCGGCATCCCCCGGACGAGGCGTCACGGCCGCCACGTGCACCGCGTATTCCACAGAATCTTTGTACGACGCATTCAATAGATCGTAGGCGCGGATCATAAAGGTGAACTCCCCTGCCTGATAGGTCGTCCCCGAAATGACCCCGGTCGCGGGGTCAAAAACCCATCCCTCCGGCATGGTCCCGGAGATCATCTCGAACCGGTAGTTGTCCGTGGCTTCTTTGACCAGAACCGTATCCGCGTACGGCAACGTCTGGATGCCGTCGGCCAGCGTATCGGTGATAATATGGAAGGTATAGTCTTCCCACATCGCCGCGCGCGAAATCCACCGGTCGGGATCAAGAGTGACGACAAACGGCTCGGTATCGGTGTGCAGGACAAAGTTCTGAACCCGCCGATTATTGAGCACCACCTTCGTCTCGTCGCCGGCTTCCGAGGTAATCCGGATGTCGATCGGCATGGTGTACACCTCAGGCAACGCGCCGTGAACCTGAGAAATATGCAGATAGGTATTCCAGCCGCCGGCGCTATCCGGCTCGCTCAGATGTGAATACACATAGTACGGGCGACCCGTCCCATATATCCATTCCTGGAAAAACCAGCCAAGATCGATCCCGGCAGTGTTTTCGACGACCCTCTGAAAATCCTCGGTCGAGGCATACGACCACGTGTACTGATCGCGATAATTTTCCAACGAGACGAAAAAGAGACTGTCGCCCACGACGTGTCGCAGCATATGGAGCACCCACCCCCCCTTGTCGTAAACGATGGCCCCAAAAATATTCCAGATGTTGGTCGTATCCTGGATGTAAACGCTTCCGCCGCCGGGGTAGTCAAAACTGTTCATGTAGGCATGGTAGTAGTTAATGCCGCTGTCGGCTTCGAAATACAGCGCCTCGGCATAGGTGGCAAATCCCTCGTTCATCCAGATGTGGTGCCAGTCCGAGCAAGTGACCATGTCCCCCCACCACTGGTGGGCCAGTTCATGCACGACTACCGGCTGGGAATAACCGAACGCCGACGACGTCGTCGAGGTGTTGGTCTGGTGTTCCATGGCGCCACCCCAATTAAAATGGGTGCAGCCGTATTTTTCCTCAATAAACGGGTAAAGCCCGAACGGCCCCGCCAAGACGGTCAGCATGTGCGCCACGACATACTTGAAGTACTGCCGCGAGTTCAGGCTCTCGTCGGGATAAACATAAAAGTCAAGGGGCATGGAGTCGACGGGGCTGTATTTGTACCAATCATGCCAGACGGCATAGGGATGTACGGCCAGGCTGATCAGATACGGCGCGATCGGATACCGGGATTTCCAGTGAGTGGTATGCGTGCCGTTGCCGTTGTCGACGTCGGAGACAACCAGCCCGTTGGAGGACACGACCAGCGACGTATCGACCGTCACGATGATGTCCACCGAATCCACCTTGTCCCGGGGGATATCGTTGCACGGCCACCAGCTCCGCGCCCCCATCGGCTCCGAAAGGGTGGTAATGAGCGGCAGACCATTTCGGGACGAGAAACTGAACCCCAAGAAGCCGCCCGAAGAAGCCGGCTTGCCACGATAGACCACCGTGAAGTAGAAGCTTTCGCCCTGGACGTGTTCCTTGTCGAGATGGACCGTCACGCGATCGTCAAGATGCTCAAAGACAAGGCTGCCCGATTGGTCGTAGACGGAATCGACCGTCAGGGTGTCCAGCAGGTCAACCATGACGCTGTCCAGAGACGGGACAACCACCGTGCCGTAAATTCCGACCCGGCCGTAAATTACCTGAGCGCCGTGGTTGATCTCAAGGTCAATTCGATAGTAGTCCATGTCATATTCCCGCCAGTTGGTGGCGGTTTTTGTCAGCCATGCGGTTTCCATCTCTGCGCGGCTGGCAAGGCGGGGTTTCATATCTTCCCACATCTGCCGGTGTATCGCCTTTGGGTCGAACGACAGGGCAACGTCGTCCCCGGCGCCGGCCTGCCCCATGGAGGCAAAACCCAGCAGGGCGGCAGAAGCCAACAGAATACCGACACACCTCTGATATTTGTTCACGCTAAGACTCCTCAACGGGCAGCGCCCTGGTGCTTGTTCCTATGTTCGGTTCCCATAGTTAAGAACATAAATGCAGCCCGAGCCGGAAAGTCCAGCCTTGGTCTTTCACCCCGGCCGGCTATCTGCGGAACCGCGTCATCACTCTCTGCACGTAGTAACATGCCTGCCACCGAATAGTTTCGCGCACCGGATGCAATCCCCCTGCGGGGGTCGTCCGTCCGTGCTGGCGACAGATCACTCGCCGACGTCAAAAAAAGCCGCCCGGTCAAACCGATCGGGCGGCCGAATCTTGCTCTTCAGAACGCGTCTTACGGATTGCCGCAGGGTTCATTTCCGTTCTTGAAAATGTAATTGATAAGCACAATGGCGTCATCAAGACGGATGAAGACATCGCAATTACAGTCGCCCACCGCGTATTCCGGCTCAGGCCCCGGACCATCGCGGAAGATGTAGTTGATCATCTTGACCGCGTCGGCAAGATCGATTTGATTATTCCAGTCGAAATCGCCGTGCAGGCGCCAGATGAGCAGGTTGACATGCGTCTTAACGGGCGAGTTGCTCGCGGTCGACGAATAGACGTAGAATGAATCCGGGTACACGCCCCATGTATACGACCCGATCTCGACCGCCACCTGGGGATCCAGAGGCGCCGAACCGGCGGAATCTATAAAACGCAGCCAGGGGATGTCTTCCTCCACCCAGAAATCCATGCAGCCCGGGTTCTGGTTATAGACGTTCATCACCGCCACCACACCATTGGTAGTCCCGAACACTTCCTGAGCCGGAATATTGGGGTTTGTGTTCTGGACCACAAGCAGCGGGTCTTCAGTAGCGTGGACTACGTTCAAGGTGACGGGCACCCTTTGGGGCGAGTTGATCGCCTCGTCTGAATAGACCACGATGGTATCGTAATAAGACCCCAGGGGGAAAACCTCGGCGCTCAGCCGGAGCAAGAGAATCGCGTCATCTCTTCCTGATTCCTGCGATACAAGCAGCCAGTCGCTTTTGTGCGTCAACCACCAGTTCATCAAATCCTGGCCGATGTTCTCAATCTGCAACGTCCTAATCGGCGGAAGTGCCTCGGGACCCTGCCAGCACTCAAAGATATTGATCGTGATGGAACTCGGCAAAAGCGCGATTTGGGCCGGACTGTTGGAAATGTGGAAATGGACGATCAGGTGTTGCGGCGAGTTTATCGCCTCCGGCGACGTCACGGTGATGGTATCATAGTAGTCGCCCAGCGCCATGATGCCCGTGGCAAAACTAATCTGCATATACTGCGGTGCGGTGCCGGAGGAGGGGTTAAGGCCGGTGATATACCGGCTGCTTTCTGTCGCCTGATAAGTCATCACGCCCTCGCCGGAATTGTAGATGCGAACCACCTTGGGCAGGGTGCTTTGGCCGACAACGGCCACCACGTGCAATATCGGGGGATCCATCGCCAGGATCGGCAAAGCCGACACGATCTGGAGCGTCACCGGTACTCGCTGCGGATTATTTGTCGCCTGCGGGTCCGAGACGACGATGGTGTCATAGTAAAATCCGTAAGGCAATCCCGCGATATTGAAGCGGAGTCTCACCGAATCGGGAGGTGCGCCGGCTGTCGGCGACAAGGTCAGCCAGGAGGAGGAATGCGAGACGGTCCAGTGGAGCTGGCTTCCGGGGACGTCGGTCGAGATAAAGAGATATCGATCTTCCGGGTTGGCGCCGTCCTGGATGCCCGATATGGAGAATGATTTTAGCGAAACCACAATGCGCGGCGCCAAAGTAATGATGTGCATGCGCACCGGCAATATTTGCGGTGTGTTGTCCGCGCCCGGAGCGGAAATCGTGACGCTGGCAAAATAGTTGCCGGGCGTGAAACCTGC
>Ga0315277_10013124_pt1 | contig 10339 bp, 6 predicted proteins | sample YL17G05_15_MG_FD_203695 | JGI IMG/M metagenome (GOLD analysis project Ga0315277, IMG submission 203695) | Sediment microbial communities from Yellowstone Lake, YNP, Wyoming, USA - YL17G05_15 | ecosystem: Environmental > Aquatic > Freshwater > Lake > Sediment | place: USA: Wyoming | collected...
GGACAGGTCCAATTTGTGCGAAGCACCCTTCGGGCCGTTCCGGCAAATTGGACCCGTCCCCTTTTTCCTCTTCTTGGACGGACTCGGCGACTTCCTGCCCCACCTTCCAGACGGACGATGCGCCTGGAGAATGCGCCACATTATTGCGGATATCGGCGGCACGACAGTCGTTAGGTCAGGAAAAATCCTGAGAACCGGCAGGGCTTCCCCTGCCTTTTCCGCTTGGGTAAAGGGCGTGCCCTTAACCGGGGCAATGAGCCACCCCCGGGAGTGCCCCGGTCTGCCGGCGTGGTCCGAGGCCCACCGTACTGAAAAAGGCAGTGTGGACATCAATGCCCGAAATCACCTTTGCCCCGGAACCTACAGTGCGGCGGAACCGTCGAGCACCAAGGCAGGTTCTTGCTCGTGCGCGTTGGCGTCTTCCTGGTGACCCGAGCGCCGGAGGTGAAAGGCAAGCAGGGCGTCGATGGTGACGATGGGGAGCCGGAAGTGACGGGCAATCTCCGCGAGTTCCTCGCCGACGGCCATGTGCAGCCCGTCTCGGCTACAGATTTCACAGAGCACTCCGGCCGTGGTGAGACCGGCCAGCCGAGCCAGCTCGACGGCGGCTTCCGTGTGGCCTTGACGGCGGAGAAGCCCTTGCTGCTCGGCGATCAGAGGAAAAGTGTGCCCGGGACGCACGAAGTCACCCGGACGGCTGGCAGGATCGATCATCGCCCGGATCGTCATCACGCGGTCCACAGGGCTGATCCCGGTTTTGCACTGGCAATGGTCCACGGGAACCGCAAAACAAGGCATGGTGAGCGTTCTGCGGGGGACCATCGGTGTCAGCCCGAGTCGTCGGGCGATCTGGGGCGAGACGGGCATGCAGAGGTGGCCGCGTCCTTGACTGGTCATCAGGTGGATCATCTCCGGGGTAATCGTTTCGGCTGCGGCGAGGAAATCGCCTTCGTTCTCCCGATCCTCGGAGTCCACTACAATCACCAATCGGCCGGCGGCTAGCGCCTCGAGGGCTGCTTCCACAGATGCATAGTGGCTCATGCTCGATCATTTCCTTTCCCGCCCCAACCGCTTGAGTGACTGCTGCTTTCGCTTCTTCGGGCCCTGCCAAGAACTGCGCGCAACCGGACTAATCATGAGAATCCGATTCCGCGTACCAGGGCCCTTCGCCAGACAAGACCGTGGGGAACCCCCTCCCAAGTCGAGTGCTCGGGTTGTGAGGATTCCTGAGAATACACAAAAAGCGTAGTTCACGCTTTGTAGCGCGTCAAGTTGTCGATCGACGTAACCCTCGCCAATGCCCGTGCCCGCCGGCCGTGACTGCGGGGTAGTTTTGACATTTCCCGCCGGTAACGTAGGATTTCGCGGGTCATCTTGGCCCCTTGTCTGGGGCTGACCGACCCAGAAAGCCAACCTTGGGGATGCGGCCGCACCTCGATTCGGACGGGCGAAGTCCGTCAGGGCGGTCGACCTTCCCGGGGGCTACCTCGTGCCGCTTGCGCCTGTGGGGGCAACGGGATCGTCGCGGAACGAGACCGTTTAGCTTCAACAAGCGTGACGTGAGTTGTCCGGTTCGAGGAAACCCCTGCGGAGGGTACCTGTAGTGGCACAAGATCTCTACGATTCCCCAGAGTTCTGCCAATTATTGGATTCCGGCAAGTCCGCCGAGCAGCCGGGAGTTGCGCAGCCGGTCCCGCTTGGCCCAACCCGCCAATCGCAGGCTCCGCCCGCCGAGAGCGCCCTGCCGTCGCCTGAGAGAATTCAGGAAGAAATCTCCATCGTGCTGCGGCGGGAGCTCAGTGCGGATTTGCAGTATTGGGTGGACGAGTACGCGCGTGTCGGCAGCCGCAACCCGTACCTCTGGACGTGGTGCCGCTGCGGCGTGGAGCTCACGACCCTTCCTTGCGTTCCGCCGGGGATGCGGGGAGTACTTTGCGACACCAAGGTGCTGGGAGTGATGCTGGACGTGCTCTTGGACGACGTGGCGGACCAGCACGGCGACGCCAGGCTGCTGGAGCACCTCCTCGACCTGCCCTACGGCGACTCTCAGGCCGACCTCAGCCAGTTTCCGCCCGACCGGCAGGCGTATGCCCGGTTCGCGGCGCGAGTCTGGAGCGAGATCCAGCGGCGGGCCAGGCAGTATCCGTATTTCGACCAGTACGCTGATCTCTTGCGCTACGACTACCTTCAGTTGCTCAACACCATGCGGTATTCGCACCTGCTGAATCAGAACCTGGCCTTGCTCAACCTGGCCGAGCACGACCTGTATTCACCGCACAACATGCACATGATGGTTTCGGCGACACTCGACCTGATGTGCTCGCCGGGTTTCGACCGGGCAGAGCTGGGATTGCTCCGCGAGGTAGTGTGGCATGCGCAGTGCATGGGTCGAATCGGCAATCTCGTCACCACCTGGCAGCGAGAGCTCAAGGAAGGCGATTTCAGCAGCGGCGTCTTTGCCAGCGCCCTTTCCCAAGGTGATCTCACCTTGGAAGACCTGCTGGCGGGGAACCGCCAGCGAATCGAAGACGCCGTGAAGAGGGGGAACCACGAAACGCGATTTCTCCGTCGCTGGCAGGAGCACCGCCAGTTCCTGGTCTCTTCGCAGAAGAGGCTGCGGTCCGTCGACGTGGGTGAGCTGGTAGCGGGACTCGATCGCTTGATCTGCCTGCACTTGGGTAGCCGCGGATTCAAATAGCCCGCCCCACGGACGGATGCGGGCGCCCCCGGGGATTCCGGCGCTTGGCGGCTGCCAAGGCGCTCTCGCACGGCCAAAGCAGAGGACACAGTTTGAGATGGCAGAACGGCTCTTCCGGAGACTGGGCCACCACTACATCCTGGTGATGATGGTCCTTACCCGCTTGTTCGGCGCTGCGGGCGGGCTGCTGGTCATCTACTACATGGAGCTCACCCAGAAGCTGCCGCATCCGGTGCGTCTCCATTTCTGGGTGATCTGCGTGGTGGTGGTGGCGATCGCCATCGCGATCAGTTTGTCGCTGGCGATGTGGGAAACGCGGAACCTCCGCCCGGTGCTCAGACGGCTCCGCCAGCGCGAAGCGGTGGATTTGGCCCAGTCGCTGAAGGCCGGCCGCGAAGCGGTGACGCTGCCTGCCCGCCATCACCGGCACGAGGCATGGCTTGTGCCGTGCACGACGTACATACCGACGATCATCCTCCTGAAGGTCTTGGACGACATCCCCTTCGCGGTGATCGAGAACATCACGGCGACGTGTTTCATGGCCATCGCCATGGCGCTGATGTCTCACTTTTTCGCCACCGATCGCTGTATCCAGCCGGTAATTCGCTACCTGCTCGACCATGGCGTGTCGATCGACTACAAGTCGCTGCCCGTCGGCAAGCTCCGCTTCCGCATGAACCTCTGCTTCATTCTGATGATCATGACCACCGCCTTGATGATCGGGACGCTTGCCAGGCAGAGGACCGCCGACATCATCCAGGAACCCGAAAACCAGGCGGAGGCCGTCGCCAGCCTCCGCGCGCACTCGACGTACATCACCCTCGCGGCGGTCCTTACGGGGATTCTCTTCTCCACGGTCTTGGCCAAGTCGGTGGCTTCCCGCGTCAACACGCTGGTCCAGGCCATGGAGCGTGTCCAGGGAGGGAATTTGTCGCAGCGCGTGCAACCGACCGGCAATGACGAGATCGACATCTTGGCTCGCCAGTTCAACGCGATGGTGCAACACATGGAGCACAACGACCAGACTATCCGTGACCTGAACATGAACCTGGAGCGGAAGGTGACGGAGCGGACCCGCGAACTCCAAGTGACCGTCAAGGAGCTGAAGGAGACGCAGAGCCGGCTGACGGAGTACAACGAGCAGTTGGAGGCTGCCCGCTCCCAGGCGGAGGCCGCCAGCCGGGCGAAGAGCGATTTTGTGGCCAACATTTCGCACGAGCTCCGCACGCCGCTCAACGGCGTAATCGGGATGACGGAACTGCTGCTGGATACGTCGTTGGCTTCCCACCAGCACAAGTACGTGAAGACCGTCCGGTCCTCCGGCGAGACGTTGTTGACGCTGATCAACGAAATCCTCGACTTTTCCAAGATCGAGGCCGGCATGTTGGAGTTGGAGCACATCGACTTCGACCTGCTCCAAGTGGTGGAAACCGTCATCGAGGTGATCTCCCACCGCTGTCGGGAGAAGGCACTCGAGCTGATCTGCTTCGTCGATCCGAGACTCCCCCGGCAGTTGCGGGGTGACCCGGCCAGGCTGCGGCAAGTGCTCACGAATCTGGCCAACAACGCGGTAAAGTTCACGGAGGAAGGCGAAGTCGTGGTCCTCAGCTCGCTGCTCGAGAAAATGCCTGATCGCGTGGCCGTCCGCTTTGCCGTGCGTGACACCGGCATCGGTATCGTTCCCGACCGCTTTGATCGCTTGTTCCAGCCCTTCTCGCAAGTGGATGCCTCCACCACGCGAAAGTACGGCGGCACCGGCTTGGGACTGACCATCTGCAAGCAGCTCTGCGAGTTGATGGGCGGGGAGATCGGCGTGGAGAGCGAAGTGGGGCAAGGCTCCACCTTCTGGTTCAACGTCGTCTTGGAGCTGGCACCGCAAGGCGATCCGCAGCGCCCACAGATGCTCGCCGAACCTCAGGGATTCCGCGTCCTGGTGGTGGACGACAACAGCACCAGCCGAGGAATGCTGGAGTATCAATTGGCTGCCTGGGGCTTCGACACGGAAACCGCCCGAAACGCGGAGCACGCGCTGGAGATCCTCCACAACGCGGTGCGGCAGGATCCGTTCCGGATTGCGCTCATCGACCTGGAGATGCCCGGGATGAACGGCAAACAGTTGGCCAAGACCATTCGCAACGACCCGGCGCTGAAAGACACCACCCTCATCATGCTGACCCCCTTGGGAACCCACACGGACGTGGCGCAGGTCCAAAGTGCCGGGCTGGCCGACTACGTGACCAAACCCGTCATGCCTTCCGAGCTGTTCGACACGATCATGAAGGCCGTTGCCCCCGTGATGCCACCCGCAGAGGGCGGGGGCCCGCGGGCCGGGCAGTTTGCGTCGGCCGAGCGGCGCCGTTTTCCTCGGACCCCAAGGCAGGACGCCCGTATCCTGCTGGCCGAGGACAACGAGGTGAACCAGGACGTGGCGGTCCAGATGTTGACCAAGGCCGGCTACCAGTGCGACGTGGTCGTCAACGGCAAACAGGCCGTAGAGGCCCTGCGGAGCAGGCGGTACGACGCGATCTTGATGGATTGCCACATGCCGGAAATGGACGGCCTGGAAGCGACCCGCTCGATCAGGGAAAGCGAGCAACGCGGCGAGATCGCAGGTCCCGGCAGGATCCCCATTATTGCCCTGACTGCCAACGCCATGGCGTCAGACCGGCAGCAGTGCCTGGAAGCGGGCATGAGCGACTACTTGAGCAAGCCGCTGAACCCCGTGGCGCTGGTCGAAACCATCGAGGCCTGCCTGCGACAACTCGATGATCCGCCGGCGGCCGTCGAGCAGGCATGCCCCGGCAACTCGCCCGACCCCAGCCCGCCAAACGGCGCCACCTTGGCCGCCGCAGGCGCGGGGACGGCAACCATTCTCTGTAGCTGCAAGTTCCAGGAAGGGGTGGCTGGGGTCGAACGAAGTGAGCCCCCAGACCCTCGGCCTTCCGGGGGCTCGCGGGCGCTCGACCCCGGCCACCCCAAGTCGCACCAGCCGAACTTGGAGCCACTGATTCTGGATTTCGATGCCTTGCTCGCCCGCTGCCTGGGCGACACCGCCGTGGCAAAGAGGATCCTCGCCAAGTTCCAGCAGCGGGTCCCCGACGATCTAGTGCAAATTGAAAGCAGCGTTCTGGCGGGAGAGGTCCAGCGGCTAGCGAATCTGGCCCACGCGCTGAAAGGTGCCGCCGCCAATCTTTCGGCTTCGGCCCTGCGGGAGGTTGCCGCCCGCCTGGAAACGGCCGGACGAAACGCCGACCTGGACGGCGCCCGGGCGTGCCTCTCGCAACTGCGACTTCAGTGGGAGCGATTCCTCCAACAGCTTCCCGCCGTGCTGGCGGATGCCGGCATGAGTCACCCCAGCGGAGACGACGTGCCGCCACCGACCCCTGGAGATTCACGATGCGTGTGCTGATAGTCGACGACGACGAAATCGCCCTGGAATTGCTCAGCAACGCGCTGTCGCAAGCGGGCTACGAAATCAAGGCTGCCAAGGACGGCCGGGAGGCGCTGGAGATTCTGCGGACAGGCTTGTATCGCCTGGTGATCTCCGATTGGGAGATGCCCGAAATCAACGGCATTGAACTGTGCCGCAGAATCCGCGCCCGGCGGCTTGTCGCCGGCTATATCTACGTCATCCTGGTGACCGCGCGCGACGGGACCAGCAACGTCGTCCAGGGGTTGGACGCCGGGGCGGACGATTTCATCAGCAAGCCCTTTCAACCCACCGAGCTCTGCGTGCGAGTCCGTGCCGGGGAGCGCATCCTGGCGCTCGATAGCCGCGACCTGATCATCTTCAGCCTGGCCAAGCTGGCCGAATCGCGCGACCCTGAAACGGGAACTCACCTGGAGCGTATGCGGGAGTACTGCCGGGTGCTGGCGGAGCACCTCTCGCGCCACCCGAAGTTCGCCGATCAGGTCGATGGCGAGTACGTCCAGACCATCTATCTGACCAGCCCGCTGCACGACATCGGCAAAGTCGGCATTCCCGATTGCGTGCTGCTCAAACCCGGCCGGCTGACCGACAGAGAATTCAGCGTCATGAAAAAGCACACCATCATCGGTGGGGAAACGCTCACGGCCGCCGCACGCGAACATCCCGGGGCAGAGTTTCTCCGCATGGCACGCGACATCGCCCTGAGCCACCACGAACAGCTCGACGGCAGCGGCTATCCTTTCGGGCTGGCGGGAGAGGAGATCCCCCTGTCCGGCCGCATCGTCGCCCTGGCCGACGTCTACGATGCCCTCACCACCAAGCGCGTCTACAAAAGCGCATTCAGCCACGACGTGGCACGATCCATCGTGCTGGAAGGAAAGGGCGTGCATTTCGATCCGGACATCGTCGACAGCTTCCTCCAGAACGAGGAGGAGTTCGTGGCCATCCAACGGCGGTTCGCCGATCACGAGCTGGCGGCGCCCGACGAGCGCCCTTGCGCCGTCGAGATACCAGCCTAGTACTACAGCGCTAGGTCGTGGACGATCGCTTGTCGCAACGCACGGCCGTCACACCACTGGCGGCCAGAGGTTCTCAGTCATCAGTTGTCAGTTTTCAGTGGCTCGTTCTTTGGAGGTCCTCCCGGACGCCGATAACCGTCTGAGAAACCTCCGTAAAGCCCCAATTTGCCCGTATGCAGGCACAAGAACCGACGACTGAGAACTGACGACTGACAACTGACCACCGATAACTGACCACTGATACCTCCATCTGCAACCGTTGAACCTGGCGCCGTAGTCATAATCGCGCCTCTACAGGGGACTCGAAGATGAAGATACTCCTGGCCAGTCCACGCGGGTTCTGTGCAGGGGTCAAGATGGCCATTGGGAGCCTCCAGCGGGCCTTGGAGCTGCTGGGAACGCCGATCTACGTCTACCACGAAATCGTCCACAACAGGCACGTCGTGGAGAGGTTTCGACGGCGGGGAGTGGTTTTCGTCATGGGGCTGGACGAAGTGCCCGAAGGCGCTCATCTGCTGTACAGCGCCCACGGCGTCTCGCCGGAAATCCGCCGCCAGGCCCGGCAACGTCGCCTCCACGCGATCGACGCCACGTGCCCTCTGGTCAGCAAGGTGCACTTGGAGGCGGTCCGCTTCGCCCGCCGGAGGTTCACCATCATTCTGATCGGCCACGCCGGACACGACGAGGTGGTGGGCACTCTTGGCGAGGCGCCCGATCGCATCCGGCTGGTGGAGAAGGTCGAGGACGTCGACCGGCTCGAAGTGCCTGATCCCCTGGCGGTGGCCTACCTGACTCAGACCACGTTGAGCGTCGACGACGCCAGGCGGATCGTCGACCGGTTGCGGCAGCGCTTCCCGGCCATCGTCGGGCCCCCGAAGAAGGATATCTGCTACGCCACCGAGAACCGCCAGCAGGCCGTCAAAGCCCTGGTGGCGGAGGCCGACGTCGTGCTGGTGCTGGGGAGCCGGAACAGCTCCAACAGCAACCGCCTGGCGGAAATCGCCCGCTCCCACAACCGGCCGGCCTATCTGATCGACGGTGCCGCCGAAATCGCTCCTGGGTGGCTCGGTGGCGATGACACAGTGCTCATCACGGCAGGCGCCAGCGCTCCGGACGAGGTCGTGGACGAGTGCGTCGCATATTTGGCCGATCGCTACCAAGCCCGCGTCGAAGAGCGGGCAGTCCGCCAAGAGGGTGCCCAGTTTCCCCTCCCGCTGCCGCTGCGGGGCAGGGAAGAGGTGGCCGTCGGTACGGGATCCCCGGGCCTCTGGGCTGGCCCGGATACGACGCCAGTTGCCTGTTCGTGAGTGCCGCCGCGTGAGCGCACGCCGAGACCGAGAAGACCGGGGTTCTGGCAAAGCCGTGCCGATCATGGAAACTCTGCGGACAGGGCGGGGGGTAATGGCGGCGCGTCGATGACAGGGTGTGAGCGAACTCAAAGGCCGATCTCTTATTGTGTGCTTGACAGCCTAAACTCTGCCCGTATTGGGAGAAGGTGCCGCAGGATTCTTGGACAGTATTTGTGTTGCCAATGACGTTTCTCGTTCGTGTGGCGAACATCCGGGAATCAAGAGGGTTACGTTGGCCGCTCGCCATAAGTGTCCCGCACGAAATGCCCCCACCTCTAGAAAGCTCCGATCGGAAAACATGCCTCGGTTACCTAGGGTTTTAGAGTGCCGTCTTGCGGCATTGCTGGTGGCCTGGGGGCTGCTGGCCCTTGTGCCGGCCATCGCGCTGGCCGATGGCGTAATCCGCGACGGCCTAGGGGCCATTTCGTTGGGCCGGGGAGGCACCAACATCGCGCACGCCGACAACGGCGAGATCCTCCTGGACAACCCCGCCGGTATGGTGAACATCGAAGGCGAACGCCTGTTTGAGCTAAGCGCCGACCTCCTGATGACCGACCTGCACTACACCCAGCCGCCGGACGATAGTGCTTTTGCGCTTTTCCGCCCCTCCGGCCTGCCGCAATTGAGCATTCTGAGGAAAAGCCCCGACGGGCAATGGGCGGTCGGGCTGGGCGCTTTCGTCCCCGCCGGCTTCGGGGCAGAGTATGACCTGAACAACCCGATCATGGGCGAACACAGGTACCGATCCTTGGGCGCCCTGGTGAAAATCCTGCCAGGCGTCGCCTATCGGCTGAGCGATCGGCTGTCGGTGGGAGCCACTCTGGGCGTGGCCGCCGCGCATTTGGAGCTGGAGGGGCCATTTTTCTTGCAGACCGGTTTGCTCAGAGGAGCCCCCTTGCTGCTCGACCTGCAGGCCACTGGCGCCGCGCCCACCTGGTCGACCGGCCTGCAGTACCAATTCAGCGAAAACACCACGTGGGGGCTCACCTACACCAGCGAAACTCGCTTCCGCCTGGACGGCCGAGTGTCGGCTGACGTGTTTGGCCTCGGAGAGGGTCCCCTACACAGTGACTTTGACGCCGAGGTGGCCATTACTGCTCCGCGCTCGGTGGGCCTGGGGGTGACGCACTACCTCTGCCCGCACCGACGCGTCTCGGCCGACGTGATCTGGTTCGACTGGTCTGACGCCTTCGACACGATCGGCATGCGGCTGACCGACCCCAGGAACCCTGCTTTCGCGCCTCTGACGCCCCTCCAAGACCAATTCCCTCTCCATTGGCGTGACAGCGTCTCCCTGCGACTGGGCTACGAGTATTTCGTCACAGCTTGTAGTGTTCTGCGGGCGGGCTACGTGTTTCACCCCAATCCCATCCCCGACGGCACGCTCACGCCGTACATCCCCGCGACCCTGGAACACGCCTTCTCGATCGGCTACGGCAGACGTTGGGGCGTTTGGAGCATTGACCTGGCGTATCAATTTTCCTTCGGCCCGGATCAGCACGTGACCACCAGTGACTTCGCCGGCGGCGACTTTGACAACAGCAAGATGGAGGCGCGGGCCCACTGGATCTCCCTCAGCCTCCTCCGCCAATTCTGATTGGCCATCCCAAAACATTCTCCCCTCGCCCCGCTTGCGGTGGGGGTGATAGGCTCTAAGAGTTTGTCCGAGAAGGGTGAAGCAACGGTCCCCTCTCCCTCTGGGAGAGGGTTAGGGTGAGGGCCTGCTGACGCAAAACTGTCTATTCCGTTTGCGTGGTTTTGCCAAGCCCTCACCCCCTGCCCCTCTCCCAGAGGGAGAGGGGAGACTTTTCGGACAGCCTCTAAGGCAGCCCGCAGGAAATAG
>Ga0315277_10013126_pt1 | contig 10338 bp, 6 predicted proteins | sample YL17G05_15_MG_FD_203695 | JGI IMG/M metagenome (GOLD analysis project Ga0315277, IMG submission 203695) | Sediment microbial communities from Yellowstone Lake, YNP, Wyoming, USA - YL17G05_15 | ecosystem: Environmental > Aquatic > Freshwater > Lake > Sediment | place: USA: Wyoming | collected...
TTTCCCATTTCCCCAAGGTATCTTTTCCACAACAGTACCACAGGTGTGGCATTGGACTCGTCGTGGCCGATAATGAAGATACACCGGTATGTTCCATAGTGGAACATGTTCCCATGTCCGTTCTTTCAGGCGATCTCTGATCCTTTGACGTGTGTTGCATTTTGAACAAACCAGATGCCTTTGTTATATTATATCAATTTGGACCTGTAGCCCGGAATGGTCTTGAATAACACGAACGATACGATGATCCTTGATTCCTAATGTGGATTTTACTAAATTTTCGACAAGCACGGGACCTCCACGCACCTATGGTTGTTTACTAGACGCCATAATATGCGTGTATCTCTCATGCTTTTCAAGTATTTATCTCTCCCATGACGTGCACAGATTCGCGTGAGGAGCCATTTTTTTAAATGATTTCCATTATGATAAAAGTTCAATTCCGGGTAAAACAATTTGTTTTAATAAAAAAACTTTATATGTTTAATGTCAATAAACAGTTCTTTCTGGCAATTCTTTCTCAATTTTTGATTTTTCAGTTAAAAGGAGATCTTCTAGCTCAAAACCAGATATCCATCGTTAAAGAGATCCAGTCTGCATTGAGCAAACATGGTTTTGAAAATGTGGCAGTGTTGCAGGATAACACGGATATCATCATCACCTATGAAAACCGGATCTACCGATATGAGGCCAGGGCCATAGCCGAGGTGCTGAGATGTGTTGCGGATCTCCATACACCCAATGCCCGCTGCATCCTGATACCCCAGAAAAGGGGGATTCCGATCGCTGCCATCAAAGCCGATTTGCAGTCCCGTCGTTTTACTGCGGATGATAAAAGCGTCCCATTTGGAATGCTGGGCGAAATGGACGCCGCCCTGACCGTCGAACCCTATTGGACGAAATTGAAGAACAGGAAGAGGATGAATTCTTCGACAGCGAAACTGGACATCACAGTTCATCCCCAGTTCAGGGCCCAATTCGGGAATTACGTCAATACCGTGGAATCTCAGGTCAATCTGGCGCCCGTAGCTTCCACAACCTTGTGGAAGGGGATGTCTCTGTCGGCACAATGGATTTTCCCTTTGCAGAATGAGCTGGGGTATGAGGGCGATTTTGCACGACCGGGTCTTTTGACATTGAACCAGACGGTCCGCTTGCCGTACAACGCGTTCCTTTCCGGTACAGCGGGATATTTTACCCAACACCGGTACGGGGCGGATCTGGATGTAAAAAAATTTTGGTGGAACGGAAGGTGGGCAGCGGGTGTAAATATGGGATATACGGGTTTTGCCGCCTATCTGAAAGGGGTGTGGTACTGGTCAGACGTGGACACATGGACCGGTGTTCTCTATGGTGAATACCGTTTCCCAAAACTCGATTTTACAATCAAGGCAACCTACGGTAAATTCATTTACCGCGATAAAGGCTTCCGATTCGATGTCTTCAGGCAATTCGGCGAGGTGGCGGTGGGATTTTTCACCATCAAAACCACACGCGGCAGGAACGGCGGATTCTCCTTTTCAGTCCCCATCTTCCCGTCGAAACGCCTGCGCCCGGCGAGGATACGCATCAGCCCGGCTTCGCAGTTTCCGTGGTCCTACTGGTACAGCGGTCTTAACGATTACGGTATACAATATGCAACAGGCAACAGCGTGGATGAATTCATCCGCGATTATCATCCCGATTTCCTGCGGAATCAATTCAACGAGCATTCATTCGATACAAGAGGTGGCATATGAAAGCAATGAAAAAAAACCTGGCCTTGCTTTTGATCCTGTTGATCGGAGTAGCGGGTTTTTCCATTCAATGCAGCGACAAGAAGGTGAATCCGATCGCGCCTGCCCAGTTGGAGAAGACGCTTCGGCTCTACAGCACCAGCGGGACAAAAAGAACCATCACCGGCTTGGTCAGAGATTTCAAGACAGGTCTCGCCATATCCGGTGCCCGTGTCACGGTCATCGATACCATGGGAGGAGCAAGTGTGATCGCGGCATCCGGAACCACAGATGCCACAGGCAAGTATGAAATTCCAGGAGTCCCCATCGCCACCCTGCTGGTCGACATATCCAAGGGAGGGTATATCGATGCGACGGTAACGGCATTCGTACGGGATTACTATTGGAGCGTGCACATCAAAACGACCTTTCTCATCCCGGTTTTACCACAAAACGTCATCGGACCCACGGGCGGCCTGATTCAAGATACGGACGAGGAAGGGGATGTCAATACCCTGAGCATACCGCCCGGGGCGCTGAATTCGGATGTTGTCATCGCACTGACGCATCTGCAGGGTAGCGAAATCCCATCCGCGCCACCTAAAGGGCATCTCTCGTTCGCGACCATCGATCTGGAACCAATCGGTACCGTGTTCCAAAAAGCCGCAACATGGACCATTCCACTTCCCAAGACGATGCAGCCAGGGTCCGAAATGCCGGTGTTCTCTTTTGTTGCATCCAGCCTCGCCTATTGGCAGGACACGGGGATCAAGGCCACGGTCAACCCGGGGGGACTCACGGCCAGTGCCCCAATCACACGAGCGACCCTGTATTCAGTCATGCCCGCGGTTGAGATAGAGGATACAGCCGTCGATATGTTGTGGGAACAGATTAAGGTGCTGCCGAGTGCGAACGGTTTTTTTACTGTAACCTATAAAAACCAATACAACAACACCGCACCCGAGAATGTCTATTTCCCGGATGGAGCCACGGGGGTTAATCATTCAACCCTCATTTACATGTTTGAACAATTCTACGGCGTTCCCTTCGCCAGACCGGAAAATGAAACCATTTTTTATGAATCTCCAACAGGTTTTTACCCCTATCAACTCATCAGGGTTCTGTCCTTGCAGGGGGAGATGATCTTACCCGATCCCTCCGCCAGCGTGAATTTTAACATATTCATCAAACGCCCCCTTGTCCGGTTTGTCCCGCACGACCAGGGCTGCGGATACTAGCCGCAGGTTCCCGATGCGTTGGATCGCATCGACATTCTGCCGCCCGTCCAAGGCTGTCGAGACAAAAATTGGAATCCGGACTCTGGGTCTTCTGCTGTTCCTGTCCGCATGGGCGCAGGGTATGGCACAGTCGCTCACCGGTACGACGGGTCTGATCACCGTTCCGACGGCAACCTTGGTGAAGGACGGAGAGGTTCTATTGGGGCTGAGCATAGGTAATCGGAAATATAACGTGCGGAATAATAAATTTCACGAATACTCCTATTTCGTCACCATCGGTTATCTGCCTTTCCTGGAGGTTTCCCTCCGGCTGAACAGGCATTATCGATTCACCTGGCCCGACGATGACAGGACCACCCAGGGCATCGGCGACCGCATGGCAAGCATCCGGCTGCAAATGCTTAAAGAAAAAAAATACTTGCCTTCCATCGTTCTGGGGGCTCATGATTTTTTTTCGGCTTTCGGAGCATCGACCGAGGTTGTCTTTTACAACGCCCTGTATGCGGTTGCTTCGAAAAAACTGCAACCTCCGGGTTTTCCGGTTCGGCTCGCTTTGCATGCGGGTTACGGAATGGACTTGATGAACGCAAAGCACCACGATTTTGTCGGGTTATTCGGTGGGGTATCCATGGAAGCCGGTTCATGGATGACGTTGATGACCGAATACGACACGGAGAAATTCAACGGGGGCGCGGCTTTCCATTTTTTCAAACACGTCCAGGTTTTATTGGCCCTAAAAGATTTCAACACATTTGCAGGTAGCCTAAGTTGTTCATTCAGGCTTCAATAAACGTCCACCATCCGATTGTACCAAAATAGGAGGAGGGATTCATGGCGGTAAAAGGCTTTGGGATGGCCTGCTTCACCGGTTTTTTCATCCTGGCATTAACCTGTTTTGCCGGAGACCGAAACGTGCAATTCCCCAATGAAAAAAGCTTCGGCATTTTCAAATCGGCTTCAACCGAAAAGTTCCCGGCAGTCGCCTATAATTTCAAGGATGACGAATTCCTCGTGGTCAGCCTGTTGAGCGACAGCCTTCGCGGAACCCGCGACGTCTACGGGCAATTCGTTAAACCCGACGGTTCGCTCAGGGGCGGCCCTTTTCCGATCTGCATACATCCGGTCGACCAGTCGTGTCCGGACGTGGCATACGGTACGGACAACGAATTCCTCGTCGTGTGGTGCGATTTCCGGGCGCCCAACGGCGATATTTACGGCGCAAGGCTGGATGCCTTGGGCCGGAAACTGAAGAACGCCAACGCCGTAGCGGACACCACCTTTCCCATATGCAGCCAGGACAGTACCCAACTCAATCCCCGCATCGCGCACAACCCGGTTGACAACAATTACCTAGTGATTTGGAGGGATTATCGCAATTCGTTCATCCCCAAACTTCAGAAGTCCAGCAGCTTTCCGCAAGCATCGAATCTTGATTTGTACGGCGAGAGGTTGAACGCCCAGGGCATAGCCATGGCTCCGGGGGATCCAACAAACACCAAAAAGAACTATCCTGTCGCGGTCGACCGAGGGTACGACGAATTTTACCAGGACGTCGTCTATTGCGGCGGAGGCAATCGGCCCGACGAATGGCTGGTGGTTTTTGTCAAATACAGCCTTGAATACCAGCTGCCGGCGTCCGAACTTATCCACGGCGTGCGGATCGACGGAAAAACGGGGAATTGGCTCGATACCTGGGGCAATGCCATTGCGCCGACGCTTTCGCAGAATACCGGGGCTCAGGCGGGGCCGCCGTGGACCCCGTATTTTCCAATAGGTTCCGGCGGATTCCGGCCCACGCAGGAGCCGGGAGTCACCCAGATAGGCCCGCGCGTGGAAAGCAACACCGGCTGGCTTCTGCACACAGGCAAGGTCAAGGCCCTGCAGCCGTACCTTTTACCCGAATGCCTGGTGGTTTGGACCGAATTTCCCACACCGGCCCAGATCAGGGCCCAGCGCGTCGCGTATTTTCCGGATTCGACGGCCTACCGGAGGAAGTTCAAATCCAATCGCGGCACAGACGGCATGTTCACGCTCGTTCCCCTCGACAGCGCGGGCCATCCGGCCAAAACAGCAAGCGATTGGATTACCTGGCCGAGTCTTCGCGTTACGGAGGACGCCTTCCAGCATGATTTCAACAACATTTCCTACAATCCCATATCGGGGGATTATCTTGCGGTGTGGAATGACTGGAAGAACAGCGGATGGAAGGGTACCTATTCCATCGAAGGTTCGGACATTTCCCCTCCCGCGGACATCGCCGGGCGGCGATTGTATCTGAATCCAAGGGATTCAAGCATTGTTTTCATGAACCAGACCGCGGCCTGGGTCAATGCTGCTTCCGAACCCATCCTAATCGCCGGCACGTCCGCCGATGAGGGCAACAATTTTTTCCCGGCCATCGCCTATGGATATTCGGGAGACCAATTCCTGATCGCCTACGAATGGGAGCAGGACGCCGACAACATGAGAATCGACGTGCAGGGCACACTGTTCAAGGGAGTCCTGACGGCCGTGGAGGACCTTCGGCATCACGGGCGGACACCGGACATCTATGCTCTTGCTTCAAATTACCCGAATCCGTTCAATCCCGGAACGACCATCGGGTTCCAGCTTCCGTCCGCGGGGCGCACCCGTGTCAAGGTCATCGACGCCCTCGGCCGGGACGTGGCCACGCTGATGGACGAGAACAGGCAGCCGGGCCGTTGCACGGTACGATGGGACGGTTCGGATGCGGCGGGAAATCCCGCGGTCTCGGGAGTGTATTTTTTCAAGGTTCAATCCGGGCCGTATTCGGCCTGGGGAAGAATGCTGCTCATGAGGTAGTGCTGCACAGGCCTTTCCCTTTCGGAACGGCATCACGCTCAAAATAAAATACCGCACCTGTCCCGTCCGGACGGGATACTCTACTCAATTCAAAACCCATCGGTCCCGATCTATCGGGACCTTTTTTTTGCCAGCGGACAGATGTAACTCCACTTTGGCATATTTGCATATAGGACCAAAATAATGGATCGGTCGCATGCTTTCTGGCATATCATTTGTACCTACAATAGATGCCGAATTCATCAAATATTTGAAAAGACAGGTTTTAAGGCTGTTTATCCGATGGTGGTACGGGAAAATATGGTTACCACCAGGGGAACATTTACCATCACCGCAATATTGGGAGGCAGGTATGGTCAAGCTGTTTACCCGTCGAAAGCATCCTCCGCTTTCCGTCAACATGCTCTGGCTGAACGCTGTGTTCTGCCTTTTCTATTGGATCATGGAATCCGTCCGGGACGTGGTCGTCTTCGGGAAGGGCAGCATTCCCGCCAGGATATTCCATCCGGACCCGATGAGCTTCTGGATGCGGATGCTGGTCATTTTCATTTTCATCCTGTTCAGCATTTATTCAAACACCCTGCGCGAAAAGATCGAAATCAAGAAAGCTAAAGTCTCGAGGGTCATCGAGGCGTATGGCATCATCCTGACCGGAGCGGTTTTCGCCCTCGCGTACTGGTTCCTGGAGGCCTTCCGGGATGTTTTCGTGTTCGGCCGGGGGAACCTTCTCGACCGCCTGATTTTTCCCGATGCCATGGCATTCTGGATGCGGATCATGGTTATTTTCACGCTTATGCTTTTCAGTGCATATGCCCAGGCGCTGATCAACAAATACAGGAAAATCGAGGAAAAATTGAAAAAGGCCTATGTCGAATTGGAACAGCAGGTCCTTGACCGAACCCTCGAACTGTCCAGATCCAAGGAGATGATGCAGCACCATGCGTCCATGCGGGAAAAAACCGAAACCGCCATGCGGCGGATGAACCTCAACCTCAACATGCTGTCGGCCTGCGATGAAATCCTGAAACAGCCGGGAGACGAAAAACATCTGCTGCAGGAAATCTGCGGCGCCATCGCCTCGATGGGCGGTTACCCGCTGGTGTGGATCACCTATGCGGAGCAGAACGGCGAATGGAAGGTGCAGCCGGTGTCTCAGTGCGTCACCCGTTCCATGGACGGCAAGCTGATTGCGCTGACCCTGGACGACTTTACGGACGGGCAGAATCCGGTCGGGCAGGCCCTGCGAACCGGGCTGACCAGCCTGGTCCGAAATTTTTCAAGGCAGATCGAAGCGAAATTCTGGGTCGCTGCTGCAATGAAATGCAGGTACACGTCGCTTCTCAGCCTGCCCCTGAAAAACGACGAGCGCGTTTTCGGCTCGCTTTCGATGTATGCCTCCGATCCGAATGCATTCGACGCGGAGGAATCGAGGCTTCTCCAGACCGTGGCCGATCATCTCGCTTTCGGAATCACGGCGGCGAGGAGTCGACACCAGGCCGCCCCTTCCAAAACGGAAAAGCAAACACCCAAGACCGGTTGAAAGCATGTTCAAAGCCATTGCCAGAAAAAAGCACACTCCCCTCACGGTCAACATGCTCTGGTTGAACGTGGTGTTCAGCCTGTTCTACTGGATCATGGAGTCCCTCCGGGACGTGATCGTCTTCGAGAAAGGTACCATTTCCGCACGGATATTCAATCCGGATCCCATGAGCTTTTGGATGCGGATGCTCGTCATCTTCATCTTCATCCTGTTCAGCATTTATTCCAACTCCCTGCGGGAAAAAATAGAGGCGAAGAAAGTCAAGGTCCCGCGGGGCGCCGAGGCCTACGGCATCGTCTGGACCGGCGCCGGGTTCGCGGCCGTGTACTGGTTCCTGGAGGCGTTCCGGGACGTGTTCGTCTTCCAAAAAGGCAGCATTCTCGTGCGGTTGATCCTGCCCGATGCCATGGGATTTTGGATGCGGATCCTGGTGGTGTTCATCCTCATGCTCTTCAGCGTCTACGCCCAGAACCTGATCAACCGCCGCCGGAAAATCGAGGAAGGGCTCCGGGAGACCCAAGAACGCCTTGAAAAGCAGGTCGAAGAACGCACGTCGGAGTTGCTCATCACCAACGACCAACTGGTTCGGCAGATCGGCGAGCGGGAAAAAGCCGAACTGGACCTTCGCCTAGCAAACCGGGCGCTGCAGACCCTGTCCGCCTGCAACGAAATCGTGATCCGTGCAGGCGAAGAGACCAACCTCCTGAAAAAAATCTGCCAAACCCTCGCCGACATGGGCGGTTATCCGCTGGTGTGGGTGAGCACCATCGAGAAGAACGGAAGTTCCGAAATCCGTCCGGTGACGCAGTGCGGTTCCAAGTCCAGGGATTCGGGGCTGATCCAACAGACCACCGAAGACCACACCGATGAAAGAAATCCCGTCGGTCAGGCAGTCCGTTCCGGGAACGCCAGCATGGTCAAGTACCTGTCCAAGGACGGAAACGCCTGCAAATCCTGGGCGGTCGAAGCGGTCAACCACGGATACGCGTCGCTCCTGAGCCTGCCGCTGAAGAGCGACGGAGAGGTGTTCGGCGCGCTTTCGATGTATGCCATAGACTCGAACGCATTCGACATGGAAGAACTGGCCCTGCTGGAAAAACTGGCCGACAACCTTGCCTTCGCCATCACGGTCGTCCGAACCCGGAACCAGTGTGACCGGGCGGAATACGAAAAGGAAAAAATGCAGGCCCAGCTCCTGCAATCCCATAAAATGGAGGCCATCGGAATTCTCGCGGGAGGGGTTGCCCACGATTTCAACAACCTGCTCACGGCCATTCAGGTAAGCGCCGACCTGGCCATGATGGAGGTGGGCGAAACCAGTTCCGTGTACAAAACCCTGAAGGAAATCCATCTGGTTTCCACGCACGCGGCCGACCTGGCCCGCCAGCTTCTGCTGTTCAGCCGGAAGCATCCCATGGAATACCTCACGCTCAATTTGAACGGAACGATTCAGAACATTCACAAGATGCTGAAACGGCTGATCGGAGAGGACATTCGGATCGAAATCCTGACGGATCCCGACCTCTCGCTCGTGCTCGCCGACCGGGGCACCATGGAACAGGTGATCATGAATCTGGCCGTGAACGCACGGGATGCCATGACGAAAGGCGGCAAGCTGACCATCGAAACCCGGAACGTCACCCTGGACGAACAGGAGGCTTCCAAAATGTCCGACGCCCGACCCGGACCGTTTGTCCGCATTTCGGTGTCGGATACGGGCGCAGGCATGTCGAAAGACATTCTGGAACACATTTTCGAACCGTTTTTCAGCACCAAAGGGATCGGGAAGGGGACCGGACTGGGGCTGTCCGTGGTGTACGGCATCGTCAAGCAGCACGATGGCTGGATTCACGTCAACAGCCACACCGGCCACGGAAGCGCGTTTCACATTTACCTGCCCGTCGTTCAACCTGAATCCAAGATGGAATCGACGGATGACGGCGGGATGACCGCCTTCCTCGGAAACGGGGAGCGCATTTTGATGATCGAAGACGACGAACGGGTCAGGCAGTTTGCGGAGAAGGGGCTGGCGCACAGCGGCTACAAGGTGGTTCACGCATTCACGGCGGACCAGGCCATAACGCTCTTCAGCCGGGAAAAGTCCGAAATCGATCTGGTGTTCAGCGACGTGGTTCTGCCGGACCGGAGCGGCATCGAGCTGTTCGAAGAGCTGATCCGGATCAAACCCGAATTAAAGGTGGTGTTCACGAGCGGGTACACCGATCACAAGGCGCAATGGCCGCTCATCCAGGAGAGAGGGTTTCGTTATCTGCAAAAACCCTACGGCCTAGCCGACCTGTTGAAGACAATCCGGTCCACGCTCAATGCGTGATCGGCGCACCTGGAAAAATCGGTGGGATGCAGAATTTTCTTGATGCGAATCATGCCGTCTTTCTTCTTGTTCGATTCCGTTCTTCAGCCGTCCAATTCGATGCCGACCGGACAGTGGTCGGATCCGGTTACGTCCGAAAGGATGAAAGCGGAACGCAGTTCGGGCTCGAGGTTGTTGCCGATGAAGAAATAGTCGATGCGCCAGCCCACGTTCCGTTCCCGGGCGCGGCTTTTCTGGTCCCACCACGAGTACTGTTCCCGTTTTTCCGGATAACGGTTGCGGAAGGTGTCGATGAAGCCCTGCGCGATGAACCGGTCGATCCAGGCCCGTTCTTCCGGCAGGAAACCGGAAACCCTTTCGTTCTCCCTGGGCCTGGCCAGGTCGATTTCCCGATGCGCCGTGTTGACGTCCCCGCAGACGATGAGTTTTTTACCCTGCCGTTTCCTGCTGGATGCCCAGTCCAGAAACGATTCGTAGAAATCCATTTTGTAGGACAGCCGTTCCGGGGAGGCCTTGCCGTTGGGGAAATACACGTTGCACAGGAGGAAGCGGCCGTAGTCCGCGATGAGGATCCGCCCTTCGTTGCCAAACCGCCGGTCACCCCAATCCGTCGAGAGGCTTACGGGCTTTTGCCGGCTGTACAAGGCCACGCCGCTGTAGCCTTTCTTTTCCGCGGATGAAAAGCAGGCA
>Ga0315277_10013128_pt1 | contig 10337 bp, 6 predicted proteins | sample YL17G05_15_MG_FD_203695 | JGI IMG/M metagenome (GOLD analysis project Ga0315277, IMG submission 203695) | Sediment microbial communities from Yellowstone Lake, YNP, Wyoming, USA - YL17G05_15 | ecosystem: Environmental > Aquatic > Freshwater > Lake > Sediment | place: USA: Wyoming | collected...
ACTCGGACTTCGCCGCCTATGGCCTTTGCGCCTTGTCCCCACTTTCTTTCTATGACATTCACTTCCAGTTTCGAGATTGCGTAGACGTCAACTCCTAGCCTTTGGTCTTCGACGTTTGTTTGTACAGCAATTTCTCCGTATTTTCCGTCCCAGAACTTTCGGAATAGGTCTACTCTTCGTTTCAGTTCTTTTGAGTGCGTGACTTTGCCATTTGTTATCTGTGCTTCTGGATCCATGCCGCAGACGTTTTCGCCGACTATCACTGATGCTCCTGAGAGGGCTGAGCCTATGGCTAGGCCTTCCCAGTTTAGTCTTGCGACGTCGGTTGAGCCGAAGGCACCGCACAATATTGGTACTTTTAGTGGTATGCCTCCGACCTTGGTTTCTGTGCTTGCGTTCGGGAAGGTGGCTACGTCGGAATTCTCCTCTATGCCTAGAACCTCGAATAGGCCTGCTTGTATGTTGAAGTGGGACCAGTCTAGTCCGAAGTCTTTGAGGGCTCCTGCTGTGCTGTAGCCGAATTGGACTGGTTCTGGGTATAGTGCTTCTCTTCCTCTGAAGGCGGATAGGCTGATTTCGCATAGGACTGGGCAGTCGCGGATGCAGATGGGGCACATTCCGCTTGTTGGGCTTGTGTCTTTCACTCTCGTTGTTGTTCCGCAGGTTGATTTTCCGTTCAAATAGGCACTGTTTCTTTGTACACGTTCGCTCATTCTTTTCTCTCCTTTACATTTGCAAATTTTTAGAGGAGAGGAGTAATCTACGTTAGAATTTAAATATTGCCTTAAAATCGTTCAGAAATGAACATGTATGGACATGGAAACTCGATCATTATTCTATTAGAATCTTGATCTTGGGGCCTTTCACAGTGTATTCGTGACGCTGGAAAGTCTTTGGATCATAACGCCAGCCAGCCTTCTTGACTTCAATAAACCTCTTAGCTCCTTCTTTGGACAATTCGATAACTACCTGTGTGATATGCTCGATGAGGGCGCAGAACTCTTTAGGGTGAGCATTCTTTGCGAGCGTCCAACTGGCCAGCGTGTTATAAGCATACAGTGCTGGACAAACATGAGCGAAGAATGCTTTAACCGTCTCGCGTCCCCAAACCTGCTCCATCAATGACAAGCTGTTGAAAACAAGCCTCGTACCTGAAGCCACGAATTCCCTTTCAATCCTTCCGAAAAATCTATGAAATTGTTCAGGGTCTTTTGAGCTTGGGACTTTCCTAATCCACGATGGTGCCTTATCGTAGAAGTCACTGAATATCAGTTCACCTTGGCCAGAGGATTCAGAGAAACAGTCTAGCACAAGAAGCTTGCTTTCCCATCCTGATGGAAAAGTCTCGATCAAGGGCTTCAACTGCAGCATCAGGGCTTGTGGTGGATATATGAAGTCAAGATATATGACTTGATTTCCTTCTATGATGCCTTGCTTGATGAAAGCATAAAGAAATTCCAGCGCAAATGTTCCAGACTCAATCTCCCATAAAACGTTTTCACCTAGGAAAAGGCCGCCGCCCAATAGCTCATCTAGTGTCTCTATTCCCGTTGACAACGTATTGTTTCCGCCTTTTTTCACTGCTGGTCTCCAGCTTTTGAATGATGTCTAAATGATAAAAACGTTTAGGTGTGTCGAGGGCTGTTCAATCGTGTACATTATGTACATAACGTTTCTATATTTGAACATTACGTTAAGTATCTTGCAAAAATGGAGTATGAAGTAAAATGCTAACTTCAATAGAGATATCAGGAAGAGAACTCGGAATGGTAAAGCTGATGGCTGACTTCTTTGTCGAAAAACCTGAGTTAACAGCAAAAATCGAGAGCTACACAACGGCCTACTACGCGCTCGTGACAACATATTCAGAGAACTTTGGAATTCCAAAGGAAGATGCATGGAAGACATTCGAAGAACTAGAGAAGAAAGTCCACGAGGCAGAAGATATCTACGTAGAGGCACCATCGCCTCTCAAGAAGTGGTACTCGCTGTCCAAAGAAGAAATGAACATGATTGGCGTGTTGATCGATTACTTCTCAGAAAATCCAAAAATGGCGCCGACGACCTCTTTTATTGCAAACAGGTCGGAATCTATCATCGAAGCCTACAAGTGGTTCTTTGGAACAACCGAAGGCAATGGCGATTACGCACGAGAAAGCTTCCACACTTTGATGGAAAAAATACAGACGGCAGCATCAATCAGATTGGAAACATTGGCTCCGGTTGTGGCGACGCCAAACCCTTACGAAGCTGTACTGCAGCTTCTACAGCTCGCCGCGAAGAAGCTGAACCTAGACCCAGGATTACATGAAATGCTAAAGCGCCCCATGAGAACCCTCATCGTCAACATCCCGATAGTGATGGATAACGGAAGCATACGGGTCTTCACGGGCTATCGTGTACAATACAACGACTTGCTAGGTCCAACAAAAGGCGGCATAAGATATCACCCTGAGCTAACACTTGACGAAGTCATAGCGTTGTCTGCATGGATGACGTTCAAAACCGCAGTAACAGGTCTGCCTCTCGGCGGAGGCAAGGGCGGCATACGTTGCAACCCGAAGGAGATGTCCCAAGGAGAACTGGAGAGATTAGCCAGAGGTTATGCACGTGCTATGGCAAGGTTCATAGGACCATACAGTGATGTCCCAGCACCAGACATGTACACAGACTCCCAAACAATGGCTTGGATAATGGATGAATACAGCGAAATGGTAGGATACAATGCTTTTGGAGTTGTCACTGGAAAGCCAGTACACGTTGGTGGTTCACTCGGTAGAAATGAGGCAACGTCCAGAGGCGTGATGTACACTGTCATCGAAGCTGCTGAACATCTCGGCATAAACCTGAAAGGCGCCACGGTGGCAGTGCAGGGCTACGGAAATGTTGGGTACCATGCTGCTCGGCTGCTCAATGAAATCGGATGCAAAATCATAGCAGTCTCGGATTCGAGGGGCGGGGCCTACAATCCAAAGGAATTGGACCCAGTAAAAGCCTTAGAACACAAGAACAGAACTGGCTCTGTCGTTGATTTTGAAGGCTGCAAGAACATAACGAATGAGGAACTGCTGGAAGTGGAATGCGACATTCTCGTTCCATCTGCTCTAGAGAACCAGATCACTAAGGCCAATGCGAACAAGATCAAGACAAAGATAGTCGCAGAAGGCGCAAATGGACCAACTACACCCGAAGCAGATGAAATATTGTTCAAAAATGGTATCTTCGTCATCCCAGATATCCTAGCAAACTCTGGCGGTGTTATTGTCAGCTACTTCGAACAGGTGCAGAACCAGATGAACTACTATTGGCCTGAAGATGAAGTGCGAGAGAAACTGAAGAACACGATAACCAAAGCATTCAAGGATGTTCTGGCAATATCCCAACAGTATAACGTGAACATGCGCGTGGCTGCCTACATGAGCGCAGTCAAGAGAGTCACGGACGCCATGCTCACCCGAAAGCACAAACCAGTCAGCCCAATCCCCGAACCAAAAGCAACGGTTCAAAGCAAATAACTTCCTTTTTTTCTATTGTTCAATGTGTACATTGTGTACATGTCTGTGAACATGTTTAAAAGACACGATTTTTTACAGATTGACCGGGGAAAAAAATGTCTGTTCATCTCCATACTACCCTGAAAAAGAAAACAGACGACATTATTGAGGAATTGACGAAGACTTACGGAACCAAGAGCCGAGTCATTGAGCAAGCAATCGAGACACTACTCAGAGTTGAAAGAGTCGGCTCCTGCGAAGACTGCGCAATAAAGGCAAAGATGAACGAGCAAGTGAACCTGAGAGAAGCTCTGGACTTGACGTCAATTGGAAGGAAAATGGCTGACAGTCTTCTGGAAGTGGCGGTCGGAGACAAGACAATTCAGGATTTTGTTGCCGACCAAAGGATGGAGGCAAAGAACACTATTGAGGTTCTGAAAGGTTCAATGGCGTGGAAAGCCCCCTCTAACTTCAAGGAGTTCATGATGATTTTCGAGGAATTGATGAGTATGACTCGGCTTTTCGAAATCGCTTCTCACAGTGAGATGGAAAACACGATAATCTTGAGACCGCGCGTCTTCAAACGTTTGCCTGAAATCGTTGCCTTTCAATTGGCAGTCATACTTGAAGGTCTGCAGGTACCTTTCGACATAAGAATAATGGGGGAAGATGTCGCTGTCAAGTTAACAAGGCAAGAACTCTACGCTATGAGGAAGAAGGATTTTGGCGAAATATTCAATGAACAAATCGAGAGAAGGCTTTCTGATTCTACTCCAGGGCTTTTCAGGGATACTTTGATTCTTGTCGGACCAGCCTTCATGAATTGGGCAGAGACGCATCTCGAGGAACCTGTAACCGATCTTAGCTCATTCATTGAAGATGTGAAAACCGTTCTAGGCAAGGGCGAGCTTCCAACAGAGCCCAGAGAATTCGTGAAAAGCCTATTGTCTGCGTTCATGAAAATGAACTGGTTCAAGCAGGCCAAGATATTGCGAGAAGTTGATGAAAAGACTCTGGACTTGTCTTTTCAAGCAACGATGCCTTCTGTGGCGAAACTTGCGATTCTGATGTTGTCAGTCGTATTTGCGACCCGTGGTTGGAAAGTTGTGAAATCCTCCGCTGAACACACGGCAGTCAATCTTACGATCCAATTCGTCGGTTTGGAAGATCAAAGCTTGGTTGATCAGGTGGTTGAGGTTAGTCTTTACCAAACCGTAGGCAAACAATTCTTAGACGTTATACCGGTTCCAAGAGAAGTTTTCAATTCGTTTGCTTCCAAAGTCTACGAAACTGATAAGGAGCGATTCTCTGAAATATATAGAAATATGGGAGTTCGGGTTGCCAGTGCCGTCCGCCTGCTGTCAAGAAATGATCCGGGGAAGATCAAAAAGCTGTCTCAAACACTCATCCTCAAGAATTTGGGCTCTGTCCAGCCTGATGCGGAAATTCGGTTTATCGATGATGAGCATTTTACCATGATCTTCAAAAAAATCGACTTTCTGGTCATTAATAGTCAACGTACATTCATTGAATCTTTGTTCAAAGAACTTGGATACGAAATCTCAACGACGGTTTTCCAGAACCTATTAAGCTTCAAGCTCAAGCTGTTGGAGAAGCCAATACTTGAACCTGTGCCCAGAAAGAAGATAATGCAGAGCCTAATAGGTGAGATGTCTGCAGATTCCTGTGATGAAGCTTTTGAATTGATAAAAGAGCAGCTTGATCAGACGTTTCCGGAAGATTATCCATGGACCATAAAAGAGGTTGGAGATAGACTTATCGAGATGTACCGCGAATTGGGGATAGAAGTTGAAATCGAGTATTTCGAAGGAGGCTTCACACTCAAGTACAGGACATGCCCGTACTACAAATTGGTTAAGTCTGGGCAAAAGACATGGCTCTGCAATCTCCGCAAGAAAACAATAGACTACGTCATTTCAAGGGTTTCACATGGGAAAAAGGGAAAGATAAAGATCATCAAATCCCTACTCAAGAACGAACACCCGTGCGAATATGCCATTTTCCTGACAGGATTCCTAGAAGAGGAATAGACCCTCCTGGCTTCCTTTCCTATTCTGACGTAAACTTATATTTTAGATCGGAATACTTGTCTAGCTCTGTGCAAGGGGAAGATCATGAGTTCGCAGATTGAGGATTTTATGGATAGAACCATCAAACATGCGTTAAAGCTCGGTGCCAGCTTCGCTGAGGTCAAGGGTGAAGATACGAGCACATTGAATATTGAGGCCATAAACAAGGAAATACGTACGGTCTCGAAAGTTCACAGTATCGGCATTGGAGTGCGTGTTTTCTATGGAAAAAGTAACGGCTTTTCTTTTTCCAACGTTCTTGATGAGGAGAACGTGTTTCGCGCAACCGAAACAGCCTTGAAGATCGCCAAAGCCTCAACAAAGAGAACCTTGATCAGCTTCAGGCTCGCGCCCGTAAAGACTGTCCAAGAGAAGAAAACCACAAACGTAAGCAAACATCCAAAAGAGGTTTCACTTGAAGACAAGAAGGAACTCTGCCTAAGAGAAAGCAAAACAGCATTAGGCGTCAGTAAGAGCATTGCGAATGTCACCACCGGATTCGGCGAGTATTTTGGAACAATCTACTACGCAAACAGCGAAGGAACAAAGACATCATACGAGCCTTTGCTAGTAGGCTTAAGAGTAGCGTGTGTAGCCAAAAAAGGCACGACTATGGTCGACGCCCGAGAGGGTCACGGCGGAAGCGTTGGGCTGGACACGTTCGAGGAGGAGGCGCATACGCCTGAAAAGATGGCGGAAAACGCTGCCAATTGGGCACTTGAGAAGCTGAAGGCAAAGCCTGCTCCTGCTGGAAAATTCGATGCCCTTGTCGACCCAAGGCTGGCAGGCGTGCTTGCTCACGAGTCTTTTGGGCATCTCTCTGAGGGAGACTTTGTGGTGATTGGAGGTTCTCCTTTGACTGGAAAGATGGGGCAAGAGCTTGGAACGAAAGATGTCTCGATCCTCGATGAAGGCTTACCTGAGAAAGGAGGCTACAATTTGCCTTTTGATGACGAAGGTGTGCCCTGCACTCGTGTCGAGATTCTCAAGAAGGGAATTTTGAACCGCTATCTACAGAGTCGAATAACTGCCAAGGCCCTGAAGGCGGAGCCAACTGGAAATGCACGAAGTCAAGATTATTCTTTTGAGCCGATCGTGAGGATGAGAAACACGTACTTCGATGCTGGCAGTTGGAAACCGGACGAAGCCCTGAAAGAGTTCAAACGGGGAATATACGCGATAGATACGGCAGGCGGACAAGTTGAGGATACGGGTACTTTCCTGTTCAAGGCAATCAGAGGCTATTGGGTTGAGAACGGCGAGCCAAAGTATCCCCTGAGAGATGTGGCTTTGACTGGAAACATCCTTGAACTTCTCAAGCGAATTGACGTAGTCTGCAACGACTTGGAAATATCGACAACGCCTTTCGGAGGTTGCGGCAAGATCAACCAAAGAGCGTACGTTGGCACCGGTGGACCGCATTTGAAAGTGCGAGACGTTTTGTTCGGAGGTGTAAGCTAGCCATGGACGAGCACGAGCTTCTAGAGATAGGGAACAAGGCTGTAAAACACGCTCAAGAGCTTGGAGCGGATGAAGCTGAAGCATACGTCTACATAGAAAGCCAAATTACTGTGCAGTTTATAGGCGGCATATTTGCATCCAGAGGCGGCGCGGTTAAGGGTTTGAAAGGGGCTTTTATGCGGATCGCTGAACCTTGGATCAAGAAGAAGGGATTACCTCAGATTAAGAGCGGTGTCAAGGCAGGCGTTGGAATAAGGTCTGTTGTGAACAGGGCTATGGGTTTTGCCAGCGTGTCAAGCATCGAGGAGAGCAAGGTTCTTGAGGGAGTCGAAGAAGCTACAAAAATAGCCAAGATAAGACCGCCAGACCCTAATTGGGTTTCGCTTCCAGGCGTTAAGAAGCCAACGGGCGAAGGCGGGATCTACGATAAACGAATTTCGGAAATCGATGTGGAAAAACTCTTGGATTTGTGCACTGGCTGCTGCGTTACCATGGGAGACTTCGACAGGAGAATAGTGCAGGCAATGATTATGTTGGGCACTATCACGGCGTCTTTTGCAGCAGTGAACACGCATGGCGTTGAAGCTTATGACAGAGGAACAGCCTTCACAGCCTATTTCGGAGCCAAGGCGAAAGGCGGTGGCGAAGAGGTGTCAAGCGGTGAGGTTCTTGTGTCCCGATCCTACACGGAAGACCTGCAGCCTCTTGCCTTAAGCGCATCCAAGAGAACGATCGAGAGCCTTGGGAAGAAGCCTCTGGCGCAGAAGTATTCTGGACCAGTCGTGTTTGAGAACACGAGTTGGAATGAGCTTTTCTCGGTGATTTTCCCTGCTGGCATCTCAGCTCTCAACGTTCAAGAAAACCGTTCGCCATACCGAGGAAAGATGGGAACCCAGGTTGCGAAAGAACAACTTTCGATGATCGATGACGGAACGATGCCAGAAGGCGTTGGAACCATGAAGTTTGACGACGAAGGCGTACCGAGGCAACGCACACCTGTAATCGAGAAAGGCATGCTTTCGGGCATTCTATATGACAATTATACTGCAAAACGTGAAAGCCTTGAGAGCACTGGAAACGCGAATAGACAAGGGCGAGCATCGTCACCCTACGCCAACCAACCAGCGATAAGACCCACAAACTTGGCTATCCAAGCCGGAAAAGGCACACTAGCGGACTTGATCAGCGAAATCAAAGAAGGCGTGCTCGTGAAAGGCTCTTTGACAGGAGCATTGCATTCCAACGTCATAACTGGCGACTTTTCGGTGAGCGCAGACAATGCCTTCAAGATAGAAAAAGGCGAAATCGCCCATCCACTCAAGCCGTGCACAGTTGCTGGAAACCTCTACGACGCCTTAAACTCGATAGTGACTATTGGCGGTGATTCCAGAAGCTTCGGCAACATCATCTGTCCATCGCTAATCATAGACAAGATTGTTGTGTCTACCTAGCCCTCTTTCCTTCTTCTTTGTTTTGCTGTAAGCATTTATTAGCGATTTCGTTCATAATGTCGTAAAAGGAGGCTAGATGCTTTGAGTTTTGAAATGTGGGCTGAAAAATATCGACCGAAAACACTGACAGACATCGTAGACCAAAAAGAAATAGTCGAACGTTTAAAGAGTTTTGTTAAATCAAGAAACGTTCCTCACTGCATTTTTGCTGGCCCACCTGGAACCGGGAAGACCACCGCAGCGCTTTGTTTGGTAAGGGATCTTTATGGCGAAGGATATAGGGAGCACGTTATGGAGCTGAACGCCAGTGATGAGAGAGGAATTGATGTTGTTCGGGAAACTGTGAAGACTTTCGCCAGAGTGAAATCCATTGGCGAGATTCCATTCAAGATCATGATTTTGGACGAAGCCGATAACATGACTTCGGACGCGCAGCAGGCGTTAAGGCGAACTATGGAAAGATACACTGGAACGTGCCGCTTCGTCATGTGTGCGAACTACAGCGGCAAGATAATAGAGCCCATACAATCAAGATGTGCGCCGTTTCGATTTTCACACTTACCAAGAGAAGAACACGACCGCTACCTAGGCGAAATGGCCGAGAAGGAAAAAATCAAACTGTCCAAGGATGGTCTAGACGCGATCTTCGAGGTTTGCAGTGGGGACTTGAGAAGGGCAATAAACACTCTGCAGGCTGCAGCCTCGCTGGGCAAGCCTATCGACGCGAAGGTTGTTTACTCGATTACTGGGAAAGCCAGCCCGGCTGACGTGCAGAAGATGCTGAAAACTGCTATGGACGGCGATTTCCTTGATGCGAGAAAGCAGTTGCGTGACATGATCCAAAAATACGGTGTAGCAGGCAGTGACATAACTCGCCAGGTCCACTCGGAAATCTTCAGAACCGACATTCCTGAGCCGTGGAAAATCAAGCTGGCAGGCATCGTCGGTGAAGTGGACTATAGGCTTGTCGAGGGTGCCGATGAGGAAGTCCAGCTGAGCGCTTTGCTGGCAAAACTTGTCGAAGCAGGCTACGAGCTGGGCAAGCCAAAATAGGTGTAGCCTATTGTATGCGTCTTGGACCGTGAAGCACAAGCCGAAATCCTTAGCGCAAGTTGTTGGAAACAAAGAAACCACACAGAGTCTCATTGAATGGGTCAAATCATGGGAAAAAGGCCCTCCGAAGAAAAGAGCTGCATTCCTGTACGGATCTCCAGGCATTGGGAAAACGGTTACTGTTGAGACGTTGGCTAACGATTTCAAGATGGAGTTTGTTGAAAAGAACGCAAGCGACTATCGTACCGAGGAAGCCATAAACCGTTTTGCGGGGTTAGCTTCACAGTTTGGTTCCTTGTTCGGTGGGAAAAGAATTGTTTTGCTTGATGAACTGGATGGGCTAACGGGAACGTCGGACAAGGGTGGGGTTAAGGCGATAACCGACGTTGTGAAGATCGCCCAATGTCCTATCGTTCTTATTGCCAACAGCGCCTATGATCCGCGTTTCACTAACCTTCGCACATACTGCCTTCTTCTCGAATTCAAGAAGCCGCCAGCTGGAGAGGTTGCCAAGCGTCTGAAAACGATATGCGACGCCGAGGGGATTCAAGCTGAAGAGAACGCGTTGAAGTTCATTGCCCAACGTTCCGAAGGAGACATTCGATCAGCCATAAACGACCTGCAAGCACTAGCTCAGGGCAAAGCGAAACTCGCATATGAAGATGTTTCATGGCTTGGCTACCGTGACCGGCAAGACAGCATCTTCAATGTGCTCAGGATGATAGTCTATGGCAAGACATGCGCGAGCGCTAAGCAGGCCGTGAACATGGCTGACGTGGACATCGACA
>Ga0315277_10013129_pt1 | contig 10337 bp, 7 predicted proteins | sample YL17G05_15_MG_FD_203695 | JGI IMG/M metagenome (GOLD analysis project Ga0315277, IMG submission 203695) | Sediment microbial communities from Yellowstone Lake, YNP, Wyoming, USA - YL17G05_15 | ecosystem: Environmental > Aquatic > Freshwater > Lake > Sediment | place: USA: Wyoming | collected...
GGCGATCCTCCCGGCACACCGCAGGCGGTCCTTTCGTGCCCTCCCTACTTTGCCGTCTCGCCCGATGCCAGGTATCTGGCCTATTCGGATGCGGGCAGACTCTCGGTGGTGGAGATTTCCAGTGGCGCGGTGAAAGCGACGTGGACGGCGCCGCCGCCGGAGGGCTGGCGAGGCATTGTCCTAAGCTGGGCGCCGAACGGAAAGGAGATTCTGGCCGGAGGGGTCCACGAAGCGGAGCTGGGGCTGTGGAGTTTCGACGTCGAGCAAGGGAAGGCCTGGCAGCTCTTTCCGTCCCCGGCGGTGCTGGGCTCCGTCTCGCCCGACAACTCCAAGATCGCCATCGAGATTCGTGACTGGTTTGGCGGGATCTGGCTATCTGAGCTGGATCCTGCGGACTCGATCCATGAGGGCGTTCGCTCCTCGCTGACGGAAGACCAGTACCTTCGTCGCAGTTGTCGGGACTTCGCCGAGGCGATTCGACGTGGAACATACCAGGCTGACGCGTACGCGCATCTTCGCAGCTTCATCGCGCGGGTAGATGCACTGGCAGACACCTACTACCGAAAAGGGCAATATGACGATGCCCTCGATACATTCCACGGCCTGGAAGAGCTCTGCAAAGCCCTTGACCGCCGGCCAGATGACTCGGCGGTGGCGGCAGCCGCCATGTCCCTGTATCGACTGGGTCGGAAGGATGAAGCCGGCGTGATTGCGGACGGGTTGCGCCGCCTTGATGAGGGTGATGAGCAGCCGTTGCATGGAAGGCTTCTATATGAAGCTGAGAGCATCCTGGCGGGCGAAAACGCCGACCTGGCGAGTTTCTGGGGCTGCTTGAGGGATGGAAAACCGGACGAGGCAAATCAGCAGCTGGCGGATGTTTTCCCGCCGTCCGCCGGACAGGATACGAATTCATCAGGCCAGGCTGCAAGAATGCGTAAGATTCTGGCAGACGCTTTCTACGAGCGCGGACGCAGATGCAAGTACGCCGCCGGCGATTATGGTGACGCCACGGCTGACTATCAGACGGCTGCGAAACTTGATCCGAATAATCCCCGTGTCCTGTGTGACCTGGCGTGGCTTCAGGCGGCCTGTCCGCAAGCCGTGCTCTGCGATCATAATGCAGCCAGAGACAACGCCGCGAAAGCATGTGAGCTGACGAAATGGAACGATCATCGGTACATTGCACTTATGGCAGCGGTCTATGCACAAGCCGGCGACTTTGCCTCCGCAGTGCAGTGGCAGTGCAAGGCGGCTGACTTGCTTGCCGCCCAGGACAAGGCCGAGTGGGCAGAGGACTACGGATCTCGGTTGATGCTCTATCGGTCGAATAAGCGCTACGACAAGAGCGATCTCTGGAGCTTTTCCTCCGGAAGGATGGTCGCCTGGTGGAAGTTTGACGAGGTCTCCGGGCGAACGGCGAGCGATTCTTCGGGAAATCAGTGCACCGGCACGGTGGTGGGAATTCCGAAATGGGAACAATCCGGCGGCAAGATCGGCGGCGCTCTCGTATTCGACGGCGATCGGGTTGAGATTGGATCCGAAAAGGTGTTCGACATCACAGATGCCATTACCGTCGCGGCGTGGATCAAGGTGCAAAAGTTTGATCAATGGTGGCAGGCATTGATCACAAAGGGAGACAGCTCCTGGCGCCTATATAGGGAGGGCGAGAGTGACAATCTTGCGTTTCACTGCGATGGGGTGCGGTCGGCGCAAGAACCCTGGACCACAGTGCGGGGGCAAACGAATGTGAACGATGGGAAGTGGCATCATGTTGCGGGCGTTTACGACGGCCGGCGGATGGCCTTGTATGTGGATGGTCAACCGGATGCGTTCTGTGAGGCCTCGGGCCATATCCAGGTCAATGACTTTCCCGTGGTCATCGGTGATAACGCCGAGCAACGGGGGCGTCAATGGAACGGCCTGGTTGACGACGTGCGCATCTACTCATACGCCCTCAGCCCTGACGAAATAACGGCCCTGCACGCAATGGCGGCGGAAGCTTCCTCCCAATAGGCCGAGCGGGAAGGAATCCAAATACATGAAGAAATGACTATGCCATGTGGTTATGCCACGGCTTAACCGGCCTAACTACGGAATCGGTCAGTTTGAGCAGATTAGGGTTTACGTATTGACAGTCGCCAGCGATTGCCTATGACGTGCCGGTCGAAGAGAGGAGATGTGTATTTCCTTTCGGGCAAGAGCGAGCGACTTTCTGAAGTAGTCAATCGTTCGCGTCAGTCCTTCTTCGAGCTCTATTCGCGGTCTCCAGCCGAAATGTCTGGTTGCCAGCTCGATATCGGGCCGCCTGCGTTTCGGGTCGTCGATTGGAAGCGGCGCATAAACAAGTCTTGAGCTTGATCCTGTAAGATCGACGATTGTCTCTGCCAGCTCGCGGACGGTGAATTCCTGCGGATTGCCGAGATTGACCGGTCCGACAAAATCTTCTTCGTTGTCCATAAAGCCGATAAGGCCGTCAATCAAATCATCGACGTAGCAGAAACTTCTGGTCTGCTCGCCGTGCCCGAACAGGGTAATGTCTTCGTTTCTGAGGGCTTGCACGATGAAGTTGCTGACGACGCGCCCGTCATTCGGCCGCATTCTTGGGCCATAAGTATTGAAGATCCTGGCGACTCTTATGCGAGTTCCGTACTGGCGATGATAGTCGAAAAACAGGGTCTCGGCGCATCTCTTGCCTTCATCGTAGCAGGCCCTCGGCCCAATGGCATTTACGTTGCCCCAATAGCTTTCAGTTTGCGGATGTATCTCCGGGTCGCCGTAAACCTCGGACGTGGAGGCCTGGAGTATCTTGATTCGCAGTCTCTTGGCAAGCCCCAACATGTTGATTGCGCCGTGCACGCTCGTCTTTGTTGTTTGAACCGGGTCAAACTGGTAGTGCACGGGCGAGGCCGGGCACGCCAAATTGTAGATTTCGTCCACTTCGACGTAGAGCGGAAAAGTAACATCGTGACGTATGACTTCAAAATCGGGGCGCGACATAAGATGTGCGATATTTCCTTTCGTGCCGGTGAAGTAATTGTCCACGCAGAGCACTTCATGGCCTTTATTTAAGAGCTTCTCACAGAGATGCGAGCCCAAGAAGCCGGCTCCGCCTGTCACCAAAGTAGTCGTCATTGATACACTCCTTTTAATTCATCGTTCTTCCGGAGACGGGACGGCATCGGACAAACTGGTTTGGCCGGATTGTCAAAATACCCGCCCCGCAACACGGCGTGTTAAGCCGAGCGCGAAACACTATACTTGCACGAGCGCCCTTCTCGGGCTTTTAATAGGCTGTGAATGCCCTGAGAACCGCGCCAAATCGGCCTTTACCATGTCTTCGACCAGCGATTCAAAACTACAGTTGTGCTCCCATCCCAACATTCTTCTTGCCTTTGACGCATCCCCCCGGAGAAGAAAGACCTCGGAAGGACGGTACAACATCACATCCTCTTCGAGATAGTCGTATGGGTCCAAACCGACATAATCAAATGCGACCTCCAGGAATTCCCTCACGGAATGGGATTGGCCCGTTGCAATGACATAGTCGCCGGGCTGGTCTTGCTGAAGCATCAGCCACATCGCCCTTACGTATTCTGCGGCATGTCCCCAGTCCCTCTGGGCATCGAGGTTGCCCAGTTTGATTTTCTCCTGAAGCCCCAGTTTTATTTTCGCGGCATGGGATGTTATTTTTCTGGTCACAAATTCGAAGCCACGTCTGGGAGATTCGTGATTGAAGAAGATGCCGTTTGAGGCATGGAGGTTGTAGGTGCTTCGATAATTCTTCGTCAGATGATAGCCTGCAACCTTGGAGATTCCATAGGCCGATCTGGGATTGAGCGGCGTTTCTTCGTTTTGCGGAGTCTCTATTGCGTTTCCGAACATTTCGCTGGAAGCGGCAAAATAGAATCTGCAATCGGGCGCCTTGTTGCGAATCGACGAGAGCACGTAGTGGGTGCCGTCAATATTTGTGTTGATAGTTGAGAACTCATCTTCAAACGAATAGCTCACAAAGCTTTGAGCCGCCAGGTGATAACATTCATCAGGTCTGACCTGTTCGACGACGTTGAAGATGCTTGGGTAGCTTTCGAGCGATGCGGCGTGGAGAATAACCTTGTCCAGGATATGCCTGATTCGCCAGAGGCGATGCTCGGGGTCCTCAATAGCGACTCTTCTGACAATTCCGTGTATTTCGTAGTCTTTTTCAAGCAATAAATCGGCCAGATAGCTCCCGTCCTGGCCGGTTATTCCTGTGATCAGCGCCTTTTTCATAGGTGTACCTTTCAATTCTGAGCCGTGCTATCTTTTCCCGAGCACGCCTGCATAGTTCAAATATTTTTTTGCGTCCCTCAACAGTTCTGCGGGGCTTGATGAATACACTGCGGCCTTTGACAGCGCCCGACTGTAAAGATTACCCAAACGATTGTTGTTTGCATCAAAGGCCAGCGATGCTTCATCCACAAGTTCTTTGAATTGCTCGTCATCAATAACGCCGGTGAAATTGTTTCTTCGGCTCTGGTGGTTGTATAGCTGCCATTGCGCGTTTTCACCGATGACGCCGTCATTGAGAAGCATCTCGTAGAGTTCGGTGCCCGGATATGGAGTAAATATGCTGAAAGTCGAATAATTGGGTTTCAGCATTTTCATCAGCTCTATTGTCGCTCTGATATCATCGGGCGTTTCCGTGGGCAATCCTATCATAAAGAACCCGGACCAATAGAGGTTGTTCTTGCGGAGGATGTTCCCCACGTTTTTGATTTTGTCAATCGAGATTCCCTTTCGGACAAGCCGGAGCATTCTTGCACTGCCGCTTTCAACGCCCAATTCCACATTGTTGCACCCGGCTTCTTTCAGCCGCGTTATTATCTCCTCATCGAGCAGATCGAATCTGGTATTACAGGCCCAGTTAATCTTCAGGCGTTCTCTGCGCAGCGCTTCACAGAACTCCACAGTCCTCTTTCTATTCAGGGTGAACGAGTCATCCCACAGTGTAAATTGTGTGGTTCCATAGGCATCAATGACGCCCCTTATTTCTTCGATGATATTTGAGATGCTCCTGTATCTCACATTTCGCGTCCATGTCAGATGCGCAGCGCAATATGCACAACGAAACGGGCATCCTCTGCTTGTAATTATGTCTCCAAAAGCCTCTGTGTCATGGGAACCGGCGTCTATGAGCAATTCCTTGGACGGCGGAGGATTCTTATCCAAGTCAGGTATAAGAGCACGGTTCTTGTTGTGGCATATTGCGGAACGGCGACGATAAGATATTCCGTCGATAGCATCCACAGCTTTCCTGCCCTGCAATGCCTCGACCAGCTCAAGCATGGTTACTTCGCCTTCGCCTCGAACAGCATAGTCTATGTTCTCGTCGCTAAGGACCTCTTCAGGCAACACCGTAGGATGAGGCCCTCCGGCAACAACCACAATGCCTTCGTCGATGCTCTTGCATATCTCCGCAATTCGTCGGGCCGAATTGAGCTTGGGCGTTTTGACCGTCAGACCGACCACGTCGGGGCAGAAGGATTCTATCACGTCTCTGACCTCAAGCCATATTGGGTGATCCTCGTCTTCAAGTGCGTTGCAGTAGTTCTGTGATCGATCCAACATCTTGGCGTACCTGAGGTACTGAGGCTTTGTGTGGAACTCGGCGTTGTATATCCTGACACAATACCCTCTTGACCGCAGCGCCGAAGCCACATAGCCCAACCCGAGCGGGAACCAATCACACTTCAACCCTGTAAACCTTTGAAAGGGCGGCTCAATTAGTAATACTCTCATTGCTTGCCTTTTTCATATATTAGACCGAAACCAGAGGACTATTGTCCCGGCAGCAGCGATCCCGGCGCGGTGATAATTCCGAGTATATTCTGTCGATTGCCAAGTTGCTTCGTCGCCAGGAATAGCGTCTTTCAACGGCCTTCGGCGCTTTATCGGCGATGTTCGTTCTCAAGTCTTCGTCTTCGATGATTTCGACGACGCGGTCGGCGAATGCGGCCGGCTCGTCGGCAATAAAAAGGCCGTCATCTTCATCAACCTGAATGTCCCCTTTTGCCACCGAAGTGGCCACAACAGGAATTCCGCAGGCCAGCGCCTCCAGTATCTTGAATTGCATTCCGGAGCCGGCAAGCATCGGACAAACTGAAACCGAGGCGCGGTCGATATGCTCAGGCATAGAATCTACAAAGCCCAGGACTCGGATGGCTTTGTTTTCATTTTCGAGGCGTTTTACTCTGCGTGACGGTCCGGCCCCGATTACCTGGAACTTGGCGTCCGGCAGGGCCTCTTGCACCAGAGGAAATATGTCGCGTGCGAAATGCACAACCGCCGTTTCGTTGGGGTAATACCGCATGTTGCCGGTGAAAACCAGCAGGTTAGGATCTTTATCCTCCGAAAATCTCGGGTAGAACTCGTTCGGATCGACACCTAAAGGATTGACTACCGCGTTGTCGGTCCCAATGGTTTTTGCATCAATGCCCGATACAACTACGGCACGATCAAATTGTTTTGCGACATTCGCCTCATATCGGGACAGCCGCTTCGCCTCCTCGGCGAATATTATCTTCCTTATCCCTCTTTCCGAGGACACCCTCCTGAGCATGTTCAATTCCATAGAGTCAATCAGCTCAACAATTTTCGCGCAGCGTTCGTATCCACAGACATAAGGCGCGACGCGGAGCATAAACGTATGAATAAGATCATACCGATTTTTAGCCAATAACTCTTCCAGCTTTGCCCTGAAGCGTTTTGATTTGTAGTAGAGCACCTGTAAAGGAGTCTTGCTGAGTCCGTGGAGCATAAGATTGGAGTACGCCTGAGATTTCCTCAAAGGAACGAGGCATATTTCCTTACAGTACTTGGCGACCTGGGCCACATACTTATTGTCAACGCATTCATCAAAAAAGGATAGCAGCGTTATCTCGTGATTCTCAGAGAGGTGCTTTAGCCTTTGGTAGGCTATAATCTTATCGCCTTTCAAGGGAGGGTATGGGAAGCGAGCCGTGACAAAAAGAATCTTCACTGTTGCTCCTTATAGACCGATTCGTAAACCGCGAGTGTCTGCTCGGCCATTTTTCGCCATGAAAATTTTCGAGCCTGCCTGAATCCTCGGCTGATCAACTGCCTTCGCAGGCGCTCGTTGCTTAGAAGCTCCAGCAATGCCTTTTTCAAGCGGTCGCCGTCGGTGGGGTCTATGAGTATGGCTGCATCGCCTACTATTTCCGGGATTGAGGTTATATTGGAGGCAATGACCGGCGTGCCGCAGGCCATCGCCTCGAGAGGGGGCAGGCCAAAACCCTCATACAACGAAGGATAAAGAAAGACCGCCGCGCAGTTGTACAGCAACACAAGGTCATCGTCTTCAAGGAAATCAGTCAGTATAATATCATCTCTACACCCTGACTGCATAACCACATCATTGAACCTTGTGCGTCTCCAATTTGGGATGCCCACAATTACGAGCTTCTGGTCGATTAGACCTTTACTCCTTAACTCAACGTACTTGTCTATGACAAGCCTCGTATTCTTGCGTGGGTCGATACCACCGAGGGTAAGTATGTAGCTGTTTGCGATGCCATGTTTTTTTCTGATCTCGGCCCATGCATAGCTTTTGTCTATCGGACGGCACATGTCGTTGCCCGCCTCGTATATTACGGTAATATCATCGGCGGCGAGAGCAGGCAGATACCTGGCGATTTCCCTCCTGCAGAAATCGGAGACGGTTATGACGGCACAGAAGCGTCCGACCGTTCTCGGAACAACCATCCTCCTGTAAATTCTGCCGCAGGCCTGGTACCAGGACGTGGAACGCGGCAATACGGAGGTCTCTTCAAGATACATAACATCGTGTATGGTGGCAACACGCCTGATTTTGCTGTTGAGATAGATCGGAGCGGTATTGCCGGTCGAATGCAGGATGTCGATATTGTCTTTGCCGGCCTGCGCGGGCAACACGAGCTGCTCCCACGTCGGGTAATTGAAGGGTCGAATCATTTTGGTCTTGACGTTGGCCTGTTCGGGCAACAGGCTCTCATTGTTTTTCGCATCAACGTATAGAACGTACTCATTGCTGTGGTCTATATCCGCCAAGTGATGAATCAGCTTCGAGGTATAGTTGCCTATTCCCCGCCGATTGTGAACGGCAAATCGAGCGTCAATACCGATTCTCATCGACAAGCTTTCTTTGAGTGCCAGAGAAGGAGACGACAGCCTAAAGTGCGATTCACTTGACTTTTGCACACTGTATGACTTAGTCAACCCAGAGGTGAATCATCACGGGGCGGGCGACTCCCTTGTTATAGGAAATGCCTTTGAGCCTGTAAGAGTACTCTGGCACGAGGCTGCGGAGGAAATCACGGATTTGCCGCCAGTTGTTGCCCGGATGATAGACGGTGAAGGCTATCTTAGGCCTGAATTTTCTTATAGTATTCTCGGCGCCCCTGAGGACTTCAAACTCGAAGGCCTCGACATCGGCCTTGATGAAATTAACGGCGATTCCCGTGCGTTTAACATACCGGTCGATTGTAGTGACTTCAATCGGCGTGCCCCGGCCGCCGGTTCTTTCGACTGCACCGCACAAAGGCGTGCCTTCAAGAACGGCAGTGCCCTCGGCGCTTCCCAGGGCAGCGGGCACAATAGTAACATTTGGGCTATTGGAGAAGGTCTTTCTGAGGCTTGAGACAAAAAGAGGCAGAGGTTCAAAGGCCACTATATGGGCCGCCCTATTGAGAACTCTAAGCGTGAAAGCCCCCTCGGATGCCCCACAATCCATGACAACTTCTCCCGGAAGAACTCTTGTCTCCGGCACGTCATAGAAATGCCAGTTATTTTCCCAGAAGCACTCTGTGATGACTTTGTATAAATCAGAGATCAGCAGCGTGCGCGGCCAATACAGCGGCGTCGCCTCGGAGTAAAGCTTGACAATCAGATGATCCTTTTCTTCGTCGATTCTTTCGACAAAAGCCGGGCCAATGCGGGTGCACGGTCGTTTGATAACGCCCTTGAGCACATCCTTCATGGCGAAAGGGAAGTCCCTGCCGGGCGAGAAGAAGCCCTTTATCAGGCTTATGCGATTTGAGATTCTCCACATGCCTGGGGTTTCCTTGCGACAATTGTGATGTGCTGGCTGAGCAGTGAGAACGGAGGTATTTTGGAGAGCAAATAGTCCATCTCGAAGATGAACCACGGCGGGATTGCCATTCTCTCGGCAATCCGCCTTGCGCCGATCGGCAGAAATTCATGACTGTCAGAAAAAACCACCTCGAATCCGGCTGTGCGGAGCAGCTGCTTGACGCTTGTGAGCGTGTACTTGAACGGATGATGCCACTTTCCCATGAGCCTCTTGATCAATTCGGGGAACCCGGCTCTTTTTGGCAAATTCCAAACAAATAGATAGCCCCCCGGCTTAATCACTCTGAATATTTCGTTCAAAGAATCTGTCTCCGTCGTTCCTGATTCTCTGACATGTTCAAGAACGCCGGACGAAATAACGGCAAGCGCCGAATCGGTCTTGTAAGGCAGTTTCGTCTTTTCCGAAGGGCAGCCGCAAGTGTAGGGGAATTTGAACGTTCTTTGAAATGTATCAAAGTTCGCGGGCGGACGAAGAAAATAGCACTCGGCCTGGTAGCCTTCATTCTGCAAGAGTGTAGTGACATGGCCGTACTGGCCTCCCCAGTCAACAACCAACCCTCCCTTTTTGCCCAGGAAAGCATCGACAAGCAATGTATAGTAACAGTACTGCACGGACGAGCCTAAACTGACCAGATGGGCGGCCCCCTCTTCAACTCGCTGGGGGCACTGCCCGGCAAGTGCGGCTATCTCCCGAAGAGTAGGTTTTGCCTTATTGAATTGCCTGCACAGTTTGAAAATAAGCATTCGAGCTTACCCTTTGGCCACAGCATAGACTTCGAGACGGCCTCTGCGCTCAAAACTCACGCCTGCGGAGAGAATCAGCCGGTATAGAAAAAGAATGCCAAGCTCGGCCAAGATCCAGAAGACGATGCACCACGCCGGAACCAATACGAAGTTCAGCATTTGGACGGACAGGAGGATATATTTGAGCCTATCTGCTCCGGGTGACATCAGTTGCTTGTAGAACAGTGCCGGAAACACACCGAGGCAAAGTGCGAAAAGGAAGATCCCGGCCAGACCCAGGTGAATAAATGAGGCTTCGTACCCGCCCGGCACTACGGAGCCGGAGACAGCCATGGAACTGGAAATCCACATTTCGACATCAGACAACAGCACGGCGCGAATTCTGTAAGGAACAAGGCGTGTGAACAGGCACAGATTCGATATCCCGTAATCGTGCGGGACGCCTATCTCAGTGCTCGTATTCAAAA
>Ga0315277_10013132_pt1 | contig 10336 bp, 9 predicted proteins | sample YL17G05_15_MG_FD_203695 | JGI IMG/M metagenome (GOLD analysis project Ga0315277, IMG submission 203695) | Sediment microbial communities from Yellowstone Lake, YNP, Wyoming, USA - YL17G05_15 | ecosystem: Environmental > Aquatic > Freshwater > Lake > Sediment | place: USA: Wyoming | collected...
GAACAATATCCCGCTACGGTTGCTCGCGTTGCGCCACGCGAGCAATATCAAGCCTACCATGCCGCCGTAGATCCCTAAATACCAGAGCGTGACGTCAACTCCGTTGTAACCGAGCAACAAGAGGGGAATGACGAACAGTATGTAGGTATAAAACAGCAAGATGATTGCCAGGTCAATCTTGAATACGAAGAGGAGAATTTTTCCAACAGGTTTTCTCAAAGCATCGAAAATATTATTTTCCACGTGCATCACGTATCGTCCATCGATTATTATCGAGGCATAATGCAACCATGCTCGACGTGCATATCTTGCGATCTGCAAATATAAGGATTACACGCGATGGCACATCAAATCATTCACACGGACGACAAGAAGGCTAACCATCTTGTTCAGTTGGTCTTCTGCTTCTTTTCACGTCTCGACTCCAGCCACTTGTAAAGCGATTCCATCAAGCATGCGAAACCGCTTCCCATGAAAAATTCAATGCCGCTGTGTCCAGGCCGATCATATTCGTCACATGCCATATTTCATCACCTGTTCGATAATGCATTTCCATTTTTCTTATCAAGACATGTCTACGTGCAACATCATGAATAACCCGATCCTTTCACGACGAAAGTACGGCCATCAATTCGCTTTCAAAAAACTCTTCTTCCATTCAATCTGCCTAAAACAAGGAAATATTTATTTCTGCTAAATGATCAACAAAAAAAGGGGTTAATGCTGACATGGTGTCTTTTCTAATCCTTCTTATCCGCCTTTTTCTTCATCGTGCCACGTTTCACGATGAATGCAATGATCACGACGACCAGCATCGCGATGTAGATGCTGAAGACAACTGGATTCTTCAAATCGGATCCTACCGTGATCGCGTGGGAAACGGCGAACGCGAATGCGACATACATGAGCCAATGGATGTATCGCCACGACTTGTTGAATTTATTCCGAGCGATTGCCGCATAAATACCCACGATAGCGCATGTATCGGCGCTCATCGAGAGTATGATCCAAGGCTCAAACACGAACCCTGTCATCACGATAAGGAAGTATATGGTGCCGTGGATGGCGATCAAGGCGATCCCGAGAATAGCGAATAGGTGATGTATTTTAACGAACACGAGACCGAACCATGCTTTCACGTGGGGCAAAATCGTCTTTTTCCAAGACGATTGCTTCACACATAATCACAAGCGCACGATTGAAATCTGCGATCTCTTGGTATCCGAGAATCTCGACCTTGAATGGATGTGCTTGAGCCGCGCGGATCATCTTGGCAAGGACCTAGCGTCCATCATGGCCAGGGCTGGATGTCGCCGCGTGTTCTTCGGCATCGAATCCGGCAATGCAGGCATGTTGAACATCATCGGAAAGCGGATCGTGCTTTCCGATGCTCGCCGAGCAGTGACCGCTGCAAAAGCTGCAGGCATGGAAACAGGTGCCTTCTTCATTCTCGGGTATCCGGGTGAAACAAGCGAATCCCTCTTGGAAACGCTTCACTTCTCATCGAGCCTTCCTCTCGACTACCTGTCCTACTCTTTTCCTTATCCGATTCCCGGCACTGGCTTGCATGAGCGCGTGAAGACAAGGATCACCATGCCGGAATGGAGGAAGCAGCGTGGCAAGGCTGGACGCCACGATCTCGTGTTTAAAGGCGATTTCAGCGCACGAAAATTGCGTTTTGCGCAGTATAAAGGAACCACTCAACATTGGCTGCGCACGCATGGAAGAATCACGGGAAAAACGGCGGATATTTTTGAACTCGTGACGGACAAGATTTTAAAGCGAATTACGTAACCTTTGTAGTGAGTTTTTGAACCAATCGAGGCAAGTATAGAAAAATAGCAAATTATCAAGCAAAATACCTTGTAGATCCACGTTTTATGCTTCAAGTGAATCATTTATATTATCTCTGTGCAATCTAGAGTCGCTTATATTCGTTTAATCGTGATCATCATGGCGCAACTAGCACCGGAATACATACCTCTCGTCTTCTATCTGACTTGTTTTATCCTCGTGATTAAGATCCTCACGATCACCTTCATCTCGGTCAAACTTATACGGCGCCGCGGCGAGGAATATGCCATCGCGCACGCGTTCATGCGTGCCATGCTCACCCTCATCGTGTGCTTGCTCGTGTCCCGGCTTTTCTACATGGTGTTCGACTTCATATACACGAAGTTCGACACGACGCTGTATGTGAGCTGGACTAATATTTGCATTGGGTCAATGTGCTTCGATATCCAGGTCACAACCTTCTGGAAGCTTGGTCAATTAATCATCGGTTGCGGCCTGGCGTACATTGTCTTCATCGTCGATAGGAAGATTCTCGAATTCAAGTTCAAGGGCATCTTCGCTTACATCATGATTGCTGGCTCGCTGCTCACGCTGTTCTGGCCCGTAAACACGATGGCGGATTTCGAGTTCATCTCGACCCTCGGTATCTTGCCCCAGCTTGGCATGCTTATCTTGTTCTTCGTGTTCCTCAACATCGCCAGGAAATCATCGGGTCGCATCCGGACAACCGCGGTCATCATCATCTTGGCCTTCATCCTCTACGGGGTGGCGGCGCTCGCGGTGAACGCGGGCCTGATTGCCGCGCTGAACAGCGCGCTCGGCACCGACGTGACGCTGTACATGTACCTCATCCAGACGACGATGAAGACCGTTGGTATCATCTTCATGGCCATGGGCGCGTCGCGCTGGGGAACATAACCGAATTGCCTCCTTTTTTCATTTTTTCCTTGAAACACGATGCGTGTCAGCTTTATTATCGCTCTATTTCTTGACTATCTTGAAGGATTCTGCGGTTACCAAGTAGCAACGCCGCGTTCCTACAAAGAGGAGGAAAACGAACTTGCGGGCCCGCATCAAAGCATCGAAACAGCATAACGTGCCAGGCGCCATGTTACTCGTACTTTTCATGGCGATCCTGTTGATCTTCCCTCTTTTCGTTAATCACGATGATTCCCGCCAACCTGATCGAGCCAATCTCGCGAAAGTTAACCAGTCATATTCCGCTCACAGTACCATCTATTTAAACGGGAACGCTGCCGTCGATGCATTCTGCAGTGGAAACGGCACGGATGGCCTCACGCCTGCTACTGCGCACCGCATCGTAAATTTTTCGATCGACGCCGCAAATGTAACTTCATGCATCAATATCACGAACGTCAACCGGTACCTCGTCATTGAAAATTGCTATCTCTCGGATGCCTACATCAATGCTTCATCCGTTCTCTATGGTATTCAGATATCCAATTGCTCCAATTTAATAATCGATAATTGTTCATTCTTTGACAATTTTTATGGGATCAATGTCATCTCATCATACCACCTTGATTTTGCCAACATTTCGATGATCCAGCATATGCGAGCGATGTTTGTGAAAAACTCGACGGACATTGCGATTTCGGGATATTGCTCGGGGATACAAAGTTATGATGGCGTATTCATTCACAATTCAACCCAGGTGCGCATTCACGACTTTCTTATGACTGGCGTGACATATGGCACGGGTTTTACTATCTGGCAATCTCACCAAGTCTCGTTCGAAAACATAACGTGCCGGGGTTGTTATACTGGCATGTCAATTTCGGAGACGCCGGATGCTCACGTCGAAAATTGCAATTTCTCGATGAATAGAGGGATGGGGCTCGCGGTTTTTGATTCCCCGCGATGCTTGATACGCAACTCCACGGCATCATACAACCTGATAGCTGGTTATTCCGACCGGTGTTTCGGGATCTGGCTCGAAAATTCAAGTGAAAGCCTCATCAAGGGGAATAGCCTTGTCAACAACAGCGAATATTGGTCCGCCGGTGGCATAGCCGTGGTTTCGTCGGAACGGGTCACGGTTTCGGAAAACGAGCTGAGCGGGAACGGGGGTGAAGATGGTTGGGGTAAAACAATTTACCTCCTGGAATCCCAGAATTGTACCATTGCCAGGAATCGGCTGTTGAACAACACCAACATGGCAATAGTGTTGATAAACTCGTCTCGATGTGACATCCTCTCGAACGAGATTTCGGGCAGCGAACGCGGCATCTGTTTTTGGAATTCAACCCGCAACATCATGCGAAACAACACGATCTCCGCCAGTTATTGCATTTACATCTACCGGGATTCACCGTATAACGATTACAACGACAATTTCATCAACGAGGGGTGCATTTATGACGAGGTGCGGGACCAAAACATCCGCATTGCGACCATCCTGGCCATCACGTGCTCCACCATCTATTTCATTTTGATCGTCATTGGCATGATGGTGGGACTCGTGAAAATCGCCATCAAGCATCGAAAAGCGGCCGCGGATCTGGAATTCGCCCAGTTCTCCCGCAAGATCGAGAGCGCATCGACCCTAATGAAAGGCCAGCGCTGGATGGAAGCTCTAAGAGCCATTGACCTGGCGAAGCTCGAGTTGAAGTGCTCATCGTTGAAGAAACCATTCTCTTCAGCTGATAACGCGTATCGCAAGGCGCGAACGCTCGTCAACGACGCGTGGGAATCGAGCATTAACGAACGGTTTCGGGCCATGCCTCAGATCTCTCCATCCGGGGATATCGATGCCATCATAAAAAACCTTGAACACCTCAAAAACGAAGCGGTCAAGGGCAATTTCAAGGCCATCTTTACCACGATCCAGGATCGCATCGAGACCACCAAGATTTTTGCCGAGATAATCAAGCGGTTCAAAACTTCACGGCGTGTTGCCATTCCGGAACTGTGCACCGCGCTGGGAATTGACATGCAGAAGGTGCTTCCCTTGATTCTGGACTGGTCGGATGATCTCGGGTTCATCATCGATGGAAAGTGCATGGAATTGAAGGATAACGATTTCGACAAGTTCGTCGCGCAAATCGACAAGTACTTCGCGGAATGGAAAGACCGGGAACGCTCGAAAGCGACGAAATTGTAGAGTGCTTTCAATCGGGTTCTGCAAAAAAGCCATCGTTTTCGTGATATTAGTTCGGCAATAATCACGACTTTATACCGCGACCTTTTACTATCCATCAATGCCACGACCATCGCAAATCAAGACGGCGGCGACCGCATGACCGAGGACCTCACCGAACACCTGTCAAGTTACGAGGAAAAATACCGGCCACTCATCCGGGTCAATCAAGACCTCAGCCGGCAAGTTGTCAGTTACCAGGCAAACAAGGATGCCCCGTTCTACCGGTGGTTCAGGTACCAGGAAGGATTCTCTGCCAAGCTGGTCAATCTCTTGATCGCCGATTCGGGGGTGAAGGCAGGTACCGTTCTCGACCCGTTCGCAGGCCTGGGCACGACCTTGCTCTCGGCAAGGGAAAACGACATCGATTCCATCGGGATGGAATTGTTGCCGGTCGGTCCCTTCGTGTTCAAGGCCAGGTTGCTGGCCGAGCAGGTGGATATCACCGTGCTCAAGGCTGGTATCAAGGAATTAAAGACTTTGACTCTCCTGAATATGCCCACATCAACGGACACCGATTTCAAGCACGTCCGGATCACGGAAAAAGCCTTTTCAAACGATACCGAACGGAAGCTGAACGCGTTCCGGTACTATCTCGAGCATAGCGTGACCGATGCGTCGCTCCGGGAGATCTTTCGATTCGCTTGCTTGAGTATCTTGGAAAAGGTGAGCTTCACCGAGAAGGCCGGTCAATTCCTGCGGTGGGACTCCAAGTCTGGAAAGCCCAAGGCAGAATACACGAAGACCAGGATTTACCCGTTCGAAGCGGCCTTATTCACCCAGCTGGGCAACATGGTTGATGACTTGCAGTCGTTCTGGCGCCTGGATCCGAGGAAAAAGCAAGCACGGATGGATCTGCGCCACGGGTCGAATTTCGAGCTGTTCCAGGAAGTGCCGGATCGCTCGATCGACCTCGTCATCTCGTCGCCGCCATACTTGAACCGGTACGATTACACGCGCGTCTACCCGCTGGAGCTGGCATTCCTGGGTGTTGACGAAATGCAAATCAGGCAGCTGCGCCAGAGCTTGCTCACGTGCACCGTGGAAAACCGGGAAAAGATCGATTTCTTGAAAAACCTCTATGCCACGCGTGGTAACCTGGCGAGGTTTGAACGTGCAGTCGACGCGTTCAACTCGATCGAGTTACTCAGCCATATCATCAAAACTTTCGATGAATTCAAGCAAAACGAGAAACTTAACAACTCGAACGTGTTCCGGTTGATAAAAAATTATTTCTTCGAGCATAGTTTCATCATCCACGAGATGGCGCGGGTCTTGAAAGATGGCGGGAAGATCTACTACATCAACGACAACGTGCGCTTCGCGGGCATTGTCATCCCCGTGGACATCATCCTGTCAGAGATCGCGATCAAGGCCGGCTTGCGCGTGAAGACGATTTTCAAGCTGCCCATCGGGAAGGGAAACAGCAGCCAGCAAATGGGCACCTATGGAAAGGAAGAAGTGCGGAAATGCATATATGTCTGGGAGAAATAGGCTTTGCACGGGAGCGCAAGATTTTTTTTTTGCTGATGTAACCTTTTTTTTGGTTGACGACAAGCAAGACACATCATTTTATTTAGTACGACACCTTGCAAATGAATCATTATGGCCGAAACCGAAAAGAAAGTTAGTCAATTCGAGCGCGATCCAATTACACCCAAGGAATATTTCGGGTATAATTTGGGCGCACTTCCCGGATCATTTTTTGGCTCCTTCATGGGTCAAATTCAAGCATTTTATTATAAATGGATGGGTCTTGGTTGGGATTTGATCATCTGGGCACAAATTCTCTTTGCAATCTGGAACGTCACAAATGACCCCATTTTTGGAATTCTCCAGAACCGTACAAAAACACGGTCGGGCCGTTACATTCCTTGGATAAAGTGGTGCGCGCCATTATTCACGATCGCGTTTATTGTCGTGTTCTTCCCGCCGTCGACGTGGCGTTTGAGAGAAGGCGGTGCAGCATACCAGATTCCCTTGTTTATCTGGTACCTGGCAAGTCAAGCCTTGTATGACACGTTTTTTACGATTATATATTTGGCGCACGTTGCCTTGTTACCCCAGATGACGTTTGCCTCGACCGAACGTACTCGAGTCGCTATTTTATATGCCATCTTGTCATTGATCGGCGGCCTTGGCTCTGGAAGCCTCCCGCTCGTGTTTCTCACGAATCCGACCCCGGCATCCATTCAAGCGTTCCAGGTATTTGTGGTCGTTTTCGGAGTACTTGCGTATCTCCCGTGGTTGTTACTCGTGAAATGGGTCAAGGAACGCCAGGAATTCTTGCCCCCGGCGGATAAAGAAGAATCGTTCAAGACGTCCTTCAAGTACATATTCAAGAACCCGTCAGGCCGCATCTACATCATTTACGATGGCATCTCGGTAGGGATTCTCAACATCTTGCTCACGGCTCTCACGTTCATGTTCGAGTGGCTGCTCGGCTTGGTAACTGGTGTCCCGAAGCTGAATCCAACCTGGGGTTTCGTCGACATTTTGTTGCCGGTAGGGTTGCTCGTCATCGGAGCGGTCGTGGGCGTGATTGTCCAGCTTCAAATTCCGAAAAAGCGAGATATCAAGACCGCGATGCAGCTCGGCTTGATCTGCCAAGCAATAGGGTTCTTCATCGCTTTCTTAGGTGCGATCCCTTCACCCTTCGCTCGATATAGCTTGTATGGACTTCCGAATAATGTATTATTGCTCGGTATTGGACTTGGAATAGGATTCTTCGGATTGGTCACGGATTTCGTGTATCATAACCCGATGCGTGGTGATACCATCGATTACGATGAATTTCTCACGGGCGAGCGTCATGAGTCCATCTACGCTGGTATCGGTTGTATTTTCAGCAAGCCCATGATCAGCGTCGCGCTTGCCATCGTTCCAGCGGTCATGGCTGCTTTCGGTCTCTTGCCAGCGAATGCCGGGGATCCTACGGACACGGCAATGGTCGCTCGCGGTGGCTATCCAAACGCGATGCTCGGCGTGGCGGTCGTTGCTTTGCTCGTTCCTTCGATATTGGCGGTAATCGGCGCGATCGCGTGGAAGTGGTATCCGCTCGATCGCAAAAAATTGGAAGATCTTCATACCGCTCTCGTTTCGATCCATGAAAAGAAGCGTGCTGAGCGGCTTGATGAATCTGGAAAATCGAAGTTCGTGAAATAAAACGAGGGTGATAGCAAACGAAAAAATACATACTATTAGGCTTGGGATTATCATCATGTATATTATTTGCGATGATGGCCTCGGCATCGGGTGCCGCGAACTACGTGGGAGTGCAACCAGGAAATAAATTCACGTATGAGCTGTTCCAGGAAACCCGGAACAAGACCAGCACTTTGGAGGATCTCACCATCGTGAGCGTCGGTGATGATGTCGGGGGTAATGCGAATGTCTCGTTTACCCTCGGGTACTATGGCCGCCTCGTTTCTGCAGATTATGAGAACTACAGCGGCCCGATCCCTGCAATGCCTGTCAATGGGACCTCATCCGTGAATGTTTCGAGCAATTCCGCAACACATGTGTCGGGACCAACTCCCACGGCAATATTTTTTATCAACGTGAACGCCCAGAACAAATCGTGGGTGTATGGCCACAATGCATCGGGTCTCATCATCACCAACATGACCGCCCGGTGGAACGACAAGGGCGCACTACTGTTGTATGAGAACATCAGCTTTAACAACAGCACGAACATCACGACTGTCGATCGTATTGCTATGCTCGTGCCATCGATACCAGGATTCGATATTGCCATTGTTTCTTTCGTATCTGGGATTTCTATCACGATCTCGGTCGTGCTCGTCTCGACAAGGAAAAGATTCAAGTTTTCATGATCTTTCTTCTATTTTTTAGATAATTTCATCTTCCTCAGGAATCCTTGTGCTCCGTCGAAAAGACAAGGCATTTTAAATGCGAGATCATGTTTGACACCAAGACCTTGCTATGCTTGGAGAATCGAAGGATCAGCCTCGTCTATCAACGACCGAGCGCATTTCATGGAAGGAAACCATCGGTTTTGGGCTGTCCGGCATCCCCGGCGGCATTTTTTCAACCTTTTTAGGCTATATCCAGGCATTCTATTTTGGATACATGGGCCTGCAGCCCGGCTGGATCGTCATGGCACAAATTATCTATGCCATCTGGAATGTGCTTAACGACCCTCTTTTTGGTATGCTCCAGGATCGCACGAGATCGAGAAAGGGCCGATACATGCCATGGATCAAGGCATGCGCTCCATTATTTTCCATATCGTTTGTTCTCGTGTTTTTCCCGCCCGCCGCCTGGAGCAATGCGGTCGGTGGCGTGGACTATCAAATGCCGTTATTCCTTTGGTATCTGATATCGCAATTGCTGTTCGACACGTTTTTCACGATTTGTTACTTGGCCTGCTCGGCATTGTTTCCGCAAATGACGCTTGATGGTCGCGAACGCACGAAAATATCCCTCGTTGCTGCTGGCTTGGGCATCGCCGGTGCAGCTGCGGCAGGCTTCATTCCCATGATCCTTCTTTCCAGCCCGACGCCAGAATCGATTTCCACCTTCCAAGCCAGCGTCGTTGTTTATGGGGTTGTGGCACTCGTTCCCTGGCTCTTGCTCGTGAGGTGGGTGAAAGAACGACAAGAATACATCCCGCCTAAGCAGCAACCTTTCCGCACATCTGCCAAGGCGGTTTTCACTAACCCGGCGGGGCGCGTGTTCATCGTGTACGAGGGCATCGCCATGGGCATCAATTATTTCATCCAAACATCATTCGCCTTCATCATCGCGTGGATTTTCGGGTACAATGCTTATCACGGGACGTGGACGTTTTGGAATGCGGTCCCGTTCTTGCTTGGCCCGCTCGGGGGCATCGTCGCGGGCACGATCGTCCAGCTTTACATCCCGAAATTCCGGGACCTCAAGACTGCCATCATGATCTCCTTGATCTTCGAATGTGCGGGGTTTACTATCGCATTCCTGGCAGCATGGATGCCTGCCGGTGCCATAGTCGGCACCTATGATCTGCCAGAAAGCGCCTGGCTCGTCTCGATCGGGTTCTCTATCGCCGCGTTCGGATTACCCTCCGACATTATCTACCATGGCCCAGTTCGCAGCGACGTGGTCGATTATGACGAGGTGCTCACGGGTGAGCGCCGCGAGGCAGTGTACGCGGGCGTGGGTTGCATCTTGTCCAAGCCCATGACCAGCGTGGCGCTCGCCGCCGTGCCGGTCATCCTCGCACTTTTCGGCCTCGTGCCAGCAAAGCAAGGAGATATCAATTTTGGCCTTGAAGTCCTTGGCAATGATTTCGGGATCGCTATCACCGGCGTCGCGGTCGCTGCGTTCCTCGTTCCTGCGATCTTGGCAGGGATCGGCATCGTGATTTTGCATTTTTACCCG
>Ga0315277_10013134_pt1 | contig 10335 bp, 12 predicted proteins | sample YL17G05_15_MG_FD_203695 | JGI IMG/M metagenome (GOLD analysis project Ga0315277, IMG submission 203695) | Sediment microbial communities from Yellowstone Lake, YNP, Wyoming, USA - YL17G05_15 | ecosystem: Environmental > Aquatic > Freshwater > Lake > Sediment | place: USA: Wyoming | collected...
CCCTGCACGCTCTGCAACAACTTCATCAAGTTCGATCAGTTCCTGGCGCTGGCCGCTTCCCTGGGCGCCGAACAGATCGCCACGGGACACTACGCGCGTATCAGCCGGGACCCGGAGACCGGCCGCTACCTGCTGCGCAAGAGTGTGGATCAGGCGCGAGACCAGACTTACTTTCTGTTCGGCCTGAAGCAGGAACAACTCGCGCGCAGCCTGTTTCCGCTGGGGGAGTTCACAAAGTTCGAGGTGCGCGAAATGGCGCGCGAGATGGGGCTGCCGGTGGCCGGCAAGGGCGACAGCCAGGAGATCTGCTTCGTGCCCAACGGGGACTACGCGGAGTTCATCGAGTCCTATTTCCGCGAGCAGGGCCTTCCCTTCGAGCCCAGGCGTGGGGAGATCCTCTCGACCAGCGGCTGCCGGCTGGGGGAGCACGCTGGTGTTCACCGCTTCACGGTGGGCCAGCGGCGCGGGCTGAAGGTGGCGGCCGGCGAGCCCCTCTACGTCATCCGCACCGAACCCGCCACCCAGCGCGTCATCGTGGGCCGCGCTGAGGAACTGCTGCGGGATAGGCTCACGGCTGAGCAGGTGAACTGGATCGCGTTCGCCGAGCTGACCGCGCCCCTCCGCGCTCAGGTGAAGATCCGCAACAAGCACGTGGCGGCCGCCGCCACGCTCTGTCCCACTGCCGACCCCTTCCGCGTCGAAGTGCATTTCGATGAGCCGCAGCTAGCCGTCTCGCCCGGCCAGGCGGCGGTTTTTTACGACGGCGATTCCGTTCTGGGCGGCGGCTGGATATCCTAGACGTTTGAAGCCCCGCTCCGCTCTTCGCAATACCCTCGAATACTGGGCCGCCTGGTGTGTGCTGAAATCGCTCGGGTGGGGACCCCAGGGCCTGGCCCGCTGCTACGCCAGGCTTCTGGATCTCGCCTTGCCGCGCCTGCGCCGGGTGGCCATGCGCAACCTGGCTATGGCCCTGCCGGAGAAGACTGCTGCCGAGCGTCAGGCCATTGCCGACGGCGTCTTCCGCTCGATCGCGCGCCTGCTCTACGCACTGGCGCGCTTCCCGCGGATCAACCGGAGTAACGTCTCGGAATGGATCCGCTACGAGGGGTTCGAGCATTTTGAACAGGCGCTCCAGCGGGGGCGCGGCGTGCTGTTCGCCACCGCGCACCTGGGCAACTGGGAGTTGAGCGCCTTCGCGCACGCCCTGATGGCTGCCCCCATGCACGTGGTCGTGCGACCGCTGGACAACCTCCGCATTGACGCACTGCTGGCCCGGCGCCGCACCCTCTCGGGCAACCGCCTCATCGAGAAGAAGGAGTCCGCCCGCTCAGTGCTGAAAGCCCTCCACGCCAACCAAGCCGTGGGCATTCTGATCGATCAGAACTCCAGCCCGGAGGAGGGCGTCTTTGTGGACTTTTTCGGCATCCCGGCCTGCGCCTCGAGCGGATTCGCCAGGCTGGCCGCGCACACTGGCGCCACGGTCATTCCCGGCTTCGCGCTGTGGTCGGAGGCGGAACGCCGCTACGTGCTGAAGTTCTACCCGCCGCTGGAAATGACCGGGCGCCTCCAGGAGGACACCCAGCGCCTCCAGAGCCAGCTTGAAGCCGTGATCCGGGAGCATCCCGATCAGTGGCTCTGGATCCACCGCCGCTGGAAAAACCGCCCGCCCGGCGAGCCGCCCATTTATTGACCCGCCGCGCGTCACCAACTGGCCGCCGCCTCGTCCAAGCCTTCAAAGGAGACTCAGCAATGTTCAAGCCTCTGGCAGTATGCGGTATCCTGGCGCTGGCCGGCGTGGCACTCGTCCAGGCGCGTGAGGATCTGCGCGAGGAATTTCACCAGACTTATCCGCTGCCGGCAGACGGGCGGGTGAGCCTGCATAACGTCAACGGCTCAGTTCACATCACCGCTTGGGACCGCAACGAGGTCAAGGTGGACGCCATCAAGCGCGCCCGCACCCAGGAGGCTCTCAAGGAGACCGAAATCGTCGTGGACCACCGCGCGGACGCGGTCGAGATCCGGACCAGGTACCCTGAGCGCCACGAGCGTAACCTCGACGGCGCTTCGGTCGATTACACCCTGAGCGTGCCCCGGCGCGCCCGCTTGGATGACATCAAAACCGTGAATGGGACCGTCGAGATCAGCGGTCTGGGAGGCGAAGTCAGAGCGGCCTCGGTGAATGGCGCGGTGCTGGGGCTGCGGCTGGTGGGCGAGGTGGCCCTGTCCACCGTCAACGGACGCGTGGAAGCGGAATTCGAGCGCCTGGCAGGCAAGCCCGTCTCGCTGAAGTCCGTGAACGGGGCGGTGGTTCTGCGGCTGCCCAAAGACGCCGGCGCGCGCCTCAAGGCCTCTACCGTCCACGGCAGCATCAACTCCGATTTCGATCTGGCGGTCCGTCACATCCGCTTCGGACCCGGCCGCGACGTCGAGACCACGCTGGGCCCCGGCGGCCCGGACGTGCAGTTGCGCACCGTCAACGGCAGCATCCAGCTCCGGCGGCAGTAACCGTAACTCGCTCTCATTCCGAGCCCAGTAGTCATAGGATTCGTCCTGCCAAAACGGCTCGCCCGTGCGGCCCAAGATCGCGTTGGACTTGCGCGCAGTGAAGCCCTTGATCGATTTGGTGATTCTCGGCGGGCTGGATTTCGGCGACAACACCACATGGACGTGGTTCGGCATGATGACGTAAGCGATCAAAGAGTAGAGCTTGAGTTGCCGCTCGGTTCGCGAAGACTCCGGCTCGAGCGCCCACTGTGGAGCAGGCCTCTGGCCGGCAACGCCGGCATTCGTGCCGGCGTCGAACCCCATGGCAGCACGAATGCCGCCATGCCCGGCTGAAAGCCCGCGCGACGTCGGATGTTGAGGGCTTTTGCGGCTTGCCGCACTGTGCTACTCATGGATTCATGCGACGTCGCACGTTTTTGTTTTCCTTGCTGGCGCCCGCTCTGCCCGCCGCACCCGCCATGAAGGTGACGCGGGTCGACACGATCTACTGGAAGAGCCGGTCCGAGGCGCCTTGGTGGCCGCACTGGGTCTGGGTGCGCCTGGAAACTGACTCAGGTCACTTCGGCATCGGCGAGACTTATCCCCGCAACGCCGCTGAGGCCGCCCTGATGCATTCGGCCGCCGCGCCCGCGCTGCTGGGGCGCGATCCGCGCGATATCGACCGCATCTGGGCGGACTTCTACCGGACCTTCGATTACCAGGTCACCGGCGGCGCCGAGATGCGCGTGCTCAGCGCCATCGACCTGGCGCTCTGGGACTTGCTCGGCCGCTCCCTGGGCGTGCCGGTTTACCGCCTGATCGGCGGCAAGTCCAACCCGCAGGTCCGGCTCTATAACACCTGCTTTCCCCACAAGTACGACTTCAACAAGGAGCCAGAAAAAATCATGCGGGAGCTGATCGACGGCTACCGCATCAAGGCCATCAAGATCTGGCCGTTCGACCGCGCGGCCGCCCGCAACCGGCACCAGTACGTCACCGAAGCCGATCTCGAAGAAGCGCTCTTCCCGGTGCGCAAGCTGCGCGACACCTTCGGCGCCGAGATCGAGATCCTCCTCGAGTTCCACAGCAACTGGAACCTGACTTCGGCCATCCGTATCGCCAAGGCGCTCGAGCCCTACAAGCCGATGTGGCTCGAGGATATGCTGCTGCCCGGCAATTTCCTCCAGTACCGCCAGCTTGCCGAAGCCACCTCCCTGCCCCTGACCATCAGCGAAAGGCTGGCCGGGCGCATGCAGTTCCTCCAGCTTCTGGAAGCGCGCGCCGCCCGCTGCGTCATGTTTGATCTGTGCTGGTGCGGCGGACTGAGCGAGGCCCGCAAGATCGCCACCATGGCCGAGAGCTACCAGTTGCCGGTGGCCCCGCACACCGCCGCCGGGCCGCTCCTGTTCTACGCCTCGACCCATCTGGCCACCGCCTCCACCAACCTGTGGATCCAGGAGAGCTGCCAGCGGTATTACGAATCGGACTGGCCCAAGATGCTCGAGAATCCGCTGACGCCGAGCGACGGCGCGGTCCGTGTGCCCGAGCTGCCGGGCTTCGGCATGGAGATCAAGCCGGAGGTCTGGAAGCACCCGGCCGCGGTGACCCAGACATCCACACTGAAAGGAAAAGCATGAAAAAACATTCTTTGGCCATTCTGTTCCTACTGGCCTCAGCGGCTTTGGCGCAATTTCAGGTGGGCGCCGCCCGCCGCGATGTGACCCCGCAAGAACCGGTCCCGATGTGGGGCTACGGCGCCCGGCACGATGCGCTCTCGGATGGGATTCTCGATCCGCTCTATGCGGACGCGCTGGTCATCCAGGCCGGCCCGCGCAAGCTGGCCATCGTAGGGCTGGACCTGGGCCGCTCGCCGGCCGAGCGCTCGCTCCAGAACATCCGCCGGCGCATCAAGGACCAGGCGGGAATTGAGAACTCGTTCATCGCCGGCTCCCACACCCATCACGGGCCGGTGCTCGAGCTGACCGACGAGCCCGGCAAGGGCCGGGGGCGCTTCGATGCCGCCATCCGGTACTACCAGACCATGGAAGACGGAATCGTGGCGGCCATTCTGGAAGCCAATTCGAGGCTCCAGCCTGCCAGGCTGGCGACCGCCTCCATCCAGCTCGCCGGATTCAACCGCAACCGCCACACCAAACTCGAACCTAAACCCAGCGACCGGGAGCTGGCCCTCATGCGCTTTGACGACGCCACGGGCAAGCCCATCGCCATCCTGGTGAACTTCACTGCCCACCCCACCATGATTCCCTCTTCCACCCTGAAGTTCTCCGCCGATTATGTCGGGGCCATGAAAGAGCTGATTCGCAACCAGACCGGCGCCGCCGCCGTCTTCATGCAAGGCGCCGCGGGGGACCAGTCGGTGAATGAAGGCCCCAACAAGGGCTACCAGGTCTTCGGCCAGGCGCTGGGACGCGAGGCGCTCAAGCTGGCCGCAACATTGAAGACCGAAGAGGTCCCGCAGCCTGCCCTCGAGATCCGCGAGGACCGCTTCAAGTTCGCCTCGCGCACTGATTTCGGCAATCCCTTCCTGCGCCCGCTCTTCGAGAAGGCGTTCTTTCCGGAACTGGTGCCCAACTACCTGGATGAGTACGCCGGCGGCATTCGCCCGCGCCTGACCGTGGCCCTGCTCAACCGCGAGATTGCGATGGTGGGTCTCTCGGGTGAAGTCTTCAGCAACCATGCCCTCCGGCTGAAGGAGCGGGCGCGCGTGAAGCAGCTCTTCTTCTTCGGAAACTCGAACGGATACCACCAGTACTTTCCGACCATCGAAGCCGTGGCCGAAGGCGGCTATGGCGCCGACAACAGCGTCTCGCCGGTGGCGGTTGGCGCCGGCGAGCAGCTCATGAACACCGCGCTCATCTGGATCTATCAGATGTTGGGGAAGATACCGGGGCCTTGACAGCCGGGCCCGGGGGCGGCGTATAATTAGACAGTTAGCTAAACATCGAAGGTGGCTATGCCCCACAATGCCGTGTTCAAAGCCCTGGCCGATCCCACCCGCCGCGGCATCCTCAAGATGCTCAACCGCGGCGAGATGACCGCCGGCGACCTCGCCAAAGGCTTCGACATCTCTGCTCCCTCCATGTCCCATCATTTCAACATCCTCAAGGAGGCGGACCTGGTTCTGGCCCGGCGCGAGGGCCAGCAGATCCTCTATTCCCTGAACACCACTGTGTTTCAGGATCTGACGGCCGCGTTGCTGGACATGTTCGGAAAGGCTGCGAACCAGCCCAGGAGAAAGTCATGAACACTAAGATTGCGCTCATCGTTGTGATCCTGCTTCTGGCCGGGGAGCTGGGCGCCTCGCTGGCCCTTTACTCCGCCTTGCCGGAACGCATGCCAACGCATTGGAACATACACGGCCAGGTGGACGGATGGGGCGCCAAATCCTGGGCGGCATTTCTGCTGCCGGGAATCATGCTGTTCTTCCTGCTGATGATCGTCGGGGGCGAGTGGATCTCGCCAGTGAATTTCAAGATCCAGCCGTTCCGGGGTTCCTACAATTACCTGATGGTGATCTGCGCGGCGCTGATGGGTTACCTGCACGCCCTGATGCTGCTGGCCGGCCTCGCCCCGGAGCGCGATCTGGGGCGCTGGATGGTGGGCGGGTTCTTTCTGTTCTTTGCCTGGCTCGGAAACCTGCTGGGCAAGACCCGCCGGAACTTTTGGATCGGCATCCGCACGCCCTGGACCCTGGCCAGCGACGCGGTCTGGATTGCCACCCACCGGCTGGGCGCGCGCATCTTGTTCGGAGTGGGCCTCGCGGGCGCGGTCCTGGTGGTGGCCGGCATGTCGCTGGTCTTCTGCTTCTGCCTGCTGATGGCCGGACTGCTGGTCCCGGTGGTCTACTCGTTCTGGCTGAGCAAAAAGCTGGAGCGGGAGAGTACAAGTTTCTGAAAGGAGTCTGCAATGATGTTCCGATTCTCTGGTGCGCTGCTGGTTTCCGCAGTTCTGCTGGCGCAGCCGTCAATCTCCGAAAAAGCCCGGCAGGTGGTCGACCTGCTGCTCCAGGAGAAATACGCCGAGCTCGTTGAGCGCTTCACGCCCGATATGAAAAAGGCTCTTCCCGAAGAGACCTTGCGCACCTCGGTGAAACCTCGTTTCCAGGCCCTCGGCCCAGTCGAGAAGTTCCTCGAGCCGGAAGTGCAGCGAGGGCTGACAGCGGACGTCGTGATCGTTCCAGTCCAGTTCGCAAAGGCCGCGGTCAACATCCAGGTCACCTTCAACAAGGCGGGCGACGTGGCGGGGCTGTTCTTCCGGCCGCGCGTGGCGTCTGCCGGCCCCTATCGACCGCCGCCCTACAGCAAGCCGGACCAGTTCCGCAACGAAGAAGTTACCGTCGGAAAAGGGGAGTGGCAACTGCCCGGCACCCTGTCGATCCCGGTGGGGAAGGGGCCGTTCCCGGCGGTGGTCCTGGTCCACGGCTCCGGGCCCAACGACCGCGACGAAACGGGCGGCGCCAACCGGCCCTTCCGTGACCTGGCGGAAGGCCTGGCTTCGCGCGGCATCGCGGTCCTGCGCTATGAGAAACGCACCCGGCAGTTCGCGGCCAAAATGTCCCTGCTCACAGAGGTCACCGTCGGGCAGGAGACCGTCGAGGATGCCCTGGCGGCGGCAGCTTTGCTGCGTGCGCGCCCGGAGATCGCCCCGGCGCGCGTCTCCGTGCTCGGGCACAGCCTGGGCGGGTACGTGGTCCCGCGCATCGCCCGCCAGGACCCCAAGCTCGCTGGCGTCATCATCCTGGCCGGCAACACCCGTCCGCTCGAAGACCTGATTCTCGAACAGACCACTTATCTTTTCTCTCTGCAAAGGACTCCCTCCCAGGAGCAGCAGCAGCAGTTGGAGCAACTCAAGCAGGTTGCGCAGCGGGTCAAGACCCTGAAGCCTGGTAGCAACGTCCCCGCCAAGGACCTGCCGTTCGGGGTTCCCGCGTCTTACTGGCTGGACTTGCAGGGCTACGATCCCGCCGCCCAGGCGCGCAGCCTGAAACTGCCCATGCTGATCCTCCAGGGCGAGCGCGACTACCAGGTGACCATGGCCGACTTCGCCCGCTGGAAAGAAGCTCTCAAAGACCGCCAGAACGTCACCCTGCGCAGCTACCCGGCCCTCAATCACCTGTTCCAGACCGGCGAAGGCAAGAGCACCCCCGCCGAATACATGAAGCCCGGCCACATCGCCCCCGAAGTCATCACTGACCTCGCCACCTGGATCGCCGCCCTGTAGCCGGCGTGGAGCAGGTCTCCGATCGGCCATGCCGCCATTCCTGGCGGCATTCTGCAACTCCTTGGGGAAGTCGGCATGAAAGCCGACTTTGCCGGCCGCAGGCCCGCTCCACCCCAACTGACCTCGGCCGACAAGAATCAAGTGACATTGGGTTGGAGGCCTGCCATGCCGGCCGCCCCACTGGCGGCAAACCTGAGGAGATTCGGTTCCCACAAGACGGCCAGCGGCATGTGAACCCTGTGGAGGTCCACGCGGGCAATCAGCCCGGACGCCCATCCCTAACGCGATTTCCGAGCGGTTCACTTGCACGGGTGGGGGTGTTACAAGCGAATATGGGTCACTCTTGCCGGGAAAAGGCAGTGCCGATTGCCAGATGTGCCAGCCGTTCGCGAAACTTCTCCTTCACATGGTCAGTCGATCTCTCATCCTTGCTTCGAGAACAGGCGACATTATCTCGAGCTGAATGCGAGCAGTTTGCAGGTCACATTGTCCAGCCATGTAGTGATCAAGAAGATCACGTACTTCGGGAGGCATGGTGTCACGGGGTATGGAGCCACGCTGATTTTGCAGGAGCTCAGTGAGCAACTCTATCGCACCCTGAACGACAGCAATACCCTTCACGAGCCAGGTCTGGTGAGGATCATCGACCGTCTCAGCCGGATCCCTCTGAAAATGGCAATAGTCACTTAGGTCGGTGATCAGCCGTCTAAACCGGCGCACATCTGGAATGGGGACCCGGATCGAAAGGTGGTTGACTTCTGAAATCAGATTACAGAATTCGAGATACCTTCGATAATCCCCGATCTTTCTGTCCAAGAGTCCAAAGGCCCCGTCTTTCTTCGAAGCCTGCCGCAGTTCGTCAGCTGTGAATGCTCCACCGCAAGCTAGAACGGACATCTCGAAGACGAATCGCTCAACGCCGATTCGAGCCTCGAGAGAGGAGTAAACCAGCGCGGTCGCGCTGCAGTTCTTTTGCGCATAGTCCAACAGCGCCTTGGCCTGCTCGACGTGCCACTCTGAAGTCACTTGTCGCTGTTTCTGAAGCAAGCTTTCCACGTTCGTGAACCTCGGCGGTCCGAGTCTGACGAGTCCTGGCCTCCTCCTCTGCACTACCGTATATCAGCCTACGTCACCAGTCAAATGTATCATCTCTGTGGTTCTGTAGTTCTGTAGTGATGCAAGGCAACGCCCGTCCGCAGCCGCCCGCCAGTGCGTCAGGCAGGGACAACGGCGGCGTAGCCGTGTCTGCGGGCGAACGCCAGGAGCGCTCTGTCGAAGGTGACCAGCGTGGCATGGCTTTCTCTCGCATAGGCCAGCAGGTAGCAGTCGCCGACCCATTTCGAGGCCGGTTTGGCGGCGAACGGCGCCGTCGCCTCCCGGAATGCCGCGTCTATGCCACGAGGTTCCGGATAGAAGTCCACGCGCGGGTCGCTCATCCATCGTTCGTACACCCTCCAAGCCTGTCCAAGGGTCAATGTCTGCTCGCCCATCACGGCTTGGTTGGCCAGCAGGCGCAGCAGGCCAACCTGGGTATACCGAGCGAAAATCAACCGTACCTCGGCCGGCAAAAGGCGAAGCCAACGCCAGGCTTCCCCGTGATGCGAATGGCCGGCCACTGACAGAGCGAGCCAGACGTTCAGGTCAGGAAAAAACGAGGTCATGAGGGTTCTCGTTTTCGGGAAAAGCGGGACCCAGCTTGCCAGGGCCGCTGACGAGAGGCCCGGTTACGTAGTCGCCCTTTTTGCCCTCGCTGTAGACCTGCTCGATGGCCCGGATGATCAGCGCTCGAATCGAGCTGCCAGACCGTTCCGCCCTCGAGCGCAGCCTGTCATGCAAGGGTTCCGAGATGTCGACGGTCGTTCGCACTGCCATAACTGCATTATGTCACAGATGACATAAGCCTGTCATCAGTCTCCTGGCATGAACCTCTCGTGAGAGCCGGCAAGCTGGGACGTCACACGACCGGGTGGAACGCGGGCGAATCCGTATTCCTCGCTCATTTGCTCCATGGATTGACGATTCGCACGCCGCAATGCTCGAAGTCGCTGGTGTTGCGCGTAGCCAGCGCAGCGCGCCGGGACCGGGCAATGGCGGCTATCATCGCATCAAACTGCGAGATGGGGCGTCCCAGCGCATCCCGCCCTGCAACGATCTTGGCAAAGACACGGGCGGCATCCTGGTCAAACGGCAGAATCCGCCCGCGAAACTCCTCCACGAACACCTTCTCGATGGCGGCTGACAAACGCAGGCGGCGCTTCCCGGCGGGCAGCATCTCGATTCCGTAAAGCAATTCCGCCTGAGTGACCGTCGTAATGAAAACGCTCGGCGGTTCCTGCGCCCCGAGCCACCCGAGGACTGCCTCAGAAGGTGACGGCTTGAAAGCTTCCGACAGAACATTCGTGTCGAGGACAATCATCGCGCGAGCTTCGGAGGCCGCCGTACCAATTGACGCGCCGGAAGCTGGAGTTCCACCCCTCCAACACGAGCAAAGCGGCGGCGAATCGATTGGGCCAGATTCGGACCGGCCGCTGGTTGTGCCGCGAGTTCTGCCTTCAGGATTTCACGAGCCTCCTCCTCCATGGAGCGGCCGTGACGGGCGGCGCGCACACG
>Ga0315277_10013135_pt1 | contig 10335 bp, 5 predicted proteins | sample YL17G05_15_MG_FD_203695 | JGI IMG/M metagenome (GOLD analysis project Ga0315277, IMG submission 203695) | Sediment microbial communities from Yellowstone Lake, YNP, Wyoming, USA - YL17G05_15 | ecosystem: Environmental > Aquatic > Freshwater > Lake > Sediment | place: USA: Wyoming | collected...
GGGGACGTGGCTAATAAAATCGGAACTTACAATTTGGCGGTGTTAGCTAAAGCCCATGATCTTCCCTTTTACGTGGCTGCTCCCAGCTCGAGCTTTGATCCATCTATCTCCGATGGTGAGAAGATAAAGATAGAGGAAAGATCAGAAGACGAGGTAACCTGCGGGTTTGGGAAAAGGATGACTCCTCTGGGGACCTTAGTCTATTCTCCAGCCTTTGACGTCACGCCGGATGAGCTGATTACTGCTTATATCACTGAAGGAGGGATTAAAGAAGGTGCAAGGTTTAAGGTGGAAGGTTGAAGGTTCAAAGTTCAAGATTCAAAGTTTAAAGTTTTAGTCTTCTCCGTTTTGATGGCGATAATTTTTGCTAAGAAAAGAGTCCGAGGATACGGTAAACCAGTCGGGAGGTGATTTTATGCCAACTTATTTCCATTTCAGATTGGAAACTTACCAAAACTGTTCTTTACGTTTTAGACCCCTCTACATCAAAAGAATTAATGCGTATTTAGGAGCCACACCTGAAAAAAAGATTTTATTCCTCCGAGCTTCGTCCTCTGGATTTTAAGTAATAACCAATCACCCAATAGTTAAAGTTTTAAAACCGTATCTTAATGAAAGATTGGTTTTGTGCGTGCGGCACGTATTCTGTGTCTTGAGATCGGGAGTTTTCTTTCGATCTCAGATAGTAACTTATGCGTCAGGATGGCAACTCCTGACGCCACTAAGAAAGTATTCTATGCCACCTGTAGGGAATACCTTCAAAAAGTCCAAAGTAGTGGTCGTCAAAAGTCCGAAGGTGATAAGTCCCTCGGGAAAAGTAGACCAACCTCTTTTGTCTGAAATGGTGAGAAGGGGACTTTGTAAACTGACACAAGAATCTAAAGCCGAGGATGCATTCCGGCATTTTGTTTCGCCCAAAGACCAGGTAGGGCTGAAGGTGAACTGCTTAGCCGGGAAGATGGCCTCCACTCATCCAGAAGTAGCTTTGGTCTGTGCGAATTTGCTAAAAGATAGTGGGGTCAAAGCGAAAGATATTATCATCTGGGATAGGTCGGCAAGCGAGCTACAAGAGGTGGGATTTACTTTAAATTCTAATGGAAGCGATTTTCGCTGTCTGGCAACGGATAGCAAGGGAATTGGTTATTCTTATGACTTAGTCAATTACATGAATATCGGTAGTCTTTTGAGCCGGGTGATAGACGAGTATACAAATGTTCAGATAAATCTCCCGGTATTGAAGGATCATGGTCTTTCCGGAATAACCTGTTCCTTAAAAAATCTGTTTGGCACAATACACAACCCCAATAAATATCATGATAATGGCTGTGATCCTTTTATTGCCGATTTGAATGCCTTGCCTCAAATAAGAGAAAAGCAGAAGCTGGTGATCTGCGATGCATTAAGGGTTCAATGTAATGGAGGACCTTCTTATCATCCCCAATGGGCGGAAAATTTCGGTGGAATAATAGTGAGTGATGATCCGGTGGCAGTCGATTTTGTGGGTTATCAAATAATAGACAAGATTCGGAGCAAGTATAAACTTCCTGCTTTGGAAAAAGCAGGCAGAAAGCCGAAACATATTTTTACCTCAGCCGACGAAAAACACAATCTGGGAAAGGCAAAATCAGAAGAGATAGATTTAGTGGAGTTGGTGGTGTGAGAGTTGATTTCCCAACAGATTAAGGGATTTCCAACAGATTAAAGGATTAAACAGATGCTGGATTTAGCCGCGTAGGCGGGGCTCCCAGCCCCGCAAAAAACTTTTCAAGCTCTCTGTGAGATTTGTAAGTTTGTCTCCCAACAGATTAAGGGATCAAACAGATGGTGGAATTAAATCGAAGATCTTTTTTGAAATGTTCTTTAGCCGCAACCGGGGGGATGTTATTGCCCAATATTCTGCCGGGTGGCTCGTTCCTTAACTCGACTTCAAACGCATTTGCCTCCCCCTCTCCTGTTGGTCTTTCACATGTGGAGGCGAAGTATTACAAGAAGCTTGAGTATAAAGAGATCGAATGCGAGCTTTGTCCCAGAAAATGCAAGGTGGGAGACAGAGAAAGGGGATACTGTGGATGCCGAGAAAATCAGGGAGGAACTTATTATACCTTAGTGCATTCATATGCCTGTTCTGCCAACGTGGATCCCATCGAAAAGAAACCTTTCTTTCACTTCCTGCCGGGAAGTAAAGCCTTTTCCATTGCCACTGCTGGCTGTAACATGAATTGCAAATTCTGTCAAAACTGGGAGATCTCCCAGGTGAGACCTGAACAGGTAAATAACATATACCTGCCACCGGAAGACGTAGTAGCCTATGCGCAAGAAAGTGGAAGCAGATCCATATCCTATACTTATTCGGAGCCAACTGTGTTTTATGAATACATGTTGGATACAGCCATAGCGGGGCGGAAAAGAGGACTCAAAAGCGTGGTGGTCACTGCCGGATATATAAATCACGATCCCTGGATGGAGCTGATAAGAGAGGTGGATGCGATAAAAGTCGATTTCAAAGCTTTCACCGAGAAATACTATGAGGAGATTTGCAGTGCAAAACTTAAACCGGTTATGGATGCTTTAGTGGATTTAAGTAAATCCGGAATCTGGTATGAGATAGTTTATTTGATGGTTCCTACCCTAAACGATGACATGAAGAACATAAGGGACATGTGTAAATGGATGGTTACAGATTTGGGTAAAGATGTTCCCCTTCATTTCACCCGCTTCAGTCCTCTGTATCTTTTGAAAAATCTCCCTCCCACTCCGGTCTCCAGCTTGGAAAAAGCCAGAGAGATCGCTCTGGGAGAGGGAATGAATTTCGTTTACATAGGCAATGTTCCCGGACACGAGGGGGAGAATACCTATTGTCCCAAATGCAAACAGGTGGTGGTAGGAAGGATCGGATTCACCATCACCCAGATGAATTTGAAAAACGGGAAGTGCAAATTCTGTGGAAACCCCATACCCGGAGTCTGGAGCTGAAGTTGGTTCATAGTTCGTGGTATAAAATCGCCCAGTTCTGCTAAAACCGGGACTGGGCAAAAGTGTATCGTTTGGTTGTCTATTATGGCAAACGAATTAAATAAATTGACATCATCACCCTCCCCCTGCCCCCTCCCATCAAGGGAGGGGGAAATGCGTATGCATCTTCGATTTATGAAGTCCCCTCTCCCCTTGTGGGAGAGGGTTAGGGTGAGGGGTATGTAAACTTATTTCTTGCCTTTGTATTAGTCTCATCGTCTTTAAGACGATGCGTATGCATTCATACAAATAAACGATTGCCGATGACTTTTTAGACGATACCTAACCGACTTGTAGTGAGTGAAGCGAATCTAAACCCCAACCTTTTAGGACGAAACCTAAATATACAATAGCCGCCTTGCTCAAAAATGCCCACACTCCAAAACGCCCCTTGTAATCCTCAAGATACTTCTTATAAAATTAGCTTCCTTCTCTCTTCGATTATTTTAGGCTTTACCTGCATGACCTCTCAGATTGTGCTCTTTAGAGAGATGATGGTCACCTTCTGCGGCAATGAATTATCTTTCGGGGTGATGCTTTTTGTCTGGCTTTTCTGGGAGGGAGCAGGAGCCTTTTGGGGGAACAAGATTACGAAATCCAGTCCCCGAAAACTTTCTTTTTGTTATCTGGCACTCTCCATTTTGGCTCTTCTGACCATTATTGCGGTAGGACATTCTAAGCTGATTTTGGGAACTGCTCCCGCTGAGATAGTGGGATTTTTACCCATGCTCTTATTCTCTTTTTTAGGTATGTCTGTTTTCTGTTTCCTTTTGGGGCTTACTTTTGTGTTGAACTCAAAGTCCTGGGCATTTGACGAAAGCTTGGTCTTTTTGGTGAACCGGGTCTATTTATGGGAATCAGTAGGAACCGGCTTGGGGGGATTTGTGGCTACATTTATCTTCGTCCCAAATTTATCAAACTTCCAAATCATAGTCCTTGTGTTTTCTTTAAACCTTTTATTAAGTGCTTTCCTTTTGACTAAAGGTTTGAAAAATATATCCCCCCGCCAAGGCGGGGGATTTTCAACAAAAGTTCTCATTTGGACTCTTGCTTTTTTGGTGATCGTCGGTTTTAAAGGATTAAAACTGGATGAAAAGATAGACTCTTTTTCTTTGAATACGATATGGAGAGGTCTGCCATTGATCCATTCGGAGGACACCAAATATGGAAACATCGCCGTGGTGAAAAAAAATGAGCAGATCACTTTCTATGAAAATGGGCTTATGCTTTTCTCCTATCCGGATGAATATTCCTCCGAGGAGGCGGTGCACTTTGCTCTCTTAGAACATCCTAATCCCAAGAGCCTTCTTCTAATCGGGGGTGGATTGGGAGGGGCTATAACTCAAGCTTTAAAATATAAGGATTTAAAAATAGACTTTGTGGAGCTTGATCCCAAATTGATAAAAATAGGGGAGACTTATCTGCCAGAGAATGAGATCCGATCTTTGGAAGATCCTTCAGTCAAAATCTATTTTAAGGACGGGAGACTTTTCGTAAAGGAAAGATTATCCGAAGTTGAATCCATAGGAGAAGAAAAAGTTAAGTCATCTCAGTCTCCGTCTCAATACGATGTGATCATCTTAAATCTCCCTGATCCCCATACTGCCCAGCTGGGTCGCTTCTTCACTTTTGAATTTTTTAGAATGATAAAATCCATTTTAAAGGAAGATGGAATCTTCTCCTTCAGGGTCAGCTCAGCCGAGAATTATGTCAGCCAAGAGCTTGGGCTTTACCTTTCCAGCCTTTATCGAACTCTAAAATTAAACTTCGCAGAGGTGATCGTCCTGCCCGGTTCCAATAACGTATTTTTAGCTTCGAACAGACAAGGGATTCTATTCGAAAGCTGGCAAAAATTAGTGGAGCGTTTAAAAGAAAGAAAAATTTCCACGAAATTTATAAACGAGAATTTTCTGCCGGATCGGCTTTCCTCAATGAGGATCGAGTATTTGAAGAATGCCATTACCTCAGAGACGAGCCGTATAAATTATGATTTGAAGCCTATCTCTTACTTTTATAACACCATTTTGTGGAGCAAGCAGTTTAAGTCCGTAGAAAAACCTGTTTTTTTATTTTTGTCGAAGATCAAACCTTTCTGGTTTATATGCGTGATCGCTTTGATTTTTGTCCTCGGTTTTTCAGCATGTTTCATAAGCAGATCAAGATTGCCCAACTTGGCCTTATCTGCCATATTTATAGCAGGCTTCACCAGCATATTTCTGGAGATAATCATAGTCTTATCCTTTCAGATCTTCTATGGCTATATTTATTCAAAAATAGGATTAATTTTGACTTTATTTATGTTAGGCTTAGCCTTTGGGGCATTTTTAATACAAAAACGGACAAACCGGAAAAGGACTCATTTCAAAAATTTGATTCTAATTCAATTCTTTCAGGTGATTTTGGTATCTTTTCTTTTGTTTTTGGTTCTTTATTTTTACAAAATTTCTCCGCCTGAGTTTTTAGTCGAATGCCTCTTACTTTTGGTTATAACTCTTTCTGGAATAATCGGAGGTATGGAGTTCACCTTAGCCAATCATCTTTTCATAGAAAAGAAAACCACTACAAAAGCCGGAACTGGGTATTCGGTCGATCTCTTCGGTTCATCTTTAAGCTCAATTTTAGCCTCAGCCATCTTGATTCCCCTTTTGGGAATCCCTACCACTCTGATACTGATTCTGGTCACAAACTTCCTATGCTTTTCCTTCCTCTTTGCATATCAAAAATTAGCCTAAAGTTAATTATTAGGGAAATCTCACAATCCATTGTAAGTGAATGAGTTAATAACATCAAAATTGTTGTAGGTTTTTGATTGGTTATATCTGTCAAGTTATTGAAGGAGAGGTCTTTGAAAAAGTGAGACAATATGGCGGGCTAAGAGCCCGCCCTACGCGGTTGGGCATTAAACTACAATAACTTAGTCCCGCTTAGGCGGGGGATCTGCCTAAGGCATGGCCAACTCCCCAAAAACGACTTTTTTAGACCTCTCGAAGGAAAAAGGCAAATGCTTAAAATTGAAACATTATTGAACACCAGATTGTATAATGTATAAACATTTAACAAGAGAGTACGGAACAAGAAGCAACTATGTCAAAAATTCGATCTGCTGTTACCACATGAAGAGTTATATCTGAGGAGCAATATATGAAAGGCTTTGCACATAATACGAAATCGACTTACTTAGGAAAGAAGCAAATTTTTGTTGAACCCCTTCTAACGTAAAAACCATAAGGCTCTTTTGTCGATTCACTCCGTGATAACTTATTGTATATGAAGCTACTACAATTTTCTGAGCGTCTAGACTTCTTCAGAGGCCTCTGAGATGAACGCTTTGTTCAAACTTTTTTCAGTGGCATCTGCTTTGCTCTCAAGAATACATGGAAGATTGTTGATTTTACCTGCGGTGGATGGTTGACGTTTTTTGTTGACAAAAGCTTTTTTCTTGTTAAATTATAATTAGAAGATAATTTCAAATTTGGAGGTTTAACATGAAAGGCGAAAGAAAATATGGCGTGATAGCGATTGCGTTGGCTTTGATTTCGGTGGGGATAATCTGGGTGGTGGGATTAGGACAAGCCACCGAGGAGCCAGTTGCCACCCAACAGGAAGCAGAAAAGAACATTTATAGTTATATTAAGCTTTTTGATGCGGTGGCTTTCAACGTAAATCGTGACTACGTGGATTCGATTGATCCGGAGGATCTGGTAAGGGCGGGAATTGAAGGAATGATGAAAACATTGGATCCCTTCTCTACCTTGCAGGATGTTAAAGCGCATGACCGATTGATGGAGATGACCGAAGGAAAATATCAGGGACTGGGCATGTCCATAGCCGAGATGAATAAAGTGATAACGGTGGTCTCTCCCATCGAAGGAACCCCCGCCTATCGAATGGGGATAAAAGCGGGGGATCAGATAATCCAGATAGATGACAAACCCACCGGAGGAATGACCACGGAGGATGCTTCTAAGTTAATGCGGGGAGAGAGGGGAACCTCTGTGACTTTAAAGATAAAGAGGGAGGGGGTTAGCGAGCTTTTGGAATATAAAATTGAAAGAGCCATAATCGAGCTCAAAAACGTTCCCTATTATGGGGTAATGGATGGAGGTATTGGATATGTGAGATTATCCAAATTCTCCAAAGACTCGGGAAAAGAATTAAAAGATGCCATAAATGAACTCAAAAGCAAAAACATCAAAGGTCTGATTTTGGACTTGAGGAGCAACGGGGGTGGGCTTTTAGATGAGGCGGTAGAGACGGCGAATCTATTCTTAGACCAGGGCCAGCTCATCGTATATACACAAGGTCGATCCGAGGAAAAAAGAGAGTTTCTTGCCCGGGAATTCCCTGTATATAAAGAAGGTCCTTTGGTCGTCTTGGTCAATGAGGGAACCGCTTCGGGATCCGAGATCGTTACCGGGGCGGTGCAGGATTGGGATAGAGGGGTGATCATCGGAAACACCACCTTTGGCAAGGGCTTGGTTCAGCAGGTCATCAACCGAAACCTGCCTCCTGAATATTTCCTCAAACTCACTGTAGCCAAATATTATGTCCCCAGCGGCAGATGCATACAAAAACCGGAAATGGTAAATAAAGGCTCCTCGAGTGAAGAAGGATCAGATAGCCTGGTGGTTTCGAAAAAAGAGATCTTTCATACCAAAGGCGGAAGAGAGGTCTATGGTGGCGGAGGGATAGCTCCAGACGTAGAGATAGAAAGAGAGAAGTATAAACCGATCGAGTACAATTTAGAAAGGCAGTCGCTGTTCTTTGATTTTGCCGTGTCCCATATAGCCAAACATCCCGATATTCCAAAGAGTTTTGAGGTCGATGATCAAACCATCGCTGAGTTTAAACAGTTTCTAAAGGAGAAAAATTTCACCTATAAATCGGCTTTGGAGCTGGACTTGGATAACTTAAAAAAGCATGTCGAAGAGCAGAAAAATTCTGAGGTATTTGCAAAGACTCTGGAGAATATGCAAAGTTTGATAGAAAAAGAAAAGGAAAAGGATTTTGACCAAAGCATCGACTACATCAAAAAGTCGATCAAAGGGGGTATTTTGAACAATCTCTATGGTGAAAAAGGCTATTATGAAGAGATCATCTTGAAGACCGATCCCGCCATCCAGAAAGCCTTTGAGATTTTGACCAATAAGAATGAGTATAAGAAAATTTTATCCTCTTCTGGATCCGCAGGAACAGGAAAAGGATAAGAAAAACCCGAAGTCTGTGTCCATAAGAAAAGCATTTCTTCATCTTAAATAGAAAAACCAAAGCGTTTTCAATCTGCCCTAAGCTTTTTAGCTTGGGGCAGATTTTTATCTACAGGGAGCCTCATCTTCCTTCACTCCCAGAGAGGGTCAAACCAAGGGGGGGAAGATAAAGATACAAAAACCATGCTTCAAATATAGGGAACAGCTTAATCACGATGCATAAGCGGGCACAAATAATTCTCCTAATTCGCTTGACAGTCAAATAAGAATTGTTTAATTAAGTATAAACGTCAGCTATGGGCCTGTTAAGAATCGAAAATGAGTTTGCTTTTGACAACAAAAACAATTTTTTTAATTTTGATCTTTGTTCTTCTATTAGGGTGTCAGAGAGTGAATAAACAAGATACTATGAATGCTTCGCATGTGACCAAGGTGGTGTTGAATAATAAAATGACCGTGTTGGTCAAAGAAATCCATTCCGCTCCGGTGGTCGCCATCAATACCTTGGTGAAAGTCGGGTATTTCGATGAGCCGGATAGCTTGACCGGAATATCACATCTTTTGGAGCATATGTTTTTCAAAGGGACTAAAAAAAGAAAAGTGGGACAACTAAGAGATGAGACCAGAAGTTTGGGAGGGTATCTTAACGGAGGAACCATTTACGAAAACACTAATTACTACACCGTGCTTCCCCAAAGATTTGCCCAAGAGGGATTGGAGCTTCAATCTGATGCCCTGCTCAACTCGGTTATCGATTCAGTGGAGTTAGAGAAAGAGAAGAAGGTGGTAATCCAGGAGATCAAAAGAAAGTTAGATAATCCTGATGCTTTGGCTTGGGAGAAGCTGATGGAGCTTGCCTTCCAGAAACATCCCATTCGAAGATGGAGAATAGGAACTGAGACGCAAATCGCAGGTTTCAAAAAGAAAGAGGTGGAAAATCATTACCTGGGTTTCTACCGACCGGATAATATCATCCTCTCCATCGTAGGAGACATAAAAACTGAAGAAGTTTTAAAAGCGGTGAAGGATCATTACGGAGATTTCATAAAGGAAAGCACGGAAAAGAAACCCACTCCCAAAGAGCTTGAACAAAGAGAGTTCAAATACGCCCAATTGAAAGGGGACATCACCCAGACCTATCTTAAGATTGGATTTCATATTCCTGCAAAATTGGATCAGGATTTTTTTGCTTTGGATGTATTGTCGCACATCTTGGGACACGGGCGAAGCTCTCGGCTCAGTCAGGTTTTAAAGGAAAAGGAGAAATTGGTTACCTCCATAAAATCTGAAGCTTTCGGTCTGAAAGACATTGGTGTCTTGACCATCGAAGCCGAGCTTGAAGCCAAAGACCTTTTACCCGCAGAGGCCCAGATTTTCAGAGAGATTGAAAGGTTGAAGATTTCGGACGTTTCTGAGTTGGAGCTGACCAAAGCTAAAAATGTGATGAAATTTTCATATCTTTCCTCCACCGAGACCGCCATGGGGTATGCAGAGAATTTGGCTTTTTTCGAGTCGTATGGTGACTTTCGCTTAGCGGATGAGTATCTGGAAAATGTGGAGAAGGTGACCAAAGCGGATATAGAAAGAGTCGCTTCTTTATATCTGACTTTGGAGGGTGCCAGCCTATTGGAATATAGACCTAACCGGGACTTCGATGAGAAAATAACTGCAACCATGATAAAAGATTCGATCAAAGAAAGTCTAAAGGAAGAAATGGGGGAGGTGGGGGGTGAAAAACTGGCATTGGTTAAATCGGACGAAGAAAGAGTTGATATTTCATCAACTGAATTTGTGTCTGATAAAAGATCCGCTTATGGCGGAAAAGAAGCAAAGGGAGAAAAACTTGCTTATGGTCCAACTTTGATTACCAGGGAAAATCACTCTTTGCCATTGGTCTCTTTGGGAATCTATTTTAAAGGAGGGCGGATATATGAATCTCTTGGTAATTGTGGAATAACCCAGCTTACCCTAAGAACCAGTTTGAAAGGGACCGAAAGCAAGAGTGCTTTTGAGATCTCCAATCTTATGGAGATGTTGGGAGCATCTATTGATCTGGAGGTGAATGCGGACTACTTTGGCTACCAGGTAAAGCTTTTATCCCAAAACCTAACAAATG
>Ga0315277_10013136_pt1 | contig 10332 bp, 7 predicted proteins | sample YL17G05_15_MG_FD_203695 | JGI IMG/M metagenome (GOLD analysis project Ga0315277, IMG submission 203695) | Sediment microbial communities from Yellowstone Lake, YNP, Wyoming, USA - YL17G05_15 | ecosystem: Environmental > Aquatic > Freshwater > Lake > Sediment | place: USA: Wyoming | collected...
GATCCCGTTGTCGATCAAGTCCGGAATAAAGGCGGCACAGGACCCGCAGGTGTGATACCAGACCTTGGCCTTGGTGCGCGAGCGGATGTATTCGACGAGTCGTCTGTGGCGCGGCTTGACCAGGCGGCGGTAGATCGCGGGGTTGAAGAGCGGCCCGTCCTGACCGGCGAGGTCGTCCCCGATCATGATCACGTCCACGACATCACCGGCCTCGTCGAGGAACAAGCGGAACCAGTCCAGCCAGTAATTCAGAGTCTGGTCCAACATCGCCTCACAGAATCCCGGGTCCGTCAGCAGGTCGCAGAACCATTGTTCGAGGCCGCGGAGGTACCAGCACATTTCATAAATCACTCCGGAAATTCCGCTCACCACGGCATAGGGGGTGTCCCTCCGAAGGCGCAGGGCCCGCTCGCGGAGGCCGGCGAAACGGCTGGGATCGTCGCCCTTTGGCCAGGCATAGTCACGGACCTCCTTGACGCTGGCTCCGGCCAGCGGGTGGAGGGTGATGTCCATATAGAGCGGCTGATCGTCGGGCATCGACCAGCGGATGCCGAACTCGTCGGTGAGGTCATGCCACACCCGGCCGCCTCGCTCCGACCTCACGATACCGCCCTTCCAAGTTGAGGCCGGCCCCGCTGCGACGTACCGCGTGTCCACGTGAAATCGCTCCAGCATCCGCTCACTCGGCCGGGCGAGCTGCTGGACCGCGTCCATGATTTCGACCTCGTCCGGAAGTCCCAGGTAGAGGGCGAGCTTTTGGAAAGCATTCTTGTGGATGCCGGTCTGGTTGCCGCCGAGGTCGATCGGAACGCGGTCCGGGACGTCGTGATTGAGCGCTCTCAATACCCGCTCGCGTGGAGTCATGGTTTCCCTTCTTATCCTGCCTGACGCCATTCTCACTGCCCCGTGGGCACCGTCTCCCCTTCCCTGCCCTCGCCCCGGCTAGCGGCCCGCCGGAAGCGCGGCCAGATAATTGCCGTAGCCGACGACGATCGTTGATAGGATGAGCGTCGCTAACCCCATGAAGAGAAGCGTCTTGGTGAACCCGCTGCTCCCTTTCCATTCCTTGAGGGCGATGCCCCACAGCGAGCTGAAAATGATAATGCTCGCCATATGAATCGTCCAACTGGAGAATTTGTACTGACCCATCTGCGTTTCGCCCATGGTGTAAAAGAAAAATTGCATGTACCAGGTGATACCGGCCAGGGCGCTGAAGAAATAGTTGCTGAGCATTGGGACGCGCTCAGACGCGTCTCGCCTCGTCATCTGCGGGTGTCTGCCAGTGTCCATGTCAGGCGGGTCCGCATCAGGTAAAGCGGTCACCATGTTTGTTTCGGGCCCCTGCTTCGGGGAGACCTGACGCAGCCGGCCGCTGAAAAACTGGTAACCCGTCCGGTTTTTAAGGTTCAGGATAAGGCACCAGATGAAGTTCGAAGTGAACCCGCCGAGAAGAACAATCACCAACTTCGGCAGTCCGGTCCAGAGAAGAGCGGTTCCGTGCCGGGCGGAGAGCTCGGCCAGGGGCGCCGCCGCGTCGAGGCCCATGGCGAAGCAGGCGCTGAAGACGCCGGAGAAGGTGGCCACAAGGATCCCCTTTGGGAAGTTGAACTCCTTGATGGACGAGCGTTTCTGTTCGTCCGTCAGCTCTCGTTCCTTGGACATGCCCGCCATGCCGGCGACGGCGATCCCGAGGATGCAGACGACGATGCCGATGAGAATCACCAATCCCGACGCCGTCCCGAGAACCTTCGTGGCAAACTCGTGGTGGAGGATGGGCGGCACGACCGTGCCGATGACGGCGCAATATCCCAACGCTACGCCCATGCCGAGCGACATGCCCAGGTAGCGCATGGTCAGGCCGAAGGTCAGGCCGCCCAGACCCCACATCGCGCCGAAGACATAGGCTTTGAACAGGACGCCCGGCGGTGCCGCGCGCAGGACCGGCAGCAGGTCATTGGTTTTAATCGAGGCTAGAATCCAAGGGGCAATGATCCAGCTGAAAAAGCCGCCGGCAAGCCAGTACACTTCCCAGGCCCATTTCCTGACTCCGCGAAAGGGCACGTAGAAGCTACCCGAGGCCAGCCCGCCCAGCCAGTGGAAAGCGACACCGCGGAAAGGATTGATCGTCATCATCGAGAGCAAGACTATATCCAAAAGAAGGAAGGGCTGTCAAACGGGATCCCCTGGCGCATGGCGGGGACCGAAGAGGCCTACTTCCGCAAGGAGGCCTTGGTAAAAAGGGACTCGGGAATCGCCGCTTCGAACTCGATCGACTGGATGATGAATTCCGTCCCGTCCCCGGCCTTTAGGGCGTCCTTGAAGACGACGTCGTTCTGGACCCAGCGGTTTTGGACGCGGATGACACTCTTGACTTCGAGCGTCTTGAGCAGCCTCCCGCTCTTGGCAAAGCGGTCCTCGCGGAGGAGCACGAAACGCTCCCGGTCCACCCAGATCTTTCTTGAATCATAGGCCACGTTCTCGGCCTTGGCCGTCAATTCGAGGACCCAGCAGGGCCGGTCGATGAGGCGTTCCTCTCCGACGACGTTCGCCCCATAGGCCTGCCGGAGCTTCCGGTCCTCCAGCATGTCTTCATAGGAGAGGTCGGAACCCATGACCGACTGGCGCAGCATGTGGCCCGAGATGCTGATCGTCCGGTCCGCGTCCGGCGAGTACGTCCAGAGCTGGTCGCCGAGCTTGAGCATTTTCGTCCCTCTCTCGCGAGCGGGCTCCAGAAATTCGGTGAACGCCTTGTCCTCTCCCTCGACCCAGGATTTCAGCTTCAAGGTGCGCGTCGCTCGGCGGCTGTGAATGATCATCTCGGTCACGCTGATCCGGTTTCCGGCGACCGCGTTTTCGTCGATCCGGTCGAGGATCTGGTCGGCTGAGAGCCTCTGGGCCGGGGCCGGCGCCGCTAAAACACAGGCAAAAGTTAGCAACAACAGGATCTTTTTCATGTCTCGAGCTCCTTGAACAGCTGGGCGGTCTGCCGTTTATAGATCCCCCGCCCGGAGATCGCCGTTCCCAGCAGGGTAGCGAGCAGTCCGGGGAGAAATCCGATGACATAGGCGAAGGGAGTGACCTGGGAATGAAGGACCGAGGGGATCATGATAGCCGCGTTTTTTACCATCGAGGAGATGTCGATCCCTTTGACCTGCAGGTAGTAAGAAAGTCCCAAACCAAGCCCGGTTCCGGCCAGGGTCCCCAGGGCTCCGATCATCAGCGATTCATAGATCATCGACCTGTAGAGATGCCCCTTGGACTCGCCGATGGCGAGGCGGACGCCGATCTCTCCATACCTTCTCAAGCTGCCAAGGAGTCCGGCGTTCCACAGGACGAGGGACATGACAAAAAGGAATACGCCCACGATCGCTGCCGTCGCGTAGGACAGGCGGTCGATCATGAGGACCATTCCGGGCTGGTCTCTCAAGGTCACCATGACGGGAGAGAGGTCATCGCGAGCGTCCTCATGGCCGGCGTTGAAGATGGCCGCCATGCCGTCCACCTCCTTCTGCCGATAGACTGAGTCCTTAGAAAATCCTAAGATCTCGCCCGCGGCGTCTTTCATGTCCAGGGCGTCCTGGATGTCGGCCAGGTCGGCGATCATGGCCGTTCGGTCCATCGCGCTGACGCCGAAACGGACCGTCCCGGCCACGACAAAATTGGCCAGGCTCGTGCTCCCGAACATGGTCGAGCTGATGAGCGTCGCCCTTTCGCCCGGATTCAGGCCTAGCTTGCGGGCGAACTCATCGCTGATGAGGACTTCCTTGGGCCGCTCCGGCAGGTGCCCTCTGACCAGGGCTTTCTTGAGGTCGAGGAGCTTGATCTCCGGCGTTTGAGGAGCGAGCAGCCGGACGGCCATCCCGGCGGCGGGGCCCTGGGAGCGAGTCTCTCCGTTTTCGTCGGGGACGTCGAGCAGGCCTCCAAACCGGATGCGCGGGGTCCAGATGAAACCTGGAAATCCGGCTTGAAGGTCCTGAATCAAAGACGGAAGACCGGTGAGCGCCAGGTCGTTCGGGATCTGGTCGGCCTCTTTCGCATAGGCCCCGGTCATGACTCTGACATGCCCCGACAGGAGGTTGGCATTCGAGCGGATGAAACTCGCCTCAGCGCCCTTGATATAGCAGTACAAAGCCACGGTGAGAAATACGCCCGCTGTTACTATGAGAAACGGGAAGAGACTTCGAGATTTATCACGCAGGATGCCCTTGAATAAAAACTTGATCATCAGAGTTTGCCCCTCAATGCTTCGGTCGGTTTCAACTTGGCGATTTTTCGTGTCGGCAAAAAGCTGACGATGGTCGTGATGATGAAGACGAGGACCGTGGTCCCGATAACGAGGCCCCCGCTATATGTGGGGAAGAGATTCTCGCTCATGGCGAACCCAAAGCTATCCGCCGTGCCGGCGGGCAATCCTAGTCCCTTGGCCACGAAATAGGCCAGCAGGGGGATTCCGTAGACGGCGCCGACCAGGGCGGCCAGGACGGCGTGAAGCGCTCCCTCGACCGTGAAAAGGGCGATGACTTTCCCCCTGGTCATGCCCAAGGCCATCAGCGTCCCAATCTCCTTCCGGCGCCGGAATATCGACAGGACTTGAGTGTTAAAGATCGCCAGCATGGCCAGGAAAAGGAGGAAGGCATAGAAGATAGACGCGCCGACGGTCTTGCTCCTGACAATCTGCTTGATATCCTGGAGAAGGTAGTTCAGGTCTCTGAAGGTCCAGCCTGGGACGTTATCGGCTTGGCCCAAGCCCTTCTTGACAATGACGATTGTGGCCTCGTTCTCCACCCCGGCCATTTCTTCGAGCTTCTTCAGGGGAACCCAGATCTGGCCGATATCGATCGTCTGGACAGACGTGGTCATGACCTGGATAATCTGCAGGTCCTGGGCATCAAACGTACCGTGAACATCTCTCCAGCGGACCGTAACCGTGTCGCCGCTCCTGAGCCCAGTGCTCTGGGCCATTCGACTTCCGATGAGCGCCGGGATTTCGCTATCCGAATCCTTCAAGAAAGACGAGGGAAACATCAACACCTTCTGTTCCGGGTCGATGCCTCTGAGGAGCGCAGCCTGCACCCGGCCATTAGGATAAATCGTGCCCTGAACGATCAGCACAGCTGCCGCTTCTCCCGACTGGGCCAATTCCTCCAGTTTCCCTGTAAGCTTGAGATGGGCGTCCTGCAGGGAGAAGGGGTCGTAGGGGTCATAGCCCTCCACCCAGTACTGACCGCCGCCGACAGCCGCATCGATCATCGTCCGGGAGACTTGTTGATCCATTCCCTGGTACAAACCCTGGGTCCAGATGATCGTGACATAGGCGAGGGACAGGACCACGGCGTTCAGCCAGCTCTTCATCCCCCCGCCGAGTAAGTTCCTGACCGCCAGCTTGAGGATCGTCACGGCCGTTTCCTTCGGTCCTCGTCCCCGATCGTTTCATCGTTGGCGATTCGGCCGTCGACCAGAGAAATCTTGCGGCGCAGATGTTCGATGACCTTCTGGTCGTGGGTGGAGAAAAGGAAGGTCGTCCCCAGCTCCCGGTTCAGATCTTCCATGGTGTCGAGGATATGGTGAGAGTTGTCCGCGTCCAGGTTGGCCGTCGGCTCATCGGCCAGGACGAGGTCCGGCCGCTTGACCATGGCCCGGGCGACGGCCACCCTCTGGCTTTCTCCGCCCGAGAGTTGAGGCGGCTTGGACCTGGCCCTATCGGCCAGATGGACCCATTCCAAAGCGGCCATGACCGCCTTTTTCCTTTGGGAGGCGGAAAGGTCAAGAAGTAACAGCGGGAATTCGACGTTTTCGTAGACAGTATAGACCGGGAGCAGGTTGAAGGTCTGGAAGATGAACCCGATGTGCTTGTTCCTGAGCTCGGCCGCTTTTCTATGGGAGAGGGTTTCCACTTTTTCCCCAAGGACTTCCGCGCTGCCCTGCGTGGGAGTATCGAGGGAGCCGATGATGTTGAGGAGCGTTGTCTTCCCCGAACCGCTCGGACCGACGAGGCCGGCAAACTCTCCCTTCCTCAGGATCAAGCTGACGTGGTTCAAAGCGATGAGCTTCTGGTCTCCCATCGGATAGATCTTGACGAGGTCCACAGTCCTGATCAGAATAGAGTCGTCCATATTGCCTCTCCTCCCCGGCTAGTGGTTGAAGACGATCATGACCTCGATTCCTCGGCCGATGAAAACGCTCTTTCCCTGCTGGTTGGCGATGATCCGGTAGCTCTCGGGATTCCAAAACCCGATGATATAGAAACTCCAGCGATCTATCACTCTTTGCCAAGTGAGGAAGCGGTACCAATCCCCGGATTCCCAAGCGTAAAAAGCCATGCCCCTGATCCTATCAGTTATCCCTAGAGGATAGTCCAGCGAGAGGGCCGAGAACTCGGCCCTATCTCCTCCAGTTAGGGCGTCGGCTGAGGACTGATTGATCAGATATTCCCCCAAGATGTGGAGGCCGTTGCCGATTGAGAACGTATAGTCGAGGCCGAGGTTGACGGTTTTTTGATACTTCAGGGGGAAAAGCTTGAAGTCCTGCCGGCCGAGTGTTCCCTCGAACCAGAAGCCGACACCCAGATCCCATTTCCCGTCGACGGCGAACCTGTCTTCTGGTGCCGGAGCGGGTTCGAGCGCGACTTGAGGGAGAAGGCTTCGGCTGGGGTCGATGCGGCGGTGATGATAGCTAAGGGCCATTTCGCCCTTGAAGAGCGGGAATTGGAACCGGCCGCCGTACTCCGGAGTCTTCTTCTGAGTAGGGGTGGTTTCCCAACCCTTGAGGTCATCGTTGCCGTAAAGCCCCCAGACCCAGACGTTGGCGTTGCTGAGGAATGTGTAGCGCAGGAGAAGCCCATAGACTCCGTTAGTCAGCTGAAGCGGATCATTGGGGTCGAGGCGATCAAACCACATCAGCGGCCGGAGGAGGGCAGCGGACCCGAAACTGATCTTCTGGAGCCCGATCCTGGCCTCGAACTGGGGGGTGGAAAAACGCAGCCATATTCTGTAGGGGCTGAACTTCCCACTAGTACTGAGGTGCCCGATGCCGGGTCCCATGGCTGCCGAGTAGGTGTTGACCGAGATTTCGGCGTCCAGGGCGTAGGATTTGGCGAAGGACTTGGTAAGAGAGAGTGTCGGGACGTAGCGGAGGCCTAGCTGGAGGTTGGAGGAGCCGGCCCGGCTCGCCGCCGCCCATCCGGAGAGCTGTCCCTGAAATTCAAACTGCTGGGCGGCGCCGGAAGGAGCGACGAGAAAGAGGGTGGCAGCGCTGGCCAAGAATCTGGTCGCCTTCAGTCTCATCCGACTCCCCTATTCCTCTGGTCGGGTCCAGCGACACTCGCGCAGAAAGCCCAAACCACACTCCTTTAGGAAAAGAATTGTATTCCGGGCAGACGAGCGACGTCAATAAGACTGTCAAAACTAACGGATATCCGTTTGAGGTGATTATTCCCCCTGGATTTTCGGCCAGCGGCGCCGGCTCATTTCACAACCGGCACTTCAAGGAAGCTCGGGTGTTCGGCGTCATGATAAATAGTGACATGAGCGGTCAGGCTGTCTTTACCGGATTCCTCGGCGACCACTCCCCCACTGTTATAATTTTTCTGAAAACCGATCGAATTCGTTGACCGAAGAACGAGACGAAGACGGCTTCCTTTGCTGACGAGGCGCGAGAACCACAGGAAGGACTTGAACTCATAGCGGTTGATTTCTCCGGGCTTCACCAGCTTCTCTTCGCGGAGCGAGTCGCGGTAGCGGGCCCGCATCCGGTCCTGGGTCAAAGCAACGCTCGTGCCGTCGGGCATGATCTCGTAGACTGTAACTTCGAAGTCTGTATCCGGGACATCCATGGCCATCCAGCAGACCAATTTGAGGGTGCCGCTGATCTCCGCAGCCTCGACAAACGGTGCACTGTGATAGACAACGCCATTGCCAAAGAGGTTTAAAACAGCGCGCTGGTCCGTGATGGTATTCTCGCCGGCCGCGGCCTCCAGATCGGCCGAACGCGTGTCCAACGGATCATAAGTGTACTTGTCTGGTTTTTCCCGGACCGGCTTTGCTGGCCCCAAGAGACCGGAGGAAAAAACATCATCGGCCGATCCGCCGGAGTGAATGTAAAGGAGATTTGGCTGCGCGCAGATTGCCTCGAGGCTGTCCGCATACTTCCAATATTCGGCCCCCGGCCCCACAACGTAATAGGCAACCCTGTTCTTAAGGAACTCCAGTTTCTTTCCGTCCTTCATCGTCCAGTCATACCATTCCTTATGGAGTCCATTGAGATCCACAAGGCTCGCTTCCCCGAACCGCAAGCCTCCGACATCACGGTTCGGCGTGCGGGTCCCGGCATGATCCCAGGGCCCGATGATCAAGTAGTGATTGGCCGTTGCCTCTTGAGATCCGTGCTTCATGTGGCGTCGGTAATATTCAAGAGCCCCGGGCTGGTCATCGTCATAATGGCCCGTTATTGTCAGGATTGGGACACTGATACGCCGATAATCCTGCTCGGTCGGCGCCATGGCGTCATAGTAAGCGTCCGGCACCGGATGAGAGAGCCACTTTTGAAAAATCGGAGACGGGTTGCCGACGAGCTCATCCAGTTCCTTGAAAGGCAGATGCTTTAAGTAGAGCTCCGAGAACTTATCTTGCCAATAGGTACTCTCGTTGAATAACTTGAGGTTCGGAGTGAGGCCGCTCGTGTAGGTAAGCCACTGGATGATGTATGGGGCGAAAATGTTGGAGTTGAAAGGAAAATCGACGCCCGGATGGGCCGCGGCAGCCGGGACGATGGTGGCTAGATGGGAAGGGAATTCCTTGAGGACCGACCACTGGTCAAACCCGGCGTAGGAACCTCCCCACATAGTTACCTTCCCGTTGCACCAGGGCTGCCGGGCCAGCCACTCGACCACGTCATGGCCGTCCCGGCCTTCATTCACAAACGGCTCAAACGCGCCCTCGGAATTTCCCCTGCCGCGGACATCGATACCGAGAAAAATGTAGCCATTCCGGGCAAAATACATGCCGCGCTCATGGTAGGTGTCAGCGATATAGGGCGTGGATGTGAAGATAACGGGCAGAGGCTCCTGGACATCAGCTGGTTTATAGAGCGTCCCGTTGAGCTTGACTCCGTCGCGAACCGCAATCTTGACTCCCCACTGGATAGAAACCGACTTTGGCGTGCCCGGCGCCTGGCCATAGCCCTGATTCAAAAAGAGAAAAGCAAAGGCGCTCACTAGGATATGACCGATCGTACGCTTCATCATGGATCTCCTCCCTGGGCCATGAATCCAATTTTTTTGGTAAAAAAATGGATCTAAGCCCGATAAACTGCGGATTTTTTCAGTTATATACTTTAATATCAACAACATAACTTGGTCCGACCCAAGAAGAATTAGGCCCGAAGAATGGCCCGAGCCTTACTTCAGCAATAGATAGGAGATGCCGGTGATGAATACCGAGGCGAGCCCGAGCACGAGCACGCTTTTGCGGACGGCCCAGCTGATCTCGAGCGTCAAACTGTATTCGGTACCGGCCTTTCGCTGCGGCACCCGAGGAATGAGATCGGAACGGATGAGCACGCGGCGCGACGTCAATGTCTTCTCATCAATAATCCACATATACGGGTTCTCGACCGCGCTCGTATAATAAGACAGGATCGTGCCATAGTTCAGGTTAGATCCACAGACCGCCCGAACGTCGCCGGTATCTGGAGCGATCTCCCACCAGGCGGCTTCGCCTTTCTTAAGGCCACCCCGGGGCGCCACCAGGACGGCGCCGCGCTCGAGCGCAGCGTCCATCCTGGCCGCCGCTTCCGCGCTCACCTCGCGGGGCTTTTGCGGGCGATCGTTGCTCAATACGACCACCCCTTCATCTCCGAGCAGAGCGCTCGTCGTCTCGACACGGGCGGGGTCGGCGCCGAAAGCGGCTGCTTGTTCAGCGAGCAGCTCATGCTCGAACGCACCCTCCAGCGCCCCGAACCACAGCTTGCGCTCGGCCACAGCCGCCTCGTCTCCGGGCTTGCGCGCGATCCCTCGCAGGTGATCGCGCCTCAGGTCGGTCTGCAGGAACATCGCCTCCTTCTTTTCCCACGGGCTCTGGCCGACGCCAAATATGGAAATGCGGGGCGAGTCGGGATAGAAGCGGAGACCGGGTGATTCATTGAGCGTCGGGATGATGACCTTATCGGCCATCAGGATCCAGGCGAAGTTCTGGACCGAGAAGACCCAGGCCTGGCTATCGAAGGACATCTCCCCCTGCGCGGCGCCGGGCTTGCGGGGTTCGAGGGAGGCCGCCAGCGCATTCAGCACCTTGGCATATTGTAAGGCGTTGTGGCCTCCGGCGCTGAACCAGATGT
>Ga0315277_10013138_pt1 | contig 10331 bp, 11 predicted proteins | sample YL17G05_15_MG_FD_203695 | JGI IMG/M metagenome (GOLD analysis project Ga0315277, IMG submission 203695) | Sediment microbial communities from Yellowstone Lake, YNP, Wyoming, USA - YL17G05_15 | ecosystem: Environmental > Aquatic > Freshwater > Lake > Sediment | place: USA: Wyoming | collected...
TTCCATCCACCTGGCTGGGTTGCTGGAAAGTCTGTATCACAATTATAACCATAGAAAGCCATAGGTTTACAAACAGCGCCCGTTGTGTTTTTGGTTACGTAGAAATACTGGGCCTCATAAACATCATAAGCTGCAGAGGTGTAATAGTAGGTGTAAATATTCATCTCTGCATTCAGGACAATATTGGTAATGGTATATTCCAAATCAGGTAGTGGCGAACAAGAGACAGGTGGGTGTGGAGGAACTGTTTTCACAATGCAAGGATGATTCTTCTCATATAGTTTAGAACCGATAGCCATATTCAATTGAACTTGACCCCACTTATCTGTAAAATTACCTAATGGAAGAGAAGAGGTAGAACTCCAAGAATCGGTCTTAGTATTCCACCTCCAGTAAAGTTTTTGCCAGGTGCACTGATCGGAAGTTGCCCCTTGCGCCGGAGTGCCCCCGGTGCAATTCCATCTGTCTCTTACATAACGCCCAACTCTTGCATCGGTCTTGAACTGGGCATAGGTTGAAAAGCCAAGGTTGATGTCCACAAGGTCTGTGATGACCTTTTTGAGCGCCAGTTTCGCCTGATAGAGTTTGCTATCAGGGTGATTGCCGCTGCCTTCAAAATAATACCACTTCCACGGGGCAGTCCCATTCGGCCAAACGTTGCCATCCTTATCTACAAATTGCCAGGAAGCATTGGCACCTGTTCCATCTGCTTTTGAATTCATCGAAGCGGAGCTATCAAAGAGGATCATGGCATTGGGCGTCATAATCTCAATGAGGTCTGATTGTCCGTAAAGCAGAGCGGGCGCTCCTAAAAGAATAGCAATGAAAAGAATTAAATATTTTTTCATGTGGAACCTCCTGCGTATTCAGGTGGTGGCGTTGTATCCACTACCTCAACAATAGCTTCTATGTTGATTCTTCCGGCTGTCGGAAAACTCGGAGAAATCCCCTGGGAGGTGATCTTAAACTGAAACTTTTTAGGGGGGCCGAGGTCCGAAAGGGTTCTTTCCCAATTGACGAGAAAATAATCTCCTCCTAAGGGGATGCCGTCCGTTCGGCTATCCACTATCCCCCCTGAATTCGGTAGCAAAATATAAGAAACCCCCATGCTGACGAAATAGTCCACTCCTGCGTCAGAAGTATAAAAAGCTCTATTATAAAGTCTCTCGTTTCCGGCAATATTGGTTTCAAAAGTGGTCGTGCTGATGGCGCTGATTCCAATTAATGTAAGGACCAATAAGATCATAAGGGCGATCACTAATGAAACACCTTTTTGATACTTCGACGACGCCAAACTTCGCCATTTAGGACGGAGTTGAAAGCGCCGCTCAGTATCAACCCTGAGCCCCTCGGCCTGAGCTCGGGTCGAAGGCAAACCCCAGGCGTTAGCTTGGGGAAAGTCGAAGGGTTGATTTTTTAAATGATTTCTTTCCATCGTGTTAAACCAGCTTAGGGAGCTATAAGCCCCTATTCCTCTGTAAAATGATAGAAGTAAATTGCTTCCTCCGATACCCATCCCCTCCTCCCTTTAGTAGTTCAGGGTCAGTCCTATCGGTCCTCGCCGTTACGGCCACTTGTAAACTCATACTATTTGGATTTAAGGGCGTGCTCCCATCCGGATTTCGGAACTCAATCGCTTCTATATTATCGGCTACGGGTTGGAACCCACCGCCGATATTCTCATCCCTTCTTAGAATGGGACTCCCCAATGCATCAATGAAAATTTGATAACTGATCGCCCTGATCGCAAAGACTAAAGTGGTGCCATCGGTTTTATAAACTCGGCTCACATCTGTGTTGAGAGTCAATACTCTATTTGGAACGTCAGGTATAGCGGTGATGAAATGGCTTTCCAAGCCACCGATGGATATATATTTTCTATCATTATTCTTAGTTATATCAAATTCTGCAATCGATGACACCTGAATCTGATTGGAGAGGAGGGTCCCCGCACCCACCACATCTCCTGGTTGTGCTGAAAGGGCAGCGCTCCCTCCGATTGCCGAAACGACCGTGAACTCTCCTGCAGCAGGGAGATCTGGATTGACTATATTGGGGTAAGTCCTTCCCACCCCTGGAAAGGTCACAGGCAAGACATCTTGGACATTACCGAAACCCGCCATCCGAATTTCCCTCATCATTCGATTAATCGCCACCCTCACATTTTGCTGCATATCAGCCACCTGCTCCTGGGTAGCGTAGGTTTTTTGTTGATGGATAAAAGTCCTGTAGATGCCAGCTATTATAATGGCACTGATGACCAATGCGATGAGAAGCTCAATGAGTGTGACACCCTTCGATTTTTTTAAAAAATTTAGAACCATGGATCTATCTTCCTTTGATGGTTCCAAAGGATACAGTATGGGGCACACTCTTTTCCAACCATGAGATCGTATAGATGATGTTCACAAAATTAGGAGTGACATTCCTGTTCGCCTGGTAACTTCCTGTGAAAATCCCAACAGTAATATCATTAGGATAATTGTTTGTATCCAACCTGACATCGGTCAAAGGCAAACCCTTTAAAAATTCTAATCTGTCTTGGGCGATGACAGAGGCTTGGGTGATATTGTTACTAAAAGAGGTCCCGACGATGGAAGTGATTTGCATTCCTGCAACAGCAAGGATGCCTATCGCCAAGATGACCAGACCAATAAGAACTTCTATTAAGCTGAACCCCTTTTCTTTAAAGACTTTAATTTTAATCAATTAATTTTTACCCTCCCCGTGGCAGTGGTGAGTGTAATTCTTCTTTGATCTCCTTTTGTATTTTGTAGCGTGACGCCTCCGGGGGAAGAAGTGGAATCAGGATTAAATTGTGCAAAAGGTTTCCCTAAAGCTCCATTGATAGGAAATGTATTGTTATTAAATTGCACTCCACTCGGTAGATTAATGATTCCTCCTTCAGCGATAAGACCTGCTGTTGACTGATAATAAAGTTGGAATGCACTCGCATCAAAACCCACTCCATAAGAGATATTGGTTGAAACCGCTTTCATTTGGGCAGTTCTAAGCATTGAAACTGCATCCCTTGTCGCACTCCTTAAGCGGTAGTTCGGCAACCATCCACCGATATTGGGAACCAATAAAACAGCTCCAATCGCAATAATGACCATTACTACCACTAATTCAATTAATGTAACCCCTTTTTTATTCATCTCTTTTATAAAAATATAAATAAAATAAGACTATTATACAATTTTATTCCATTAAAAGAATTTGTCAATAGTTTTATTATCTTAAAACAAAGCATAACTTTACATCAATTGATAGCATTTTACATTATGTTTAAAAAAACCGGACTGCCAGTTTTTAAAATCATGTCACAGCAATCCGGTTCATATGATTCTACTTCGGCAACCCGGCTGTCTTAAGAACTAAGGATCCTTGGCTTTCAGTCTCACGTTTAATTGTAGTTTGGCTTTATTGATTTCTTTTTTGTTTATTAAAAAAATTATCTAAATTCAACTGTTAAAGTATACCGCTGGATGCTTCTTGCCCCTTCGCTATCGGAAACTTCAATCTCAACAGAATGATTTCCTTTATCTTCCCTGCGAATCTCCCATCTTATTAATCCTATATTTTTATCCATCTCCATTCCCTTGGGTCCTGATTTCATGGTGAAGATGATGGGATCATTATCCGGATCATTGGCTCTGATTTGATAAATGTAAGTCAACTTTTCAACGGAAGTAGGTGGGGATGAGACGATGAGGGGTGGGCTATTTGAAATGACAAGGGGTTCTGATTTCTTGGAGGTCCCTAAAATTTCTCTGTCGTCAGGGGTTACGATGACAGCCATCGAATCTCCTTTTTTAAATCGCCCTCGTTCTAAAAACTCTCCCCTTTCCTCATTTAAAACGACTCCATTCTTTTCCCATTGATAAGTATAATAAATAAAGTCTCCATCCGAATCAGAACTCTTCACATAGGCTTTCAAACGGTCCGTTACATAAGCCACTTTGGGTTCTATCCAGATTTCTTGGATGATAGGCGGGGAATTGAGAATCTGCAATGGAGGAGATAGAAAGGGCATCCCGTTGGCCTTTCCATCAGAGGGAGTCACCCTCACCCGGATGAGGTCTCCCTTTTTAAAATTCACTTTTTTTAAAGTGTTTTGGTTCTGTCCGATGATCTCTTCGTCATTTCTCAGCCACTGGTATTGATAAGTGATGGGGTCCCCATCCGGATCTTTACTCTGGATGTACAAATTCAATTCGCTCTCTTTGTTCGGTTTTTCAGGTAAAATATTGATAGAGGTGATTGCAGGAGGGGAATTGGTTTTGGATTTGAATGTCTCTTTTTTTTCTCTTTCACAGGATAAGTTATTAAAAAAGAGGAATGCCAAGGTAAGAATGATTAGTATTTTAAATAAAGAATCACGTTTCATAGGCATAGATATTTTCCGGGGGGGGTATTGTTATTTTCACTTTCCATTTTAACTATACTCTCAGGTTGAATCAATGTCAAACAATCATAAAATAAGTGGTTAAGTATTTCGGAGAGAGCACCTTATAGCGGTCAGGGTGAAATATAGGTGATCATGGAACTTGCCACGCCAATCATCTCCTTATTTCATAAAGGAGAATTTTTGCTTGTCCTTGGGATTGACATAGTGAGGCAGAAGGTAAATCTTTTTAGCTTTATTAATCCCTTGATTGGGGTCTTTATCCATTTCTAAATAAACAAATTTTTTCGGTTTAAGCTCAGTGATTGGAATAGAGGTTCCGTATTGATTCATGATCTGTGTCGCTTTATCAATATAGACCCTCATTTCATTGATGAAGAGATAGCCAGCCTTGAGGTTTGCGCCAGGGTTGATCAAACCCTGGGTGCGTATGACACGCTCCTCTGCGGCCAGACAGAAAGAAGCCAGTAGGATCATAAGACAAACCACCAGAAGACAAATATATTTTTTCATACTAAACATCTCCTTAATGTTTTTGTTTCCAATTAACGGGTATCAGAACCTTATTCCCTTTCAGAGGGGTCTTAAAAATACCCCCTCCAACACCGATGTAACTGGACGGGGAAGTTCCTCCAATGATAGCGATAATGGCTCCCGATGGAATAGCTGTTCCAATGATCTCGGACCGATCGCTTCTGGTAAGCTCTATTGTGGTCGAATCAAAATTGAACACAGCGTTCCCATTCAAATAGGTCATTGCATAAAGTCTTGCATCCCCATCTCCCAAATAGCAGGGGTCTGTCACCACTCCTGTAAACGGGGTGAATGTGGTGAAATAGGAAACGCCGAAAAAGATAAGGGGAGGAGCCAGACATTTTTCACCTCTGTTTTGATCTAATTTAATGTACCAACCACTTGCACTTTTTAAAGCATTTGAGATGGATTGTTTTTGTGCATCTGTACCTGTTTGAAGGAGATCGTCTGTGGCATCCACCAGATTCGTTTCCTTCAAAACACTACCTATATTTCTATCTTTTAATGTATAGAGTCGATCATAGTATAATTCATCGAAGGGGACTGTACTTTTTGGATGCTCTCGGTCACCTGTTCCAAATATGAGTAATTCATAGTTCCCTACATTATCTTTTTCAAGAGATATATCTGGAGGATAGAAAATCTTTCGCAGATCAACCCCCGCGGAGGGAGGTGGGTCATTGGCATCGAAAATACACTTCCCAGTCCAACTGCTCGGTGAAGGATCGCCTATATCAAATCGCCACATTTGTCCACCCATATCTCCGACATAGAGGCGATCAATTCTTCCGTCTCCGTTCGTGTCCACCCTTCCTACATCACTGGGAATGGAATATTTCATCCGAGGATTATCCGCCTTCGAGTACTTCCAGATTTTCCCTCCTGTTAGGACATCGACCACGTAGACTGCAAATCCTTTAGCATCACCATTGGTAACCTTATCCTTTGTTGCAGGAAGATTATCCTGATTTGTATCGTCATACCCTCCGCCAATAAAGAAGGCCCATTTATCACCCGTAACATCCTTAATTTTACCGATATAAGGAGTGGACCAGGTTTGTCCCATCTCGGCAAAATCAGGCATTTCAGGGCGAATTTCCCACTTCCACTGAGGTTTTGTTGGGTTCGAAATATCTAAAGCAAAATATCGGTTTCCACCTCTTCGCTCACCACAAATAAGAATCACGGTGCTAGAGTCGGGGTCTATAAAGACTCTCGGTGTTCCATCGACGAAGAACTCGACTGTATTCCCCGTTAAATTCTTTAATTTTGGTAACATATCAGGCGGAATAAATGCCCAAAGCTCCTCTCCTGTATCCTCATAAAAAGCATGAAGCATTCCATCGTTTGCTCCGGAAAAAATAATAGATCGGGAGGGATAACGGATTACCAATGGCCTTGAATGCAAAATGGCTCCCAGTATCCAACTCCTCTTATTTGTGGCGGGATTCATGTCTTCATCATAGGAGTCATAACCATACAGGAAGTTGACCAGTTTATCTCTTTCCTCATCCGTAGACAAATCTAATAGACTCGGGGAAATTGGGGAAGACGCCCCCGCTATGAATTTATTGGAAGAATGAGTCAGGTCTGAATTGGTTCCAAGGTAGGTGTAAATATTTCTCTTGGACAAATCGGACATATTTTCGAGGATGTACCCTACCCCACCTTTTTCTACATCGCCTCCATCCTCACCGCTTGACCAATAGGTAGAGGCGGTATCATAAATCTTGTTTAATGCGGGATCGATAGCCAGATTGTCGTTCTTATCGAGAATATCTCCCACCACAATACCTTTCGAAGGGTCTTTTGATTGGGCAATTCCAAATTTTTTGATATTTCCTTTCCAGAAGCTTTTTTCTGTGGGTTTAAACATCCCTAAATACATACGGTTGTCACTGGCTGTTCGCACCATTTGGCTGATAGGAACGGTCGGCGCTACAAAAGATGTAGAATCTCTCAATACCTCTTCGATGATTAATTGGAGTGCGATTTTGAAACTCTGCGCATTATGGCAGTAAAAATATTTCCCTCCTCCATTAGTGGCTGTGGATTGTAGCAAAGTAGAGTCTATAGCGAACTCACTGGGATTGAAGCCGATGGTATATACGGTGACATTCTGGCGTCCCTTTAATGTGGAAGACATGTCAGTTTCATGCATATATTTTGCGACGTCATCCAGATAATGAGATCCAAGTAAAAGTGGATCCCCATAAGTCCCTGAGTCATTTCCATCCTTATCGTAATCTCCGATCTTTGGGAAATCACCGATTTGGTTGGTAATTGGACTGGTCGCATCATCCGCCACATCATGGGTCGGAGCTCCATCTGTAATCAAGATGACATAATTCTTCTGGCAATAATATTGAATGGGATCTCCGTATGTGGTGGGGGAATTATAATAACTCGGTCCTCCTTTAAAGGAAAGCATGCCTTCATATAAAGACTCCGCTAATGGAGTCCAATCAACGACCGATGAGGCATTAATGTCACTCAGAGCATTAAACATTATATTTTTATCATCAGAAATTGGGGCGGTGACACGGCCTCCCTGGCCATTGCCATTGAAAACCATTAACCCCCAGCGGATTCCATCGGTCGTGTTAATATAACTGTGAAGCGTTCCTGTTGCCAGACCGAGCCTTGGCTGATTGCTCGTAGTCGTCCAGACCAAATAGTTCATATAGTTTCCGGTCTGGAGAAATAAATTCTTACTTCCTCCACAGCTCGTATCCGCTTTCATCTTTCCATTCCAGGTTCCGTAGATTTTCAACTTATCCTTAGTATCGGTACAGGTAATCGTATTGACATCGCCCCAGAAGAGGACCCAATTGGAACCTTGTTTGCTATAAACTTCATTGGGATTATAGGGTCCTGGATATACTGGGGGTGAGGCAGGAGGACTAGGATTGTAGTCAGGGGGTTGATCTTCTGTCAGCATGCTCGAGGAGTTATCGAGAATAATCAGAACATTTGGAGGCACTTCCAGACCTGTGATTGTATACAGGTCCGTATCGAAGCCCAGGGCATTTCCATAATAGAGAAAGGAGACGATCAAAAAAGGAAGTATCAAAAGTCTGTTCAATTTCTTTACCATCATGCATTTCCTCCTCAGGGAAGCGGCACAAGCCTCACCACTTTCTGTTGAATGGTACAGGTGGATTTATTAAGACCTATTTGCATCGTGTCCTGACCCGTCGATTCAATGACATAATGCTCGAAGTCAACATAGATGGCACTGGTACCAAAACCTCTCGGTGCTCCCTTTTGATTACCGAGATGTTCAATGATGGCTTTTGCATTGGTGGGATTAGGATTTTCTGCATCGGTGAAGGGGTCATATTTTTCTGCCACATATTTCCCAGGTAAATCAAAATTCTCAACCCTTGCCATTGCAATATGAACTCCAGTATCCGCAGCATAAAAAGAATCGGTAGATGATCTTTTGTTTCCTGCAAGCTTAATCTCAAAAGTAGAGGTAAAGGAGGCGGCCAGAACGATCAGTGTCATCACAATGATCATGATCAGGGCGATGACTAATGCTGCACCCGATTGGTTTTTAAAAATATCACCTTTCTGAGTTTCCATATCTCTTGCTCCTTTGTCACTGGGCGATGGCTTTCAAGTCTGTAGGTTTGTTATTGTCTCGGTTCACCTAGAAGCATTGATTCCTTAATGTCACAGCAGAAGTTAAAGTTCTCGGAGATACCCACTCCTTGACATCTGGTTTGGTTTGATCAGGCTTTCCGGTTAAAGTGACGCGGACAGCCACCACTTTTGATATACCAACGCCTCCGGCAGGAACCCAGCTTTCCACACCTCCATCGTCGTTGGTATCGATCCCATAAGTTAGATTGAATGTGTCGACGTTTTCTAATAAATCTGCGGTCTCTGTGGTGCTTGAACCATCATCTTTGGTTCTGGTCAGTTGTCGTTTTAATATGGAAGGGGCCCCTTCTACCCAATACGAAACAGTATATCGGGTCGTATCGTCATATTCGTATTCTACAATAATAGGATTTAATTTTGAGCCGTCTCCAATGATGATCGGGTTTACAACGTTCACTTTAGAACTGAGACTATCATTGTCGTATCCTGTCATGCGAAGGTCTCTCAATAAAATTTCCATTGTGCTTCGGATGTTCTGCTGGACTTCAGCTACTTGATCTTGGACAGTATAAGCCCTACTTTGGACAACGAAGAGACGATAGATTCCACCAATCACTACCCCAGATATGACCAATGCCACCAACAATTCAAGGAGTGTGATACCCTTTTTATTAAATGGGGATTTCATTCTCATATTTTTTTCCTCCAGCATATTCATTTCGGATCTGGGTTGGCAATTGCCGAAAGAATTCTAATTGAGTGATCCGTCTTGTCGTTCCAATTCACTGTAATGGTGATGGTTTTTAGAGTAGGTTCTGTAAGAGGTGGGACAATTGCGTTCGGGACAACGGTCCAATTTCGAGCATAATTTATTCCATTGGGATGGGTTATAAGGTCTGTTCCTGGAATGATGGTAAGCCATGTCGTAGACCTTAATTCTTCCAGTTTGTCCTGGGCAAACGTAGCGGCTTCTGTGATATGGCCACCGAAGGAATTATTTCTCGTTGACTGAACCATTAAACCCGCCAAAGCCAAAAAGGTAACAGATAAAATGACCAAGGCGATTAGAATCTCGATCAATGAAAAACCTTTTGATTTCATGAAATTATTTATTCTCCTATTCCATAAAATTTATTTTTATTTTAAATGTAGCAAAACCTATACCAACAAATTTTTAAATTTTATTTTAGGATGGGAAAAGAAAGGAGGGTAAAATTATTAAATGAATTTAATATGTTATGAATTGAAATTGAGTATTATAGAGGGAGGAGCCCCCTCATTTTAAAACCACTAATTATGAAAAGTTTAATTAATTAAGACAAAATGACACAAGACAAAAAAGCTAATAAATTTTTTAGAGTTACAGATTTTTGGAATAAAATATTTCAAAAAAATAAAACTGTTTTCATAATGATATCAAGTTAAAGGATTCACAATCCATTTTCTACGATCCCATATTCTTTAATTTTATATAGCAATGCACGGTGGCTTATTTCAAGCAATCTTGCAGCATGGGTATGGTTCCCTTTTGTCTTTTTAAGCGCTTTTTTGATTAAATTGGTTTCTAATGCCTTGGAGGCTTTTTTAATTGAATATTCTTCATCGGGCAGGGATTCCAACTGAAACTCCTCTTTAAAATTTTGAATTTCGATGGGCAAATTTTCTAATTCAATGATATTCTTATCCGTCAGCACGATAGCTCTTTCTATGGTATTCTCCAGCTCTCTTACATTTCCATACCATTTATAGTTCATCAAGACCTCCAGAGCCTTGTGATCTA
>Ga0315277_10013139_pt1 | contig 10331 bp, 9 predicted proteins | sample YL17G05_15_MG_FD_203695 | JGI IMG/M metagenome (GOLD analysis project Ga0315277, IMG submission 203695) | Sediment microbial communities from Yellowstone Lake, YNP, Wyoming, USA - YL17G05_15 | ecosystem: Environmental > Aquatic > Freshwater > Lake > Sediment | place: USA: Wyoming | collected...
ACGCGCGCCTGCCCGGGCTGGAGCGTGACGGAGAGCCAGATCTTGTCGCGGAAGATGTGATCCACGTGGCTCAGGATGACGGTGGCGCCGCCGTCGGTGTTGCGCCGCGTCGCTGCCACCCAAGGTTCGCCCGGCCAGGTGATCATATGCGTGTCGTAGGGCCCATAGAGTTCGAGGTTGCCGGCGGGCCAGGTGTTGCGCTGGTTGTAGGGCGTGGGTTTGACGGCCGCGGTGCGATAGAAGAATTCGCGCCCCCGAATCTTGTCGTAGGCCGCCCAGATGCGCCCGCCCAGCTCGGGCACAAAGGTGAGCTTCAGATATTCGTTCTCAAGAAAGATGGCGTGGTAAGTGACGGGGCGTGGCGCGCTGGACCGGCTGGAGAGCCGGTAGCTCGCGTAGGGATAGAGGCCGCGCGAAAAAAACGGCGGAGAAGGTCCCCGCTCCGGCAGATCGTAAGTCGGCAGCGTTAACTGGCCCTCGGTTACCGTGACGCGTTCCTGCGCCGTCAGGCCGGAGGGAATGACGAAGACAACAGCCAGGAAGCATAGGACCTCCGCCCGTCTCCTCAATTTGCCAGCCACGCTCATGGATCTCCGGCCAATGCTCCTATCGAATTCGGTAACACCGCAGGCCGCGAACATATTGCGCGCTGGCGGGGTGCGGAATCAAGCGCCCTCCTTCGTCATCGGCATGTCGGGGGAGAAACTCATCCGGGCGGGGAAGAGGAAATCCGCCGGCTCAGCCTTTCTTGAGTTCGCTGAGGACGAGGCGGCCGCATTCTTTCAGGGTCTCGAAGACGCCCGTGCCCTTATAGGCAACGGCCTCAAAGACCGGCTCGTTTTTCTTCAGCAACGTCTTCTTCAGTTCTTCCACGGGCAGGGCGCTGGGCAGGTCGCGCTTGTTGAGCTGGAGAATATAGGGCACCTTCATGAAGTCGTAGCCGTGTTCCTTGAGGTTTTCGTAAAGGTTTTCCAGCGCCTCGAAATTGGCGTCCATGCGCTCTTCCTGCGAGTCGGCGACGAAGATCACTCCGTCCACGCCGCGCAGGATGAGTCTGCGGCTGGCGTCGTAGAAAATCTGGCCGGGGACCGTATAGAGGTGGAAGCGCGTCTTGAACCCGCGGACGGTGCCCAGGTCCAGGGGAAGGAAATCGAAGAAAAGCGTGCGGTCGGTTTCGGTGGCAAGCGAAATCATCTTGCCGCCTTTTTTCCCCAACGTCTGGTCGAAGATCCACTGCAGGTTGGTGGTCTTGCCGCCCAGGCCCGCGCCGTAATAGACGATTTTGCAGTTAATTTCCCGTGCGGCGAAGTTGATGAAGCTCACGCGGTGAGATCCCCTTTACCCCAAATCGCGATCCCGACCGGGCGCGCAAATCGTTTCGTCGGGAGGCCCGCAGCTTCCACCCCAACGTCCAAGCCAGGACTCGGCACGCCAGGAAGCTGTCGGAGTTCGAAGTTTATAACATAAGCTCGTTGCGTTGACAAGCGCGGAAACTACCGCCGCCAGCCGGCCCGCCGACCGGCGTTCCAAGGTCCTCAAGGGCGCCGACTGATCTCGATCAGCGCCTCCCCCACGGCCCCGAGGGCACGGCTCCATTCTCTTTCAGCTTCCTCGGGGGTTCGGCCATAGCCGTGGGTATACAGGGTCAGATAAAAGCCCCAGCGCTCCTCGGGATGGAACAGGCACCGTCGCACGAAGATCTCGAGTTGGGCCTGCGCGCGCAAGCTGGCCAGTAGCCGCTCGAGCTTTCGACCGAGCTCGAGTTGCGATTCGAGTCGGGCGTTGAATTCCGGGCATTCGAACAACAAATCGATGTAGCTGCCGACCTTCTGCGGCAGTCCAAAATCCAGGCGTTCGTCCTCGGCAAGCTCGGTCGTGGCCCAGACATCGCACTTCGCGGTCCTGAAGGATGAGGACGAAGAATTGACCATCCTCAAGATTGACGCGAGGGCGGGCTGCTCGCGACACTCCTCAACAAACTCGATGAGCTCGGGCTGTGCCTTCAGGTCAAGGTACCTCAGGGCGGGGTTGGTGGGACACGACCAGGGAATCTCCAGCATATCGTCGCCGGATTCAAGTTCTTGACTGAGGTCAACTCGCACAACAAGCACCTGCGGGTAGCTCTTTTGTCTGCCGCATTTTTGTGTCAACGGGGGCGGGACTGCTGTCGGTAAATCCCGGAAGGAGCCGGAGTGTATTTTTGGTAGGGCATTGCCCCGGCTCTCCCGGTCCTGCGTGACACTGTCCCCCTCGTCGGGGGTGGTAGTGGCTAATTCATTTGAGGTCTGTCACTGCGCGGATGATGGCACAAAAAGAAAAGAAAGTGTAGCAAAAAACAACAGGCTGTCTGGGATCGGCTGGCTCGTCCCGGCTGCCCCCAGCAAAACCGGCCAGCCGGCTGAGACGGCGGATTGGGACAACCAACGAAGCGGAGGCCGGCGGTTTCGACAGGAACTACGCGGGCGCAGTTTTCGGTCATCGTCCCTCCGGGATTCCGCTTTGTGGTATCATGCAGAACGCTTGGGGTATGAAAGATGGCTGGGAGGCCTTCCCCGGGTCACATCCATGGAAACTGAAACCGCGGAAAAGACAACGCCGGAGCGTCGCAGCGCACGGATCCTGCTGCGCATTCCTCTGATCGTGAACGTGGTGGGAGACAATGCGGAAACAGACTGGGAACCGGTGGAGACAATCACCGTCAGCCAGCATGGCGCGATGATCCGCACCAAGCAGAGTTTCCAGGTCGGTGACACACTCGATATCCGGGTGCGCGATAAAGACCGCTCGACTCACGCCCGGGTGGCCTGGCGGTCAACCAAACTGACGCCCCAGGGCGTCGAATTGGGTTTCGAGATCTTGGGTGAAGAAGGGTTTTGGGAAATCGGTTTCCCGGCGGACCGCTGGTCGCGTAAGGCGGAACCCCGCACGACCGACCCTGAACTCTCCGACGAGGTTGGGGAGAGAAAGGAAAGCTGCATGTTCGTGCGAGAATTCATGACCTCAGACGTGACGTCCCTGCAGGAGACGGACTCTCTGCTGGACGCGCGCATGGTGTTCGTCCGTTCCTCATTCCGGCACCTGCCCGTCCTGCGCGGCAAGCAGGTGGTGGGCGTCGTCACCGAGCACGATGTGAAGCAGTTCGCGCCCTCGCTGATGAGCGGGGTCAAGCCCGAGGAGTACAACCAACTCCTGGAAACCACGCCCATCTCCCGCGCCATGACGCGCGAGCCTGTGTCCGTGCGGCCCGACCAGCCGGTCTTTGAGGCTGCCGCGCTGCTTTACGATCGAAGCTTCGGTTGCTTGCCGGTGGTTGAGAACGGCGAGCTGGTGGGGATTCTGACGACGACGGACATGCTGCGTCTGTTGATGCGCATGATCCGCGACCGGGGACTGGTGGCGGATCGTCCCCCGACGGCATAACGGCCACGCCGATTGCTGTGTTCGCTGCATCCCCGCTGCCGGACGCGCCCGGGAAGGGGCAGGGATCAGGCGCATCGATGCGATCGCTTCTCATGGTGCTGCTGTGCATGCTGGGTGCGCTGCCGGCGCCCGCCAAGGATAAACCGCCGGTCACCTACCGGATTCCGCTCCCGCCCAAGCCGGACTACGAGCCTCTGGATTGGCTGGTGGGGGAGTGGAGCGGCAAAACCGGCGAGCGCAGTCCGCAGGGCGAACTCCGCCTGGTGATTTCCTACGACCTCGATAAACGCTTCATGATCTTCCGCGAGGAAGTCTCGCTCGCTGCCACGCCCACGGTTCCCGCCACGAATGAATCCTGGCTTGGAATTCTGAGCCCCGATCCCTCCGGCAAAGGTTTCTTGCTGCGCGCTTTTTCCAGCACGGGCTTTATCACTCGCTATCGGGTCACGGTTGACCAGGGCGCGGTTTCCCTGAGTCCCGAGGGCGGAGAGGAGCCTCCGCCCGGCTGGCTTTTCCGCCGCCTGCTCCAGCGCCTGGACGTCGGTGAATTGGGCGAGACCGTCCAGGTAGCGCCCCCCAACAAATCCTTCTTCGACTATTACACCGCCAAGCTCACGCGGAAGTCCCCGCAGTAGCGGTCGCTTCGCGCCGTCCTGATTTTTCTGTTGCGGCGCTCGGAGATTGCCGCTCCAGCTTCGGAATTGATGTAAAATCCTCTTGGCCGCGCGTGGGTGCCGGCCAAGCTCTTACATTTTCTTTGCATGGAATGGGGCCCGTTCGCGCAGTGGCGCAAGATGGGCCCTCGAGGATCCCGGCCAGGTGAGGAGGGGAATCCAATGTCCAAAGGCAAAAAGATCACACTCGGCGTTCTCATCGTCATCGTCGTACTCGTGGCGGCGTTGGCCATCATCATCCCGATGCTGATTGATGTCGATCGCTACCGGCCGCAGGTCATCGCGCACATCGAGGAGGGAACGGGTAAGCCGGCGGAAATCGGGCGCCTGTCGCTCACCATTTTCCCCGCACTCACGATTCGCGTGGATGATTTCGCGCTGGGCAATCCCCCCGGTTTTCCCAAGGGCTACCTGGTGAAGACGCGCCGCATCTCGGTGGTCGTGGACCGCGACGCGCTTTGGGACCGCAAGGTCATCATCAAGTCGCTCGAGCTCGATCATCCCGTCATCAGCCTGCTTTCCGATATTCGTGGCAAGTGGAACTTCGAGAACCCGCCCAAACCCAAAGCCGCGGCCAAACAAGCGGCTTCTGATCCCTCCTCCTTTACGCTGGGGGTGATTTCCAAGGTCAGCATCAGCGGCGCCGACCTGACGGCGGCGAACCTTCTCGCTTCCGGGCGACCGGGTCCGAATTTCTTTGAAGCCCGGGGCGTCTCGATCGACCTCGAGGACGTCGACCTCAACGCCTTTGTCGCGACAACCGCAGCGTCGCTCGCGCCGCCCAATGCCGGCGCGGCAATTGCCGTAGCGCCCGGCTTTAGCCGGGCACAGCCTGATGCCGGCCCCGCTCAGAGCGGGACCGGCGCTACGCCTGCCCTAACGCAGAGCTTAAGCTGGGCATCGGTGCTCGATACGTCTCGCGCCTACGCCGCTCAACGTTCGGCCAAGCCCGCGGCCCAGGGAACTCTGAAGGCCGATTCGCTGCGTTTTGGGACGCTTCAGGCAACCTCCGTCAAAACGAAGCTGCGGCTCTTTCCCAAACAGGTCTATTTGGACGACCTGAATTTTGACCTCTACGATGGCCGCTCGTCCGGGAGCCTGGCATTCAATTTCGCCGGGCAGAACCCGCGCTACAGCACCAACGCGCGCATTTCGGGAGTGGATGTGGCCAAACTGCTCGACGCCTTCCCCGACGCCCGCGGAAAAATGAGCGGCAAGATGGATGGGAACATGAAACTCGCCGGCGAGGTCACGCATTCACCCGACCCGCTGGCGGGCATGCGTGGCGCAGGCCAGGTGAATATCAAGAACGGCCAGCTTCCCAGCCTGCAACTGAACAAGAACCTGATGATGCTGGCGCGCCTTTCGAATCTGGGCGCGGCGTCGGGCGATCCGTCGTCCTTCTCCTCGATGGCGGCGGATCTGAATATTGCTGAGGGGAAGATAACCAGCAATAAGGTTACTATAGTTGGCAATGGCGTGGACGTGGACGGTGCAGGAACCCTTTCGCTGGCGGGCGCGGGCAGCCTCGCTTACGACGGCGTCGCCAAGCTCGCCGCAGGACAGAACCCCCTCAGCGGATTGCTGGCGGGACTTTCCGGCGCGACTTTCGCGGACGGCAAGCTGAGCTTCCCGTTCGGCATCGGGGGAACGCTGCGGAGTCCGCAGTTCAAGCTGAAATCGCTGGGCAGCAAGGGACAGCTCAGCGGGCTGCAGGGCCTGCTCGGCCCCAAGGGCCAGGCGGGGACCGCGCAGGATGGACAGACGCAGCAGCAAAACCCGCAGGACCTCGTGCAAGGCCTCGCGGGAATGTTCAAGAAGAAGCAAACGACCCAGCAGCAAACACAGCCCAAGTAGCCACAAGCTGTTGGTGCGGCGGTCCCGCTCTGAGCGGGACCGCCGCACCAACAGGATCATTTCACGATGACGAATCGCTCCCCATGGAGTGAAGCATTCCGATTTTCGCTGGGCAACTGGCGGATTTCGATTTTGCTGTTTGTCCCCGGCGCGGTGGTGCTGGAAATCCTGCACGCGCATCCCGTGGCGATTTTCGCGGTAGCGGCGCTGGCGCTGGTGCCGCTGGCGAGTTTGCTCGGCGACGTCACCGAGGATCTGGCGGGGCACGTGGGCCCGGCGCTCGGTGGGTTTCTCAACGCCACGCTGGGCAACGCCACCGAACTCATTATCGCGTTCCTGGCCCTGCGCAGCGGGCACGTCGAAGTCGTGAAGGCTTCCATCACCGGCAGCATCATTGGAAATCTGCTGCTGGTATTCGGCCTCGCGGTGCTGGCGGGAGGAATCGGCCGCCAGAAGCAGACCTTTAACCGCACGGCCATTGGCGCCAACACTTCGATGCTGTTTCTCGCCGTCGTGGCGCTGGTGATGCCGGCGATTTTTGATCTCGCGGTCTTCGGCCGGCTGGAGGCCTCAGGCGGAGTGATCGAGCGGCTCAGCCTCTGGACCGCCGTTGTGCTCCTGGTCAGCTACTTCGCCAGCTTGATTTTTACTTTCCGCACGCACAAAGATGTTTTCCGCGGCGAAGGGCATCACACGCCGGTGCTCAGCCGCGGCGGTGCGATCGCGGTGCTGACGGCGGCGACGCTCATGATTGCGCTGGCCAGCGAAATCCTGGTCGGCCAGATCGAGTTCGTCACCAAATCCATGGGTTGGACGGAGCTCTTCGTGGGTCTGGTCATCGTCGCCACGGTGGGCAACGCCGCCGAGCATTCCACCGCCGTGATGATGGCGCGCAAAGACAAGATGGATCTGGCGCTCAATATCGCCGTCGGCTCGAGCACCCAGATCGCGCTCTTCGTCGCGCCCCTGCTGGTCGTCGCGTCGCAGCTCATGCCGCATCCCATGTCGCTGGTGTTTCATCCGCTCGAGATCGCCGCAGTGATTTTCTCCGTCGGCGTCGTCACGCTGGTCTCCCAGGACGGCGAGACCAACTGGTTCGAAGGGCTACAACTGCTCAGCGTGTATGTGATTCTCGGGGTGTTCTTCTATTTTCTGCCGTCGTGAGTGAAGCCCCTGTAGCGCGGCGCGATGAGCGTGGGCGCTGCAGAGAGTGATGGTTCGCAAGGCCCGCCGGACGGTCATCTGGAAGACGAGCAAGGCGCGAGCATTGAGAGTACAATTACCGTCAGAGGGTCCCGTCTATGTTGGAGCGGGGGTCATGAAGAGAAAAGTGGTGCGCGAGAAGGTATTGAGAGTACTTGCGAAGCACAAACCCGAACTTGCACGGATGGGAGTCCGCTCCATTGGATTGTTCGGCTCCGCGGCGCGTGGGAAGTCGGAAACCGGCAGCGACCTTGACTTTCTTGTGGAATTCGACCGGAAGAGCTTCGATGCCTACATGGATGTCAAGGAGTTTCTCGAAGAGCTGTTCGGCTGCAAAGCGGATGTAGTCATCGCGGAAAACCTCAAGCCCCGACTCAAGCCCACCATCTTGGGCGAGACTGTGTATGCCTCGCGACTATAAAGTCTACCTGGAAGACATCCTCGAGGCCGCCCAAAGAATTCGACACTATACGTCCGAAATGGGTTTGAAGGAGTTCTCGAACGACCTCAAAACCTTCGACGCCGTCGTGCGCAATCTGGAGGTTGTCGGCGAGGCGACAAAGAAGATTCCACAAACAATCCGCTCGAAGAGGCCGCAGGTGGAGTGGAAACGCATCGCCGGACTCCGGAACATCCTCATCCACGAGTACTTTGCGGTTGACGCGGAGATCGTCTGGGACATCCTCAAGAACAAGCTCCCGCTTTTGGAAAAAGAGGTCCGCGGACTTCTGAAGGAATGACGCCAAGTGCGCCGTCGCCCGTCCTTCGCCTGCGGCGCGCCATTCGCGCCAAGCGCCGGGTTTCTGAACGGGAAATGAAACCTCATGCAAGCACCCATCAAGAAAATCACCATGCAGCAATACAAGACCGAAAGTGACGGGTGGCGCACACATCGCCTTCTGTGCGATGTGTGCGGAGAAGGGTGGTGTTACAATAGCGTTAAGGCGTCAATTTGAAGGAGGGCGATTGAAAATAAAGGTGGTGGTTCACGAGGCGGAAGAAGGCGGCTACTGGGGTGAAGTGCCGGCGATTCCCGGCTGCGCGACCGAGGGAGAGACGCTTGAAGAGCTCATGACCAACCTGCATGAGGCCATCGAAGGTTGCCTCTCGGTAGAAGTCGAACCGCCAAAATCCGCTCCAAAAGACCAGGTGCTCGAGATCGCCCTATGAAGGCGATCTCAGGCAAGGATCTCGCTCGCCTCATCGAGCGCCGCGGCTGGCAACTCTTGCGCATTCACGGCAGCCACCATATTTACGGAAAGACGGGCAGCATCGTTCGGCTCTCCAAGACACGATCCTCCTCGGGCTCCTCAAAGAACAGTTCACCACCATGTCCGACTTCATGGGTTGGTTGGATGCGCATCGTATCCCCAAGGAATTCGGCAGTTGGGTGTAGGGTCGGAATAAGGGGGGACGCAGGACTTTTCACGCGGGAGTCGGGAGGCAGAAGGATGAAGGCTGAAGGCTGAAGGATGAAGGATGAAGGAGAACCTTCCGAGAGGTTTGGGCAGTTCTGTGTCGGGTGGGAGCCAGACCGTTTTGTGAGCGGCCTCTTTGCTTAAATGCAGTCCTTCATCCTTCATCCTTCATACCTTATCCTTTAACTCTCAACTCTCGACACTCGACTTTCAACCCAGCCCCCAGAACCCCGCTCCTTCTCCTTCTAGCTTGTCCCCCGCAACCTGGTTTTCCCCGCTGTGGCGAAAAGGGGCACTTTTCGCGACGCGTGGTGAGGCTGGCAACGAGATTGGCTGCTAACCCCTTGATTTGAAAAGCTACTAAAATAGATTCTCACTGTTCTCACTGGTACCCACCTTCTCATCTCGGTTCGATACACTGAAAAAGCGGGACTTGTGTGCTGAAGCACCGAATTGTTGTGCTGGTCTCTGGTCCCGCCACCTGGGACGGTCAGGGAGCGCCGGAACAGCAATACTGCAATCCTGGAGGTCAAAATGTCACTGACGAGCAAAAGTCCGATTACGGCCCGCCAACGCGCCGCCAATCGTTTGAGCGCTCTCGAATCCACCGGCCCGCGCACCACGGAGGGCAAGAGCAATAGCCGATTCAACGCCCTGACGCACGGGCTGTGCGCGCGGCCGTTTCGCGCCGTGATGCGCGACCTGGGGGAAGACCCGGAGGAGTTCGACCGCTTCCATGGCGGTCTGATCGCCTCGGCCGAGCCGGGCAACCCGCTGGAGGCCCAGTTGGTGGAAGACCTGGCGCTGTTGTGGTGGAAGAAGCGGCGCTCGGAGCGCGCCCAGACGGGCGTGCAGGTGCGGGAGGTGGAACGCCTGATGGTGGCGCGGCAACGCGAGCTGCACGACGTCGAGCGCCTGACGATGGACCAGCCGGCCGAGGAAGCGCACGAGACGGGGCTGCTGCGCGCCAAAGACTGCCGGGGAAAATTCGAGATGGCGCTCGACCTGCTGGACACCGTGGTCGCGCGCCTGGAGCGCAACCGGGGCTGGGAGGAGTGCGAGCTGTCGCTCAAGGGGCTGTACGGCCCCAAGCCCACGCTGCGCGGGGCGATGGTGCTGGATTTCTTCCGGCGGCTGAGGGAGGGCGAGGAGGAGTTGCCCAACGAGTACGACGAGGGAGCGGGCGAGACCGAAAGCCTGCGCGCCGCGCGGGGCGACCTGGAGAAATATGCCGACGAGGAGGAGGCAGAGCCAGGGCTGGCGGCGGATGCCGACGCTCCCGGAGGAGACTTCCCTGGGCAAGAATTCGAGGCAAGCACGGGTGAGCCGGGCGCCGCTCCGGACCAGGGCGCGCAGAAGGAAGACCGGCCTTCCGGTGGCGGAGACACATCTAGCCAAGAACACGAGGCCAGCGCTGGCTCGGACCACGGCCCGGGGCCGTCGCGGACCTTCTCGGTGCGCGCCGCGCTGGTGATGTACCTGCTCGAGGAGCGCAAGGAAATGACGGAAGAGTACGAACTCTTCCTGCGCGAGCACGCGGAGGTCTCCGACGCCGCGCGCGACGCCTGCCTGGCGCCCACCGACCCCCGCTGGACCTGGATCCTGCGCATGGACAACTACCTCGACCGGCAACTGGAGCGCAAACTCCGGTTGCTCGAAATGCTGCAGGAACAGCGGCGCAAGCGGGAAGCGGCGTCGCGGGCCGCCTTACCCCCGTCCGGAGCCCCGCCCAGCAGTAAAGAGAAAAACCGAAGCCTTC
>Ga0315277_10013140_pt1 | contig 10331 bp, 12 predicted proteins | sample YL17G05_15_MG_FD_203695 | JGI IMG/M metagenome (GOLD analysis project Ga0315277, IMG submission 203695) | Sediment microbial communities from Yellowstone Lake, YNP, Wyoming, USA - YL17G05_15 | ecosystem: Environmental > Aquatic > Freshwater > Lake > Sediment | place: USA: Wyoming | collected...
GTCCCTTATCTCGGGCAAGGCTCGTAGCTGTTGAACTTTGTCTCCGTCCAAGTCGATCAAGAAGTACCCGTCAAACGGCGGATCGACGTTAAGCGCATTAAGAGGACTCCCAGGAACGAATCCCTGGCTGCGTCTGGCAATATTCACCCCGGACCCGGCGAAACCATCTATGTAATAATGACCCAACGGCTTCTTCGCGAGAATCCTCGAGTATGCCTGCGCATACTCCCTCACGATGTCGAGCTTGATCTCTGTCCAGTAGCCAATCTCATCAAAGCGAAGTCCGCCGGCACCCGTTCCCATGTCGTTCGCCCTCTGCACCTCGCCGATCTACTCGCCCCTAGTCCGTCTTCCATGTACCAGAAACAGCTGGCAATGAAGCCGCGCAAATTTCGGCGTACACCACCGTATTCTAGTCACGCGGCCTAGCCCGCCGCAAACCGCCGCTTCGCCTCTCCGAGGGAGAACGCCTGGCGTTGGCCTAGTCGTGGCCGTCCAATTGGGAAGGGTGCCGTTGGCTGGCTGCCGCCAGCGTGCAACCCTCTGCCTCGGAGTCAGGTGGCTAGGCGTATCTGACGGGTTGGCACGGCGAGTTGCCCCGGGGCGAGCGACGTGCCTCGGCAGCGCGCGGCCCACTGGTGTAATACGCGGCCTCACCGAGCCTTCGGCCTTGAGACCCTGAGAGGGCCGCCTGCTCGGCCCCCGCGCCCCTCGCGGGTTGGTCCTTGCTGGACCGGTGCAAGGCAGCTTGCACCACAAGTACGAGGGGGCGGCCGCTTGACCGGACATGAGACGGATGGGACATTGGATGCCCACGGCCTGTCTGGGAATCGCACATGGCAAGTGGCATTCGAATGGGAGACAAACGTGAGCTCTACTACGAAGTCCACGGTCAGCATGGACCGTTCTTGCTCCTGGTGCACGGAATGCTCTCCAGCCGGGCACAGTGGATCCCCAACCTGGCGGCACTTTTCGCCGTCTGCCGGCCTGTTGTGGTGGAGCTGTTCGGCCACGGCCGTTCGCCTACACCGCACGCTCCTGCCTTCTACGTGCCTTCGCACTACGTCGCCGAATTCGAGCGTATCCGGCTTGCCCTGGGTGCCGAGCGCTGGCTAATTTGCGGTCAGTCGCTTGGGGCAGCGCTGACTCTACGTTACGCGCTGGACTACCCCGGCCACGTGATCGGCCAGGCCTTCACCAACTCCAACTCGGCGCTGGCCGAGGCCGGCTGGGCCGAGCGCGTGCGGCCCGCGATGGAAGCGCAAGCGCGTCGCCTAGAGGCGGAAGAGCGTCGGTTCTTGGACGAACATCCACTCAATCCAGCTCGCAGCCGCCGGCTGCCTGCGGAGGTACGTGCGGCATTCAGGACCGACTGTTCCCTGCATACGCCCCGCGGCATAGCGCATACAGGTCTCTACACCGTTCCAGACTCTTCCGTGCGAGGTCGCATCGCCGAGAACACGGTGCCCACCCTCCTCGTCGTTGGCGAGCGCGAAGAACGCTTCACAGCGCACCGCCGTTTTGCCGAACGGATGATGCCACAGCTGGAGGTCGCGGCGCTGGACGCCGGCCACGCCGTGAACCTCGACGATTCCAGCGGCTTCAATTCAGCGGTCACGATGTTCTTCGAGAAATGTACTACCTGACGGGGAACGGTCAAGAATGGCGGTTGCGGGGTGGCAAAGCCCCCTCCGCATCTGGGGCGTTGAACATGTTGAGCTGCCCTGGCCAGCCGGGCCGGCTGATCGCCTGTACTGGTCATGGCTGTCACGCATATGGTCTGCCTGGCCGTCGGCCCTCGTCCTCGTGGAGCCGGAGACGGTGATCCACTGGCAGCGCACCTCATGGTGGCGATACTGGGCCTGGAGGAGCAAGGGGTGCCGGAGCCCCGGGGCGAGCACGCACCCCCCAGAGAGGTCCAAGATCTGATTCGACGCCTGGCCAAGGAGAACTCGCGCGGCAATTCGGCCAGTCAGCGTTGCAGATACGGATGGGGTTTTGCCACCCCACAGCCCCACGGGGCCGCCTGCTCGGGCCGGCCCGCCAGCGGCTGGCCAGATCATCGCTCGGCCGGTTCTGGGCGGTCTTCACCACGCATATGAGTGGATAGCGGCATAGAGAGAAGAAGGCGGATGACATTTTGCCACCCCACAGCTTGGCACGAGAGATCAGAAGAGAAGAAGATGGTTGGGGAAGGCTGGGGCCTCCCCGAGGAGATGATTCCTCAAGGCTGGCCCAGGCGGCCTAGCATGTCAACGTTCCAGATACGGATGACGTTTTGCCACCCCATAGCTCAGGAAGGTTGAGGAGATGGGTTGCCGAGGGTGCCGATGCGCTTACCTAGCGGGTTACGTTCCTGACCCAACGGATGTGCCCGCGGGTCTTGTCGATGGGCGCCTCGGCGGCGTTCTTTCCTCGCTCACGCCTCCCCCTTCTAGGAGGCGCCCCACCGCCTTTGAGGAGAGAGGGGCAAACGGGCTCGTGGGCGCCAGGAACTGCCCATACGGACGTTGAGAAATGCTAGCTCTGTCGCTCATGTCACCTCCCGAGGGGCATCTGATTCGCAGGCCTGCGACGAAACGGGTGGTTCGGACTCGACGCAGGAGTTCGGCAACAGTCCCTGCTGACGACCTACAGTTCGTAACGGAATTTCGACTCTCCCCTCTGTTCCTCAGGCTGACCAGGCCAGCCCAACGAGATGGGCGCTCCCTTCTCAAGTTGGTCGAACTCAAAGGCCAGAAAACGGTACACATTTCCCCTAACGCCTTCATTCTCGGTAACCGCTACGTCACCGACGTACAGCACGGGCGATAATGCGCGCATCGGGAATGGCCCGTTGGTTTCAACCAAGAACTCGACAGCCTCGCTATACGTCGCAAGATATGACTCGAAGTAGCGCCGTTTTGGCGGCCGGTATCGGATTCGCTTGATCCGCACGTGTAGGATATCCGGCAGTTCCCACCGCGGGCCTGGTTCTCTGCTGGGAGCATCTGTCGTCATCTGCATCCTCCTCGTTACGATCTGCGAACAATTTGCAGATCATCGAAGGCGAGAGCACGGTTGTCTCCGCGGTTGCATCGAAGCAGAATGGCTTTCACGCGGCCGACCTCGAACTCGGGATTGACATCTTTGAAGCATATTCCTGGAAAGCGTAGTGTCTTCAACATCGTCTTCATACCGTACGGGCGTTCGTACGGCCGAGGAAGCCCCCCGACACCGTGTGAATCCACCCAGACGACAGACCCGCCATCATCCTCCAGGCCGAGCTCGAAGCCGGTTGCGCCAGCAGGAAGCGGCTGCCCTTCAAATACCTCCGCCCCCCGTATCCAAACTTCACAATCGCCAAGGTCTGTCAGGTCACGCAGCGGAGATCGAAATTGCCCGTTGACTCGTTGGCACTGGGTGACCATTCCCATGCTGTTCCCATAGAACGAGCTATTGAATGCACCTGCGCCCTGTCGGAAAGCGTACTCATCCGCGCTCAAGCCCATCGATTGTGTGGTCGGAAGATTGAGCGAATTTAGGCCGATTCCGTTCCCGTCTTCGTGGTTATCCACCGTAAATGCATCTTTCCATTCGAAAGAAGGGTGAACGTTTGCAGCCGCGACACCGGCAGGGGTCAGATGTCCGGATAGGAATCGAACGGCGTCCCCATGACCGAGCAAAATGGTTCGGAAGAAAGCAGAACCGTATACCGAAAGAATCCGCTCGTGATCGTGACGCGACATCACCGGCGGGCCGCTGCTATCGTCCTGTGGCCACTTCCGATTGAAGAAATTGTGGTTGGCGAAATGGACGTAGAGCTGAGACTTAAGTGGTTCGGGCTGAGCCTTATCATAGAATTTGGCTCCGTCATTAGACCATACGTCGCCATCACCGGCGGGCAGGACGGTCATGAAAGCGTAGCCCTTTGGCTGTCCGCTCGACGGTCCGAAACTGGTCGGAGCCAGGGCGATGACACATTTGATGCTGACGCTGGGAAGACTTATGACCTCCGGAACGAGCACCACCGCGTCACCGCCACGGGAGTGGCCCACGAGGCCGACCGAGCCAAAGTCAATACGATTGTGAAAGGTCGAGCCGGCGTCGGCGTCAAGCTTCCGGAAGTGGTCGATGGAGCCGATGATGAGGTCGGCGCGGTCTTCTATGTTTGAAGGCCCGCCTCCACACATGTTAGTAGCGTTGCAATCGACAGAAACGGCGATGATACCCATTTTGGCCAGCTCTTGTTGGAAGTAGTCGTATCCCCTGTGGTTGGGAATTTCCACCCACCCGGCTGGCAGGGATCTGCCGCAATTCGGTGCCCACTCCTGCAATATGTTGGAGGGGCTGTGATGGGTGGCGTGATTACCATGTGCCATGAAAACGATCGGCGCGCGGCCCACTTCGGCGAGCCGCCTGTTGAATGGTTGTCCCGAGCCGTCATCGTCGGCGGGGTAGTAGACGTTGCCCTTCACGTCACCATCGACGTAGTCACGTGATCCTACAGGGAAGAGATCAAATGCCGACGGATCGTAGCCAAGGGGCGGAGCCACACAACTCGGCTGAACCTCACGAACCGTTTGGCCTTCGCATTTGCCGAGAACCTGTTGAACGTGAATCGTATCGCCGTGCTTGATCGTCGTATTGAGCGAAATGACGGGCCCGCCTCCCTCGCCGACCTTCACCAGATTAACGTAGACCTTGATGACGGCATCGGGAACGAACTCGATGACGGTGATGCGGTCATCGCCGATTTGCACGGGTCCGACAAGCGGGGCAGGGAGATTCGAACACGGTTCGACGACTGTTGATCCCTTGGGGCTGACGGGATCGCCGGGGCACATCGCTTGACTGGCTTCGAATGCTTCGCCGGCGCTGAACGGCGGATTGAGACCTAACAGCAGCGCATAACCCCAACACCGCCACGTTCCCTGGTTGACACTATTGCGGTAGACCGTAACGCGCGCGCCATTGACGACGTTCGTGACTCGAAGCTGTTCGCCCTCCTCATAGGCCGTGTCGATGCCCGGGGCAGGCAAGGGCTTCGGGGGCGGCTGCGTGATATGCTCTACCGACGGAGGGCTGGGATCGTGACAGAGCTCGAACCACGCCCGGACTTTTTCATTAGGCCCATAGTCAGGATTGACGTTGACGCCCTGATGCTCGCTACACCCGTTAACCCGTCCCACTTCGTTGCCATCGGCCGTGATCCACACATTGCCGCCGATCAAGAGGTTGGATACGCCGGTCCGCGAGCCACATTCGCACACCGGCGCGGGGTTGACTTGCGGACGCGGTGGCCCGGCTGGGTAATCCTGCGTATGGTCGCGAACAGTAACCGGGGCGGACCAAACGCTCTGGCCGCTGGAGGTTCGCTGACGGACGCGAACCTGCTCACCTGTGTTCAGCGGGCTAGGGAGCTGGATCGTTTCGCCGTGCGGCTGAGGAAAGCCAACCGTGACCGTCACCACGATGACACCGGCGACTTCGATCTGTATTTCGGCGTGTGGCTCAAACCCAAGCACGGTCACTGCGGTCGCGCACCGATACAGACGCCCCACCATTGGCGGCGACAGAAGTTCTGGATCGTCTCTCAAGTTCAAGCTTTCCCGTGGGACTTCCTCTTGGTTCACGCTCCACCTCGCTTTGGCCAACTGCTAGTATACTAGAGTAAGTTGTGGGGTGCCAAAACCCCATCCGTATCTGAAAGCGGTTGACTCTGCAGGGTATATGGGCCAGCCTTGAGGCACAATGCCCCTACGGAGGCCCAGCCTTGACCACCTATCTCCGTCTACTGTGCTCTCTTCTGCGCAACGCTCTTCGCTCCCGGCGGTGTCTTCTACTCGAGAATCTGACCCTTCGCCAGCAACTCGCCGTCCTCTCCCGTCGGTCCCGTCGACCGAGGTTAGGGGCGACCGACCGCTTGTTCTGGTCTTGGCTCTCGCGTGTGTGGTCTGGTTGGCGATCCACCCTGGTCCTCGTGCAGCCGGAGACTGTAATCCGCTGGCAAAGGACAGCGTGGCGAAGGTACTGGACTTGGAGGAGCAGAAGTTCCCGTGGCCTGGGAAGGCCGCCCGTGTCAAGGGAGTTGAAGGACCTGATCCGACGGCTGGCACGGGAGAACCCGCGCTGGGGCAGCATACGCATCGTCGGTGAGCTGCACAAGCTGGGCTACGACGTCAGTGCTCAGACCGTCCGCCGCTACCGTCGAGACGCCAGACACCACCCACCCTCTCAGTCCTGGCGAACCTTTCTCCGGAACCATGCACCCCATATCTGGGCAGCCGACTTCTTCACCGTTCAGACCGTAACCTTCAAGACCCTGTTTGTGTTCTTCTTCGTCTCCCACTACCGACGCAAGCTCGTTCATCTCAACGTGACTGTCCATCCGACGGCAGAATGGGTGTGGCGGCAGCTCATTGAGGCTACCCCTTGGGGAGAGCAGCCGAACTACCTCATCCGCGACAGGGACTGCTGCTATGGCGGGAGCTTCAACCCAAGGGCAGCGCGCCTCGGGATCGAGGCGATCCTCACCCCGGTTCAGGCGCCCAGGGCAAACGCCGTTGCCGAGCGACTGGTAGGCACGTTACGCAGGGAGTGCCTGGACCACGTGATTATCATCAATGAGCGGCAGCTGCGAAGGGTGTTGTGGGAGTATGCGGCCCACTACAACGAAGGGCGACCTCACCGGTCACTCGACCTGGAGACTCCCATCGGGCCGCCAGCCCGCGCCAGCCCGCGCCGGCCCGGCGGAGGCTGGGAGAATCGTGGCACGGCCGATCCTTGGTGGTCTTCATCACGAGTACGAATGGGTGGCTGCTTGAGGTGTGCAGATACGGATGTAATATTGGTGCCCCACAGCCGACGCGAGCGGCGGTCCGGTCGCAGGCCGCCTGAGCCAGTCGCGCTGGCCGAGAAGGGCCCTCGCATCGGCCAGCTAGCCTTCGACGACTTCGTTGAGGGTTGGTCTGGCGAACGCTAGTAGACCTTCAGGGCCACCAGGGAGTACCTCGCACAGAACATGCTCGCTGTTCTCGGCGACTGCCACAGCGTCTCCTCCATGTCCCTTCCAATCGATTGGCCCCTCGAATCCGCCCGCGTCCCTCGTTACCGTCGTCGCGGTCAGGTACGCCTCAGCAACAGATTCAAGGAAGACTTGCGCAATGCCACGCTTGTAATCGCAGAATACTGACGCTCCCGGCATTTCCGATCGAACAATCTTCGGCCCTTGCCGCTGAAGATCCTCGCCGAGGCATCCGTGGCAGAGGGGCTGGGCCCAGCACTTCTGACAAGCTCGGTTCCTGTGCTTGTCGGCGTCGGTAACCATCGTTTGAACCACGTTGGGCTGCTTGCCTCCATTCCCCTCGACGTTCACGTTTCCGAAGCTGCACCTTGTGTCTTGCATGAGCATGAAGCACGCATAGATATGGCCATCAGCGTTTACGGTGACGGCCGATCTGCCTGCCGGGCAATAGTTCTGGATCGGCGTCCTGTTCGACAAGCTTTTCAGGAGCCTCGTCGCGGTCGAAATGGATTTCGGAATCCCTTGAGCCAGATTCCGCAGTGAGTATCGGATTGCATCTCCCTGGAGCTCTAGACACGTCTCCCACGCGACAAAGTCGGGGTCATCTGGGGCTACCGACACAATGGGGCAATGGGTCGTGCGGCTCCCGAACTTGTCGTAGAAGAAATCCATCAGCGATACAAGGTCAATACCACATCGGAGATGTTCGGCCGTGTACGTGCATTCAAACTCCGGCTCAATACCTCGAGCCCTCAACTCCTCAATGTTCTTCACGATTGCGTCATAGCTTCCCCGCCCGGAGATCGTGCGCCTTTGTCGATCGTGGATTTCTTTGGGCCCGTCCAGGCTGACGGTTACGGTGAAACCGTACCTTTGGAAGATCTCGAACATTCGACGGTGGATGAAATACCCATTGGTCGTCGTGCCAAAGGTCGGAAGGCTCCTCAGAATGCCACGCCTGTGGAGATAGATGACGTAGTCACAGACCATCTCGATGAGTTCCCGGTTCAGAGTCGGCTCGCCGCCAAAGAAGTTGACGTGCCGAATTGATGAGAAAGATCTTGCTGCCCGGTTGATGGCCTTCAGGGCAGTATCTTTGCTCATCATGATCCCAGGCTTGTTGTAATAGGTGCCTCCTGCCGCATAGCAGTAGGTGCAGCTCATGTTGCACGCGTTGCTGACCGTGAGCGTCAAGCGGCCGAGGGCTGGACGCGGGTCACGTCCTCGGGTGTCCTCTGGGATTTGCGGCTCGCAGAGAACAAAGGAGTCCTTCGATCGTCGGTCCGACACCCTTGAAGCGTCCGCTGGCCCCAGACTTACGAGTTGCTCAGCCTTCTGAGCCGCATTGTTCTGGGAGTCGCTTCCCTCAAGTGGCAGGAGCTTCACCGTCATCTCCAGGGGATCGAAGAGCACGGCGTAGCCCCTGTACTCGAGCACCTTTACCCGGGTCTGCAGCGCCATCTATGCCGTCATCGACGATCTCTCAAGCCTCGGTGATTGCGATCCGGAGACACCCAGCCACGCCCACTTCCTTCTGCGAAGGGATGGAAACGCGCACATCGAGGATCGTCTCCTACCCGAACTCCCTTCCCATGTGGTGATATCTGCTGTTGATTCTCGTCGACACATCTTGAGAGAGGGATTCGTGGCTTTCGAGGAAATCCCGGATCAGCAGGGAATCGCGCTCGCTGGTTGGGGTTTCCACCTCGTTGAAGGGATCGATCGAATACGGCTTGGTCATGTGATGGGTGCTTATCTGCTCCTCATATGGCAAACTTGCCATCGCACCGCAGCAGCACCCACAGCCGCAGCCGCAGTTGTCAGCCTGATTGACAACGCTGAAGTATTTCGCTTCCGGATCCTCGGCCAGTTGGCGACTCAGCCTGTGCAGTAGCGCGGACGTTTCTAGAGCGGGAAGCTCCATCATCACGAGCAGCGCTACCCTGTCGGCGATCGTCATCTCCCTGGCAACCTCCTTCATCTTCGCGAGATGAAGTCGCCGAGGCTCGACCAACTGAGTCTTGTGATTGATGCGGGCCAACTCCTCAATGTCTTTGGGGTCGTCACTATATCCGATATCCGGTCGCTTCTGCCGATCTCGGACCCAAGTGTCATATAGCCTCACCGCGAGCTCCCGCGAACGAACTCTCTGTCTCGTCTCTTCGATCACGTTTCCCCTCCTCCTTCCTATGGCATTTGGTGGAAACGCACACAATATACATCTTCCCAGACGCCTGTCAAGAGTATTCCGTCCCCTGATGGGGATTCTTGGCGAAACGCTGGCCCTGATCGCGGTAGCCTCAACCCGTGGCACTCTCACCACTATCAGCCTGTGGGGTGCCAAAATTCTATCCGTATCTGGAGAGGGTTGACACGATGAGGTGCCGGGACCAGCCTTGAGGCACCAGGCCCCCCGGAAGTCCCGTTCGCCCCCTTGATGATCCCGTCGACTCCCTGCTTGCCAGGCAGAGGCTCTACGGCTTCGCGGCTACCCCCCGCTTTCCGCTGCATATGCAGTGGTTCGCCATCAGCCGCTTGACTTCCTTCCCAATGTGAGTGATGTGTCGCTCGACGGCGTCAAGAAACGCCCGTCGGTCGGCAAGACCACAGTGCTTGGGGAAGGAGGAACTTCATGACCACCAAGCGCCACCGCAAGAAGATGGCCCGCGAGCTGCCGCCCGTGGGCACCACCCTGCAGGGGAGGTTCAAAGGCGAGACCCGCACCGCCACCATCGTCGAGGCGCAGGACCTCCCGGCAGGAAAGGCAGTCGAGTACGAGGGCGGCCGCTACACGTCGCTTAGCGCCGCGGCCAGGGCCATCACCGGCCACGCCATCAACGGCTGGCGGTTTTGGCAGCCCGCTGAGCAGGACCAGCAGTAGCGGCGCACATCGTCGCCAGCGTCAGCCGCCAGGCGCCCCCTGCCTGGCGGCTGGCCTGTTCCGGCAAACCCCGGCCCACCACTACGCTTGAGGCTGGCCACGACGTCTGATTCTCTCGCAAATTCGCCCACATTCGCCCCAATTCCGCTTGACTTCTTCCCCCGACGGAGTGATGTGTACACACACAACGTACCGTATGTATGTGACCGAGAGGCCATGCTCAGAAGACGCAACGGCAACGGCCACCACGACAAGAGCCTTGAGGGCCTCATCGACATCTACCTCCTCCGCTGCCAGGTGGAGGGCAAGTCTCCCACCACCCTCAGGGCCTACACCTGGACACTGAGGCGCTTCATCCAGATAGCCCAAGAAGAAGGCTTCCCCCGGAATGTCGCGGGCATCACCCAAGCCCACATCTATACCTACCTCGGTCGTTTCGCCCAC
>Ga0315277_10013142_pt1 | contig 10329 bp, 9 predicted proteins | sample YL17G05_15_MG_FD_203695 | JGI IMG/M metagenome (GOLD analysis project Ga0315277, IMG submission 203695) | Sediment microbial communities from Yellowstone Lake, YNP, Wyoming, USA - YL17G05_15 | ecosystem: Environmental > Aquatic > Freshwater > Lake > Sediment | place: USA: Wyoming | collected...
GCTGCCTGCCGCCAGCGGCTCTCTACCGGGACGACCATTGTGATGCCCGAGCGCCCTCTACCCAATGCAGCCCTGCGGCCCGGATGGAAGCAGACCTTCCCAGGGAGCAACGAGAGTCCTTCAACGTCTGCGCCGGCTGGCCAAAGGCAGATGCGGCGTTTGCCCTCTGCCCACGGTCAACGCGAGCAGGCACATCACGACACCGCCATTGAGCTCGCTGTCGGCGAGACGTTCGACCTCTCGCTGCGCGTCGTCCGAAACGCCGCAGCGTCGGGGCTCACGAGCTTGGCGATCGAAATGACGTGGAACCACAACCACACCGGGGCCGGCAGGAACACGGCGTACATCATCGGGTGATGCGGGCCGATCTCAGGCAGCAGCACGAGCGCCAGCGAACTGGCCACGATCAGGATGTCGGCCAGGCCGAAGAGGTTGGCGAACCAGGCGCGGCGTGCGCCATTGACACCCGCGGCCAGCGAGAACGCCGCGATGAGGCCGAAGAATCCGGCGCCGATGTGGGTGAACCCGTCAATGATGCCAAAGGACTGCGGCAGTACCCCCAGGCTGGCGTGCATCAGGAACGTGCCACCGAAGAACGCGCGGATGCCCTGAAGCAACATCAGTTGTTGTTGGTCCAGCCCGAACAGCAGCCGACGAACGGGTGCCACGAGCAGCAGCACGGCCCCGACGACGCCCACTGCCGCGAAGATGACGATCAGGAACGCGACGCCCGAGATGTTCTTGGGAAAGAGGCTCTCGTTCGTGAGCCCCCAGTGCAGGACCGCGAGCCAGCCGAGCATCGACAGGGCGATGACCGGCCCCAACTTGCCCAGAGGCCTTGCCACGGAGACGGCCCAGAGCGTGTAGACGATCATCAGTAGGTCCAGACCAATCATGGTCCATGGGGCTGAGGGACTGAACATTGACGCGCTCCTTCGATAAGACTTGGTGAGATGCAGCTTATCCGCGTGATCCGATAGTTGCTATGCTCAAAACAATCGCAATGTTGACCACAACTACTGAAGAAGCGAGCGGGCTTGGCGTTGTCGACGATGCCCTGAGGTCGCTTCGAATCACCGGCAGCCTGTTGCTCCGAGAGAGTTATGCAGCGCCGTGGGCGGTGGCGATTCCCGACAGCAAGGGCTTGCGTCAACTGCTGGGTTTACCCGCCGGTGTTCGTGCGGTCGCGTTCCATCTGGTCGAGTTCGGGCATTGCGAAATTGCTTACGACCGCGCCGACAGCGTGCTGCTCAAAGCGGGCGACATGGCGGTTTGTTTTGGCGACGCGGCGCACCGCATCTCTGCAGGCAAGCGGCCCCAGACGCAGGCGATTGCAGGCTTGCTGTCGGGCGGCACCAACACGCAGCGACCGGACGGAACGGACCACGCTCCGACCACGTCCTTGCTGTGCGGTGTCTTCCTGCTGCGCCACACTGAACTCAACCCGCTGTTGGCCGCCTTGCCGAGCGTCGTGCACTCGACGCTCGCTCGGACCGGCGCGTTGCACAACCTGTCGGGTGTGGCGCGCCTGCTATCGGACGAAATGGAGCGGGCCTCCCATGGCAGCGGCTACGTCATCGAGCGTCTCGTCGAAGTGCTCTGCGCCGAAGCCATTCGCGCGCACATCGAAGCTGCGCCGAGTGGGGCGGTCGGATGGTTTCGCGGCATCAAGGATCCGGTGGTGGGGCGAGCCATTGCCGCCATCCACGCCGGCCCGGGAGAAGACTGGTCCGTGCAGCGACTCGCGCGCGAAGTGTCGATGTCGCCATCGCGTTTCGCGGCGCGGTTTTCCGAGTCGCTGGGCGACAGCCCCATGGCCTACGTTGCCAGCTGGAGGATGAACGTCGCCTGCCGCAAGCTCGCCACTTCGGGCCTTGCCATCGACCAGATCGCTGCCGACGTGGGCTATGAAAGCCATGCGGCGTTCAACCGCGCCTTCAAGAAACTGGTGGGGCTGCCGCCGGCGGCCTGGCGCGCACGCCAACGGCAATAGAGCGCCGAGTCGCATCGCAGGCGCTTGCACCTAGGCATCGGGCCGGCCGCTCTTCGGTGGGCTTGAGTCGCCTCTGTCGCCGGGCTCACAAGCCCAGGTCGCTCAGGCCGGGATGTTCGTCGGGGCGCCGACCTTGCGGCCAATGGAACTTGCGGTCGCCAGCGGCGATGGGCTTGTCGTTGATGCTGGCAAAGCGTCGGTGCATCAGGCCCTGGTCGTTGAATTCCCAGTTCTCGTTGCCGTAGCTGCGGTACCAGTTGCCGGCATCGTCGCGCCATTCATAGGCAAAGCGCACCGCAATCCGGTGGCTGTCGTGAACCCACAGTTCCTTGATCAGCCGGTAGTCGAGTTCGCGCGCCCACTTGCGTTCCAGAAAGGCCTGCGCTTGCGCGCGGCCGACGAGAAACTCGGCGCGGTTGCGCCACACCGTGTCCACCGTGTAGGCCAGCGACACGCGCTGGGCGTCGCGCGAATTCCAGGCGTCTTCGGCCAGGCGCACCTTCTGCCGCGCCGTCTCGGCGGTGAAGGGGGGCAGCGGCGGGCGTGATTCCGGGGTCGTCGACATGGCTGGGGCTCCTGAGCGGTCTGCGCCAAAGTGGAGCCCGGACTGTCGCTCATCGCTCACCCACCGAGAATCAGCGGCCAGGCCAATTCAGCATTCCCAGGGACGAAACAATATGGACCGCTTGCAAGCCATGACGACCTTCGTCGCCGTTGTCGACAGTGGCGGCTTTGCCAGCGCAGCGCGCAAGCTCAGCCTGTCGCCTCCGGTGGTCACACGGGCGGTGGCCGAACTGGAAGAGCGGCTGGGCCTGCGGCTGTTGACGCGCACGACGCGCGTGGTGCGGGTCACCGATGCCGGGGCCCGCTTTGCCGACGACTGCCGCCGCATCCTGGGTGACATCGAAGAAGCCGAGACGGCGGCCACCGGCACAAACGCTGCCCCGCGCGGCACGCTGACGCTGACCGCGCCGGTGCTGTTTGGCCACCTCTACGTGACGCCGATCCTGGTCGACTACCTGCAGCGCTTCCCTGAGGTCGATGCGCAGTGCCTGTTCCTCGACCGCGTGGTAAACGTCGTCGAAGAAGGCATCGACGTGGCGGTGCGCATCGGCGAGTTGCCCGACTCGTCGCTGCAGGCCACGCGCGTCGGCCGCGTGCGCCGGGTGCTGGTGGCCGCACCGGCCTACCTGCAGGCGCATGGCGCGCCGCAGCGGCCGCAGGCCCTGGCCGATCACACGATCATTTCGGTGTCGGCCGTCACACCGGTGCCTGAATGGCGATTCACCGATGCCGGCAAACCGCTGCTGCAGCGGCTGCATGCGCGCATGCGCACCACCAGCAACGACTCGGCCATCGCCGCCGCGGTGGCTGGCCTGGGCATCACCCGGCTGCTGAGCTACCAGGTTGCCGCGCACCTGAAGACCGGCGCATTGCAGATCGTGCTCGAGGACTTCGAGGCCGCGCCGCTCCCGGTGCACGTGGTGCACCATGAGGGTCGGCGTGCGACGCAGAAGGTGCGCAGCTTCATCGACCTGGCGGTGGAGGCCCTGCGAGCGGACTCGGCCTTGAACTGACGCCAGGTCGCGCACAGCCGGCGATCAGAGATCGAGTTCGATCCGGTCGCCGCCCTCCTGGGCCGGCACAGCGCAGCACAGCAGCGCCTCACCCTCGCCCGGCCGCCAGGCGGTGGGTTCGGCGTAGGTGACACGACCGGCCGTCATGCGGGTAACGCATGAGCCGCAATGCCCGGCGCGGCACGAGAAGGGTGGCGCCAGGCCCTTGCCTTCGGCGAACTCCAGCAGCGTGCCACGCTCCGGCGTCCACTCGGCGGTGTCGCCGGTCTGTGTGAACACCACGGTGGATTGTTGAGCTGCAGGCGCAGGCGGTGGTGGTGCCCTTGTCGAATCGTCGGGTCGGCGCTTCAACGACGACGGGCCGAAGGCTTCGGCCTGGATGCGCGCATCACGCACGCCCAGGTCGCGCAGGCCGTCGTAGATCGCTTGCATGAAACCCGGCGGGCCGCAGAGAAAGAACTCGTGGTCGTCGAACGGCAGCAGGCGCTTGAGCATGTCGATCGTCAGCGGCCCGGTCATTTCCGGCGCAGCACCCGCACCCAGCACCACATGCAGCCGCATCGCGCCCTTGGTGCGCTCGACCAGCGTCTGCAGTTCATCGCCGAAGGCGCGCAGCGACGCGTCACGTGCCACCTGGATCAGGTGCAGCGGGCGCATTCGCCGGTGGCGAAATCCTTCTGCCACCAGGTGCCGCGCGAACGCCACCATCGGCGTGATGCCGACGCCCGCGCCGATCAACACCGCCGGCCGGCGCGCCTTGGCATCGATGGTGAACTGGCCGCGCGGCCCCAGTGCTTCGATGCGGTCGCCCACCTGCACCTGGTCATGCAGGTAGCGCGATGCCGCGCCTTCGCGCTTGACGCTCAGGCGCAGCCCGTCGTCGCCCGGTGCGTGGGAGATGGTGTACGTGCGCTGCAGCGCCGCCACGCCTGGCGGCCGCAGGCGGATCGGCAAGTGCTGCCCGGCCTCGAAGGCCGGCGTGCCGTGGCCGTCGTCTGGCTGCAGGTGGAACGAGCGGATGACGCTGCTCTCGTCGACGATGCGCGTCACGCGGTAGGGGCGCCAGGTCTGTGCCAGGCGCTGGGCCTGCAATCGCGCTGCGGCCTCGTCCCAGGTGCCGGTGATCAGCGAGTTGGGTGACCAGTCGCGGAAGTCGAAGCGCAGCGGCAGGGCGTCGCGCAGGCGCACGCCTGACTCGACGTGGAAGCGCCAGGCGCGCTCGGCGCCTTCGAAGGCCTTCAGCTCGTCGCCCTGCCAGATCACCTCGGCGGTGCCGGTCAGCAGCAACAGGTCACCGCTGTTGAAGTCGATGAACAGCACGCCGGCGCGTGGGTTGAGCTGCAGGTTGCCCAAGGTCATGAAGAAGAAGTTGCCGGTGAAGTCGGGCACCAGGAAGCTGCGCTCACTCTCGACGCGCACGAAGCCGGCGCGGCCGCCACGGTGCGAGACATCGGCGCCGCGCGCGGCTTGCCCCTCGGCCGCCGGCGCGTGGGTGGCGACGAACAAGGTGTCGGCCTGTGCGATGAGATCGCGCGCCTCGTCGTCCAGCCGGTCCAGCGCCTCCACGGCACGCGGCGTCAGATCGGTGGCGTCGCGTTTCCGGTGCACATCGCGGCCCTGGATGTATTGCGGGCAGTTGCCCACCGTCTGGTCGACCCGCACGCGCAGGCCCTGCGCGGTGCTGGAGACCACATGCCCGTTCATGCGGTTGCGGCGCCGGCTGTGCAGTTCGATGCCAAGGAACCCCAGCGCGGCACCGGGCGCGATGCCGGCGGCCAGCGGGTCGCCGGGGATCGGCAGCGCATGCAAGTCCAGGTGACCCGCGTCCGGCGCGTGCATGAAGCCCGGTCGGCCGACCAGCACCGACGCCCAGGGCCGCCCGGCTGCGTCCACCGAGCCCACCAGCACCATCGGCAGCTGGGCAAAGAAATGCTGGTGCTGCTCGGGCATGAAGGGGCGGATCACGCGCTGGCCGATGTCCTTCATGCGCTGGCGGATGCCCAGCCTGTCGTGCACGGCCAACTCACCCGCATGGAAGGGATCGTCGTTTCTCGGTTCGGTGCTTTCCATGGGGTGAGTCTGCCGGCAGATGGATGGAGCGAACGTCAGGCGGCCAGGCCGACGGCCGTCTTGTGGAACGGCACGAAGCCCGGCATGGCCTCGATGCGCGCCAGCCAGCTGCGCACGTTGGCGTAGGCGCCGAGGTCGACGTTGCCCTCAGGTGCCGCCGAGATGTAGCTGTAGGCAGCGACGTCGGCCAGGTTGGCCGCCGCGCCCGTCAGGAAGGCGCTGATGCCCAGACGGGCATCCATCACCTTGAGCAGGGCGTGGGCGCGCGCAATCGCGTCCTGGGCGTCACGCTGGGCGCCGAACACGGTGACGAGCCTCGCGGTGGCTGGACCGAAGGCGATCTGGCCGGCGGCCACCGAGAACCACGCCTGTACGTCGGCCTGGCCTTTGGCGTCACGCGGCAGCCAGCGGCCCGCGGGGTCGAACTTCGCGGCCAGGTAGACGAGGATGGCGTTGGAGTCGAACACCACGGTGTCGCCGTCTTCCAGCACCGGCACCTGGCCGAAGGGGTTGAGCTTGATGAACTCGGGCGACTTGTGCGCCGCTTTCATCAGGTCGACGTCGGTCATCTCGAACGGCAGGCCCATCAGCGAGAGGGCGAGCTGGACGCGGTGCGAGTGTCCCGACAGCGGGTGGCGATGCAGTTTGAGGGTCGTGGTCATGAGGTCTTCCTGTGGAGGGGTTGTGGTTCGCGGGCAGCGTGAAACCGGCCTCTCCCTGCGAACGATCGGGGAGGTCAGCAAACTCAGTGCGGCGCGCCGCCCAAACCGGGCGACATGTTCAGCAGCGGCTCAGGCCGGCGCAGGCCGGGAACGCTCCGCGAGTTGGGCTTCGAGCGCCGCGATGCGGGCATCGCGCTCGTCGAGCGCGCGCTGCACGTCCTCGGCGTCGATGCGAACGGGGATGTGTTGCGGGCAGTTCCAGTCGAAGCCCTTGACCTTGATCGTCAGGATCCGTTGCGGGCGCGCTCGGTAGCCGGGCTCGAGCAGCTTGGTCGCCAGCGGGTCGTGCGGCGCCCAGTCGGTGATGCCCAGCCGGCCCAGCACCTTCAGGCGCACCCGGTTCGCATAGTCGACCAGGATCAGCGCGACGCGGTCGTTGCCGGCCGCGTTGCCCACGCTGACCAACTGGCGGTTGCCGGCAAAGTCGGCAAAGGCCAGTGTCCTGTCGTCCAGCACCTTGAGAAAGCCGCGCGGCCCGCCACGGTGCTGCAGGTAGGGCCAGGCGGTCTCGGACACGGTGGCCATGGTGAAGCTGCGTTGCGCCGCGATGAAGTCGACCTCGGCGTCGCCCAGGCGGTCATTGAAGACCTCGGTGCCGGTCTCGAAGTTGCGGGCATAGCCCGCACGGCTGCCATCGCGCTGCTGCGCGGCCTTGACGGACGGCGTGAAAGCGATGGCGGCGAATGCATGGGACATGACGGGCTCCGGGGGGTGCAGCGCAACGGCTGCTGCGGTGTCGTCACTGTGCCGCAGTGCAACGCGAAACAGAATCCGCGCCGGAACCAAGTGTGTCTTTCCAAACCTGGAATGATGACCCTGTGGACGCGGCGGCATCGCGCGCAGAACCAGCGCAAGTCCCTCAGCGATGTCAATGCGGCAGTTCATTCGACTGTCATCGAGCGGCGGGTTTGCGGCCGCCAGATCCACTGGATCTAGGTCGGTATTGGGTCGGGAGCGCCAGTTCGCGCCCTCGAACTACAGAAGGTCGACAGGCTTTTGCTGCCGGCCGGCACGACAAGTCCTTGATCGACCGCCATGGAGATTTCGCTTTCGCAAGCGGCCGTCCGCGCACGTCTGCTGTACTTTGAGACGGGTCATTCGCGCTGCAATCTTCTGCCAGCGTGGCTGACCGGAAGTGGCCGGGCTCTGCCTGTCGTAACAGGCGGCTCGCCCGAAGCTCAACTTCGGGTCGGCCTTCTGGAGGCGAACTTTGTGCAGCGAGCGGCGCCCGTCGACCCAAATCCGTCGGGCCGCGCACGCTCAGCCTGCCGCCGTCGTGGCGGCAGGGCGGCGGCGGTGGCATACCACGCCTTCGCACGCCACCCGGGTGCCCGGGCAGGTGGCTCGGGGTACGGGCGCAGGCACCATTCGCGGTGGCCGCGACCAGCGCACGAACAGACGGTGTTGATGGCGCGACGCCTGCGACCCGAATCCGGTGCCCCGCGAGCGTGGGCCGGAGAACGTACCCCGGGCCACCTGCTCCTGCTCCACGTTTGCGCCTGGCCCGCTGCGAACCTCCGCAATTCGCCGACTGCCGACCGGCTTTCCAATGATTGAAAGCGAATCCGTATCAGACCCGGCCCGATCGATTGCCTGCCCCGCCGCAGGCCCACTGCCGGCACATCGCGCACAGAAACAGCTGATCCGCAACGGCTTGACCCGCACCACACGTGATCTCGGCGCGCGCCGCGACGAGGTGCGGCTTCAACACTTGATCCCCACATGCAGCGCTGCCACCCCGGCGCTCATGTTGTGCACATCGACATGCCCAAAACCGGCAGCCTTCATCATGGTTTTGAGTTCGGCCTGGTCCGGGTGCACACGGATCGACTCGGCGAGGTAGCGGTAGCTTTCGCCGTCGCCCGCGACCCACTCGCCGATGCGCGGCAAGACATTGAATGAATACCAGTCGTAGGCCTTGCTCAACGGCGCAGCAATCCTGGAAAATTCGAGCACGAGCAGGCGCCCGCCTTGTTTCAGCACGCGGTTCATTTCCGCCAATGCCTTGTCTTTGTGCGTCATGTTGCGCAGGCCGAAGGCGACGCTGAGCACGTCGAAGCGGCCGCCGGCGAAGGGCAGGGATTCGGCGTCGCACAGTACCGTGGGCAGCGACAAGCCTTCGTCGATGAGCCGATCGCGGCCGCGCCTGAGCATCGCTTCATTGATGTCGGTGTGCACCACCAGGCCCTTCGCACCCACCTTGCGTGCGAACGCACGCGCCAGGTCACCGGTACCGGCTGCGATGTCGAGCACCTGGTCACCCGCACGCAAGTTCGCTGCCGCCACGGCATAGGCCTTCCAGACGCGGTGCAGGCCGAGCGACATCAGGTCGTTCATGAGGTCGTACTTGCCGGCAACGGAGTCGAACACGCCACGCACCCGGCGCGCCTTCTGCGCTTCGTCGACCTGCTCGAACCCGAAGTGGGTATCGCTCAATTCATCATCCCCGGGGACGCCGGGATCACAGAATGGGGGGAGAGAGGGCAGTGTAGCGAAGCGGGGGTGGGTGGGTTAACCGCCAAACCCGTCAAGACACCGTCGCCATCGCCTTCGCCACTGCTTGATCGAGACTCGCCAGCGGCACGGCGAGCCGGCTCGCTGCATCGGGCGCCGGCTCGCGCTGGCGCAAACCCCAGATCGAGTCGGGGAAATGGCTGTCCCAATCGAAACGCGCGATCACATGCCAGTGCAGGTGCGGAACCCGGTTGCCGAGCGCGGCAAGGTTGACCTTGCTCGGTGCCAAGAGGTCCCGCAACACGCGCTCGACGCTGCACACGAGGTTCATGCAACGCTGGCGCTGCATCGCGGAGAGGTCGGTGAACTCGGCCATGTGGCGCTTGGCGATCACCCGGTAATACGCCGGAAAGTGTGGGTCTTCGACGCGCACCGCGCGCCAGTGCGCGTCACTCCAGGCCAGAACCCCGCCCTGCCCGCTGCAAAGGGCGCATCCCGGGTCCGCGCCTTTCATGGGGCTGGAGCTGCGCGCCGTGTTCATGCCCGGCATTGTCGTGGTGACAACCACGCAGCGCTACCGGGGCCAGCCCCGTGTCGGGCTTTCGCTACACCAGCACGCGCTCGATACCGCCATCGTTGGCGCGCGCGATGTACTCGGGCATCCACTGTGCACCGAGGATCCGTCGCGCCATTTCAACCACGATGTAGTCGGCCTCGAGCAGGCCGTTGTTCAGATCGCCCTTGTAGCGGCTCAAGCCCTGCAGGCAGCTCGGGCAGGAGGTGAGGATCTTCAGGTTGCCCTTGGCCGGGATCGTGCCCGCCATCACTTCGCGCAGCGCCGTTTCGTCTTCGCGCAACTCTTGTTCCTTGCGAAAGCGCACCTGCGTCGCTATGTCAGGCCGGGTTACGCCCAGCGTGCCGCTCTCGCCGCAGCAGCGTTTGCTCTCGATCACGGTGTCGCCGAGCAAGGCCTTCACGGTCTGCATCGGCTCGCGCAGCTTCATCGGGCTGTGGCAGGGGTCGTGATAGAGATAGCCGCCCGCACCTTCGAGCCTGATGCCCTTCTCCAGCAGGAACTCGTGAATGTCGATGATGCGGCTGCCGGGAAAGATGGCTTCGAACTGGTAGCCCTGCAGCTGGTCGTAGCAGGTGCCGCAGCTCACGACGACGGTCTTGATGTCCAGGTAGTTGAGCGTGTTCGCGACGCGGTGGAACAGCACGCGGTTGTCGGTGATGATCTTCTCGGCCTTGTCGAACTGGCCGCTGCCGCGCTGCGGATAACCGCAGCACAGATAGCCCGGCGGCAGCACCGTCTGCACGCCGGCGTGCCACAGCATCGCCTGCGTCGCCAGCCCCACTTGTGAGAACAGGCGCTCCGACCCGCAGCCCGGGAAATAGAACACGGCCTCGGTCTCGGCACTCGTCGTCTGCGGATCGCGGATGATCGGAACGTAGTCCTTGTCTTCAATGTCGAGCAGCGCGCGCGCGGTGCGTTTCGGCAAGCCGCCGGGCA
>Ga0315277_10013144_pt1 | contig 10328 bp, 6 predicted proteins | sample YL17G05_15_MG_FD_203695 | JGI IMG/M metagenome (GOLD analysis project Ga0315277, IMG submission 203695) | Sediment microbial communities from Yellowstone Lake, YNP, Wyoming, USA - YL17G05_15 | ecosystem: Environmental > Aquatic > Freshwater > Lake > Sediment | place: USA: Wyoming | collected...
AGTACACCAGGGAATTCCGCCCCATGGGTTCCGCTACCAACGTGACCACGATTCTTTATGGCACTACCTGGGATGATAGCACCTTGCTGGAAGAGGTAAAGCAGGCTAATCTGGAACTGGAAAGAAAAGATGGTATTAAGCGCCACTTTAGATATGATTGGCAGGAGGTCGGTAAGTACAATCCGGACTATGTCAAGTTTGTCCAGGCGGAGCGGCAAAGACTGGGCGAAGAGCATCCGCTGTTCAGGACTCAGTATGCTTTATTACCTATCACCCATGGCGGGGGCTTCCTATCACGGCAGCAGATAGCTCTGGTGCTGGGAGAACACCGGAGGCAATCGCAGCCTGAGGGGAAGAGCACTTATATTGCTGGCGTAGATTTGGCCGGGGAACATGAGCCGGAAATAGCAGGGGAAGACGCTCCTGGCAATAATAGGGGAAAAGGATGTGATTCCACAGTAATCACCATTGCCGAGGTGGATGCCACTAAGCCGTCGCAGCCACTGTTGAAAGTTGTGGAACAATACCGGTGGACGGGAACGCCCCATAGCCAACTTTATACCCAGATGACGGATATCCTTAAGAACGTCTGGAACTGCCGCAGGATAGTGGTGGACGCCACCGGCATTGGTCAGCCCGTAGCTAGTTTTCTCAGAAAGGAACTGGGAAGCAGGGTCATCCCGTTCGTCATTACCTCCAAGAGCAAATCCGACATGGGCTTTGAGCTATTGTCCTTTATCAATTCCGGGAGGCTTAAGCTCTACAAGCAGGATGGCTCCCGGGAGTATAAAGAGACCCTGTTCGAGCTAGAAAGAGCCAGGGTGCGATATCGCCCGAACCAAACGATGAACTTTTATGTTGACCCTCAAGAGGGACATGATGATTTTCTTGTGAGCCTGGCTCTGCTGGTCCAGGCCGCTAAAGGTCTTAGCCCCCGGGGAGCCAAAGGTTGGCTCCGGGAAAGCTAGTTCACTTCTTGTCATTGCGAGCGGAGCGAATGCGGAGCGCGGCAATCTCCTTCCCCAGCAGCCCCTCTGAGATTGCTTCGTCGCCCTGATGAATCGGGGCTCCTCGCAATGACAAAAGGGAGGGGATTGCTTCGGCTGACTTCGTTAGCCTCGCAATGACAAGAAGAGGAAGACTCCTCGCAAGGACACACCACGCGTCATTGCGAGCGCAACGTGGCAATCTCATCGTAACGGCGCACCTTTAGTAGTAACGTGTTCTTCTCCTTATTATGAAAAAGTAAACCAGGGCGCCGATGAGCACTATTATTGCGACTATGCTGGCAATGAATACCCAGAGGGGTAATAGTCCAGCGTGGAAGGAGCGGGCTGCGGTCCAATTGCCCGCGTTCTCTGCGCCATCTACAGCTTGCACAATCCAGTAGTAGGTGCCATAAGGCAGAGCTTCTGTCGCATTCAGGGTATAGTTCGTTCCGACTATAGCGGCAACTGAAACTATGGGGTGGACGAATTCTCCAGTGGCGGTGACATTTTTACTGGTGGCTATCTGCAGGTTATAGTAAACATCACTGGGATCGGATACCGCCGACCAGTTAAATGTCGGCCTCACCTTGCCTATGAACCCCACCCGGCTTCCGTCGGCTGGTGATTTGAGTTCCGGCACAGGTGGAGGAACTGATTCCATGGTGAAGTTGGCGGCGGCATTATTCCCAGAAGCATCCTCGGCTGTTACTGTGTGGTTGCCTGAGTGGCTCTCGGGCACGACAAAACTTGCCTCAAAGCTGCCTTTGTCGTCGGTCGGGGCTGTCGCTTTCTGGCTACCATCGTACTTTATGACCACATCCTTATTGGCGGCAAACCCACCGCCAGTGACGGACAACTCCGTGCCTACGTGTCCTTCGTCGGGGGACAGCACGATGCCAGGCTTTATCTCGAAGCTGAGCGCCCTGATATCTTCTCTGGGAGTCGTTTCTCCGTAAGCGGTCACGTTATATGTGCCTTTAGGCATCCGGGGCACCTCAAAGCTTTTCTGCCAGTAGCCTTCGTCGTCGGCGTCAACTCTGGTTTCCGCGTTCACTTCCTTGCCCGCAAACAATATCCTGATGTATCTATCGTTAGCATAGAATCCGCTGCCCCTCATCGTTATGTTTTCGCCTACGGTGCCCGATGATTTATCCAGGCTTATCCCCGGCGTGACTTCGAAGAAGACATCCCTAACTTGAGCTAAGCTGCTACTGGCACCCTGGGCGTCTATCTTATGGCCTCCCATGGCGGAAACAGGAATTTGGAAACTCCACTGCCAATTGCCCGTGGCATTCGCCGTGACATTCCCTGGTATCGGTTGGGAGCCGGTGCTATTGAGGTAATAGCTAAGCTTGATGCCTGTTTCATTCTTGGCGAAGCCATGGCCTTGCACGGTGACATTAGTCCCCACAGGACCTTCGGCAGGGCTTACCGTCAACCCCGGCTTCACGGTAAAGGTCGTATTGGCACTCTTATGCTCCTGGTCCTCAGCGAGCACTCCATGGTTTCCCTTATAGCTTTCGGGAATAGGGAAAGCGAGCTCGAAATCCCCGTCTTCATTGGTTAAGACGTCATGTACCCATTCCTCATCTGCAAATTCCCCATCACCGTTCACGTCATAGTAGATGTCAACATACTTATCAGCTGTAAAGTTAGAGCCATCGATGGTAACTTCGTCACCAGGTACTCCTGAGCTTGGAGAAGGCATGACGACTGGGCCAGCGGCTTGTACTGGCGCAGCCGGCAGGGCCATAGCTACAAGGCAGACGATGAGAACAATCAGCAGTCGAGATAGCCAGCGCATTTGACTCACCTCCATTTTGCTATTATAAACGAAAATGACCAGAAAAAGTAAGTACCGTATCAAGAAAATTCCAAATGCCAAAATCCAAAAACCAAATAAGTCACTCTGAAATGGAAAAAGTAAAAATAAGAATGCAAAGTGACAGAGAAAAGGTCAAAAAATTTGCATTTTGGTTTGTCATTTTGAGTTTTGACCTTTGATTTTTGAATTTGTTTGGAATTTGGTGCTTGAGATTTGGGATTTAATATAGTGGCGCTATTCTAATCGTGGTAATATCTTCTTCTCCTTACTACGGAGAAGTAAATCAGGGCGCCGATGAGCACCACTATTGCGACTATGATAAGAATGAATGCCCACATAGGCAAGAGTCCAGCACGGAAAGAACGCGCTCCAGTCCAGCCTCTTGCGTTCCCTGCGCCGTCCACGGCTTGTACAATCCAGTAATAAGTGCCATGAGGCAGGGCATCTGTCGCATTCAGAGTATAGTTCGTTCCGACTATATTAGAAACTGAAACTAAGGGGTGGACGAATTCTCCAGTGGCGGTGACATTGTCACTGGGTGCTATTTGCAGGTTATAGCGAACTCCACTGTCATCGGATACCGCAGACCATTCAAATGTTGGCATCACCTTGTCGGTGAGGCCCACCCAGCCTCCGTTGGATGGTGAAATGAGTGTCGGCACGTCCGGAGGATGTGATTCCATGATGAAGAAAGCGGTGGCGTTGTTACCCGCAGCATCCTCGGCTGTTACCTGGTGCTCGCTATGATGGCTCTCAGGCACGAGAAAACTTGCCTCGAAGCTCCCTGTGGCGTTGGTCATGGCTGTTGCCTTCTGGCTACCATCGTACCCTATGACCACATCTTTATTGGCGGCGAATCCATGGCCCGTGATGGTCAAGTTCATGCCCACGTATCCTTCGTCAGGGGGCAACACGATGCTCTGTTTTATTTCGAAGTTGAGCTCGCTGATATCTTCTTGCTTAGTTGATTCTCCCTCGGCGGTGACGCTATATGTGCCTGTGGGCATCTCGGGCACCTCAAAGCTTCCTTCCCAGTTACCTTGGGCGTCGGCTTTGATGCCCGTGACCACTGCCTGGCCATCGAACAATATCTGGATGTTCTTTTCATAAGCCACAAATCTGCTGCCCGTCATGGTTATCGTATCGCCCATGCTGCCCCATGGTTTATCTAGGCTTATTTCTGACGTTACTTTAAAAATGGCATCCTGGACCTCATAAAACTGGCTCTCAGCACCCTGGGCATCTATCCTATGTTCTCCCTTGGTGGAGGGGGGGATCTGAAAACTCGTCTCCCAACTGCCCGTGGCATTGGCTACCATACGCCTTTGTATCGTTTGGTAGTTGTCATTGAGGGAATACATCAACTCGATGCCCTGTTCATTCTGGGCAAAGCCCTGTCCCGTCACGGTAACATTAGTGCCCACAGGACCTTCGGCAAGACTTATTGTCAACCCTGGCTTCACGGCAAAGTAAGTATCTACTTTGACAGTCCCTATGTAGGTCCCTACCACAACGAGTACTTTGTGGTTTCCCTTACAGCTTTCGGGGATGGTGAGGTGGATTGTGAAATCTCCACTGCCATCGGTCTTGCCTGTGGCTATTCTGGCCTCGTCATAATAGATGTCCACATACTTGCCGTCATCAAAGTACTGACCAGTGACGGTGACCTCTGTTCCGGGGACTCCTGAGCTGGAGGAGAGCTCGATGACAGGCCCCCCACACTGGGCTTGTGCCGGCACAGCCGGCAGAGCCATAGCGACAAGGCAGACGACGAGAACGGTGACCAGTCGAGATAGCAAGCGCATTTGACTATTCTTTCGTTATTATAACCGAAAAGTATACCAGAAAGTAAAGCGGGCTAGCCCTGCCACCACGCTTTTCTATATGTCATTGCGAGTCCCGATTTATCGGGACTCGCAATCCCCTTACTCCCAAGATTGCTTCGTCGCTACGCTCCTCGCAAAGACAGAGGGGAAAAGATTGCTTCGCTTCGCTCGCAATGACAAATGGGAATACTCTGAGCATTTGTGGAAAAGGGGAGGGGCGGCTTTCGCCGCCCCTCTTGGAAATCACCTTTACCTCTCCCTTAGGAGAAGGTTAGGTGGGGTGTGCTTATACCCGACGAGTCCTGAAGATGAGCACTATGACCACAATCACCAGGACCGCGCCGATGGCGATAACCACCCACACCCAGAATGGAGTTGCAGGCTGGGCTGGATGCTGCGCAGCGTTGTGGTCTTTAAGTGCTTGCTCAGTATCGAAGCACAGACCATCAATTGGACAACAGTATGCACCCTGTGCTGCTGTGGTAAAGGTGCCTACGGCGCTCGTGCTTATGACAACGCCCTCATTGTAGGCCTTCACCTGCCAGTAGTAGGTGGTGCCATAGGCCAGCGTCTTGGTGCAGGTGTAGGCTGTGCCGGTCAATCCGGTCTTGCTTTCGACGGCGCTGGATAAGTCAGCGTTGGCCGACAGCACCCAGTCGAACTTATCGGCATCCGCTAACAGGTTCCAGCTGAAGCCCACATTCTTTATGGCCTGTTCTTGGGCTCCGGGGACAGGGGAGACGAGGTTGATGGCGGCCTGTCCTGACTGGGGAGCAATTGTGATCTTCATGGGATCAGACCACCAGCTGCGGATTACTTGACAGGTCCCAGCCTGGTAAGCTCTGACCCTCAGGTAGTAGGTGGTTTCACAGGAAAGCATTGCTCCGTACTCTCCTCCGGGGACCAAGAAGCTGGTAATGCTCTTACTGCCTTCGGGAGGAACTAATATGCTTCCCATAGTAGTGTCGAAGTTTTCGTCCAGCGCAAACTCTATTTCATAGTGGCAAGCATCGCACAGCTGATCCCACGTGATGCTAAACGGTGCGTTGTAACATGAGCAGGGGTCGGCAGGGATGGTCGTGTTGCCTGTAGGAGATGTCACCTCGGGAGCCTTCTTGGCATAGCAGTCCTCAAAGGTCCAGACGGTGCCCCATTCGGCCTTGTACATGTCGTACCAATATCCACCATCATCCTCATAATAATCCATGCCAATAACAAAGAGCTTGGTATTGGTAGTTGCCTCCATGCAGCCGCAAATCTTGAGCGCTTCAGGTCCCATGACGAAAGCCAAGGACTGGTCGTATTCGGGGAGTCCCACAGTCAGGTAATCCCACTCAACACATGACGCGCAGGCTATGGTCTCAGCAGGGTTGAGAGAGCGAGCCACGCCGGTGTACCAGCAATTTTCGTCATCCCAACAATCCATAGAACTGGGGGATCGATCAGCATACTCATCATAGTAATTACACCATTCTCCGACGTAGGTGGCGTAGAGAACGCCGCCGGTGTCAGCGCTGGTCTTGGGGTTGCCCGGATTGCGTCCCAGCACTATGCCGGTGTAGTCGTAGTGGTTGGCACCCATGTCTTCCCACTTGTCACTTTCGTCAATGACCCAGCGGTAGATGCCGGTGTCTTCAGCCAGGGCTGTGGCAGCATAGACTATGTTGTTCTGGTCGAAGTAGCTATCAAAGGCCACAGAGACCAAGCCGCCAATGGTGGGAGTCTCCTCCAGCAAAGCGAAGGTCTCACCGCCATCGTCGGAGTAAGAAACATCACCATCACAGCCGCCGACAAGTATGTCGCTGTTATGAACAGCGAGGCTCCAACCCTCATCAACCTTGCTGTCCACAGCGTCCTGCCAGCCCTCTTCATCGTACAGGGAGACGTCGCCAGTAACATCCAGGGCATAAAGAGTAGTAACATTGCCCGCCGCGACCAGGTCCACGATGTAGTCTACCGTGGTGGATGATACGGAAGTCCAGCAACCCAGGGTTTCCAGGTCATTCTGGTACACGTTGCTGGTCATGCGGTCAACAAGGAACACGGTCTCGCCAGCCGTTTCACTGGCAGGCAGTCTGAGCAAGCCACGCTCATAGTGAGGCCCGAACCAGCCCTGATTGTCGCCCGTGAGCTGGCCACACCAGGTCCTCAGCCATTTGCCGCTGTATTCCTCAGCCTCGGGAAGGTTCGTGGCTTTGAGCCAGACGCTGTCGCATTCACAGTCCTCACCTTCCTCTAGAAGGTTCACGCTGACGAGCATCATCTTGTTGCAGTCGGGCGATACGGCGACATCCGACAGGTAGTCAATATCAGTGTCAACCAGGCTGAGCTGGTTCCAGGTATCGCCGCCGTCGAAGGTTACCGACCAGGCGCCCTCGTCGTAATCGAAAACGCCCTGGAGGGCAACAGCATAAGCTTTGTCCTCGCTTACAAAGGATACCGCCATGCCGGTTGTCCCGGTGGGCGGCTTGCAAGCCTTCTTCCATCGCTCACAGCAGATATCCATGTTGTGGATGCCCGTGTTACGATAGACTTGGACGCCCGCGCAGCAACTATCTTGAACGAGGTCGGTTCCAGTGCCTATCAGGCCAGCGATAGCCTCACCTTCGGCCGTGGTGCCGTAGTAGGATACGTTGGTCAGCCAGACTTTGCCGTCCTTTATCTGCTGTACGACGTCGTCAGCAGAGTCATTATCCACCCGCACTATCTCACTTGCGGGATTCCAGTTATAACCATCGTAGGCGTAGTAGTTCACCCAGACCCAGAGGACTCTGGTATCGGTGCTCTTACTGTTGTAGTCGCTGGGCAGGGTCATGCCGGCTACTGATCTGGGGTCAAACGAGATAAGCATTGATAGGAGATTTTCATTCTGTACTATGCGCACAGCCTCGATGCTCAGACTGGATTTCTCGTTCCAGCCCGGCGTTGATAACAAGCTACCGGACTGCAGGTAGACATCCCAGTAGGGGCCAGAGAAAACAACGGTGGTAACCAGGATGGTCTTGTCCGTCGCATAGTTGGGCGAGAATATGATGTCGGTGACGCCTATCGTCGAGATGTCGTTTGAGGTGTCACTATCACCACTCCATCGGTTGTCCCAGCCGTCATAGGCTGTGGCATCTTCCCAGGCACTGGCTGAATCTCCAGTAGCCGTGCAGCGGAAAAGCAGGGAGTTTCCGCTCAAATCGGAGCCACCGATGACTATGTCCCGCTTGCCGGCTGCTTCAGGGGAGACGGCGAGGTCAGCGACTGCCCCGCTTGATTCGGGGAAGTAAATGCCGCTGTCCGTAACTTCGCCGGCATCCTTGAAGGTCGTGCCGCCGTCAGCGGAGATGAACACACTCAGAGTATCGTAGCCTGCATCATACCACCAGAGGGCGACAGCCACGAAGTCGGGGTCCACCCAGTCCGTGGCGACTTGCAGCAACGAATAGATGTAGTCTCCGCCATCCACATCGATGACGTCATTCAGCGCATCGGTGATGTCATCCCAGGTGGCAGCGCTGTCCTCGGACTTCAGCAGCCAGGAGCCGGTTGTATCCTCCTTGGCATTATACCCATTTACGATAGCGTAAGCCACCTCTCCCTCGGAATCCAGGGCATAATCGATGATTGTGGTCTCGGGTGCCAGGACCCAGTCCTCCATAGTTGGAGTAGAGATCTTGGTCCACTCGCTGACCACATCATTAGAGTTGGCACTCACCCTCTGGGCGGGTGCCGCTGTAATAAATAGACTAATGGCCAATGCTGCAGCGATGAGTATATACATCGCCCTCACTGGCCATTCTCTTGCTTTAATCATTATTTCCTCCTCTATAGGTATCCAACTTATCTTCACTCTCGCCCGAGGTCGACTACTTCGGGCTCGAGTCATTGGAAACGTCTTTTCAGTAAACCTGGTTTTAAGCCTGCCTCATTTCAGGCTGCCCTTTTCACCCTCACCTTAATCCTCTCCCGTCAAGGGCGAGGAGATACGGTAAGACATTTTTGCCCGGGCCAGGCATTGTTTTCCTCCCCTTGGCGTTTCGCAATAGCGATTCGCTTTGGGACTTTGCCATAGGCGGCACCTCCTTTCCATTTTATTGAGTAATGTCATTCTCAGGAACCCCGATTCATCGGAGCTGGCTCAGAATGACAGGCAAATGTCATCTAACAATATTCAATTATTAAAGTTCCAACAAAATCAAACTTCTCGCCAAAAGCCATAGCAATAGGCTTTAGGCCTACCTAACCTTCTACTTTAAACCTATATATCTATTTTGTCAATAGGTGAATTAAGAAATTTGCCAAAATAGCTTGCGTTTATTATAACCCCCAGCTTTCTTTTGTCAATATACCTGATATAGCGAGGTATAAGTGGGGTGGGGACAATCCCCCTTCTGTCATTGCGAGGAGCGCAGCGACGAAGCAATCTCGGGTCGGGATGGTTGAGGCTAACAGGACAAAACCATCTTGCTCTTTTAGAACAAAGGTGCTAATTTATGCTCCATTATGGACAATGAATTACTTTGGGATTTATTGCCCGAGGAATTCCCTTACGAAGATAAAGGCTGTGAGCTCTTTTCCTCCTGTCTTAACTGCCCCCTTCCTGATTGTCTTGAACAAGAGCCCTGGGGGAAGGAGAGATTCTTAAAGCACAGGCGAGCCCAGAGGATGCTGGAGTTGAAGAGGGAAGGGAAAAGCATTAAAGAAATTGCCCGCATATTTGAGGTCAGCCCGAGAACGGTGCAGAGATGGCTGAAAGTGATGGAAGGAGTCTTGCAAAATTAAAAATCAAAGGTCAAAAATCAAAATGACAAGTCAAAATGCAAAAATAGCGGTAGTAACAGGAATACAGAATCCAGTAGCCAGTAGGGGAATCTTCTCACTACTGACTACTGACTACTGACTACTGACTACTGTACGCCTATGGTTAGGATTTAGAGTTGAGAGATGACTGATTTTACCCCATTCCAACTAGCCCGCATGGACACCCAACGCCTCGCTAATTACCGTGCTAACCTGGACTTTTACCAGGGCAATCACTGGCCCACGCAGTCACGCCACCGCCAGCTCGTCTTTAATTACGCTAAAATCTCCATTGACAAGGTCACCAGTTTCCTTATGCCGGGACTCGGCTTTGCCTGCTACCCCGGCGAAGAAACAGACGAGCTCAAGGCCCGGGTGAGGAGAGCTGAGCAGCTCCTTCGCCAGGTCTATGAGCAAAACAACCTCCAGCAGCTTGATTACGAGACGGAGATTGACACCGCCATCTTGGGCGACGGTTGCTATAAGGTCATCTGGGATACTGGCGAGAAGCGAGTCCGTATCACCGCCCCTGATGTCTCAGGCATCTATGCCTGGTGGCTCGGAGACGATGCGTCACGAGTGTGGAGAGTCGCTTCACGCTACACCCTCACCCAGGACGAAATCCAGATGCTTTACGGTGATGTCATTGCGAGCATAGCGAAGCAATCTCAAGGGATTGCCACGTCGCCCCGATTCATCGGGGCTCCTCGCAATGACAGAAGAGAGGCAGCTCGCAATAATGTGGTGGTAACCGAGCTCTGGACGGCTAAGGCCTTTGAGCTTTACCTGGATAACGACCTTATACAGTCCAAGCCCAACCCCTACGGCTTCATCCCCTTTGTTATCTTCCCCAACATCAAGCAGCCCAAGAAGTTCTGGGGTGAGTCGGATATCCCCATC
>Ga0315277_10013147_pt1 | contig 10327 bp, 10 predicted proteins | sample YL17G05_15_MG_FD_203695 | JGI IMG/M metagenome (GOLD analysis project Ga0315277, IMG submission 203695) | Sediment microbial communities from Yellowstone Lake, YNP, Wyoming, USA - YL17G05_15 | ecosystem: Environmental > Aquatic > Freshwater > Lake > Sediment | place: USA: Wyoming | collected...
TGAAGCACTCAAATGCGGCGACACAACAACAAGACGCATGTTCGAAGACATCATAATCCAAGAAGAAAACCACTTCTGGACATTCGACGACTTCGTAAAATAAAACAAAAATCCTCTTTTTATATCGGAAATTTTAGGCGCGAGCTAGAAATCACACTCTTTCAAACAGAAGGTTCAAGAATCAAAGTGTAACTCCGTTTTCCATCAAGAACAGCTTTAACTTCTTAAAGAACAGCGAAGTATCGCGCGCGCTTGATGAACTTGACTATCTTTGTATTCTGTAGTTTCTAGTACGATCTAAGAATAAGCTGTATCATTGTTCACCATCAAATTCAAAATACCTATGGGCTTCTTTCAGCATGGTCATATGGCAGAAGGCGTTGAAATTGCCGAAAGAAAAGCGGAAATCATATTAGACTTTCGGGAAACGCGTAACGAGAAGATTCGGCGGCAGAACTTATATGAACCTAGCCGAATAATGAAGAAACAGGTGAGAATTGAATGAATAAGACATCAGACAACTTGAAGAATGCCTTTGCAGGTGAATCTCAAGCAAACCGACGCTACCTCGCCTTTGCCCAAAAAGCAGAAGAAGAGGGTTTCTCTCAGGTCGGCAAACTCTTCCGTGCAGCTGCAGAGGCAGAGACCGTGCATGCTTTGAACCACATTAGGATAATGGGCGAGTCAAAGAGCACTGTTGAAAACCTGCAGATGGGAATAGCTGGAGAAACTTCCGAGTATAAGCGCATGTATCCAGGATACATTAAGACGGCAAAGAAAGAGAAGAATGCCCAAGCTGTCTGGAGCTTCAACGTGGCTAACCAAGTTGAACAGGTTCACGCTAATTTGCTCAGGAAAGCGATGAAAGCTTTGAAAACTGGCAAAGAACTTGCGAAAGTGGACTACTACGTGTGCAACGTGTGCGGAAACACTTTTGAGAACGAAGCCCCTTCGAAATGTCCTATATGCGGGTCTCCGCAAGAAAAGATCCTCATAGTCCCATAACTATGGGAATGGAAACAAGGTTTTCCTGGAAAATGCGTTAGTAGCCTATTAGATCCTCTGTTTTGATGCTGTCCATAGGAGTTCCTAAGTCTCTGAGCACAGTGCGCATTGCATCAACCATTGCTGGCGGTCCACAAACGTAGAAGATAGCCGTCAGAAAGTCGGGAACCTCGTCTCTGATCATGTCAGCATCGATTCTGCCCACGTGACCCTTCCAACCGGGTCCAGCTTCTGAAAGAGTGAAGACCACCTTGAGGTTTCTGTTCTGCTTCTCCATTTCCTCAAGTTCCCATCTGAAAACGACGTCCATTTCGGCGTTGTTGGCGTATAAAAGCGCAACAGCAACGTCCAGATTCCTGTCCGTGCAGTACTTGCAAATACTTCTCATCGGAGTTATTCCTATACCACCAGCTAACATTGCGACTCGTGAAAACCGCCCGTCAAGCGTAAAGTTGCCATAAGGCGCATCCAATCTCACCGCATCACCGATTTTCAGGGCCTCCAATCCATCCGAGAAATCGTGACCCGTCAACTTCTTTGTGAATTCAATATGATCCAGCTCTGTTGGACTGCTAGAGAGAGTCAGCGGTTTCCGGATCTTTTGTCGAGCAACTTCCACAGTGACAAACGCGAACTGGCCAGGCTTGTAACTGAACGAATGAGGTCGGGCGAAGCGGAAGCTCTTCACATTGTGAGTGCGCACGATTATGTCTTCGATTTTTGCCTCGAACTCCAAAGCAACAAGTCCGCCCGAAACTGCAGTAATGAATACGAGTTTGCATGAACCATTGTTTAAATAAGTTTCGAAGTCAATCTGTGGACCTGTAGATTATCTCTTTAGCTTGACTGTCGCACTCTTGGAAGGATCAAATATGGACGAGTTTGCATATGCGCGAGCTAGAGAGTACTCTGGCGTTTTATGGCAAATACTTCAGCGCTGCAGCCACGGCGCCGTAGACGCCTACGTTTTCACCGAGCTGAGTTGGCTTGATTTCGGGAACACGGTTGATCGCGTAATCGCTCACATACTTCCAGATGGGCGAAAGCACGGCCTCTATGTTTTCAAGCGCCACAGTGCCACCCACCGTGATCATTGAAGGGTCATACGCATTTGTCACGTTCGCGAAACCAATGGCATTCAGCTTCCCGATTTCGCTAACAAGCATAGTGGAAAGCTTGTCCCCATTCCTTGCAGCATTGAACAGATCCGCAGCACATAACTGAGAAAAGTCTCCCTGCAACCCTTTGTACAGAGCGCTGTGCATAGCGATTTTCAACCCTATCTCATCGAACCTCATTCTAACATAATTAGGCACGTTTCTCCCTGAACAATAGGCTTCCCAATGACCTTTTCTTCCACAACCGCAGGTCAATCGCCCCTCATAGTCTATGACGAAATGCCCCACTTCATGACCGTTCCCATCCTTGCCCAAAAGCAAAGTGCCGTTGACAATTGCACCTCCTCCGATACCGGTACTTATCGTTATGTAAACAAAGTTTTCGACGCCTTTGGCAGCGCCGAAAGTCGTTTCGCCCAGAGCAGCTGCTGCACAGTCGTTAATCAAACAAGCAGGCACTCCTAATGCTTCTCTGACTGGTTCAGTCAAAGCAATCGAATCAAAAGGAAAGTTGGGAGGATTGACAAGGATACCTCTCTCCATGTCCAAGGGTCCCGCGGAGGCGATTCCTACACCCCTCAACTCGGCAATGTCAGCACCCCGTTTCTTGCACAGAAAACGGACTAGTCTGACAATCTGCAAGCTGATCGCTTCAGAGCTGTTGACGTCTACTCTCTCGCGTACATTCTCCACTATAAGACCTTGGCAGTCTGAAAGAACAACTCTCACCCAAGTCCCCCCCAAGTCCACTCCTAAGAGATACTTCTTGCTAGGCAAGTCAGTCACTCAGTTACGAATGACGAGGAACCTGTCTTATGAGTCTAACTGTGCCCTTTGAGTTCTATGTCGCCTGCCCGACTTTCGGAACCAAGTCTGCCAGGCTCTCAGCCTGGAAGCTTTCTGCTCCCTTCAACAACCACGTACGCCTGCGCACTCATTCGGCAACTACACTTTCGGATGGAACTCGGAGCAACAAGCAGAAAAGGCGTTTTTCATCAACCCAGAACAGCATATTGTGTTCACACCCTAACACTTGTCAGGTTTCATGCTTCTACACACAGCACGCGGTTCAACAAGAGAACCTATTCAGAGAAGTCTCAGGATTTAGTGTTTGATCTCTGGATAGGCACTGTGCAGAACTAGCGTGCATAAACAGAGGCTTCCTTTCATTCCTATTCTTAGGATGTGACGGACAAACGAAATTCGTGTGGTGGGGTCGCTGGGATTTGAACCCAGGTTGCCAACGCCCCAGGCTGGTATCCTAGACCAGAACCCTAGGACTACACCTAGGATACCCTACGGTTCCATGGACTCTGGTTTCCTAGACCAAGCTAGACTACGACCCCAACAGCCAACGAAATATGAAGGGTACATAATAAAAACCCTTCTCCAACTTGAGAAAGAAGGCAAAGCCGAGAACACCAGAATCAACGCAGACAACCTCCTCAGACAACTAGCCAAAAAGACAGACCTAGACAACTCTGAGACAGTCAAGCTACACATCGCCAAAGCCAAGAATGAGAAAACTGGAGAACCATTAGCCAACGCCACCAAAAACAAGCTATGCCTAGCATACGATTGGTACTGCAAAGCCAACGGCCTCACATGGACAAAGCCATTCTACAAAGTCGATGAGGGAATCCCAATAATCCCAACAACCGACAACGTAACAAAGATAATCAATGCCTCAACCAAACGCTACGCCGTAATCTTCACCATCATCGCAGAAACAGGCGCAGAAGGAGAAGAACTCCACCGAACCAACAGAAGCAAGATAGACACCGAACAGGGAACAATCACCATCACGGGAAAGAAAGGACACGGGTCAGCAACATACAAACTCAAACAAGCAACACTCCTAATGCTCAAAGAGTACCTAATCCTAAACCCGCAAGATCATCCTTTTCCGAACCCTAGGAATATGGCTGAAGTGTGGCGGAGAACAAGAGACAAACTCGCCGACACACTCAAACAACCACAACTCAAAAACATACCCATGAAAAACCTACGCAACTACTCAGGCGCAAAACTCTACTACGCCACACAAGACCCAATCGCCGTAATGAGACACCTTAGACACAAGAAACTAGAAACCACGATGCACTACATCAGAGGAATAACACTCAACGGAGAAGAAGAATACACGGTCAAAACAGCAACCAACATCAAAGAAGCCACAACCCTACTAGAAGCGGGATTCACATACGTCCAAGACATCGATGGCATCAAACTATACCGAAAACGCAAATAAACAATAAACACAAATCCCCATTTTTCTATTCAATATCATGCTTAACAGTTATGTCGCGCTCAGTCCCCTCGCGCTCCACCCACAAAAAACAAACATACCGATTTACCGACAACCGACAAATCTAATTAACCCAAAAAAACCTTCCCTAATCAGACCAACGGCGAAACCGCTTGAAAACATCAATCTCAATAGAACAAGACCTCATACGCAGCGTGCGCTAACTAGTTCTGCATAAGATTTAACAGATTAATAGAGGAATAGTCCTCAGGAGCATGAAGCATGAAGGAAATGACCCCTAAAGAGCAGCAGACCATAGAGAAATTGAAAACCGAGATCCGTCCGCTTGTTCAACGCGTCCTCGATGGAAAAACAGTCCTAGATGAAATCGATTACAGCATCTATCGACTAAGAGGATATGGACAAGGTGACTTGTTGAGGATAATTATGGGACTGTTGCCCGACGATGGTTCTCCAACGCCTCACAACATGGCAACCTCACTATTCAATTACATAGGATTTATCGAAACCGTAGGCAATAGCATCATTGATATTATCATCATGCTCGTGATCGCAAATGGCACAGACTTTCACATAGAATCTGAATACAAAACACCTCGCATCAGACACGTGAAACATATTTTCGATTTAGACGATGTACCTCTTACAACAAAACTCAATTTCCTCAGAGAGAACGGCATTAAGGCACTGCCTTCAGTCGTTGATAGCAAACTCAGAAACGATATAGCTCACCTGAATTTCAGATTTGACCCAGATACAAAAGAGATTACACTAAGAGGAAGACCTATCAAAACCGTTGTCGACGAAGGCTTCAGACGATTCATGCTTATATTCGCGGTATATGATGAACTGGACAGACTAAACGCCCTGTCGAAAACCCACCTCCAACAACAATAGAAGCGCGCGCTCAAAGGAACGCACATATCGAAATTCTCTTATAGGGTATCTGAGTTCATTGAATTCTGCGGGTAAGAATAATGCCAAATTGTGACTACTGTGGCAAAGAAACGACTTTTCCGTACAGATGTAGTCGTTGCGATAAAGTGTTCTGCGCACAACATCGAAGCGCGCGCGCTCAAGAAGAGAAAAATCTCCGTTAGGGAAGTTGCTGGAAAGAAATACTACTTCGTAGAAGAGAAAAAAGGATTCGTTCTTCAAGGACGATAGTGCCTCAAACACACCAGCCAAAATATCCAGCCTACCACGCGACAACCGACTTGAACCAAAAACACCCAGAATATCTGGACTATTTCCGATGTACCGCAACTTCTCTAAATCATGCTGACAAATAGGACAAACCTTGCGCTTGATCTCAACAGTAACCTTCAATTTACGATAACTACAACACCCAAACCACCACAACAATAACGACGAAGGGGCAACCAAAGCACTGCTCATAGAGCCTACAGGCATCTCCCAAGTCTGTCCCTAGCTTTGGTTTCCCCGAACCCCTTCAGGAAAAAGGGACTAGCGCGGGTGAGCGCGCAATGAACTTGTGTGTATGGGCTACAACATGACACGCCAACGAACTAGGACGAGCAGACACGGGCAAGCACAACCCGAACAAACATGCTCAGAACAACAAAAAAATGAAAACAGTAAACCGCATGAGAGGAGTACCAAGCACTAGTCACCACTCGACCTAAGCCTAACAACACAAATAGAACAACCAGAAACACAACAACTAATATGCCTCAAGAATCAACCAACCATCCTCAAAACTCCAGCGCCTGTACTTAGCAGAACTCTCAGTGAACTTTCGCAGACGTTCCAGAGGAACAGACGCAATATAAGACCCTTGCTTCCTCGTGCGAACAAACAACCTAATCACCTTCTTAACCACTCCAGACCACCCTCAAACCAAAACAGATACAAAACAGGCATTTAAGAATACGCCAAACACACATGGTATAACAAAAAATAAGGCTTTTATTCTACAACAACCATTGATTACTAGAGGAAAACAAAAATGACGAAAGCAAACCGCCAAAAAATACCTGAAGAAAGGAACCAAGCATCATTAACCCAGCAAACAACACCATACAACAATACAGAATTACTTGGCACTAAGACTGGTATCCTAGACCAAGCTAGACTACGACCCCACAGGACTAGTTTAGGACCTTCTGTTGAAGGCAAAATTACTACAACACTATTCGAACTTAAATGTTCTGGACTTGCAGAAAGCACAGTGTAGCATGTGTTTGGGCATCTTTCCTATCTGGCAAGACATTGCAATCTAGATAATCCTGATGAAGTTGCAGGCTTTGTTGCAAACATGAAAGGTTCTGACAGTTACAAGAGCACGTTTGTGAAAAGCTACAGCCACTGTGCACAGTTGAACTGTCTTTTGTGGGTTAAGCCTACGTTCAAGTGAGAGAGGAAAATGGCACTCGCTCTCTATGCTGAAGCCAAGACTGTACAATTTTCTGCTCAAACATGATACCAAAGAGTTAGTAGTGTGACATGCAGCTTGTTGAACATGAAAACTCTAGTCATCCAGAACTGTCCAGCCGAAGATATCGGCCTGTACGAGATCCGTCTTCAAGACAAAGGCATCGAATACTGCGTTCATCACGCCTGCGGTGGAAAAAAATCCCTCCGCTGATCCTTTTGACGTTTTCATTGTCGGTGGCACACCTATTTCGATTTACGATGTAGAAAAACATGATTTCTTGACAGAAGAGAACAGGTACCTGGAAAAGATTTTGAAGATCGACAAGCCTTTTTTTGGGGATTTGTGGAGGAGGCCAACTGCTAGTTAAGCTTCTAGGAGCCCAAGTTAAAAGGAATCCTGCAATGGAAATCGGACGCTACAAAGTCAAACTGACCCCTGCGGGCAAGCAAAGCAGGTTCTTCAAGGGCTTTCCTGACGAATTTCCAGTGTTTCAATGGCACGGCGACACCTTTGACTTGCCGGCCGTAGACAAACTGCTAGTACTAGGAAGAAACTGCAAAAACCAAGTATTCGCCCATAAGAAATCTCGGGCTCTGCAATTCCGCTAAGCATTTATATGACGTATGTCATATCAGTTGGATGATGTAAATGAAACGCTTTGTAAGGCTGGTTATGCTTCTGTCAACACTAAGTATTGGCATAGTCTTCCCTGTCGTTAGCCTCCGAGTATTGGCCGACGCTTCCTCTGACAATCTAGTCATAGACGGTCTGGTCTCGAACCCTCTGAACCTAACCTATGCCGAAGTTGAAGGTTTTCCTCAAGTCTCTGAGATAGCTTTGCTCCAGTGCGTGTACGCACCGCAAGGTGCGCCGTTCAATTGGACGGGAGTGCCCCTGTTCTACCTACTCAATCTGGCCAATATGCAGTTTGGCGCAACTAAGGTTGTGTTCCGAGCGACAGACGGTTTCTCAAGCAGTCTGACAATTGACAAGGCGATGCACCCGACCACGCTCTTAGCCTTGAAAGTAAACGGAACAACACTCTCCGACACACAGCCACTAGTAGGTGACCTACCGGCAGGTTACCCATACAAAGTGGTTGCACCATGCAAACACGGTTACAAATGGGTCGGCTGGATACGCGAAATCGAAGTGGTCAACTACGACTACAAGGGTACTTATGAAAGCCAAGGGTTCTCTGATGACGCAAGCATGCCGAACTGGTTTGAGCTCCCTGAAATCGAACCTCCGTACACGACACTCAACGCAACCTCGCAGGCAAACTTGAACATCACGATCTTCTCCGACGGCATCCTCAACAAGGCAGACTTCAACCAAACAAAAGGACACATTGAACTATCAGTGACTACGGAAGACCAAAACGGCTTTGCGTACCTAATCGTGCCCAAGAAGCTCTTGTTCCCAGCTTTTCTCGTCTTTTCTGAGGGGACTCAGACACAATGCAACACGATACAAAGCCAGACTAACTCGTTCATCTATTTCGCAATAGGTCCAGGAACACACCAAGAAGAAATTAGAGGAGCACTTCCAGCTGACGTGACAGGCTCGAAGACAGTCTCAGACGGCAAAGTTGACTTGAGAGATATCAGCTACGTTGCCAGACGCTTCATGAGCACTCCCATGGGCCTATTATGGGATCCGCGGGTAGATCTGAACTTTGACAACAAGGTGGACATGCAAGACATAGCGATCATTGCCGGAGACTTCGGATTAGAATACTAGTGTACACTCAGTTCATTTGAACTCGCCTGTCGACCATTAATCTATCGCATGCGCATACCACCCAATTCATTCCTCTAGAAAGGCGTCGCATATCGCGTTGAATCCTGTGCCGATCACCGAGAGAGAAGATTAGCCGATCTGCGCAGCTTGAAAACAGGTCACAAGAAAGGTGGGAGTTAGCCTGTTCTCTTTGCACCACAGTTTGAACAAGCTGTCTCTGTCTGAGGCATCAAGGTCCCGCAGTACTTGCACGGGATCATTACAATTTCTCGGACGATCTCCTTTTCTCTCACAACAGGCGTCGCACTCGGCGGAGTCACCTGGATCTCTGTCACGGGTCCTGTCACGTCCGGTCTTCCGTCAATGCTAATTACTCCTTTGATAGTCCAGGTCACTTTTGAATCGATGCTCTTGAAGGTGGGCCTTCCACCCGCTGGAATGTTTATCTTGCAAGGAAATGTCTGAGAAAATCCACTTGTTACGTGCATCGGCCCAGCGAACGCAGGTTTTCCGGAATAGAGCGTCGCAGACTCTTGAACTTCTCTCATCACTTGACGGTTCAGTGCTGGGTCGTTCACGTACTTCACCCGTTTAGCTTCTTCCACGCATTGAAGTTCGCACCTTACTTCTTTAGCGTCAAACTCTTCATCCGAAGTCACCGTAAGCGTGCCCTCGGCGCTCTCACCCAATTCAAAAGTGCTCTTGTTCAGTTGTATCGAGACTCGGGCCTTAGGCGACGTCAGCTTATCCTTAAACTTCTTGAAAAACGACATCCAATCAACCTTCCTTCCATAATGATTTTGGTGAATCCTGTATCTAGGTTGATAAATCTAAACAAAGTATTCACATTAAAGACTTTTCATTCCAAGGATCAGCATCAGAATCAGCATCCTAAACAACAGTAGTAACAGCGAGTAATCGCGTCTGGCTCATTCTTTTTTCGAGAGCAGAACGCGGTATCCGCTTTCTCTTGCCAGAATTTCGACTCTTCCGAAGGCCGCCTCGAAAAAAGCACATAGCCTTTTGCCAGCTACTTTTGATCTAAGAACCATTTGAAAGGTCGCGTTGCTTGTCATGTGAGCTGGAGCTTCCAGAATGATTGATTTGACGGTCTGCATTCCTGAGCTCACTGGCGGATTCGACAGTATGCAGTTGAACGTCAAATCCTGAACCGGCTCATAGAGGAAGCCACGCCTGACGCCCGCGTTGCTTATGCGGTTCTTTTCGACGTTTCGTCGAGCAAGCCAGACAGCACGGGCATTCACGTCCACAAGATATACTTCCAAACCCCGCTCGGCCGCTGCGGCAACGATGCCTACCGCTCCATACCCGCATCCGATGTCCAAGGCGCACCCTTTCTTCGGCAACACCATGGACTCAACCAGGAGCCTCGTGCCTGAGTCGATCCGTTTCTTTGAAAACACGCCTGAAGCCGTCAAGAACTCGAAGGTCCTTCCGCGCAGATACGCTCGGATCAGACCGTATCTTGCCTTCGACTTGGGACGTTCGTTGAAGTAATGCTCGACATCCCTAACCCTATCGTTCATTGTCTTTCGCGCTGCTCTTCCAACGTTTCGGATAAGTACTCCTTGGCATGATCACTCTTTCCGTAGTGGCCACCATGCCGTGCTCCATGCCTAAAGCTTCTTCGGCTCCAACCATAGCTTTTCCTAACGCCACAGCTTCGCCCTTCAACGTCATAACTGCAGCCAGAGAATCCTTGCGCAGACTATCCTCAAACGACAAGATCCCCGGAGCTGTCAAACATGCGCCGTGGCAGATAGCATCAACAGC
>Ga0315277_10013148_pt1 | contig 10326 bp, 12 predicted proteins | sample YL17G05_15_MG_FD_203695 | JGI IMG/M metagenome (GOLD analysis project Ga0315277, IMG submission 203695) | Sediment microbial communities from Yellowstone Lake, YNP, Wyoming, USA - YL17G05_15 | ecosystem: Environmental > Aquatic > Freshwater > Lake > Sediment | place: USA: Wyoming | collected...
ACTTGTATATTTTCGTCCCTGCGGGAGGACCCGCTCGATCGTCCTGGCCCGGCCGGGGAGCGGCCGACCTGGTTGAGGCCGCTCCCCGGCGTCCGCGGACGACGATCGCCGAGCACGTCGTTCGTGCCCGGGCAAAGGAGAATCGTTTGTGGTCACAGAACGCCGACCGCTTTCGCGTGGTCGACGAACTGCCGGGAGACCTCGAGCCCGCTGATCGATTGCTCGTTCGCCTCAGCGACAATCCGAGCGCAGTCGACCTCGGCCATGATTTCCTGCTGCTGGTTCAGCGAAAGGCCCGGCTCGTCGCGTCGCTTCTCCGCACGCTCGAGGCGATCTCGTGCTTCTTTCGCACGCTTCCGCGCATTGTCGATCCGGCTCGCGTCCTCGAGGTGTGCCTTTCCGCCCAAGTGCTGGCTGATCAAATCGAGCAACTCTTGGCGGTCCACCCCCGCCGGGGCCGCGAGTAGGTCGATCTCCTCGCGTGGTCGTTCCTCGCGGATCGCCTTGACGAGCGCAACCCACGCGGGTCTCGCCCGTCTCCATTCCTCGAATGCCTGACGGAAAACCGGATCGGTGTCGGTCATCTTGTCTCCTGTTTTGCCGGCATCGTGCCGGCGAGAATGCCTTCGATCTCGGAGGGAAGGACGGCCCCCGATCGAAACAAAGTCCGGGCGATCGCGAGGATTTCCTGTCGGTGCTCGCGAAGGATCTTTCTCGTCATCGCGTGGACCATTCGCCACCTGCCGGCCCACGCGGTCGGTCCGGAATTCGTCGACGTGCAGTAGACCTTCACCAGCTCGGCATCAGGAATACCCCCCGCGTGGTCGGCCGCAATCCCGCTGAAGGTTCCGACCGAGATTCCTTCCGGCGGATTCACAGCCGAGATCGGTGCCACCTCACCGCGGGGGGGCCGGTACTTCCGGGCGATCGGACTGCTCGCGGGTCCTGCGGCGCTGACGATCGCCGTGTCGAGCTTCGAGAAATCCTTCCACGCCGGATACGACAACCCGCCGCCTGGGAGGAGGAACGCGCCCACCAGTCCGGGCTGGAGGCACCCTTCCTCGGCGAGGACCAAGCTGACGACGAGGTGCGCGCTCTCGTGGACCGAGAGCCTCCACCGTTCCTGCCGTTCCCGCTCGAGGTCCAGCTCCGGCGGGGCGGCCGGTTCCTTACTCGGGGCCGTCGGCGCCATCCGCGTCCTCGCGTGCCCGATCCAGGATTCCGGCGAACTGCGGGTCCTCGCCGCGTAACCGGTCGAGTTCCACGTCCGCGGAAAGCTCCGCGTCCGCCGCCTGGAGGGAGGCGCGCGCTTGCTCGGCGATTTCCGCGTCGGTCTGCTCGACGGAGAGCTCCTCCCCATCGGCCTCGACGGGCTCCGCCAGGTCCCCGGCTCCGACCTCGGCCGCGGGCTCGACAGGCTCCTCGAGGTCCTCGGCGTGCTCCGGCTCCCCGGCCTCGACGGGCTCCTCGGCCGGATCACCGTCGTGCTCCTCCTCGGCGGGGACCTCGATCTGCACCGGCTCGCAGGAGCGGAGTTCGATCGTGGCCTTGGTGCCAGGGTGGAACCTCTTCGAGCCGCACTTCGGACAGGTGCCCCACGTGCCGGCGCTCGCGGCCTTGAGGCACATTCCGGTGTGCCCGCACTTGCAGCAGGGGTCGTCCAGCAACGGGAGCACGTACTTTTTCTTCGCCATGTTCACTCCTCGTCCTCGTCCCGCCTGCCGATCGGCGCCAGCACCGCAGCCAAAGATCGAGCCGATATCAAAAAGCGTTTTCCCGGGCGGCTGGACTCAAGTTTTTTAGCGAGGCACCATTTTCTGATGGTCGCGGCCGTGGTCCGGGCCATCCGGGCCGCCTCCAAGGTCGTCAGGAATTTTTCGCTCTCGTGCTCGCTCGGATCGTTCATAGCGCCTATCCTACGTGGGTTGCGCAAAACCTACAAACGAAATTCAAAAAGTACAAAGGCGGGTCCTCCCCGGGGGATCGGGGATAGACAAGTCGCGAGTGGTTCAGTCGCCATCGTGATTTGAATCGTCCGGTCCCCGGGATGCCTCGCAGGACGCGCCCGGCGCCTCAGGGCGGGGCTCGGGCTCACGTCGACGGCTCCCGGGCCGTCGTGGCCTCCCCGAGCTTCGTGGCGGCCTGGAACGCAGCCATCGGCCTCCAGGCGAGGTACTCCCTCGCCGTCCTCCCGCCGCGGTCGCCACCGACGGCGACGGCCAGGGCTTCGGCCTCGGCCTCCGGCATGGCCTGGATTCCCTCGCGGAAGGCGTCGAGGTCCGCCTTGTCGATCCGCCCCGCCGGCGCCTTCCCCGGGGCCGCCAGCGGCCTCGGCGGGGGCTTCGGATCGTCGAACCCCCGGACGACGACGACCGGCAGGACCGGGCCGGGGCCGGCGGCCAGGGCCTTCAGGCGCTTCCGGGCCCCATCCTCGTCCTCGTCGGAGATCACCTGGTCCTTCAGGGTCCCGGTGACCAGCGCCGCGAACATGTTGCCGGCCGTCCCGGGCTTCGCCTTCCGGAGCGCGTGGGCCGCCGCGGCAAAGTACCGGAGCCGACCCGCCTCTGAGTCGCGGACCTTCCCGGCCTTGACCGCGCCCTGGTAGAGCTCCTCGAGCCGGGCGTCGTTCTCGAGGTCTCCGTCGCCGATCCGGCGGCGCCGGCCGCCGCCGGTCGGGGGTCCCCGGGGACGGTCCTGGGGGTGGTCCTCGTCGTCGTCCTTCTCCTCCTCCCGGGGTTCGCTTGCGAAACCCTTCTCTCCGGAAGAAGAAGGAGGGTTGGTAGGAGGGTAGGTAGGAAGGAAGGTAGGAGGGCTTGCTCCACCCTTTGATGGTGGTTCAACCACCCTTCTGCCGGGCTTCCGCTTGGACCTTCCACCCTTCGCCGACTTCAGGCACCAGGACTCGTACTCCTGGCGGTCCGCATAGGCCATGGGGAGAATCACCCGGCTGGGGTCATCGGGGTCGGGCTCAAGGCAGGCACGGATGCCGGCGGAATGCTTCGGCCAGTCTGGACCGAGGCGGGAGATCGCCGCAAGCTTTCCATCATCGTCGGGGAGGCTACAGCTCGGCGATCCCGTGGCGACCAGGGCCAACCGCAGGAGAGCTCCGATCGCCTCGTTGCCGAGGATCGCCGTGTTCTCGCCGTTGAGGTAGTCCGTCGGTATCTTGAGGGCCTTGGGCGTGTACTCGAACTTCATGACTGCACCTCCTCCCCGGCCCCGCGGGCCTCGACCTCGGCCACCACTTCCTTCCAGAACTTGAGCGGGTCCTCCTTCAGCTTCCTCCGGATCGCGGAGGTCGTCAGGCCGGACGGGATCTTCGCCCTCTCGGCCTCCTTCCGGCACTCCTTCTCGATCTTCCTGGTCCTCTCCTCGAAGAGTCTCCGGAACCGAAGATTCCGGAAGAGATCTACGGCGGCATCGCGGTCGGGAATCACCTTGCGCTTCGCGGCACCGCCTGCAACGAGGCGCTCTTCGAGCCAGGCGATGAAGGCATCGACGCCGCGCTTCATTAAGGCGTCGAGGTGGACCACCTTTCGCGACCCGTCCGAGGCGGTCTCGGTGAGAAATTCGAACTCCTTATCGGACACTCCGTACCCCTCGTAGGTTTCCCTTAGGAAAGTCCTCTTACGCTTCTTTCGGTCTGGCATCACGTTCTCCACCGGCAGGTCGAGGGCGCGGACCTGGCAGAGGCGGAGGCCCAGCTCGACGACGCGCACACGGTTCTTGAAGGTGAAATCTTCCGAATCGGCGGTCAGCGCGTTGAGGACTTTGAATCCGTCGGGATCAAAATCGTGCAACACGTAGATCGGCACGGAGTCCTTTCGGTCCTCCGCGCACCAGCGGTCGATGATCATTCGGAGGGAGATGTTGGTGATCCCCTGGGTGGCGGCGAAAACCAGATCGTACTTGTCGAGGATCCCGGAGGTTTCCACGGTCGACAAGATCGTTTCCTTCTCGCAATAGAAAATCCCCGCGAAGCGGTTCCGCGGACCTGGGCCAGCGAGAGCTTCTTCCGCTCCCTTCGTCCCGAGGCGATGCGTGCCTTGCCCGTGCGGGAGGACCATCTCGCCGCGGCCACCAAACTCGACGCGCCAGTCCTTCTCGCGCATCGCCTCCCGTACCCACTTCGAGAACGTGGAATGCTTCAACCGCTTTCCACTTCGTCGAGCGATCTCGTCCTGAAAGATGTAGTAGAGGCCGCGGCACGTGGGGCGGTTCTTCCAGTTGTCGCTCGCCAGGTTGTAGTACTCGTCGGCGACCTCGTCGAAGATGTCCTTCTGGCGCTCCATCCGGTTGTCTTCTTTCTCTGCTCGCTCCTCTGCTCGCTCCTTTCGGTCCTCGCGCCGGCGGGTCTTCGCCCAGCGCTTCGTGACCTTCTGGATCATCGCCCGGAGCGCCGAGGAGATCTCTTCCGGCAGGTCGATCGAGGTCTTCCCCATATCGAGGAGCGCGGGTCGCGGGATCATGAGGCTGATGGCGAGGATCACTGGCTGGGTCGACTCACAGCACTGCTCGGAGAGAAGTTCGGAAAGGCATAGCGCCTCCCCGCCGTTGATCACCGGCGACCCGTTCAGGCCGACGTAGAGGATGCGCTGGATGTACGTGTCCTTGTCGCGTGTGTTGCGCTCGGCGAAAGCGACCTCAGCGACCCAAGGGAGGTCCTCCTTCGTGATGCCCATCGCCTTCCGGTACTCGAAGGTGTTCCTTTCCTCCCAGATCATTCCATCGGATATGAACCTGGCGGCGAAAAACTTCCCGCCGATGACGCCGAGCGCCTTCGGCTTGATCGGCCGGACCGCGCTCTTCATCTCGGCGAGGAGTCGGCGGACATCGTTGATCCCGACGCCACCATCACTGACAAGATCGGAGAGCCGGGCGCGCTGGAGGCCGGCGGCATTAAGGACCTCTGCACGCTTCGGGGATGAGGAGAGGCCCGCGAAGGTCGCGATAAAATCGCGGATCAGCATGTCCTTCTTGTTCGAGACGTGCGCCGAGATGAGGCGGCCGAGGTCCTCGGGCCGGTACCAGAGCGGCGAGGTCCCGTCCCTCGATGTCCACCTGGACCACGGAGAGGATATCCCGATCAGTTGGTCATCGATGGAGATCCTCAAATGGGGGTTGAACAGTGCGAATGATCGGGCGAGTGATAAAAATCGATCGAAGTCGTCCCAGATCTCGGAACCGGTTTCCTCGGGGAGGTAGATTTTCATGGATGCCCCGCTTTTTACCGTTTCGTCCGGGACCTCCTTCCGCCTGACGTGGACCTCCTGGGCGACCGGATCGGCCCGGACTTCGATTTCGTGTCGGATCCCGCGGCTTGCAATGTCCACCAGGCCGCGCCGCTCATCGCCTGAGAGGATGTACGGGATGGCGAGGATCGCGCTGACTGCGTTCCCGATCCGGCCCCGGGTCGGGCCCACGTAGGATGCCCGGGAGGAGGTCCGACAGGAGAGGTCGCTGATGCCGGCTACGGTCTCCGGTGCGATCCCCGGTCCGGAGTCGGCGACCTCGATCCCATCGTCAGCGATGGTGATCGTCACCTCGGGCTCGGTTCCGGCGTCCTCCGCTGCATCGATTGCGTTGTCGGCCAGCTCCTTCATGATCGCCAGGGGCCAGTCGTATCGGGCATAGCCAAGGATCCTCTCCAGCCCCTCCGCGTTGAAGGCGTCGAGAGAACGCGAGGTCCGAAACACTTCTGGCGGGAGGGCGGGCGTCATCCGCGCACCTCGCGGTTCTCCTCGAGGTAGGCGACGAGCTCGAGCCACAGCCTTCGGACTCTGGAAGAGGCGGACTCGACGGGCTCTGGGGCGAAGGGTTGACGCGGAGCAGTCGTCCGGGGAAGATTGCCCCCAGGAATCGCATGACGGTTGAGCCGGTCTTCGGGCCGGCTCGCGCCGTCAAGGGGCAGACCACGGGCGGGGCGATGCGTAGGTGATCGCATGGCGCACCGCCCTACTTCCCAGACCTACGGGAACGGCGGGCGCGCTTGGCCTTCCGCGTCTTGCGGAGGGCCTCCGACCCGAGCTTGCGGGCCTCGGAGAAGTTGGGGTTCAACGATCGTGGAGGATTTCCTGGGATAGTTCTCCGGCGCTTTAGCCAAGCCTCGACCTCGGACCAAATAAAGCGGCGCTCCTGCCCGCCAGGCCGGTACTCCGGGAGCGGGTCGTCCAGCAGGCGGATCCAATTGAAGAGCGACCGGACGGACACCGACAAGACCGCGGCCAGATCGAGCGCGGTCATGACGGGCCGCGGCTGGACTACGGTGGTGGGATGGGTGGGGGGCTCGAACGTGGACGGCGACATAGGGAGGGACCTTTCGTAAAGGCCCTCCCCCTCTTTGCGCGTCCAAAACGGTCCCGGGCGATAGGGACCGGAGCTATGGCCCGAGGGGGCTATTTCCGAAAACTAACGTCCGAAGTGCGGAGACGAAACGAGTCGCGTTGAACGTGAGGAGCCGATTCGTACAGGAGAACTTGAACCCGCCCGTCGGGGAGCGGGTTGACCTGCTTCTTGGTGAACGTCGACGTGGAGATCCCGTCCTCCGCATCCTCGAGAGCCCGGTACTCGGCCTTGGTCATGTCGACGAGCTTCTTCCCCTCCGGGGACCAGACCCACCGTTTTGACCGAGCCGCTTTCCGGGCGACCCTCCGCGCCTCCGCCACTACGCGGTCGACTTCTTCCGGGAGGCAAACGATATTCAGGACGGTCTTCACTTCGGAAATTATCCTACCGGAACTCCCCGATAGAAATCAAGCGCCTTCTCTTTTTTTCCGCCGCTTCTCCGCCGGCTCGCCCAGGAGCAGGGGGAGCGAGTCGATCCCCGTCCGGAGGACCTCCTCGCCCTGGTGCTGCGCGTACCGATCGGAGACCGTCTCGGGCTCGTGGGCCAGGAGCCGCTGCTCGACCGCCCGGGGACAGGTCGCGCCGATCCAGGTCGCGAAGCTGTGCTTCAAATCGTGGATCCGGAGCTTCAGCTCTCCGAGGCCAGCGCGGCGGAGCGCGGCGTCGAAGACCTTCCGCACGGCCCCGGAGCCGTTGAAGCCGGGGAGTACGAGGTCGTCCCCGACGTTGAGCTTCTTGATCGAAGCCCGGAGGCGGACCAGCTCCTCGGCCAGCTCGGCGTTGATCGGGACTTCGAGCGGCGCGCCGTTCTTCATGAGGTTGCCCGGGATCTGGAAAACTCGCCTCGAGAGGTCGAGGTGTTTCCAGAGGAGTCCGGGCTTCCCGTGCTCGGGGAAAACGTTCCCGCGACGGAGACCGCTCTTCAACATGATCAGGACCGCCCACCAGATCCACGGGACCGGCTCGAATTCCTCCCGGCAGCTTTCCTTCTTCCCGTTCCGCTCGCGCTCGTACTCGATCACCTGCTTCCCGCGGCAGGCGCGGAGGAGGGCGCGGGCTTGCTCGACATCGAGCGCCTGTCCGGTACTCTTCGCGAGCTTCACGTCCCGCTTCCAGGCCCGGGGAATCTCGATCCGCTCGGGGAGGTTCGTCTTCGCGAGACCGTGGTTGACAAAGTGCTTCCAGGCGCGGACGAGGAGGGCGCGGTACTTCAGTTTGGTCTGGCCCTTGAGTTCCCTCCACCGGCCGACGAAGAGCGCCTCGAGGTCGTCAAGCTGGATCTCGGAGACGAGGCGATCCGCGTTGAGGGCCTCGGAGAACTGCTTCACGCATCCGCGATAATCGATGGCGGTCGGCTCCCGGACCGAGGAGACGAGGACCGCCGCCCAGTCGGTGAGGGCCGCGCCGAGGGTCTTCTCCTTGGGCACCACGCCGTCGGCCGCAGCGGCCCTCGCCTTCGCCTCGGTGCGCTCGGCCTCGGCCTTGAGGATCACCTCGTCCTTCGCAGCGTGCTCGTTCAACGCCGAGAGCGTGATAGACTCGACCTGCCCCGTGATCCGGTGTCGGCGCCGGACCCGGAATTTCCCGTAGCTCTCGGACGGCTTCCGGTAGGTCCAGGGGTCGCCTTCGACGGACCACATCTCGTTCCGGGCTCGCTTCCCCATACCGAACTTCCTCCTAACTTTATGTGCAACCTCTTGTGCAACCTCGATTGCTTTTGGTTGCTTACCATTGCAATTCTCCCTCTATGAAATCGAATTTACAAGGGGGAAAACTTCGGTTTGCAAAACCGTCATACCCCGGTTCAAATCCGGGTGCCGCCTCCAGTCGAAAGCCCCTCCGGGATAAAGAGTTCCGTGGGGGCTTCTTTTTTGGCCATCCACAGCCTTTCCTGCTTTGTGCAACCTTTGTGCAACCTCCTCCTCCTTCCGCGGTACAATCCCCTCGCCTCCGAGGCCGGGAGGGAGACCGCCCGGTGCCAGACCGACGGAGACCGGCCTCGGGGGGTTTCCTTTGGTTTCCTTTATTTTCCATTGACTTTCCGACCCCCGGGGGAGCAAGATCCCCCTCTTCGCCGTTAGCCACAATCCGATTAGAGAGAAAACTGGGCGGTCCTCCTCGGCCTCCCCGTGGCTAACGGCAGCCGGGGGGCGGCCGCCTTTTGGGGGAGATACGCGAATGCCGTTAGCCACATTCCTCCTCGTCGAACCCTCGTCGGCCGTCCTCCTGTCCCTCGGCCTCGTCGGCCTGGGGATCCTCCACCTCGCCCGCGGTCTTCCGGCCCGCCTCTCGGCCCGTCGGGAGGCCCGTGCACGCGAGCACCGCCTCCGCCGGAGACTTCGGAGGAGCCCGCTCGCGGACCGGCTCTCCGACCACGCGGCACGGCGAATGGCCCGGGTCCTGAGTCTCCGCTGAGAGAATTCAACCCACCGGGGGCCGGGCCTTCCCCACACGTGCTCTCCGGACGCCCGGCCCCCCTCTTGATCTATCGGGCCGCTCCCGGTGAAGGTGGTGGACGACAACGAGGAGAACGCCGGGGGTGGCCCGCTTTCATACGCGGTAACTACTTTGTGGATTCATATGAGGACTTGATACGTACCTGATAAGTGCCTGATACGTCCGTCGCAGCGGGTGAGGGAATCTGCGGGGTCGGCGAGTATTAGTAATCGGGAATCCCCGAAAGATAATAAACCGGTCGCAGGGGGTGAAGGAAGCTGGGAGGTCGGCGAGGCCAAGGCGAAATTATATGAAACCCAAATAATTACAGTCGCAGGGGGCGAAGGAAGCTGCGGGGTCGGCGAGGGTGGGAGCAAAAATACCCGTTCGGGATTTTTGATACTCTCCGGGTTTCTGCCGCTCCCCCCGCTCCCGCATGGCCGCGAGGATCTCGCCAAGTCCGACCGCTGGATCGCGCGGGCGGTCGGGGTGAGCAACAACTTCGTCTCGACTCTGCGGCCTGAGGTGTCATCCAATGACACCATGCGGGAAGGAAGGGACGGGGTGAAGCAGCCGGCGCACAAGCCGAGGAGGCCGAAGGCGGTCGGGGTGGGACATCAGCTCGTAGCGTCGATCAGGCCCGAACTGGATGAATCATCCAGTTCAATCCGTGAAGGTCTCGACGGCAAGAGCCGGCCGGCGCACAAGCCGAGGAAGCCGAGGGGGGAGATCGAAAATCAAGTCACGCGAGAGAACTTGATTCTCTGGGCGTGACAACATTGTCTAATTCGCTCCGGACCGGAGCTACATCCCCTCGCCCCTCACGAATCGATCGTGGGGTACCGACCTGGAAACGAAAATGGGCCGCTCGGTTTGAGAGCCGGCGGCCCGGGGTCGAAAAGGTAGGGTCGGTGGTGGGCTCAGTCGACGACGATCGCGATGAGGTCGGGCCGCGGCTCCAGGAGGCCGGCGATCCGGTCCCGCGGCGACATCGCCCGGACGGTCGCGCCGGAGGCCGCGCTCCCGGGGGTCTCCGGAAGGACGATCGCGTTCTTGCTCCACCCGGGGATCCGGCGCCGCTGGGTGAGCGGATAGCAGACCTCGGGGAAGTCCTCGAGCAGGAGATCGCCGTCGACCAGCTCACGTTTCAAGTCGTCGATCAGGGTGCGGGCGCTGGTCTCGTCCTTCGCGAGCAAGACCACGTGGCGCCGAGAGCCGAAGAGGAGCGCCCACAGGACCGCGGGGCAGGCGACCTCCCCCGGGGCCGTAAGGAGTCCGCCGCGGACCCCGGCCTCCGCCCGCAGGAGGTCCTCCAGGGCCAGGGCGGGGCTGGCCGGGAAGTAGGTCGCCAGGAAACACTGGAGCGAGTCCTGGGCGGCCTCTTTACGGGCGGGATCGGCCACCCCGGGGAGGTCGCCGATGTCGCGGCCCGTGATGTTGAGGGTGGCGCTGCGCTTCCGCGCGGCCGCCTTGCGTAATTCGTACGATTCAGCCATTTAGTGCCTCTGGACTTAGTGTACGGCTAACACAATCCTATGAACCGAG
>Ga0315277_10013150_pt1 | contig 10326 bp, 11 predicted proteins | sample YL17G05_15_MG_FD_203695 | JGI IMG/M metagenome (GOLD analysis project Ga0315277, IMG submission 203695) | Sediment microbial communities from Yellowstone Lake, YNP, Wyoming, USA - YL17G05_15 | ecosystem: Environmental > Aquatic > Freshwater > Lake > Sediment | place: USA: Wyoming | collected...
GGGAGTCGTCCCCGTCCCCACAATAATCGACATGGCAGAGCCCGAGAAGTACATGATCGAGCTGTTGAAGACGTGCGTGCACGACATTCCGGTCGGCGGTTCCGCGACCGCGGCGCAGAGGAACATGATAATGTGGGCCGCGAACGGACTGATGACGTTCGCACCAAAGCCGTCGTGAGGAGAGGAAGAATTATCGATTCGCATACATAAAAAATATTTTGTGCAATGTCATCAGAATGCATTTCTCCGCGGAGAAGAATATGATATTATAAAACATTAGCGTTATTATTTGGTTTTTGTCATTTGGACAAAAATATAGAACTGGGGGAAAAAAAGGATGGAACCCAGAACGTTCTGTCCAAAGTGCCATCCCACGATGTCCGGGATCAAGATGCGGAAATACTGCGGCACGATGACGTACCGCTGCGCCGGATGCCAGATGGCGATGGTGCAACAGGACGCGTTCATCCCCGTCAAGGACACGCATCTGGTGTGCGCCGCGTGCAAGAAGGTGGTCAAGGTCCGCCGGGCGCACGCGTGTCGCTGGTGCTTTGATGTCGTGGCATGCAGTCCAAAATGCTGGACGAAGATCGCGGCCGACCACATGAAGGTCTGCCAGTATGTCGGATCCGACGTCTGCGAGATGCTGGGGATCGACGAGAAGGAGATCGGCACCGTGATCCCGGAAGGCTGCGACGCGGTCGGCGCGAAATCCCGCGGCGGGAGCGACGGCATGGGCCGCAGCAAGTACAGCACCGGGCACTGGCATCGGCACCCGAAGATCAGTCCGCAGAAGGCGCGGTTCATCCTCCACGAGGGAAAGGTGCGCGGGCATCCCCTGTCCTCGCGCCAGCAGCGGCTGTTTGGATTCCTCGCCAGCCGCAAGCATTATTGAGAAGGGGAAAAAAAAGAGAGCGCGCGATATAAAAATTGTCGAAATTCATTTTTTAAAAATATTTGAAAACATCGCCGCTGCTCAAAACGGCTGCTTCTTCACCGGAATGGTGTAGACCGCTTCCACTTCCGACACAGAGTCGGCGAACAGTATGAGGTTGTACGCCCGGATGTTGTGCTTTAGCATCGTCGCGTGTTTGTCCTCGCACAGCGGAATCTTGCTCTCCGGTCCGATCTTGGAATCCCAGACGGAGATCTTGACTGAAGTCGCATCGCGCGTCCGCAGATCGGTGCGCAGCTGGAAATCGACGTTGGACAGCCGGTGATTCCTGATCGTCGCTCGGACGGTCTCAAGTTCGTAATCTTCTCCCGGCACTTTGACTCGAGAAACCGAAGATCCCACGATCCGCACTTGGGTGGCGCGGCCGAGTTCTACGATCATCTCGTCGAGCTCGCCACAAGCATCGTGCTGGATAGGAAGTGAGGACGCGATCGTGATGGACTTGCGCGCGGAGCCGTAATAGTAATCGGCCGCGCGCGCCGTGGTCACCAGGACAGGTTCGTCGTCGCCTCCGCTCTTTGGGTTCCGGGCGTACACCAGGAACTCTGATCTCGTCGATACGTAGGCGCCGCAGTCGCGGAGCCGGAGTTCGTAGTTCGCGGCAGAATTACCCCAACCGTCGAGCGTGATGGAGTACACCAGCCGACTCTTGATGCCTTTCATCTCGCGCACCAAGATCGACGCGGTCGTTCCGTCGCGAATATTTTCCTTTTTGTCATCGGCGTAGATCTGCTGGGTTTCGGCGAACGCGACGTCTTCGGTTTCTTCCGGACTCGCCTCCGCCGCCATCGCCATCGCGCGGCGCGGCGCGGCGGATTCGAGCATCTCCGATCTGGCGCTCGCCCTGTCTCCACCGCCGCCGACCGGAATCTCGATCCGCTTATCGCTGTCCATGAATGCGATTCTGTCATACGCGACGTCGGAGCCGCTCCCATTGTGCAACCACACCCGGTGCTCGAGATCGCAGTCGAACTCGGCGGCGTCCGGATCGCTCATCACGACTCTGTACGAATCGTTCCAGTATATCGAGCGCGTCATGTACGACAGGCGCACGTTTGCTGGCAAGATTTCTCTTGGAGAAATTTCGAAAGTCACGGCGGCGACGTTCTTCAGCCGCGCGCGCTCTGACGCCGTGAGGTCGCTGGTCGAGATCATCGACACGCTCCGGACTTCGGTCACCCTGATCCGATTGCCCTCGTCGCGACCAAAGACGATCTCGCCGCCGTGCACCGCGTGCACGCGACCCTCCATCACGTCGAATACCGCGCCGGCGTCCCGGCGGACTTCCTTGACCGCGACGGTCTTGCCGACGAGCAGAGTCTCGCTGAGCAGACACGATAGTGGGTCAAGTAACCGCATCCGGCGGCACGGCCACGTCTTTTTCTCGGCCTCGAAAACGATGTGCAGCGTGTTTGGGTTGACGTCTCGGGGCAGTCCATACGCTTCGGCCGTGGGACTTTCGGCGGCGAATTCGTACACCGCCTCGGCGCCCGAGCGATACACGCGCAGCGCACTCTTCTTGATGCCTTCGTGCAGGTTGATCATGTCCGTAGAATCAGCAAACCTTGCACCTTGATTTTTATTTCGCGAGATCTGATATATATTATTTTTGTTGTTGAGTAAAAATGCATCCTTGTCAAATTTAAAATTGTATACAAAGGAGAAATGTTCAGGGACGTCCGGCGCTCTTGGTGCACTCCACCATCCCGGCTATCCTCCTGCGGCACACCGGACACGTCAGCGCGCGCCGCTCCAGCTCCCTGCCGCAGTCGAGGCACACGTCGTGCGAGCACGGGAACTTGAACTTCTTCGCCCCGGGCTTGTCCCAGATCACCTCCAGACACACCGGACACTTGTCCGCGGCGGCGGGCGGCGAATTTTCGTGGGTCGCCACTGGCCCGGGAGGAGCCGTCGAATTTTCGGCCTGCGGCTGGAGACTCATCGCGATCGCCATGTCGAGCTTGGCCTTGTCTTCGCTGTCACCGGTGGTCGCACACTCGGCGGTCTTCTTTTCCAGGAGAATTTCCACGGCGATCTGCTCGTCGCCGGATGCTTCGGCCAGCGCCTGCGCCGCGGTAGTGATATCGACGGCGCATATTTCGGCGACGCGGTCGACCGCGTCCCCGGAATTTTCTTCTTCCTCTCGTCTGTCGTGCCCGAGCATGTGGTACTCGATGGCCATATCGTGCAACTCGCGCATCAGCGCACTGAGCGTAGCCGCTCGCTGGAGAATACCATCTACCCGCACCATGTGTCCGGGCGAAGATTCATTGACAAAGTTGTCGGATAAATTGACTTCCGTCCGGAAGTGCGTTAGGATATCCTCGGCGTGATCGCGCGACGTCGGCGCTCGGAATCCAAACACGGAAACCGCACCAACGTCATTTTCTCCTTCTCCTTCTCTTTCGTTACTTTGACGGGGCGCGGGAACGGATACTGACTCTGGTGCTGGCGGCGGTCTTCTCGTCCTCTTGGGAACCGAGCCGGGAGTCCTGATCTGGCGAGGTCGCCTCCTTTTTCTGGGAGCGGACGGAGGCGTTCTCTGCGACGGCGGAACCGACGGCGACGGCGGAGTCGAAGACATTTTTTTCTTCCGCGGAAGGAAAATGTTCTTTTCCCGGGCGATGCACGTGCGGTAGTATGTGTACGTGCTCCGCGTTAAATTATGATATTATGATTCCCGCCCCCGCGTCGCTTTTTCCCGACGGCGGAAGGGAGGGCGCAAAATCCTCGGCGCGACGTCACCGAATATTGTACTTTTTAATATTGCAATTACTCGGAGATGGTAATAAAAATATATTTGTTTATTAATTCGAAAATCGTGACGTCGCGCCGAGGATTTTGCGCCCTCTTTTCGTCCTAGTCGTCGGAAGCGCGCTCCGTCGGCAAAACATAAATTTCTTGGACGCAAACAGAAGACCGCAATGGCCGCCGAAGACGAGGAAAAGAGAGACAGCGACTACAGCGACGCTGATTCGACGGAGACCGAAAAGGAGGAGGAGGAAGACGGAGGAGAGCTTCCGCGTTATGAGATGCGGGTTCGGAAGAAATTATTTTATTTTTGTTTTTTTTAAAAATTCGTAGCCCAGGATCAGTCCTCAGACCATCGTGATTATTGACGATGACGACGAAGTGGTGATCATCGAAGAAGACAAAGAGCAAAAAGAAGAACCGCAGCCGCAGCCGCGCCCCAGGAGTCTTCCGTCGGTCGCGGAATTGCTGAGGCCAGCGGTGCGTGTTTTGATGGGAATTTCTTTTTTTTGTGAGCGCATCTCTTAGGCTGCCGAAGAATCTCCGATTCCGGCGCAGCGCATTGCCAGAATCGACGGTCTCGAATTGTCGCTCAAAGCGGGCCTGAAAGTCTGCCAACTTTTAGAGTTCGTGAAGAATTCGTCGGACAAGTACAAAGGCGGAATGTACGAGTCTCGGGAGGCCGTCGCTCTCGTGACCTATCACATCTCGACTCTCGACCTGTGCAACTTCGTTCTGGTAGGCCATTCCGTGGACCAAAGCACGTTTGATGCCGTGCGAACGCGCGCCACGTCGATCTTCGGAACGATCCCGTATACCGTCCCACTATCGGGGACGATACCATATACCATGCCGGTGGTGTCGATCTGCGACGGCGCGATTCTGATGAACGGCGGATGCGAGGCTATATCCAAGAGCTGCCACCGTTGCCACGCCCTGCGGGGAATTGCGCTGCAGTGTCCGCGCACCGACGCGCATCGTTTGTGTCGCACTTGCATGGCGATCCTATACGGAAGCGACGTACCACCGCCCGGACATTTCAGGCGGTGCGCCGTCTGCAGCGGTTTCTGCAATTGCGCGGTCTGCAACCGCAGAGCGGAACCCAAGAACAAGACGGAGGAACCCTGTCCCAAGTTCTTTTCGTTTGGCGAGGCCACCCGTGAATACCTCGTCGTGTGTCCGGAATCCGCCGCGCCGAGCATATTCGGTCCTTCCGAAGACGAAACCAAGCAAGTGCGCACTGGAATATTTTTCTTTTTTTGATATTTATTTTTTTTCTGGCAGAATGTTCGCGAAAGCAAGGACGAGAAAGAGAAGAAACGGCATCATCACCATCACCATCACCACCACCGCCGCAAGAGCGATGCCGTCGCGGGGCTCCTTCCGAGCGCAGGAATCTTTGGCAATTTCTTCGGAGACGGCGTCGGAAAGCCGAGGAAACGGAAGCGCGACTTGTCGAAAATAGACACCGAGTTGCCCGCCCGCATCGAGAAATTGCGCAAGACGACGGCAGCATCCTCCGTACCGGACGCCGTCGCCAGTATCGAATCCCGCCTCAAGAAATTGCGCAAGCTGACAGCGGAATCCCGCGCGTCCTCATCATCGTTTCTTCATCCGCCTCCTGTTCCCAAAGCACCCAATTTCGATATTCCCTCGGTCATCGAGACCTCGGAACGGAATTTTTCGTACGATAAGCGCTCGGGAATGCCGCCTTGGGACTGCCTCGGAGTGTTTGACCACACAAGATGGTCCGTGATGAACGACAAGACGAAGGATGCGGTGATCACCATCATGAACGTGCTCGGAGTGAGCTGGCGTCACGCGCACGTAGCGTACGGCAATAACGGCTGCAGCATCGACAGGGCGATCGACGTCTTGCTGCCCCGCGTGAAGACGACCGAGGACGCGAATAGTGCGAAGCTTCCCGGAACCGAAGTTTCGGCCCCCGTGCCTGCTAAAATCGGAGCGGAGCTGCCGGGGTGCTCGATATGTCTCGAGCCGTTCGCCTCGGTCAAGGAGTTGGTGAGCACCGACTGCGGGCACATGTACTGCAACAAATGCATCCGCGATTGGCTGAGGATACATCCCGGTTGTCCAAAATGCAGGAGCCCGACGACGATCGCGAAATTGCGGAAGCTCTTTGCGTGATCTGTAATTTTTAAGCAATAATATTATAATTTTATTCCTCCGCAAACTTTCTTCTCCCTCCGAGATCGGAATTTTCGCGACGCGTTCGCGCACTTGCTCGAGAAATCGTGACGTACCGCCGAGGATTTTGCGCCCCCCCGTCGCCAGAGTCGTCGGGTCGCCGACGCGATCTGACAGACATAAATTCACACACTCGCAAGAGCAACAAAGACATGGAAGGAATGGTAACGATAGCGAGGAGCCGCCTTCCGCGCTCGCGGTCCGAGATTCTGACCGACGGAGCGCAGCGCGCGCAGGGCGACGACCTCACGGTTTCGTTCTCGACCGTCCTGAAGCGCGCTCGCGAGAGGGGTTGCCTCTTCGTCATAATCGCCGACGACAATTCCGCCGGCATGCTCCGGGCGGCCCTTCCCCTCCCGGCCAAAGTCCGGAAGTTCGCGCGAGAGTCGACGGTGACCGATTCGATCCTTCCGCAGCCGGCGGAAAAGAAGAAGGTCGAAGAGCAAGTCCCGGCGCCTGTCGTCGCGAACGAAGCGGAAAAGAAGAAGGACGAAGAGCAAGTCCCGGCGCCTGTCGTCGCGAACGAAGCCGAAAAGAAGAAGGACGAAGGGCCCACCCCACAGAAGGAAAAAGAAGAAGAAAAGAAGATCGAAGAGCCCGCTCCGCAGGAGGAGAAGAAAAAGAAGAAGCACCATCATCATCACCATCACGAGAAGAAAGAAAAGAAGGAAGAACATCCGACCGTCGGAGGAAAGAAGCTGCGCCATCATCTTCTCCAGGGCCACGACGAACGCGGACGCTTCCGCAAGATCGATCCGGCCATCATGCCGCCTGGCTGGAAGCCCAACCCCAAAGAGAGCAACGCGAGGAAGGAAAAAAAAGCGAAGAAGAACCAGCATCCGTCCGTCGGATTCAAGTCTCCGAGGCACTTGGCCCCCGAGGAAGAGAGGAAGACCGTGGGAATGAAGTCTCCTCGTCCCTTCGTTCCGCAGGAGCCGGCAGACGACGAAGAATCCGATCCGATGGCGGTGGACACCAGCAGCGGCGACGAGGAGGAGGAGGAATACTACCACAAAGACATCCCGTTCGAGTGCGCCGGATGCACCAACGTTCGCTGCGCGCCTGGGGTGACGTACGGGCTGAGCTACTGCAATCATCAGATCTGCCCGGAATGTCTGCGCAATCACGTGACCAAGTGCCGCTTCTGCGCAAAATGAATGGAGGACGACATTTATCTCTCTGACAAAAATAATATACTAGAATATACATTTTTATCGAATTCAATAAAAATAATACAAGACCTCTTGAATTTTATTCGACGGGTCGCATGAAAAACAACAAGAGCGCGAGCGGAACCATCGACGCCGCAAACGCCGTCGACATCAGTCCGGTCATTCGGTTGAAGGCTTTGACGTCGTGCTCGTCGATGTCCTTGACGGAATAAATGTGGTACAATGCCTTGGTCACCGAACACAGCATGGCCATCACGATGTATGCGAGTGCGCTGGACGAACCGGTGAATGCGATGGTCTTGCCGGGCAGCACGAGTCGGTTCTCGACGACCGACAGGATGACTACGAGTATCTCGAAGCATTGCACCAGGAATAGCAAGAAGACGCCGATCGGACACGCCACGAATCCGAGTTTGCACAGCGAAATCCCGATCGGCGAATCCACGTTTGCCATCGCCGCGAGCCTGCGACAACAGTAGTTGTAGTGATACGAGGTTTTGTCGGCGCCTTTTGCCATTGCCGCCGCGCGTTCGTCGCCGCCGCGTTCGAGAGACGGATCTGAAGCACGAGGACGCTCGTCGATTATCTTCGCGCATCGCGCGAGTGCCTGGGGCGAATCCGGCGGTGGATGCGCGCGTTTGTGTTTCTTGTGCATTCTTCGCACCACCGAGAATCTTTTTTTGATGTCGGTATTAAATGTCATTTTTATATTGCAAGAATACCTGTGTATATGCGATCCGGCGAAATTTTTTTTATTTACATACCGGCGGCGGCTCTGCGCTGTGCTCGACTTCGTCTCCGCTTTCCTCCGAACTGTCGCTGTTGTCGCTCGGCCCGACGGCGACAGCGGCAATCGGCGGCGCCGTTTTGTCTTCGGCGATCCTCGGTTTTTTCGCGGCCGGAGGAGCTTCTTCTTCTTCTTCTTGTTTTGAGATCTCGGCATCTCTTTCCCGAGGCCTTTTCGCTGGAGCCGCGGCACAATGAATGTGCGCGGACAATAGCTGTTCCGCGGCGCCCAGCATCGCATTCGCGATCGGCTCGCGGCCGACCGTCACTTTGAGTCGGGCCAGTTTCTCAAAGAGGCTGGAATCTCGCAGCGCAATCGCCAGCTCGCTTCCGTCCTCGCCGACGGCCGCCATGGCTTTTTGGATCGTGACCAATTGATACTCGAGCGCCGTGAGAATCCGCTCCCGCGCGCTGCCGCCTTCTCGATCGGCGATGGCGATTATGACATCGCTCACGTCGCGTATGTCGTGTCCCGCGAATCTCACCAGCACGCGGTCTATGCGCTTCTGCATCTCGGATTCGTAGACTGATCGCGGCGGCCGCGGTCCGGCGCACGGCTGGGTGGTGTACATCCGGATCACTTCCGTCAAGTCGTTGCTGAATTGTCGGAACGACGTCGCCCGATCTTCCATCGCCGCGTAGAATATGTCGTATCCGCGGCGCGACGGAGGGAGCATCTGAGCCCGGGAATATCTGAACAGAGCCTCGATCACGAGCGGATTCGCAAATAACCGATCGAGCACCGCGATCTCCATCGGATCCAGTTCGTTTCCCGCGTTTCCGCCGCGGATATCGACGGTCGGGAACACGTGCGTCGTCATGATCGCGATTGTGTTTATGTTGTTTCTTCCTCGCAAAAATAATAAATTATATAAAATAAATTATCACATTAATATATAATAACATCCGAAAACTCCCAGAGTATATCGACTCGGCCATCCGTTCCGCGCAGGCAATGCTGCAGAAAAGTCGATTTTGCCTACCTGTCTGCCTGCGCATTCTTTTTTTCGATTAAAAATTTAGCAATTTTCGAATTTGAAAAAAGATGCCCGGTCGACCCGCATCGAGCGCGAGGCGGAGAAATCCACCGCACGCGCGCGAGTTTGCGGATGCCCTCGCTGACGGCGGCGTGGCCGATTCGCTGTACAAATCGACCGCGCGACTGCATCCGTGGGCGCAGAACGTCGTCACCAAAGTCAGACTGACGTCCGCGGTCGATCTGCGCAGATTCTCGGCGAAGCGATTCTTCTCGTACGTGCCATCGCAGTTTTTGGCGACGGCGTACCGCATCCGAGACCAGCTGCCGGCGACGGAATTGGTGTTCCGCACCGGGCGGGCGGTCGTCGTCGGCACGCACTCGCTGCCGCAGACATACCAGGCGGCGCACCGACTGCGGCTGTCGCTCGCGGAGGAGGGCTACCCCACGACGTTTGAAGAATTCTCCAACGTCAACATGGTGTGGAACACGCGCGTCGACGCCGAGTTCGGCATCGATCTCGCGGCCATATACAAGAATAACCAGGACAAAACAGAGTGGGTCCCGCCGATGTTTCCGGGGCTCAAGTTTGCGATGGACGACGAGCACGTCAAGCTCCGCATCTTTCCCACGAAAGCCGTCGTGGTCATGGGAGCCACTCGTCCGGGACGCATAGATTCGATATTCCACAAGGTCACCGAGATGGCACACCGCAATCCCGATCCGAATCTGCCGGGATCGGACAAGCGGTTCGAGTATCTGAAAGAGAAGAAGCGGCTGGCGTTCCGAGAACTCGTGTCGTCGGCCGCGGCCGAAGATGCGGATGAAGATGGCGACGGCGGCGCCCAATAAAAAATAAAAAAAGAAAAATTTTTTTGCGCATATAAAGACCCCGGGACCTCGAGTTGTGGTATAATAAATGGCGGCGTCGACGTGTCTCATCGCAATTTTAGTTCTTTCCGTCGGGATCGCGGCCGAGAAAATTACGAGAGCGCCGTCGTTCTCGGAATGCGCGCGCGATCCTGATTGCGCCGATGCGTCGGAGACGACTCTGGATCTGTGCTTGGCGGGGGCGTGCGTACACATCGAGACCGGCGACGAACTTCTTCTTCTTCGCCGCCAACATTCTGATCGCGGGATCGCGGACGACCCAGACTTGCTATCGCCGCCGCCACCTGGACAATGCAACGGAGAATTTTTCGCGCCGCGCGGGATGCCGTGCGGGACCAATAAATTGTGCGGATTCGGAGCGTGCGACGGACGAGGAAGATGCGCGGATGGTCCGGTGTGCATCCGCAGAAAATCCGACGTTCGGATCCTCGCAAACGTTTTGGTCGGCGCTGTGATCGCGCTGGTGGCAGTCGCTTTCGTGGTCAGTTTTGCCGTCTCGGAAATGTTCGGAGGAGAAGACACTCGGCGGGACCGCCATCACCACTTTCGTCCCGATTAATTTTTTTAATCGCGGCGCGGGGAGGCAA
>Ga0315277_10013152_pt1 | contig 10325 bp, 5 predicted proteins | sample YL17G05_15_MG_FD_203695 | JGI IMG/M metagenome (GOLD analysis project Ga0315277, IMG submission 203695) | Sediment microbial communities from Yellowstone Lake, YNP, Wyoming, USA - YL17G05_15 | ecosystem: Environmental > Aquatic > Freshwater > Lake > Sediment | place: USA: Wyoming | collected...
AAAGATGACCCGAGCGGGGTTCCACGTGGTTGCTTGTTGGGGATTCAATCGAGTCGGGGCGCTGGGCTGGCGGCTGTCCGGTCACGTGTTGGGCCGGGAAACCGTTTCCACGGGCCAGATTCGGTTGTTCGAGTGGGGCATGCCCCTCATCCGGTTCGCCGAGAGATTCCCGTTTCACATCCACAACAGTCTGATCGCCATCGGCAGGAAACCCAACTGAAGGCCGAGTAGAACAGCGAAGGCGCGTGCCATGGTGTCATCTCAAATTCCGGACAGCGAAGCACTGGACGTCGAGGCGCTGAACACCGCCGGCACGCCTCTGCCGTCGCTCGGCCGCGGCGCGATGCTGGCCGTGTTGGCTGCGCTGGGAGCGCACGTGCTCTTGGTGATCGCGTTCAGCGCGGGTTTCCGGTACCAACTCAACCCGGACGGGATATCCTATCTCCGCATCGCGTCGTACTATGCCCGCGGGGATTGGACGCTTGCCGTTTCCGGCTACTGGGGTCCGTTGCTGAGTTGGTTGATGGCGCCGTTTGTCCCGTTCATCGAAGAGCCTGCCTTCATTGGCCGCATCGGTATGGGCCTGTCGGCACTCGTGTTCTGGTGCGGCTGCGTGGCCGTGTTGTATCGTCTGCGCACCGACGCGCGCGCAAGGCTTCCGCGCGCCGGTTCCGCGGAAGTGGCACTCGGCGCATGGGTGGCCGCTGTCTGCGGTGCGTTGTGGGCGGTCGGCGAGGGCGGCATCACGCCGGACCTGCTTATGGGCGGGCTGCTGTGTCTCGGCATCAGCGGCGTGTTGTCGGACCGCTGGAGACACGACCGCCGCGCGGCATTCACCGCCGGCCTGTTCCTCGGGCTCGCCTACTTGGCCCGGTCCCCGGCCTTCCCGTTGTCCGTGGTCATTGTGCCGATGCTGGCGGCCTTATGGGCGGTTACGGGCCTGGCGCCGCGCGCCCTCATTCTGAAGAGGCTTGCCGTGACGGCGCTGGGGTTCGCGCTCGTGTCCGGCCCATGGATTGCCGTCCTTTCAGCGAAATACGGCAAGCCCGTGTTCGCCACCAACGCCCCGATTGCCCACGCCGTCGAGGGCCCATCCGACCAATGGCGCGACCACCCCTCTTTCCGGACCTTTCACCGGCCCGAAAGCGGACGCGTCACGTCCTGGGAAGACCCCACGTCCCTGCCGTACCGCTACTGGTCTCCCGTGGCGAACCGGCGTTACGCGTGGCATCAAGCGCGACTCATGTATCGCAACGCGCTGGACGTGCTTGAAAGACTCGGGAGCTTCGATTGGCTGCATGCCGGCCTGTTCGCGGCCGTCTTCGGGTTTCTCATTCATCGGCCGTGGCGCAAGAACCTTGCGGCGGAACGGTGGCGCTGGGCGCTAATCCCCGTGGCGTGCGTCGGGGGCGTGTACCTCCCCGTGCACGCGAACGAGATGCGCTTCTACTACGTGACGCTCCCGTTCCTATTCGCCGCCGCCGCCGGCCTGGTGTACCGCCTCACACGGTCGGAAACCGACGGCGTGAACGTTCCGCGCGGAGTGGGGCTGCTCCTGGTGACCGTGTCGTTTCTCGGGCCCCCGCTCCACGCTATCCCCATCCAGTTCCCCGCAGGCGACCTCGGCAAGGGCCAAGTGGCTACAGCATACGATTTGGCGGCGCGCTTCAAGGCGTCCGGAATCCGGGGCTCCATCGCCGGCAACGGACCCTATGCCACCGGTCTCTACCTGGCCTTCTTCACCGATGCGCCGTGGTACGGCGATGAGCCCGAGGCCGATGCCGCGCAGTTTGAGGCATCCGGCGCCGATCTCGCCCTCGTCGACCGGCGCTTGCCCATCGCAAGGCAATTGGACCAGCGCCCTGATTTCGAGGACTTGGACCCGATACTCTTTTCCACGCGCGAAGAAGCCGCCGCATCTCCGGCGAGAGTCTATCGAATCCGGCGCGCTGCCGCCCCTGCGGGACCGTAGCCGCATCCCGCCGCCGCTATCCGTTGACCCTAAATAAGGCAGTTGAAGGTTCCTCAGTCTCCGTAACCCTGCAACGGCTGACTGGTTACGCCTATCGTCTCGATCACCTTGCGGGTAAGGGACAGACACCGTTTTTCGCTCCGAAAGACTGCGCGAAGAAACGGTGTCAGTCCCGTTCAACTGCCTTATTTAGGTTGACGCGATACGATCGCGGCATATCCTCCCCGTCCCGTTGAAACACCGTTCCCGTGCGATACGCGGCCCAGGTGTTCTCAAACCAGTATTCGCCGCCGGGTATCGGACGCGGTGAAGCAATCCTCACGGCGAACGTGTCCGTGTCGCGGTCATATTGGACCCCCAGAATCTCATCGCGCAAGGCTAGGTTCTCGGGAACGCACCGCCACATATCGCCAAGCCGCGGGTCAGGCTGCACACCGCCCGCGTCGATAACCAGATGAGAGCCGCGCGACCCCCCGCCACGCTCGAGCAGGGCGTGGATCGCCTCCAGGAATCCAACCTGCGCCAACATCATCTCGCGGACCTCCATGGCCTGCATGAAACCTGCTGCGTCCTGCCGGAGCCCGCGCTCCCGGATGGCGTGCCACTCGCGCCGGGCCGCTTCCAACGCATCGCGCACCCCCGATCGGGACCGGGCCATGCCGGCGTGCCGGCTCATGCGCTCCTGGATGACCCTCTTGGTCTGTGCGCAGTCCAATGCATCTTGCTCGGCCTGCCCTATGCGCGCGATCTCGGCGGCAAAACGGTCCGCTACGGGACCCGCCGAACAGGCGAATTCCTCGACGGGCAGGTCGTGGTGATAGTAGATGTGCGCGATGCGTTGGGCCGCGCGCAGCCCGCCCACTTGACCGGAGTTCAGCGCGGACCCGCCGGGGCGTTTGACGCCGTGCGTGCCGGCCAGTTCGCCCACAACGAACAGGTGGCGCACGTTCGACTCCCACCACGCGTCCACCGAGAATCCGCCGTTGCAGTGTTGCGCGCACACACCTATAGGCAGGGGTTCCCGGCGCAGGTCCACACCCATCTCCTGATAGAGGTCGATGCTCGGCTGGTTCATGTGGGCAAGACGTTCAATAGGCGTGGCCTGAGTCGCGCCGGACTTCTCGAGGTAGCCGAGCGCCTCGGGGCCCAGACATTCGAGTCGGAACACGTCAAGTCCGCACACCGGGCGCGGATTCTCACGGAAGTCCATGAACACGCGCCGCCCTCTGTGGACCATCTCCCGTTGGACCAGAATATCGATCAGGGACGAACCCCGGTTCAGCGCCTTATCGAGGTCGAAGGGCCACTGGTATCCTTTCAGAAACGTGTTGGTGGCCAACGCGCCCATGGAGTCGAACCAGGGGTTGAGGAAGTCCTGTTCATCACCGCCGTCCTCGTTGGTGCTGAAGTAGCGCGGAACCACCTGCTGATACGTGCCGGACAAGTTCCAGCGCGGTTCGAGCGAGGCGAGGCCGAATTGGGACTCGGTCAGGTTGTGCGCGATGACGCCCGCCTCGAACAGGGCCGCGTACGGGCCCATCTGTGTCCTGGGATACACGGAAACCGCGTACAATTCGCCGGGACCGCCTCCCGCCATAACCACATTGGCGCAATGGAACAGCGTCAACCCGTGCTCCGGCGCCGTTTCCCGCGCGAGGTCGACGCAGAGCAGGCCGCACGCCGCCGGAGCGCTCCGTTCGCCGCGCGTGATGACTGCCAGAACATGATACCGGTTGAAGATCGGGATGCCGTACCGGTTCAGTTCCACGAGCAGTTTCTGTACCATGACGCGCGAGGTCCAAGGCCCAGCGGACGTGGCGCGCTGCCGCGGGTCGTGGTCGGTCTTGTATCCGACGAATCCGCCCCGTTCGTTGTGGGGAAACGGCACGCCGATATCCACCAAATGGTAGAACCCGCGCAGCGAGTTCTCCCCTTCCGCCAGCGCGACGTCCCCGTGGGCGCATCCCGCGGCGGTGAGCGTCTTGGCGAAGTCCACAGGGGTATCCGGCTCTCGGCCTTGGGTGCCGAGTTTATAGTACGTCTGTTTGTCCGAGCCGGCGTTGTGCGATGTCCCGAGACCGATGCCGCGCGTGATGATCGCCACCTCGTCAGCGGGATGCGCCACGCCGGTTTCCTCCATCTCGCGGAATAGCCGCGCGGCGCAGTTCAGCCCCGCCGCGCCTGTTCCCACGATCACGGTGTTGAGAGAATACACCGGGATGCTCAACCCGCTCAGCACGATTTCTTTCCGGTCGATCATGGTGCGCCATCCTTTCGGTGCGGCACATTAGCGTGTGGAACGACGTCCGACTCGCATCAATCCTAAGCCCGCGAACCCCATTATGCTGACCATCGCGCCTGCAATAATCAGCCCGTTTCCCGGCGTCCGTGCTGCGTGGACGATGGCCGTCTGGTCCGCATCCATGCCGCCGTTCCCTTGCGAGAAGGTCCAGCCGCCATAATGGTACTTTCCCTTGGGACCCAAGTGAAAAACGGCCGATTCAGGCCGGCCGTCGTCCCGGATGACCAGTTGATACCGAACAACGGGCGGGGGTGCGACCCGCTGGAATTCGAGCCTCAGGTCGCCCCATTGGACAGTCTCGCCCTGGCGCAGGTGCAGTTCGCGGTCAACGGTCTGCAGCACGGCTTCCTGGAAAGGGTTCTCGTCTTCCTTGACTGGTGCGGCGGACGATAGGGCCTGTTCAAGACGGACTGTCCAATCCGTCCCCGTCACTCGGCACGTCTCGCCTTCCGCCAGAGCACCGTGGGGAAGCCGTTGTCGTTGATGATACGGAGACAAGGTGACGGAACCGTCGCGCCATCCGTAGAAACACAGCACGGTCTCGAATTGGGACGGGTCCTCAAAACGGACCCGGGCCGTATTACTGCGCTCATTTGCGGGCACTCTCATCGTTTGTACGTCGTCGCCGCGTTGGATACGCACTGTGATGAAGGGCCGCGGTCCCGTGGGCAAAAGCGACCCCTCCTCCAACTGCAACAGCGTAATGGAAGTCCCGTCGGGCAAGTCGAGCCCCGTCCCGGGCGCAAACGAGGAGAACCAATGCACCGCTGCGGCGTCGACGACACCCCAGCGCTCCCCGCCCAAAGCCGTGATCTCCTGGTCTTCCACCTGGCGGGTGTCGGCCTCCGAATTGCGCCATACCAAGTGAATACCGGTATCGGGTTCCACGCGGCGCCAGGTTCCCGCGGCGACAAACACGTGTTCGACCCATGGGTCCGTGCCACGCTGCATCGCTAGGGCCACCATGGGGATGCCATTCGCATCGCGAAGCAACCCCGCCCACTTGCGGATGGCGACGACCTCTACAGGGTTCGTGGCAAGCTCAAACCGCTTCCCGCGGATCAACGGATAAGTAGTCCTCGTCTGAGGGCCTACCGCCACCAGCGTATCCTGTTCTCCCGGACGCCTCAAGACGGTCGCGTCCTCAAGATGCAAGGAAAACGGCAGACGCGCCGCGTCGAACCGTGTCTCGGAACCGAGCCGCCCTCGAACGGCGGGATTCTCGAAGGGGATTTCTTGCGGGGAGACGTTCCGGAGGATTTGCGCGCCGCCGGCCGCGAGGGGAAACAGTCCCGGCTCCACGGGCCGGACCGCCATCCGCTCGGAGGCGCCCAGCATCACACAGACGTCCCCGGAGAAGCCGTAACCCGCCCGGAACAGCGTCCCCAAGACCGCTAGGAACAGACCCAGTCCCGTCGCGGCGACGCAGAGTGTGGCAAGTGATCGACGATTCACGATAGGAGCCCAGCGCCGTGCATTCACATTTCGGTTAGGTCTTAGGATGCCGCGCCCGGAGTCTTCGCTTCAAGCCGCTTGCCGGGACCCCTTACGAAACAGGACTAGGAAGCTGTTGCACGCACTGTACAGCGTCGGGACAACGACTAAAGTGAGCAGCGTGGCGAAGGAGAGCCCGAATATCACCGCGATCGCCATCGAGCCCCACCATTGCGCCATTTCCCCGCCGATAATCCAACGCATGCTGTGGAAGTCAAAACTGATGCCCACGGCCATCGGAACCAGTCCGAGCACCGTCGTGATTGCCGTCAGCATCACCGGACGGAACCGCGTCATTCCCGCTTCGACAATGGCGTCTTCGAATGACATGCCGCGATCCCGCAGCTTGTTGATGAAGTCCAACAGCACGATGGCGTTGTTGACGACCACGCCGGCCAAGCTGATACAGCCGATGCCCGTCATCAGGATGCCGAACGGCTTATGAAAGAGCAGCAACCCCAAAAACACCCCCGCCAAAGACAATATCACCGACGTCATGATGACCAACGTTTGCAGGATGGAATTGAACTGCGCCACAAGCACAAGGGCTACCAAAAGCAGCGCGACCACAAACGCGCGCGACAAGAAATCCTGGGTCTCCTTACGGTCTTCGTCTTCTCCCGTGTAGGAGATCGTGTATCCGAACGGGATGTCCAGTTTTCCCAGCCGTTTCTGCACGTCTGCCAAGACTTCTGAGTCCAACCGGCCCTGCACATCGCTAAACACCGTAACCGTCCGTTTCCGGTCGATGCGCGTAATCTCTCCGCGGCCGGTTCCATACTCGACATGCGCCACGGAAGAGAACGGAATGGCTTGTCCCGTTGCGTTGATGAGGTTCATGGTTTCCACGTTGGCCAAGTCCTCCCGGAAGTATTCCGGGAAGCGCACCGTCACGTCGTATTCCTTGTCTCCCTCCCGAAATACCCCGGCCTTGCGCCCATTTATGGCCGCCTTCACAATAAGCCCCACAAACTCCGTGCTAAGACCTGTAAGCAGGGCCTGTTCGCGATCGACTTTCACTTGTATCTCGGGTTTCCCCCGGCTGCAGTCATCGTCCAGATTCACGAGACCGGGGACGTCTTCGATAAGGCGGCGGACCTGTTGTGCAAGCTGCGTCAGCACGCTGAAATCGTCGCCGCTGATCTCGATGTTCACTGGCGGCTCATCCGAAGGCCCCATGCTGCTCTTTTTCATTCGGACTTCCGCACCCGTAATGTCGTCGAACTTGCCTCGCGCCTGGTTGACGATTTCCGACGGCAACACGGTGCACTCCTCGAACTTGGGAAAGTCGAGGGTCACCCGGCCTACATGCGTGGTCTGGCCGCCTTTTCCTCCGCCGAAGCGGCTTACGCCGCGGGAGCCCACGCTTGCAAGAAGGAATTCCAGGTTCTTGTGAAATGGAGCAACCAGTTCCTCGATATGTCTCACGAAACCGTCCGTGGTCTCAAGGTTAGTCCCCTCGGGGCAATCGATATCCACAAACCCGCGGTGCGGCTCTGTTTCGGGAGTGAATTCGATCTTTGCTCCCTGGAAGAACACACCCGTGATCACGACCAACAACGCCGCCGCCAACGTGAAGGTGACCGCCGGCCAGCGCAGCGACAGGCGTAGGAACGCGCCGTAGGCCTGCATAAGCCTCCCGCGGCGCGGGCGCAGGTCATCGGAAGGGTTGGCGCGGACCCGCATGAATCGAGCGGCCATGGCGGGATTCACCACAAGCCCCACAAACAACGACGCCGACAGCGACGTGATCACGGTGATCGGCAGAAACACCATGAACTCGCCCCATATCCCCGGCCAGAAGAACATGGGTACAAACGCAACGACCGTCGTCACGGTCGAGCCGATAATGGGCCACGCCACTTCCGCCGCGCCCGCCTTGGCCGCTTCCACGCGCGAATATCCCAACTGCATGTGACGATGGATATTCTCGACGACTACGATGCCGTTATCGACGAGCATGCCCAAGGCCAGTATCAAGCTGAAAAGGACGACCATGTTCAGCGTGATGTCAAACATGTGCAACACGGCAAACGTGACCAGCATGGAGATCGGAATAGCCGAGGCCACAAGAAGCGCTTCGACGAATCCCAAAAATGCGAAGATGACCGCAAGCACAAGGATAAGGCCGCTGAGAATGTTGTTCTCGAGGTCCGCTACCATGTCGCGGATGTCCGTCGATTCGTCCATCGTGATAGTCAGATTGACCCCTGGAGGCAGACGCCGATTGGCCTCTTCGACGGCTTGCTTGACGGCGTCCGCCACGGCGATGACGTTCTCACCGCTCCTTCTCGAAACGGTGAGCGTGATCGCCGGTTGTCCATTCAGGCGCGACAAGGAGGCCACTTCCTTGAAACCGTCCTTGATCTCCGCGATGTCGCGCAGATAGACAATTCCCTTCTCGTCGGCCTTGACCACCAGGTCGCGGATGTCGTCGGGTCCTTTGAACTCGCCGGGAACACGCATGAGGTACTTCCCTTCGCCGAGCTCGAGCGAGCCGCTGGGCGTGTTCACGTTCTCGACGCGCATCAGCGTCACGAGCGCCGTCAAGGGAACCCCGTACTCCGCCACGCGTTCCGGGTCCACCACGATCTGGATTTCCCGTTCCACGTCACCCACAATCTCGACGTCCAATACGCCCTTGATGGTCTCGATGGCGTCTTCCAGGTCCTCGGCGATTCTTGTCATCGCCGCGAGCCCCACGTCTCCCGTGAGCGAAACAAAGATTACGGGCAACTCGGACAGGTTGATCTCCGTGATGACGGGTTCATCCGCGTCTTCCGGCAGGTCTTGCGTGGCCATATCGACCTTGTCGCGCACCTTTTGCATCGCATCGTCGATGTCCACGTCCGGAAGAAACTCGATCTGGATTGTCGAATCGCCCTCTGCGCTGGATGACCGGATTTCCTTGACTCCGGAAAGCCCGGTGAGCTTTCGCTCGATGGGGATCGTGACCAGGCTTTCCATATCCGCCGGGGCCACCCCTTGATAGCTGGTGCTGACAATAACGAAGGGGATTTGGATGTCGGGCTCCGCCTCGCGCGGCAACACCACATAGCTCCTCAGCCCGATCACGACAATCAGAATGAGGGCTACGAAAACGGTTGTGCTGCGGTCAACGGCGTGATCGACGATTTTCATTCCGCAGTCTCTTCCATAACGCGCACCGGGTCGCCCGGCCGCACTTCCCGTTGACCCACCACAATCACACGGTCCCCCGGCGATAGACCCCGCGGAATATGAACCACGTCGTCCTGGAAAATGCCCACTTCCACCTCGCGGGGTTGAGCGATCCCGTTTTCTTCGACGTACACGATGTACTTGTTTTCCAGCGACAGGACCGAGAAGATGGGCACCGTGATCGCGTCGGGATAACTCTTACGGACCAACCGCACCCGGGCGACCATCCCCGCCCTCAGCACGCCGGCAATATTGTCCAGCTCGACCTCCGTTACAAACGTCCGCGTGCTTGTGCTGGCGGTGGTGGCAATCCGGTAGATCGCCCCCTCGAATTCCTGCCCAGGCAACGCATCCAAAGAAACCGTTACCGGTTCCCCTACCTCAAAAAAGGGGATATCCCGTTCCGGAATCCCCACCTGCACTTTTACCTTGTGGACCTGGACAAGCTTCACCAGCGGCGCGCCCCGGTCCACGAACTCCGCCTCCTCATTCGCTAATTGGTCCACGATGCCGTCGAAGGGCGCGCGCACCACGCTCTTGGCCAGTTGAAGCTCCAGCGCGCGCACCGTCGCCGAAGCCACGTCGCGCTGCGTCACGGCCTGGTCCAAGTCTTGAGGTGAAGTGATGCCGTCTTTTCGGAGGCCTTCGATCCGGTTGAGTTCCTGAGCCGCCAGTTTTTCGCGCGCCTGGGCCTGCTCCAACTCCACACGAATCGCATCGGTGTCAATCTTGACAAGCTCCTGACCCCTGGCGGCCGGGTCGCCCTCCTCGACGCCCTGCCACTCGATCTTGCCTGCGACCTCGGCGCTGAGCGAGACTTCTTCCCACGGCTCAACGCTTCCCGTAAGAATGAGACGGTCTTCAAACGTGACGGGCTTGACGACTCGAACCTTCACATTGGGCGCCTTTTCAACCTTCGAGTCCTCGAGTTGCTTCCGGCTGGCCGCTTCCGCGGCGTTGTGGAAAGTCTTCGCCGCAAAAACCGCGACCGTACCGAGCGCAATGATGCCAACGCACAAAACGACGCTTATCAGGGCCTTCTTGCTCATGTCTTCCTACACCCGATTCGGCTGGGCATTCACAATGCCGCCACTACGTTCGTGCGCTTTCCCTCGACGGATGAGCCCCCACACGAAAGGGAAGTCCCAGCGGACCGCCGAGTCTGTCCGGCGACCCGCCGCCATCCATAAACAGATCGGCGAGACCTTCGGCCATCTCCGAGGTCAGGGGTTCCTTTATTCCGTGCAGCCCCGCCATGATGAAAATACCCATGATGCCGCTGAATGCCAGTGCGAGCGTCCATGGGTTGCCACCTGCCAACTCGCCCGACTCGAGCCCGTCTCCCATGATAGCAGCGATCCGGGCGAGTCGTTCATG